>Ga0187893_10004303_pt1 | contig 27312 bp, 38 predicted proteins | sample MA1701074metaG_FD_139574 | JGI IMG/M metagenome (GOLD analysis project Ga0187893, IMG submission 139574) | White microbial mat communities from a basaltic lava cave in the Kipuka Kanohina Cave System on the Island of Hawaii, USA - MA170107-4 metaG ... | reverse complement strand
CTTTACTGATCCCGCCGGCGACGACATAGGCCGAGAGCAGCCCGAGCACGCTGCCCTCCCACACCTGCTGATCGATCACGCCGGCGAGCAGCAAGAGGGTGCCCGTCACAAATCCCAGATAGACCAAGTGCAGAGTCGGAGACCGATAGCCCTTGTATCGGATGCAACTGTGATCCATGGCGCCTCCGTCGTTAATACCCGCGGTCCAATTTCCGCCGCAAACTCTCCGGCATCACCAAGCGCTTCTTCATGTCGGCCCGCTCGCGCTCGTTGGCCAGATTGATAAACGTCGACTCGTCCATGCCCTTGCGAATACTCTCATTGACATCCTTCAACGCCTGGATCGCCTCGACAATCGCCGTATGCTCGATGACCATCTGTTTGGTTTGCTTGTCGCGATCCGCCGCCTGTTGGACCGCGAGGGTGTCGAGATGCTGCTCACTCTGCTGCATCCGATCGTACAACAGCACGCCGGCCCCGATCGTCGCGACCAGCAACACCAGAATAATAATGGCGCTCGTGCCCTTCGCGGACACGCTTTGCCCAAAGAGCGTCGCGTGAATCGACTGGTCCTGCTCATCGGCCATTCCCGCGCTCCGTCTGTGCGGTCGACACGGGACGACGCAACAAAGCCTCCAGCTCGAGCGCCCTGGATTTGACCTGGTCATGCCAGAGGGTCTTGGTCAGATTGTCCGCGGCAGCATCGTAGCGCCCCGTCCGAATCAGCTCCAACGTCGTGCGGAACGTCAACAGCTTGGCCGTCTCGGGCGGCGTCAACACCCCCAGATTGAACCCCAGATTCACCAGCACGTCTTGTCGAATCAGATCGAGGTCACGCCACCACGGCAACGCCTGATCGAGCTCGGCGCGCACGCGCCCCAGATCATTCTCCAAGAGATAGCGCGACTCGTTGTGCGTGAGGCCGACGTCATCCAGATTGCGGCCGACGCCGATCGTCAGCTTCCCCTTCTCCGCACAGGTGCAGACCCGCCAGGATTTCCCACAGCAATCGACATACGGCTTCAGCCGCTCTCCCTCATGCTTGACGAGTTGGGTTTCGATCGGGTCCATCCGGCCTCCGACTCACATCATCGCCGCAGGTCCATCCACAGTGACAGCGCCAGGCCTCCATGGGATCCTCTTTTTTCAGCAGCCGCCGGCACTGGGGGCAGCGTCGATACCAGGGCATGACGTCACCTGTGCTGCAGGACACTCATGGCAAGGGCACCCGGATGGGGATATGAAACATCTCCACGCTGGTGAGCTGATCTGGCTGCCCATCCTGCAATCGCACTTCTCCATCAAGTATGCCGCCCGCACTCAAATCACTGGTGAGAAACTGATACTGGGCCTGACCGCGAAAGGATGTTTGATTGAGCACCGTCATGGATTTTTCGACCGTCGCCCCGCCGTTGATCGCATACCGCACCTGCACGGTCTTCCCAGTCAAATCCATCGGCGCTTTGGTCTCGCTATCGACGACCGTCACATGCAGTGTGCTGCCACCGTCCCCGACGACGAGTTCATAGGCCATCCTGAACCTCCTACACCCTCACCGTGCGCGAGACCGCGTGAGACACCTCGACCACCACACCGGTCTCACTGGTGACCGACACGACTCGAGGTACGGCGGACCGCAGCTCGAGGACCACCCGCACGATATTCACCAATTTCTCCCCGACCGACACCGTGATCGGGAACGCCAAGTCGACTTCCACGACGTCACCGATGATCCGGCGTTTCGGAGCCCACAGAATGGCCTGCACAAGATCCGTTTCCAGGCACAACCCCAGCGTCTTCTGCTTGTGCCTCGCGATCGCCTGAGCCAGATCCGTTTCGAGCGGAATGCCCAATGTTTTCATCTTGCGATGCGTGAGCGGCTGCGCTTGATCGGTCTCGCTCGCCTGCGCGAGTGTGTTAACCTTGGTGTGCGCGAGGGACTGGGCGAGATCGGTCTCAACCGTCTGGTTGACGAGCCGGCGCTTGGGTGACCAGCTGACGAGCTGCGCGGTATCCGTCTCGATGACTTGATTGACGGTCGCCACCAGCCCGCCCGTATCGACGGTGACTGGCTGCGCGAGATCCGTTTCCAGGCACAACCCCAACGTCTTCTGCTTGTGCCTCGCAATCGCCTGCGCGAGATCCGTTTCCAGGCACAACCCCAGCGTCTTCTGCTTGTGCCTGGCGATCGCCTGAGCCAGATCCGTTTCGGTCGCCTGTCCGAGCGTGACCGTATTCGGAGCAATCTGCTCACCCAGGTTCTCCCAGACCCACGACACAGGGGTCGCGAACCGGCTGAACCAGCCCCTCGAGGTGAATTTTCTATTCGGATAAATAGCCATCGGTTACTTCTTCAAGTTTCGCCAGTGCGCTTTCAACTCATCCACAGTGCTACAGGCGTCGATCGCGGGATCTTGCGGGAGGTCCCGGAGCCGTTGCCGCTCGGTTTCTGCTTTGTCGATCTCGACCGAGTCCCCGCGACCCATCGCGCGCATCCACGCGCCGTCAAATTCCGTGATGTGCCATGAACGATAGTGACGCAATCGCTGCCGATGACACTCGCGGGCTTTGTCCATATCGTATTCGATGACGCCGTTCGTATCGGTGAGGGCATTCCGATACCACCGACGTTGACCCGGTTCGTTCTTGTCGAACATCTTATGTTCATCGAGCGAGATGCGACGCCAACCCACCATGACTCTTCCGTCGCTCGCCCAGATGCCAAAATAGCGAGCAAGCTCGTGGTACACCTCCGCGTCGGTATCCCATGCCTTGTGGAGCACCCCTCCGCTGACGCGAATGGTCGTCTGGAGCGCGATATGCGCCACGGTGCCGTCTTGAAATTTGGCGACCACATACATTTCGCTCATGATAGATCTCCTGCGCATTGCCAGAAGTAGTTCGCCGGATCGTCGGCCGCCAGAGTCGTCGCCGTGTGGTCGTACGATTCAATTTCAAAGCTCCCGACGGCTGGAGATGCGTTACGAATCGAACATTGCTCCACATCAACCGCACTCAGTGTCGTGACCCCTCGCTCAATCTCTGAGGTGATCGAATAATTCGCGTTCGAAAAATCCGTTCCAATGGTCACCCCGAGCCGTCCCGTGCCCGTATCGCTGATGCTCGTCACGTTGTAGCTCACCGTCAAACTCGTCCCCGCCCCTGTTGCCTTGCCCCAGCACTTGAGGGCGGCGGGATGGAAGTGCAACCGCCCTGGCGTGACATAGGTGACCAACGACGCCGCCGCTTCCATTTCAGATTGTGTCGCCACCTGGGTGGACGGTTTCAGGTGGAACCAACCCAGACTATCCATGAACTCCAAGGTATCACCGGGCTGCATCGTGATTTGATACTGCTCAACGTTCGTCCCATTCCGATCCATCTGGATCGTGACAAGCGTCGAATCGGCGGTGTCCTTATTCCGCACACAGAGGTACATCACCGTGCGCCGCGTGCTGGCTGCCGGAGCCGCGAGCACGGTCGCTGTTGTCGCCGTCGTCACGGCAGTCGTTTGTGTCCCGCCACCCGATGGCACGAGGGTTGCGCTCGCCGCATCGACCCACGACACGGTCACATCGAGATCGGCGGCGGTGCCAGAAACAAGTTCCAATGTATCCGTCGTCAATTCGAGGATCATTTAGATGTCCCTCCGCGGCACAGCCTCTCGATGCTTATGTTTTGGAAAGGTAGTGAAATCCAACCGTTCCACATCATCACGAATCGTTCCTGCTCTCAGATCATCGCCGAACATGTCCGTCGAGCCAAGATTCATTCCCACAAACCCCGCCTCCAGCGCGTGCGAGGTGTCCCAAATGTACCCGACCTGATTCCATGCACCAGCGCCCGCTTGAATATACGGACGAATCGCCGACCCCATTGCGCGCACCCCCAAGCTGTCGCCGCTCGCCCATGCGACCGGATACCGAGGCCCAACTTGCGTGTATGTGCCATTTAGAGCATCAAAGACGACGATAGCATTTGGGCTTACTAACCACGCCACTTCGATTGCGCGGAATCCTCCACCAGCAGTATTGGTCAATCGAAGGACGAGCGACATCCAATTTGCGCCCTTGGTATCCACTTTGCACGTAACGTCCAGCGAAGGCCCGTAGGCCTTCACATGGTAGTGGCTTGCATTATCAGTACCCGACGTACTCGGGTTCACTCGGTTTCCTGCTACCAGTAATCCCACACCATCATGGGTAGTCCAACTCGCACTGGGCGGGGGGCCCGTATCCGCGCGGTTAAAGTCATCGACCAACTCCGTCGATGGAAACGGCAGTTCAGCCATGCGGCACCTTTCGATCTACCGAGTCGATCGATCGACACGCCACCTCCAGACCATCGCACACGATCTCATCCGTCACAGCATCATAGCGAGGCTCCCGACGGCGCAAGGTCAAGAATCGCAAAAAGTCCCTCAGCCTCTTCCGACCCATGTCGATCCCTAGCGCCTCTTGAAGTTCGTCTGAGTGATACCCGCATGACTCCGCGAGGTCTCGTAAGGCGCTCCGCTGACCGCTCGTCAAGTCCGACAATGAATCCGACAGTCGGTCTAATGGGAGACGCTGAAACGTCATCGTCAGCATCGCCAGTGTCGGGAGACTCGCCGACACTTTCACGATCGCACGATCTCCCAGAATCTCCGTCTCTGCCCACGTTCCGCCCTCACCAAAGATCTGTGGGGTGAAGTCGTCCATCGCGCAGTACCGCTCCGCTCTATGGCCGCCGAGCCGTCTCTTGTACGGTACGATGAACCACATAGCGTCTTCCTCTCGTTGCACCACCACCCCTGAACGAACGTGAGAGAGTCAGGATCGCGAAAACACTTACTTCAGCACGCACCGGACCGTCCGTCGATTCACGCCCCCGCTCGACCCTGTCGTGGAGGTCAGGACGCGCGGACAATCCGCTACGCTCGCGATAATCACCACGGCGTCCGGCGTCGCACTCGCGACGACCAAGCCCTTCGGCACGGCCGGCGGCGTCGTATCTTCGGTGATCGAGAGGGTCCAGGCCGTCCCGGTCCACTTGTACCAATTGCGTGCCGTCGTTTCCGTCCCGAGCACCTCCACAATCCCGTTTCGTATGCGGAGATCCACGGCCATCCCGGTGACTACCGTGTCGTTCCGATAGATTTTGTATGGTGCGGCGGCATTCACGAGATGCCACTTGACGCCCGCTGTGTCGGTCACGGATTTGAAGGCCACGATCATGGGGACAAGCTTACTCACTTCGAGCGATTTCGCGCTCTCGTTCCCCGACGTGTCAAACGCCGTAATGGTGAAGTAGACGCGGCGATCCCTGCCCACGAACGGAACCAGCGTCGTGGACCAGGTCGTGACCTTGCCCAGCGTCGCGAGCGCAGCGCCGTAGGCCCCCGCCGTATCGGACTGGTACACCTTGTAGCCAGCCAGGTCGGCCTCAGTATTCGCCGTCCAGGTGAGCGTGGCAGGCTCAGCCAGCGCGACCCCCATCAGCACACACCAGCAGAGCAAACTCATCAGCAGCGGGCGCGCGAAACATCCAGTCGCGTGTGTCATCATGATGACTCCTTAGCTCGCCCGGTAGAATCCGGCCGCGGCAATCTGGGCCGTGATGTCGGACCCGTCCGGCGTGACGACGAAATCATGGTGCGTCATCGGCACGATCGCGGAATCAGTTCCTCCAGTCGTATCCGGATCGAAGCCGGTCACGAACTTGCTCCAGCCATCGCCGGCCGCCACTCCCGTCCACGTCTGGTCAGGAATATCCAGATCGACCCGGTCATTCGTGTCATCCGGCGAAAAGGCGACGATGTCGGAATCGGTCAGGGCCTTCCGTGCATAGTTCGTGTTGGTGACTTCGTTTGTGGTCCCTGACACCAATGCGGCAAAGTCATCTTTGTCTCGGAGGACCGCATCCGACTCCAACCCCGACGTCGCGAGCACCATGATGATGATGGCGCTGTTCGCCGGGTCATTCGCATCGACCCGGTTATAGAGCTCAGCCACCCGGCCTTTTGCAATGTTGAACACTTCATTCGCCACGGGCCACCCCCTTCCGTCTGGGCGTGAGGCCCATCGCGAGATACAGATCCTCTTTCCGTTGCTGTTCGGTCTTCGCGCAATAGGTCTGGTGCTGCGTCTGATCGAGGAGGCACTCATAGAAGTGGATCACCTCATACCCGGCACCGGGGGTCTGTGAGGGATACTGTCCCGGAACCCGAAGAATCGTATAGACGAGAGCGTCAGGCTCTGCATGGAGCATGAGCGTCCTGTCCTTGATGGTCATCCACCCTTCAAGCAATGCGGCTGCAACCAGATCCGCCGAGAAATGCTGCGTTCTCTTCGTCCCGGTATGCTGGATCTCGATATGGGCGAGCGTCGGTCGACCGGTCTCGGCATCGAGCACCAAGGGATGCCGGCCGTCTGCCCCCGGTTCACCGCGCTCATCTCTGCGGTAATGTCGTTTGAGTCGCATACGCACCCTCCTCTGTTGCTGACAGTGTTCTCACGCTCGCTGCTGTCGCGACGTGTCCGGCGTCGCGCACCTCACCAGTGTCACGATGCACAAACCAGTAGGAACAGCGCGTCCCTTCGATGTCCTCGGGCGTTGACGGATTGTCGATGCAGTATTGTGGTTTGGTCTCATGGATGGAACAGCGATCGCCGGCGAGCTTCGGACAGGGCAAGAGCACTGGCCCTCGCACGTGGAAGACGCGAGCGCCATCGTTCCCACGAAACTGCGGATGCGGCGCGCCATACCGAACCCGGCCGTACGCTTCATCGCCGATCGGGACCAGCAGGGAGAGACAATTGGTGGCCTGTCGACAACAGTCCCCGCACTGATTGCACTCACCATGGCGAATCCATTCCTTCGTCCTCGTCGTCTCGCTCATCCGAGTCCTCGCACCATGGCGTCCTAGAAATTGAATGACCGGAGATACAGGTCTGCGCCAGCCGACGAGTCAATCATCAGGGCGCTGAATGAGAGCGTCACATGCTGGCTGGATTCCGGGATCTCGGCAGCACCACCAGCACGCAAGAGCGCCTGTGCGCCCGCTGGCGACACGTTGGAAAGATCCGTGCACTTCACGTCTCCGATCGCCGCCACCGCCGCCGCCGCACCGGTCGCCGTCAAACCGAACTCCGCTACGATCATATCGAGCGGTGGGAGCCAGTCGCGCAAGTCCACGAGCGTGATCGCCGCCGTGAGCTCATTGACGATTTGCCCCTCTCCGAGATTCGCGAGTTGCCAATGGCGATCGGCTTGAACGAACTGCCGGAGATTGCTACTCCCATCGTTGTACGCCCACCCGATGTGTGCGTATCGGTAGCCACCCGGCACGACGAGCGCGGCATCGTTGGTGGCCACGTAGATCCGAAAATACATATCGTCGTCGGTGTCTTGCGTCCACGTGCCTGTGTCGGAATCGTAGAGCGACTTATGGCCCAAGCTGTACGACGCGGCGGAGCCGTCCATGCGCCAGGAGATGAAGTTCGACGCGCTGACCGCATAGTCGCCATGCGCGACGACATGGAGATTAAAGTCGGCCAGAATCGTCGGCGGCACGCGGAAGCCGATCCGCACGACCGTCGCAGTGGTCGGAATGCGGCTCACGTCGATCAAGTCCGACGTCGCTTGGATGGTGTTGCTCGGCACGCCCGCGTTGTTGGTCTCAATCGTGAACCACAGGTTGCCGGTGGGTGAGCCAGTGCGGACCAGCTTTACATCGGCCATGACGAGCTTGCCCGCGACGCTCGACTGAAAGAGCTGCCCGATCCGCACGGTCGAATTATCGACCGCCGAACGGAGGCCCTGGCTCGCATCTTCGCCGGTCGTATATTCCGTCCCGAGCGCCAAGGTCTTCGCGCGTTGGGCCATGAGGGCTCTCACGCCGGCGCCATTGACGCCGTTCCACAGGGCGAAGATCTTGTACCACGTCGACGGTTGCTCAGAGCCCGTATCCAGGCCGCCGACGCCGTTCGCCGTGGCGAAGTTAAACGGCACCGTGACATGCCCCAGCCAGTCACGGACTTCTTCGCCGTCGTTCATCACAATCGCCTCTGCACTGATCAGGCGCACCTGCGAGAGCCGCTTATCGCTATCGGGGTGTGACTGTAGGAACACTCCTCGAAACGACTGCGTGAAGGCGCGGGATTGCAGCCCGTCCCACATGTTCTTCGTGATGCCGAGAAACATCCGATACGTTTTGTTCGCGGTGTTCTTGGTCGTCGCACTGATCCCTTCTTGCCCTCGGGTGACGGTCAAGGTATCGCCGCTGCGCCCGACCACGAGCACGATCTCTCGATTCGGATCATCGGCTGGACTGGCGAAGTCCGTCGCATTCCACCAAATCAGTGGATAGGGAAACGTTGACGGAAAGCGCGAGCCGTGCCCAGTGACCAAGACAATACTGGTATCGCTCGCGTTATACCCGGGAGCCGTGACGGTCCCGACCGCAAAGTTGGTTACTGGAGTGGTCTGCACCGCGTCACCTCACCATTCAATCAGAATCTCTCCGTGATCGCCGTTCGCTCCATTCAGTCCGATCGACGACGACACGCCGCCGCCGGCGCCGCCGATTTTCCCGCCGCCTGGCGTGACAATGCCGCCAGTCCCAGCGCCCGGAGATCCGGGCGCGCCGGCTGACAGGAATTTGGACGTGACCTTCCCACCGCCTCCACCAGACGCCTCTGCGATCAAGTCGGTGTCACGAAAGACGGTCGTGCTCGTCGCCGGTGTGCCGGGCGTCGGTGGCGGCGTCGCGAAGCAGCCGACGTGGCCGCCGGTGCCGAACGTGCCACGCGACCCGATGAACAGGTCGAACTCCTGCCCTGGCTGCACAATCACATTGACGACGCATCGGCCGCCATTGCCGCCTTTTCCGCCGCCCGCACCCTGCGCTTTCCCGCATTGCGCCTGGCCGCCCATCAACCACCAGATGGCGCCGCCGGCGCCGCCGGCGCTCGCACCCTTCACAGTGAAGGTCACCATCGTGATACCGTCCGGGACAGTCCAGACGTGCGCGCCGGGCGTCGTGAACACGGCCGACGAGTGCACGAGCGCAAACAAGCCCTGCACGACGATCTTGCCTTGTTGCAAGATCTCGAGCCAGGACTCAAAGGCGCGTTGCTGGATGCTCGACGTCGTGATCTCCAGCGTGTGGATCAACCGATTGCCGGCTTGCTCTCGAGTGCTCACGCGCTGAATGAAATACGTCCCCGAGATCCCGAACGTCGGCAGCGTGACCGTCGCGAGCTGCCCGGCCCGAAAGCCATAGCGACGCACGACGCAGCCAATCGTTTGCCGAAAGAAGCCGGAGGTCGACAGCCGCAGGTTCGCATAGCCAATGCCGAGCGCGTCGAGATCGACAAGCAGATTGCTCGCTGGGTGGGTGATCTCCTCGTAGTCCTCATACCGGCCGGTGCCGCCTTCAATCGCCGCACGCTCGGCAATCTGCTCAGGATTCGTGCGCTCAACAAAGAGCGTCTGTGGCTCTTCGGCATCATTCGGAGGCGTCCCGACGATCACGATCTGCTGTACGTTGCGATACCCCTCGCGATCAGTCTTGACGGTCGTGCCAGCGAGTTCGACCGCGTCTTCTGTCAGGAGATGAGGCGCCGCCTGCACGGTCAGGCTCCGCATTTGAATGGAGAGGTCAAAGTCCACATAGAACGTCTGCCCGGTGCTCCCAGCGAGTGCGCGCAGCACGTCGAAGGCTCGCGCGTTCTTGACATCGACGAACGGCAACGCGTCATGGTGATCGATCTTCCCGATGGTCAGCGGCTCCCCCGCGAGCTCAAGCCGTAAGATCTCGTCGACGACGCCATGCGCTGACGTGTTCGAGAAATTGCGCCGGATCATGCGCCGCATGAGAATCTGCGACCAGTCAAGGCATTCACAGAGATAGCGAAAGACGACAAAGGCCTCCGTGGTTTTCTGGATGCGGTCGATCCCGCCCGAGAAGATCAGCTGCGAATGGTACAAGATGCGAATCCGGTCGCCCTCGACCGGGACCGTTTCTGGATTGTCGAGCGTGAACGACGCCGTGACGGGCTGAGCATGGATGTCGTTGATCTGGACGCTATTCATTCTGGGAAACACACGCACCCCGTTGAGTTCAGTCGTGATCGCCGATCGGTCAATGTGGTCAATCGCCAGCGCTGGATCAGAGAAGAGTTCTCCGAGCCAGGTCGAGGCAAGCGGTGCGCCGGCGATCATCATATGGGCAACCCCGCCCTGCGCCATGCGCTCGGCAGCTCTTCTACCACTGAGCGGGCAATCTCCCTGCCATCCAGGTAGACGGGCACGATCAACGATCCCGATCCCTCGTGCGGCATCCCGAGGGCCTCTTGCATGAAGGCCGCGCCGCGTTTGTTCAAGGGAATGACGGCCTCACTCGATCCCGCTTCTCCGACCATCCCCAACGTCGGGCCCGTGGCAATCCCACCATCGGCAAACTTAATGGCGCCGGATGCGGCTAATGCCGCCCCGATGGCCACCACACCGGCGAGAATGGCCACCCCTAACGGAATCCCGAAAATGGTTTTTTTCATCGCGAGCGCGATGGCCGTCAACACCCCCATGATGAACTTGCCGACCGCAATGATCGCGGGCATGAGCACGGTGGCAAACATCGTCTTGATCCCGCCAGCCACGGCGGCAAACGCCCCCATCGCCACTTTGGACGCTCCCATCCACACCGCCCCGCTCCCCATCGCGGCCGCTTTATCCGCCGCAGACCGCAGCGCCAACTGTGCGAGATATTGGATGGTGGTATTGATGGCCCCTTGGATGATCGCCACCTGTGTCGCCTGCCAGGCTTCTTTCACGAAGGTCCCACCATTCACGATGGCATTCGCCAATTGTCCGCTCCACATGGTGGTGATCTGCGCGATCGAGAAGGCGTTGCTATCCACGAGCGCCTCCAACTGCGCCCGCCAAAACGCATTCGCTTTCGACGCCTCCGCCAACTGGATCTGGGTGGACGCGACAATATCCCGCCCCAATCGCTCCTGTGACTCTCCCCGTTGACGATCCTGCTCCAACTGAATCTGCGTCGTGCTGATAATCCCTTGCGCCAGTCGCTTTTGCCGGTCGCCTTCTGCGGCCTCCTGACTCAGCATGATCTGCGTCCCTGAGACGATGTCTGCCCCCATTCGTTCCTGCTGTTTGCCGGCGGCCGCCGCTTGCGCGAGCTGAATCTTCGTCGCGGCGACGATCTGTTGCCCCAATCGCTCTTGACTGGCCACATGGACTTGAGCGGCTTGGGCCGCATCCAAGTGTTTGCCCGCGAGCGCGGCCAGCGATGTCTCGGATTCCCGTGCGGCCTGGACCCCTGTGATTTCCGCCGCCGCCCATTGGTCAATTGCCTTGACGTGGTTGATCGTCTCTTCCCACGCGGCTTTCGAGAACGCCTTGAGGGAGAACAGCGTATTCGCCATGACCTGCACTGAGGCGACCATCGCGGACAGACGAATGGTCAATGTCGACGCGGCATCGGCAAACTGGTTGAAGACGTTTTTGGTGAACACGATGACATCGGTAAAGGCTGTGACGAGGGCCGTGAGTGACGGCGCGAAGGCCACACCAACTTGCATGGCGAACCCGTTCAGCGCCGAACCGAGATCATCCATCGCATCATCGAACACCGTGAGATCCCCTCTCGCGGTGTCGCTCAAGATCAAGCCGAACTCCGCCGACTTCTTCATCGCCTCATCGAGACCCGCCGCGCCTGTGTTCAGAATGGGGATGAGGTCCAGCCCGGACTTGCCAAAGAGTTCCACGGCAAACGTGGCCTTCTGTGCGCCGTCTGGCATCTGCTGGAAGGCATCCGCGATCGCCCGGAGTGTGGCCCCGGTGCCTTTCTCGACGGTCTGCAAGCTGACCCCGAGGGACTGAAAGAGTTTGATGCTGCTCTGGGTGCCTTGCGAGACACCGACCAGTTCTTTCGACAGACTCTTCATCGCGACGGCAATGCTGCCGGACTCGAGGCCGTGCCGGGCCATCGCGACGGACATCCCTTCGAGGCTGACCGCGGCAAGGCCGGTCTTCTGTTTGAGCTGCTCGGTTTGTTCGGCGATTTTCCCGGCTTGGACCGTCATCCCGAACGCGGCCGTCGTCGCCGCGACGAAGGCGCCGGCCAGCACGCCGGCGGCATTGGCTCCACCGCCCGCCAGATTGCGAAACGTATCAAGTGCCCGATTGAGGCCCCCACCCACTGACGCGCCGGCGGCATCCGAGGCCTTCATGAATTTCTCCAGATGCGTCTGCGCCTGGTTCAGTCCTTTGACAAACCCGTTGGAATCCGCAACCACTTCAAGCACGAGTTTGTTGGCCATGCTTGCTCAGTTCGGCTAAGTCGTGAAACGTCCGAAGGACGCGCTCGGACAGATCCGGCGCGTCCCGTTCCTGCTCCTGTGCGGTCATGCTGCTCGGCATATAGTCTTCCGGCTTCATCACGCGGTCTGAATTCTTCGCTCGATTGACATTCGCGATCAGGCTCGCAATCAATCCGGCTCGCCAAAACTCAGCCGGCGCGCCGAACGGTTCCACCTGCCAATACGCCTGCCACTCCGCCAACCGTCGGCCCGACATTCTGGACAGCAGCCTGTCCGGGTTCGGTTCCCCCAAACTCAGAGCGAGACGGTAGGCAAATCGTCGCTCTGGGCTGCTTCGGAGTTTTTTAACAGTTGCTCGTTCTCCTCCTCGTCCATACCGGACAGCCGGCTCGCCACTTTCGCGAGCCGCTCCAAGACCGCGGCACTCTTCGTGCCGAGCTTCAGAATGTCCGACTCCGTGAAGAGGGGTTGTCGCGTCGCATCCACGAGTGTGCGGACCAAGAGTTTGGCGGTCGCATGCTCGAGCGTGACCTTGCGCGTCTTGCCGTGCATCGTCACCAGTGAGGCCTGATAGGCATTCTTGGCCGTGGCCGTCAGCCCACAGACCAGCACCGTGCGGTGTTTCCATTCAGGGATGGTGACGGCCTCCATGGGAATGTCGTCCATCCCGAGAATTTCATCCTTACTCAAAAACTCATGGGCGTGTTCCATCGCTACAACCTCGCGATGCCGAACTTCAGTGCGGCGTTACTGCCTGCGAGATAGAACATGCCGTCCGTCTGTCTCCATCCGGCAACCTGGTCAATTCGAAACAGGGCAATTTCTCCGATGCCGATGGAATAGGCCGTCACATCACCGCTCCGGTTTTGAGGATCCGGAGCACTGGTGAGGGTGACCGTGCGTGCAGCAGCCCCGTCCGTGTTCTGACAGATGAGCATGACCGGCCCATCGAGTACGAACTGATTGCCGTTCGCCACGTCGGCGGCGGTCATCACGGCATCCAGCGCATCGGCGGCTGGTTGCAAGCTAGGATAGGGTCCTAAGGGCGTCGTGCGGGTGAGCGTGGTGCGTCCCATAACATAGCCTCCTTATTAAATCGTGCATCCCCCTGAATGAGCTGAACGCTGAATTAACTGAACGTCGGCGCGCCCGTGCACCGTAACGTGATTTTCTGCATGATGGCGTCGTCGACCGGAAATTCGAACGGCATCGCCTTCACATAGGCGGCAAAGCTGATCGTCTGCACCGCACCGGGCAACACAATTTGCCAATTGCGCTTGGTGCGGGCGAGAAAATCGGTGCGGATCCCGATATGCGTGGGATCGCTCGGCACATAATTGGTTTCAAACTCGATGGTGCCGGCATCGATGAGGGTGAGGATGAATTCCCGAAAGGCTCCGGCAGCTGCCGAGCTGTGCGTGGTCACATCGGCTTCATCCGTTTCCATACTCGGCCCGCTGATGGACCGGACTTCCCCGACAGTGGTGAAGGTTTCTGGACCTCCCCCATCTCCCCGCTTTAATTGTGTCCCATATCCAGAAATCGCTTGTGTTGGCATTGCGCTCCTCCTTCGTTACGCCGCCCGTGTGGCGCGTCCGTGGTGACAGTTCCACCGCTGAATCGCCTGCGCATGCGGCTTGGCGATCGTGGTTCCCTCATCGGTACTCAGATCTTGTAAGTCCCATTTCCAGGCCCCGTGGCTGCCGGCTTGCGCCAACAGCAGCGTGTCATACGCGTCTTCGATCGCGGCGTCCAAGTCTGCTCGCACATCTTTCTCGTGCTTCGCATAGATCACGATCATCAGAGTCATCACGCAATCACGCTGCGCCTGCGTGAGGGGCCCCGGCGTTTCATTCGTGACAATCACGCAATAGGTGGGAAAGCGCTTGCATTCCTCCGGTGTCAGATAGTTCGTGCTGACATCGAAGGCGTTCAGTCGCATCCCATCCTGCCCTTCACGCTTCCTGAAGGTATCGACCACCAGATCGCGAATGATGGTGCGATTGCTCACGGTCATTGGCCGACCTCACGTAAGACGTGATTGATCTCCCGGATCGCCGCCTCGTCCATGACCCCTTGCGCCGGCGCCACCACAGGCCGAGGCCTGAGGATTCCGCGCCCACGCGCCAACGTCGCCCCGCGCTCAAAGATGTTCATGAGCCGCGGAATCGGTTTCACTTCGGCCTTAATCACATGGGACTTCACGGTCACGTTGGTCTGCATCTTTCTCGATTGCCGCAGCAGGAATCCGGACCGGACTTGGAACTCTGAGGCGATCTTTCTCCGGGCTGCCGTGCGGCCGGCGTTGGCCGTTCGACGCAAGACCTTGCGAATCTTCTGCGCGGCCTCACGCCCGGTGTTCACATAGTTGAGGAGACCTGGTGAGGTCGACCAGACTTTGACAGCTATGGCTTGCACGGCCATTCGTCACCTATCCTGAAACCGATACAGATCGAGAATCGCCTCCACCCCGGCCGGCCAGTCGTTCCGTAAGACCATCGAGGCATCGGCCACACTCTTGCTGCTCAACCCCAGCAAGGCTTGATCGCCCTTATCGCGAGCCAGCCAGATCAATTCGATCGCGGCCTGTTGCAGCAAGGCCCATTCCGGAGACGTCTCTGCGTACCCTCCAACATAGACCACTTTGAGATTGTGCACGGCGTCACTGGACACCGGGCGCGTGAACGTCACAATGCCCGCCTGATCGTTACTGCGGACATACTCCGTGCTGGCCAACAAGGTGGCGGGCCCATAGACGCGTTCCGGATCATCATGAATCGTCGTGATGGAGCTGATCGGCGCGCGCCGGAGCACGATCTTCATCTGCCCCGGCGCCGTCGTGTGGTACTCCGTCACCGTGTCTAATGGGAACGCCCGCCTGCAGTAGGTCTCCATGAACGCCTGCACCACGGGAATCAGCCGCGTGAGTTCCGCGTCATGATTCGACTCCGTGATGTTCTTAAACGACTTGATGTTCGCTAAGGCTGCGAGCATGCGTCCCTCAGTCGTCGGTTAGTCCACCAAAGCACTCGGCTGCGCGGCCCCCTGATAGCGTGAGCCATGCAGGATGTACGCAGCGCCGTAGAAGTCTGCATTGGCCCCCGGTGAGGCCACGGTCAGGGCGACACAATCAAACCCGCCAGCGATGTCCAACATGCGGGCATCGATTTCGATGACATACATCTTGAGCGCCGTCGTGAGATTGAAGGTGTTACTGACCGCGGCTTTCTTCACCAGCGCCCCTGAGAGCGCTTCGTCATCCCAGTAGTCGGTGAAGGGCACGGCCTTGTTGCCCGTGCCGGCCACGGCCGTAGCTTGCTCCACCGTCACCGCGGCGGTACCGGCGGCCCAGGCGCCGGTGATGATGACGATGGTGAGATTCGTGTAGTTCTTGAGTGAGACCCACTTCTTGGTGGCCGCCGCGCCGGTATAGTTCTTTGGCTCGTTGGCCCAGACCGCTTTGACTGTTTCCATCAATTGCTGTTGCATAACGGGCCCTCCTTATTCAGTCGTCACCTAGTGCATCGTCACTGTCATGGCATCGCCCCTTTCGGAGTGCAGATGTCTGCACTCCGAGGATCCGTGCGCCTTATGCGCGAGTGTCCAAGCTGATGAACGGGCTCAAGGTGTTCGTGCCCTTAAACGGCGTGAGCGGAGCATTCCAGATGGGCTGCCCATCATTGCGGATGGTCCACCGGAAGGTTTGCTCATCGTTCAGGAATCGGACATGGATGCTGGAGGCGGATTGCAGTCCGCCCTTATCGATCACCATGTATTGGCTCAGATCGAGCAGCAAGATGTCGCCTTTGGTGCCGACGGTCTGGCAGTACTCCACGGGAATCACCGGCCGGCCGTACAGACTGGCATAGGGACTGCCAGACAGGCCGCCGGCGCCGATATAGACCGGCATGCCGCCGACGTTCTCCGTGCCGGCCACGTTCTTGATCTTCACGTTCATTTGATACAGGGTCGGCTCGCAGTCCTGATTGATGAACCAGACCGCATTGGCGCGCGAGCGAGACCAACACCGGCTCCACATCTTCATGACGTTCTCGGCCACAATCGTCGCCGCGACTTGGCTGGTTTCCTTGGCAACCGACACGAGGGCGGGACTGTTGAGAATGCCCAACATCTCACCCGCACCCTGGCCTTCCAGGATCTCGCGCTCCATCGAGAACGAGAACTCTTCCGGAAACGCCTGCATGAGGATGGACTCCAGCGCAGTCGAATCCTGCAAGAGTTCATCGGTCGCATAGGCCACGCCGATCAACTTCTTGAGGTTCAACTCCATCCGGCGAAACTTCGGCTTCTTGGCCTGGCCGGCATCCGCTTCATTGACGCGGTACACCTGCACACCGCCCCATCGGGATCCCGTGGCCCGGCTGGTTTCATCCACCGCCAGGGTTTTGAGGCCGTTGGCATTCGCGCCGATCGGCACCCGCCGGCATCGGCTCAGAATTTGGCCGAGTTCATAGGTGCGCCTGAAGATTTCTGCGGAGAAATCGTGCTGGACCAGGAACCCCCCGTCACTTGGCACGGTTTCGTTCAATCCGGATGCAGCCCGGTGACTGACCAGGCGTGGATCGAGTCCGCCGCCCATGCCCGCCTTGGCCACGGCCGCCATCTGCTCGCCAAAGGTCCGGAATTCCTTGACCGGATCGATGGCACGGCCCTCCTTGAAACTCCCATCCTTCTGTTGAACCAGGCACCGCACCTCCTCTTGCATGACGGACCGGGCGGGATGCGCGCCGCCACCGTCACTGGGATTCGGCCGTGTCGCACTGGGTGAGGGGGTGGCCAGCGCCGTTTCGACGCCCTGCAATCGCTCCTCTCGTTCGATTTGCGACTTCCGAACCGCAATCTCCCCTTCGATCTTCTTGTATTGCAGATCCTCTGCGGGAGTCAGATCGCGACTCTCCGACTCTGCTTTATCGAGCATGGCGCGGAGTTCTCCCGCCTGCTCCAACTGCCGACGCTTCAACTCTGCGAGATCTTTCTTCATGATGCCCTCCCGGTTGAACCCAACAATTCCAACAAGCGCAGACGTCGTGCCTGGAGCGTGCGCGTCGGCTCCTCGGAGTGGGGGGCACCCGGCTCCGTGTGTGGGCCAGAGTGGGGGGCACCCGGCTCTAGCAAGCTTCCTTTCATGTGCTCTAAGGCCCTGGCCATCGCAGCCCGCTCGTCTGGCGCGATCGCCTCGCCCATCTTCATCCGACTCAACACCGCGTCCATCACGGCCCGCACATGCACTTCGGTTTGCGGATAGGCCGGGAACGTCACCGGCGAGACATCGAAGAGCTGGACTTCCAACAGTTCGCGCAACGTCTCGCCCTTCTCATCGATATGCCAGCGATCTTTCACCGCTCGAAATCCGAAGGACATCTGGGAGACGTCGCCCCGATCAATGGATTCCATCAGGTCTCGCGCCCAGGTCGCCTTCGGTGGGGAAATGCGGGTCAGCAGCCCTTTCTCGTCCTCTTCGAGCCGGAGCGTACGTGCCGACTTCCGCCCCAGGACAAAGTTCGGGTCATGATTCCAGAGGGCTCGAATGTCCGACTCGCGCACCGTTTTCTTGAACGCCCCCTTCCGAATCACTTCGCGAAATCCACCGAGCGGCAAACTCATCGCATCAAACATGGCGGCATAGCCGCGAATGGTGCGCTCGTCGCCGTCTCCATCGAGGCGCAACTCAGCGGCCTCGATCATCCGCCGTTCCACGGTGTGACTCAGGTTCATACGGCCTCCTCAACGGGCGTTGGGCGCTGCCCTGCCGGCAGGCGATCCGTGGGATCCGGGGGTGGAATCGCTCCGACGACGCCGAGATTCAGCGGCTGCCAGTAGTCTTCTCCCACACCATTGGGCAGTGGGTTCAGATCTTCCAGCCCGCGAATTTCGTCGGCGTTCATCCACCCGTTCTGCTTCGCGATTTGATAGGCTTCAAACCGCGTCTTGATGTCCCCGCGCAAGAGGCCTTCAACTTTGAATTGAATGAAGTGCGTGATGCGATCGGAGTCACTCAACAATTCAATCTTCAACCGCTGCTCCAGTCGCACAAGCCACGGCCGCAGGGTGTAGACGACGAACTCAATCCCTTGGTGCTCAATGTTGCTGAAGGTCGCCCGTTCCAAGTCTCTGAGAAAATGCGGCGGCACATTGAACAGGCGGGCAATTTCTGTGACGCTGAATTTGCGAGACTCGAGGAATTGTGCGTCATCGGGATTGATCCCGATTTGGTGCCACTTCATGCCCTCTTCCAGCAGCATCGTCCGATGCGCATTGGTGAGCCCTTGATGCTCGTTCTCAATGCTGGTTTTGAGACGCGTATAGGCCGGATCGCTCAGTTTTCCCGGATGCTCGAGCACCCCACCCGGCTTCGAATCGTTCTTAAAGAGGCGGGCGCCATATTCCTGGGCGGCCAGGGCGAGCCCGATCGACTGCCGGCCGATGGCCAAGGGTGAAAACCCGGTCACCCCATTGCTGCCGAGACCGCGCAAATGGAGGATCCGGTCCGGGCTCATTCGCACGTCCATATTCCGCGGGGGGATGTTCACGAGGTAGACGAGCGGGCCCGTGGCCCCGTCGCGCGCGACCCGCACACGATCCGGATGAATCGGCCACAAGGCGACCACGCGCCCGGCGCCGTCCGTTTGTTTTTCTGAGAAGTGATTGCCCCGTAACAGCAAGTGGCCCATCGCGGTTTCCCGCCATTCCATCGCGGTCTGTTCTGGATTCGCGCGCTCATGAATGATGGGATAGAGCGGGTGAGTCAACGCCTTCGCTTTGCCCGCATCGGTCTCTCGCATCACATGCCCGGGCAGGGAGCCGATGGTTTCAGACATGAGCCGCACCGCCGCATAGACGGCCGTGACGCCCATGGCCGACGTATCATTCACGTCGATCCCGGACGTGGTTGGAAACCCGCCGATGGTGCGATCCATCAGCATGTCCATCTCAGCCAGCGTCATGCGCTGCTCGCGGCGAAACAATCGCGTGATGAGGCTTCGGAATCTCATCGCCCGTCACCGCGCCAGCGGGTGCAGACGTCTGCACTCACACTCACTCGGACACCGTTAGACATGCCGGATCCCCTCATGCTCATAGATCGATTCAGGTTCCCGCACGACGCCGTCGAGCGCCATGATCGCGGCGACCATGCCATCGATCCGCTCACGGCTCGCGGCTTTGTCCGGCTTGATGTTGCCGGCGGGATCCATCCGTGCCATCACATTGCTCGCCTGCCAGCGCAACACCGGATGCCCGCCATGGGCGATGCCCTGGTCCAACAGCCGACGCATGAACTCTTTCATCGGGCTCGACAGACTGGCGAACCCTTGCCCCATAGGCACCATCTCGAGACCGTCTTCGCCGGCCAGCTGCGTCGACAACTGGGTCGCCCCCCAGCGGTCATAGCGAATCTGCCGAATCGCGAAGCGCCGATAGTCCTGCTGGATCTGTTTCCGGATCACGTCATAGTCGATCACATTGCCCTCCGTAGCCTGCATCCAGCCGTCACGGACCCAGGCGTCATAGGGCACATGATCCCGCAACACCCGGAGTTCCATGTTCTCGGAGGGAATCCAGAATCGTGGCAGGAGAATCACCCGCCCGTTCGGTTCGATCGGAGGGAACGCGAGAATCAAGCTGGCAGTGTCTGTGGTCGAGGCGAGATCCAGCCCTCCAAAACACGTGCGGCCCTCGAGCAGGGCTTCATCCACGACACCGGCGTTCTGATCCCAGACCTCGAAGGTCACCCACCGGATTTCATTACTGGTCCACTGGTTCAGCCGCAATCGGAGGAAGGCATTCTGCGACGCCGGATCGTGCTGCGCTTTCAAACACTGCGCTTGCAGACTTTCGAGCTTGATGCTCACGCCTAAATTCGGATTCGCCTTCGCCCAGACGTTCGGATCACGCCAGTCGTCGCCGGCATCCAGTGACGTGATGAACGCAAAAAACGCATCATCGTGGATCGTCCCTGCCAACACTTTTTCCGCGTACTCGTGCTGCTCGAAGCAGACCGACTGACGATTGTAGCCAGCCGTGGTAATGGCAAAGATGAGCGGTTGACGCCGCGAGCCAGTCGCCGTCGTCATCAGGTCCCACACCCCGCGATTCTTGTGCGCGTGCAATTCATCAATGATGGCCGCATTCGGGTTGAGTCCGTCGAGCGTATCTTCGTCACTGCCGAGCGGTTCACACTTCGCGTTTTTGCCTTCGCACGACAAATTGTCTCTGAGTGGCTTGATGTATTTGCAAAACCCGCTTGAGGATTTGACCATCCGGGCAATTTCGCTCCAGACAATCTTGGCTTGATCCCGCTTCGTCGCCGCGCAATACACCTCAGCGCCCGGTTCATCGTCCGCAACAAACAGATAGAGCGCCACGCCGGCCGCCAGCGTGCTCTTGCCATTTTTTCTGGGGATCTCGGTATAGGCGATCCGAAACCGTCGTGTCCCGTCGATCCGGAGCCACCCGAAGAGGACAAAGAGATAGAACTTCTGCCAGTCATCGAGCGCGAACTCTTGGCCGGCCCATTCGCCCTTCGAGTGCTTAAGCAAGGTGAAGAATCGGAGGACGCGCTCGCCGGCAGGGACCGAGAAGTAGAGGCCTCGATCGGCGCCGGTCTCCAGATCTCGGAAGTGCCGCTCGACAAAGAGACGGACCCACTTGCAGACCACGAGCTCACCCTGGAGGACGCGGCGGCCGTAGCCTTCAACCGGGTGATCTGCCCGTGGCGTGGTGACATCAGTGTCCATTCCCTAAAAACTCTTCCAGCAGATCCAACTGGTCTTCTTCCGTCGTCTGAATCTTCGTCCGCGATCCAGGCGTCAATCCAAAATCGGTGAGGCCTTCTCGCACTTGCCTCGAGAGACCAAGAAAGGCAGACACCTCCGGCTTCAGCCGGCGCATCGTCGAGCCCTGCTTCGTCGTAGTCTCGTAAGAAAATCCGTCGTACATCTCGACGCGCAGCCGGCGAACCAGCGCAATCTTGTCGGCCAGGTCGGCCAACGCTTGTTGATCGGCCACGGTCAGCACGCGCAACAAGAGCAGTTGCTCAGCAAGGGCGCTGTAGATCGACGCCGGATCGGTGGCGTCATCCGACACAAACCACTCGGGCATCTCGGGCTTGCCGGCCGCCAGTCTCGGCTCTTTCCGGTTGACCGGTCGCTTTCCAGGATTGCCCTGAAGGATCTTCAACGCCGTAGGTGTTGGGGGACGGCCACTACTTGACACTTTTTACCTCGGGATTCTGCGACCGCGTGAACGTGGGGGGGACAGTCGGTCTAGGCCAATCCCCTAGAGATTCGACCCGCCCTCCCCCATGGCCAAAGGATCCATCAACCAGTGCAGTCTTACGCGAATGGCACGAATGACACAGGCTCATCAGATTGTTCCACGCATCGGTGCCTCCCTTCGATCTGGCTAGGATGTGATCCACGTCTGTCGCGTGAGCTCCACACTTCTCGCAGAACGGATGGCTATTCAGGTACCGAGCTCGGGTCTGATGCCAATGCGCTCCATACCCACGCTGGGCAGCTGAAGGCCTTGGATCTGGCTTACGTGCGAGACGATGAGCAGGGCAGCGGCCCGATGTTACGAGAGCCGAACAACCTGGTGCTGCACACGATCGGCGAGAGGCTTGCGGCATAGCCGCGATATGTACGAGAGATCGAAAGAAGTGTCTAGGCCAGGATTGCGTACGTTTGCATATGATTGCGTATCATTTTGGGGGGTGTGTTGATAAATCTTGATCTGTCTGTGGGTTGATCAACGCCTGTACTGATGCGGCAAGCGCATGGGTCTCGATCCGTTGGGCCCTACAATTGACACGCAGAAAAATACGATCATCGTTATTTGCATGAGTCGTGATGTCGATCCACCGATGCTCACACATGATCATCGCTTCTGTTCTTTCATTAATCGTTTCACATCAGCCACGGGAATAAACCACCCGTCTTTGACCTTGAAAGCATGCGGGAACAAACCCTCCTTGATCCAATCGCAGATGGTCCTCGGTGTTCGACTGAAGATATCGGACACTTTTTGAACCGTCAGGTTTTTTGGCATTGTTCCTCCTTCCTTTCTTTGCTTGTCCACGTTATCCCCACTATTCACAGCGCTCCGATTCTTAATTATCTTCTCCGGAATCGGAATCGGAATCGGAATCGGAATCGGAATCGGAATCGGAATCGGAATCGGAATCGGAAGGCTATCCTTACCCTATGTTTTTAAATGGGCTACCCCATGTCTAAGAATGGGCTACCCCATGTCTAAGAATGGGGTACCCCATAGGGTAAGGATAGGGTACCCTATAGCATCTTGATGCCTTTCCCCCAGCGTTTTCGTGCCCCTGCTTCTCCCAGTTTTTGTTGTTCCGCCCTGTAGTTACGCTGCTTCTCCGCTTCGATCTTCAGGCGCTTCGAATAGAGGCGCCCATTTTTTTCCATCAAAAGCGGCTCAGCTTCGTTCTGGATCTCCGCTCGGAGCACCAACCATTCCTCCTCAGACACGCCTAAACTTTTCGCAATAAATTTATTATTGTCGAGAACCGAACATTGGTCCTTGGAATCGCTCCACATGTCATCGCAGATAGCCCGGTACGCTCCCTGTGCAGCCAGGCTCATCCTTCGCACCTTCACATCACGCCAATCCTTCGGATAGTTCCGGTAGGACGGCGATCGCTCTCTCGGCATACCCAACCTTTCTCTCAGCCAAATGAGTAGTGTGCCGTCCCGAGCACCCCGCGATGCCGAGGTCCACGCTGCTTCTTTCGCGCAGTCTGCCGGATCACCCGTTGCCGTTCGCGTGCGCGACACCGATCCGAACACCATTTCTTTTGCTGGCCCCGTTTCTTATCGCAGTGCACAACGCGCCGGCAGTCTGACGAGGAACACACCACGATCTGCAAGCGCAGACTCAGGTCTTTCTTAATCCGTTTATCGAAGGTATACCAGGTGCGATCCATCAGAGCTCCACCCGCTTGTATTGGTTTCAGCCCTCGATACGTTCCTTCATTTTCTTGACCTCCTCTGGATGCCCTTTACGCCACTGCTTCCAACTGGGGTCTTTCAACCGGTCATCACCATGCGAATAAATTCCTCGATCAGGGCCGGCTTGACAGCCATAAGATGCGCGAGCTCCTCGATGCTCATGCCATACTTGAAAGACTTCACGACCAGGCCAACCGTTTTGGATTCGAACAGGTGGGCGAGTTTCTTTTGTCCTCTCAGCATGGAAACTCCCGCACGCGCAGATCTTCGGGGAACTCTCGAATGTCGCCGCCCTTCTTGTCCTGCAACCGCAGTCGTGAGAGTCCGCCCACAGCGTTCTCCACTCGCACATACGACCCGAGCTGTTTGACGAACAGCTTAGTTCCCGCCGCCTGGCATTGGTCCTTGATCGAGCGAATCCAGGCTACATCGCACGGCCTGGCGCCAGGGCCACTTTCGCCGCCAACGATTACCCAGTTGATGCAAGGGAGATTTTGGTTAGCCATGCGGGCAGCGCGAAAACTCGAATGTGCGTGAACAGGTATAAATTGACTGAGATCCACCGGCCCTAACGCTGGCTCATAACTCACAAACCTGACCGCCGCCGGCGTCCGCAACAAGATCGGAATCCGCTCGTCCGCCGTGGCCTGGTCCTCGATAGAGACGCCGAGATGGACGTTGGGAAGAGGCCACGGCACAACCGGTTCTCCCCAGTTCCCAAAGACGGCAACATCGTTGGCAAAGCCAATATCCCTGAGTAGCTTTTGCATTCTCTCAGGGCGTTTTGTGAGCACTTGAAAAATTTGGCGACTAGCCGCGAGCATTGCTCCGAATACGCGACAAATGAACTCATCCGGCACATCCTCGTGAAACAGATCACTCATGGAATTGACAAAGATCCGTCGCGGCTTCCTCCAATGCAACGGCTCCTCCAGCGCCTCGGGCACCAGCCGGATCTTCCCGGTCCACAGTGGCCCGTGCGGACCGATCTCGGTCAAGCCTTCGTATGGTTTGCCAGGTCCGCTGAATCGGTGGGCCTGCTTCATGGCATAACAGTTCTTGCAGCCGGCGCTCACCAGGGAGCAACCACGAATCGGGTTCCACGTCGCGTCTGTCCATTCGATGGTGGTGCTCATCGCCGCGGCGCCTCCGGTAACCGCACCGGTCCCTCCTCGCTGAGATTGCCGGCGCACCGACTACAGACCCGCGGCGCGATCCAGGAGCAGCCTCCCGGACATGCACACGAGTCCGTACAACCGCAGTACCGGCATCGCCAGTCTCGAGTTTGCCCGAACCCGGGGCTCATCGGGACTTCCCCTTCTTCTTCTTCTTCGCCTTCGCCTTCGCCGTCTTCTTCTCCTTCGGCTGCACCGCAGCCAGGGGCACAGCAGCCGGGAAAATCTTCGACAGATCCACGCCCAGATACTTCGCCGTTTTCGGGAATTCCTCATAGGCGTTCCAGTCATCGATCCGCTCCGACAACACACATGCCCCCATGTACCGAATCAGATCCTCGTGTGATTTGCCGCGCGTCAACCCTGCGACACCGCGGCCGACTCTCATATGTTCGACGACCAGGCCGGCGAGATACCCGGTCGGCTTCGCGTCCATTTTCTTAACACGCTCGACGACGGCCGCGAGGATCCGATCTTGATGTTTCTCCCAGACCTTTCGCTTCTCCTCCCGCAACTGATAGGCGTCCTGTTGTTTCTTGGCCGCAGCAGTCTCTTTCTGAGTTGAGGCCACCCGCTGAGCCGGGGTCTGCTTCGCCCGTTTCTCCCGCGCCTTGATCTCCGCGCCCCAATGAATCTCGCACCGCTCCTTGTTGATACAGACCTGGAAGGCCTCGCCATGCCCAGGCCCCGACGCAATCACACCGAGCACCGACCGCTCACACGTCTTGGACTGCTCTTTGCCATCGGCCCGTTTCCAGGCACGCTCCCCGTACACCCGCGCATCGCCCGCCTGACGCACCTGGTCACTGGCCAGGTACTCGTGAGTGATTTCGATGATCTTCCGTTTGTCGCGAGTTGCCGCAGCGACTTGCGCGACGGTCTCGGGATAGAGAAACGCATCGGCCTTCTTCGCATTAAATCGGATATGCCGCTTGATGTAATCCTCGAGCTCGCGGACGCTACAGGACTTGATCTCCGAATCATCGTAGCCGCCTTCCTCGTCATAGAGTCCGCGGCAAGGCTGGAACAGGCCTCCGTCTGAAAAGTCCCTGGTCTTCGTCCCAATCACCCGGGCCTGTTCGTCCGTCGAGAGACGAGCGAGCAGGATGGCGTGACCGGCTTCGATCTTGCCGTCCCAGAAAAACTGTTGCGCCGGCGGACTGAGCGCCAACAGCTTCACGCGATCGTAAATGTATTTCACCGACTTCCCGACGCGCGCCGCGATCTTATGCACGTCCATCCGGTACGGCGCCGCCATCAGCGCCTCGTACCCGGTCGCCTCATCGAGTGGATGGACGTCCTCGCGTTGTAAGTTTTCGATCGTCAGCACTTCCATGAACACTTGATCGCTCATCTCCCGCACGGTACACGGCAGCTCCTCCAGTCCCACGAGCTTGGCGGCTCGGTACCGACGATGGCCCGCCGCCAGCTCAAACCCTTTCCCATTCGGCCGGACGAGCAAGGGCGTGATGATCCCCACGGCCTTGATACTCTCGGCCAGCTGCTCCAGCGCGGGCCCATCGTAATGTTGCCGCGGGTTGTGTTTCGATTCATGGACCTTCCCGATCTCGATCACCTGATACTCGCTCGCCGCTGTCATCGGTGCCTCCTTGGTGGAAGTGCAGACGTGTGCACTGGTGGTGCGACGGGGACGTTAGGACGTCTCCCGCCGCCATTTCAGTAAGGCCACGCTATACCGCCAGGTCAAACAGACCGTGAGCAGCGCGAGCCCCCAGAGTTGTTGCTGATAGACAATGAGATAAAACCAGAGCACTTGATTAGCCAGCCCCACGGCCCAGCCCTGCCATTTCTTCCGAGCAATCAACTCCATGGCCAGCAAGGTCATGAGTCCCACGATCCAATCCATTAGGCTTAAGGCTCCTTGGGATAGAGGCTGCTTTGTCCGGTCCGGACATCGAGCGCCAGTCGGTTAATCTCTTTCACAATGGCCTGCTCCCGCTGCTGGAAGCCCTTCATGGATTCTTTTTTTTCTTCCTTCAGCGCCGCCAGCATATGAATCTGTCGGGCCAACTCACGCCCCAGCTGTTCAGTAGAGATACCCATGGGCACCATCCTTTCAATCGCGGGCCTGCTTTCGCCTCTCGAGCGTTCGATTCAGTTCGACGAAGTACTCCGCCATGCGGCCTCCTGCCTCACAAGCGGGGCCCGGCTTCAAGCGTGCGACTCATCGGCCGGGCCCACGTCTCGTGTGTTTCATCGAGGGGGCGACAGTGCGAATGTTCCCCTCACACCGGCCCAGCTCAGTGGTGCTGGGCAACCACGCGTTACAGGGGAAAGTGCTCGAGGAGCTCCTTCGTGCGCGTCACGGCCGCGGCGTCGGCGGCCATCTTGACCAAGAGTCGATCGAGCACCGGCAGCACATTCCGTGAGAGATCCATCCGACCCACTAGCACGGCGGACCGCGTGAGGACAGCCACGGCGGTGGGCGTCGTACCCCCCCCCTCAGCCCGTTTGGTATATTTGCGTTTCGGCCTGCCTGTGACCTGGACGGCCCGGCCTTGATATTTTTCGTTTTTCTTTCGTTGCTCGTCCCGATGTTTGGGACATTTGACACTGTCATCCGCGGCTTCCTCCTCACAACCCTTCTTGGTGCAGATGGTTCCTTTCATCGTGGCGTTCTCCTTTTTCGATACCGTCGGATGATTCCGCACCACATTCATCACCCTCGACACGAGATCATCACCGAACAGCTTGACCGGCTGCGGTTCTCTCTCTTCATCATGCGGGTGCGTGGATCGCGGCGCTGGGCCCGAAAGATCCCACCGATTGCCGCACGCGAAACACTTCATGTACTGCTTG
>Ga0187893_10004302_pt1 | contig 27314 bp, 17 predicted proteins | sample MA1701074metaG_FD_139574 | JGI IMG/M metagenome (GOLD analysis project Ga0187893, IMG submission 139574) | White microbial mat communities from a basaltic lava cave in the Kipuka Kanohina Cave System on the Island of Hawaii, USA - MA170107-4 metaG ... | reverse complement strand
GCGCTGCTTTGCATCCGGAACGCCATTTCGAAGGAGTTGATCCGGGTCGCGATTTCCGGATCGCCGGTTGCTTCCAGCCGCATCTGGTTTAGTCTGCGCAGGCTGTCGAGCGAATCACGCTGCAGCTGCTCGTCCAAGCCGCGCGGATTGGAAAGGTACAGCACCGGATCGCCGCTGCCGCGGAACTGGACGCCTTGGTAAACTGTCGGAAGAAAGCCACTGCCCCAGCAGGAATTTCCACCGCTTGGGCCCTTTTTTCCGGAGCTGAACACCACAAACGCAGGCAAGTCCTGAGACTCGCTGCCCAGGCCATACGTGACCCACGAACCCATGCTGGGCCGGCCAAATTGTTGCGAGCCCGTGTTCATCAGGATCTGGCCGGGGGCGTGATTGAAGGCGTCGGTGGCCATCGACTTCACAATGGCAATGTCATCAACCACCGTCGAGAGGTGAGGCAACAACTCAGAGAGTTCGGCACCACTCTTGCCGTACTTGGCGAACTTGAACTTGGGACCCAGCAGCTTGGAGTTGGGATTGATAAAGGCGGCCCGATAGCCCTTGAGCAATTCGGGGGGTGGCAGCGTCCCATCAAACTTGGCCAACTGAGGCTTAAAGTCGAACAGTTCCAAATGGCTGGGCGCTCCGGCCATAAAGAGGTAAATAACGCTCTTGGCTTTGGCTGTGTGATGTGGCTTCTTTGGTGCCAGGGGATTCAGGGGTGCATCCTGCAGGGCGGCTGCGAACCCTGGATTCTGCAATAAGTGCCCAAACGCCATGGCGCCAAGTCCGACGCCGCATTGTTCAATGAACCAGCGCCGGCTGACCTGCTTCGGGTCCTGGTTTCGATAAAGGTGATCCTGGCAGTTCATTCAAGTCTCCGTAGATGCTACGATGGCTAGATCTGTCGCCCTGAGCAATCTACACTGTACCCAGCGGGGCTGGGTCTAGTCAATTGCGATTGGAGCGAGCAATTCCCCCTTAGACAAGCGGGGAAAGGCTGCAGTCCTGGGGGTTGTCCATCCTCGTGCCCAGGACGTGACACCCCGGCGGGCTCTGAGACCCTTTCAGGATTGGAGAGAACATGATCGACATTCGTGAAGTGCAGGAACAGCTCCGCCAGGCAAACCTCGACGGCTGGCTACTCTACGATTTTCAGGGCCTCAATCCCATCGCCAAGAAGCTGGTGGGACTGCAAGCAGGCATGTTGACCCGGCGATGGTACTACTGGATACCGAAGCAGGGGGAGCCTTGCGTTCTCTGCAACAGGATTGAGCAGTTCGGGTTCACGTCTTTGAACACCCGGGTGTGTACCTTCAAGAGCTGGCGGGAGATGATTGAAAGCCTGAAACAGATACTCGAAGGACACGAAACCATCGCGATGGAATATTCTCCCCTCTGCTCGATTCCTTATGTTTCTCGGGTGGATGCCGGCACGGTGGAAGCGATTACGAGTCTCGGCAAGAAGGTGACGTCTTCGGCAGATCTGGTCCAGTACTTTCAGTCCCGCTGGAGCCAGCAGCAGTTTGAAATGCACTTGGAGGCAAGTCGGCTATTGATGAGCATCTTGTTCCAGACCTTCCAGGCTTTGGGTGACTCTGTACGGCAGGACACACGCTTGACGGAGTATGCCGCACAACAGGCCATGCTAGAGAGATTCCGTCGCAGCGGCCTCATCACATTCTCGCCGCCTATCGTCGCTGTGAACCAAAACAGCGGTAATCCGCACTACGAGCCTTCAGAGACCTCTTCGGCGGAGATTCGACGCGGCGACTTCCTGCTGGTTGACCTTTGGGGGAAATTGGACAAACCAGAGTCGGTCTATGCCGACTACACCTGGGTGGCGTATTTGGGTAATAGAATTCCCGAAAAGATCGCGAATGTCTGGCAGGTGGTCAGCGGAGCCCGTGATGCAGGTGTGGCCTTCGTCAAAGCAAACTACCCGTCAAAGAAGACTCAAGGATGGCAGGTCGACACCGTGACTCGGAGCTATATCGCCGAACGAGGCTTTGGCGATTTCTTCATCCATCGAACGGGCCACAACATTGGAGAAGACGACCACGGCACCGGCGCCAACATGGACAGCCTGGAAACGAAGGACGAACGACACCTCATCGCCAACACCTGCTTTTCCATTGAGCCAGGGATTTACCTGCCGGAGTTTGGGATTCGTTCCGAGGTCAATGTTTACTTGGAAACGAATGCTGTGGTGGTCACCGGCGATCCGGTTCAGACCGAGATCCACCGGATTGACTGTGGATGACCTCTTGAGTCAAGGAGAACCGCCATCCGTGATGCTAGTATGCAGCGCACTCAACTTTGAATGACAAGTTTTGATCCACTTCGGTTCGTTCCTTGGACGGTTCGTCGTCTCAGTAAGACCTTCCGAGGAATGGTTTCGACGATCCTGATCCCAGCCGCGGTGCTGGCGTTGGCTGTGTGTATGGGCCCTCTCGCCCTGGCTGACTCAGCCGAGGCGTTGTTTCTTGCCCACTGCTCTTCCTGCCATGGTGCTGGCGGAGAAGGTGGAAGAGGTCCGCGATTGAACGTTCCCCGATTGCTGAAGGCGCCGGACGATGCGGCGCTTTCCACCGTCATCACGAATGGCGTCTCCGGTGGTGCGATGCCCGGTACGCGGATGACAACAGAAGAAAACCGGCAGCTTGTTGCCTATGTGCTGGGCCTCGGCCGTGCCGAAGCAGTCGAGTTCCCCGGGAACCGGCAAAGAGGCGAGAGTCTGTTCTGGGGCAAAGGGAACTGCGGAGCGTGCCATACAGTGGGCCCCCGTGGCCAGCGTCTGGGTCCGGATCTCACGGAGATCGGAGCTCGGCGTGGTCCTGCCCACTTACGGACGTCGCTCCTGGATCCGGAAGCGGAAATCCCGGACAACTTCTCTGTGTACCGTCGTGTCATCCTGATGCCCGACAACTTCCTTCAGGTCCGCGTCGTGACCGCGGATGGAAAGCAATTGACGGGCGTGCGTTTGAATGAGGACATGCTTTCGATCCAGCTTCGTGATTACTCCGGCGGGCTGCATTCATTCCTGAAGAGTGAACTTCGCGAGTTGGACAAGGACTGGGGAAAGTCTCCGATGCCCTCCTACCGCAATACCCTTACCGAAGCCGAGGTTGAAGATCTGGTTGCCTACCTAGTCTCACTGCGAGGTGGCTCATCAGACTAGTCGTTTCGAAAAGCGTGTCCGAAAACCCACGTGGCGAGCAGGAGCTGAAGGTGGGCAAGAACCCAGTGTCATTCCGGCCAAGCGCAGCGCGAGCCGGAATCCACGCCTTGTGGAGCGCGGGCGAGGAGAATCGGCATCGATGGATTCTTTCACGCCTTCAGGGCTTGAAAGTGCGAGTCACCTCCATCTGCGTCCTGGCAATTCTCTTGTCGCTTGCTCTGGCCCCGAAGAATTCCGCTCAGATCACTTCTGCGCGCCTTCGCTTGGCCCCAGCCGAACCTGCCAACTGGCTTACTTACTCCGGGAACACACGGGGACACCGGTTCTCGCCCTTGGCCCAGATCACCACAGAGAATGTTCGGCGTTTGAAACCGGCCTGGCTGTACCAGGTTCAGGATCTCAACGCGTTTCAAACCTCGCCTCTTGTGGTTGATGGTGTCATGTACATTTCGGAGCCGCCGAGCCACGCCACGGCACTGGACACGCGCACAGGGCGCCCGCTTTGGACGTATCGCCGCGCCATCCCAAGCGATGTCGGGGTCTGTTGCGGCCAGGTGAACAAGGGGCTTGCACTGCTCGGCGAAACAGTATTTCTGGGCACGGTGGATGCTCATCTGGTGGCGCTGGACGCCAAGAGCGGACACGTGCGTTGGGACCTCAAGGTCGCAGACTACACGACGGGCCATTCCATCACCGTGGCGCCGCTGATCGTGAAGGATCAAGTTGTTGTGGGCATCTCGGGTGGTGAGTACGGCATTCGTGGGTTTCTGGATGCGTACAATCCCAAATCAGGGGCGCGGCGCTGGCGCTTCTGGACCGTACCCGCGCCGGGCGAGCCGGGCCATGACACATGGGCCGGAGAGAGCTGGAAGACGGGATCCGCGGCGACCTGGGCCACTGGCTCGTACGACCCAGAACTCGATCTGCTCTATTGGGGGACGGGCAATCCGGGTCCAGACTACGATGGCACGGTGCGTGAAGGGGACAATCTCTACTCCAATTGCCTGCTAGCGCTCAATCCCGACACGGGCCAATTGAAATGGCACTTTCAGTTCACGCCGCACGACGTTCACGATTGGGACGCAAACCACGTTCCGGTGCTGATCGACGCTGCGATTGAGGGTGTCCTGCGGAAACTCGTCGTGGTAGCCAATCGTAATGCATTCTATTATGTGCTCGACCGCCAGACCGGCGAATTCCTTCTCGGCAAGCCCTATGCAAAACAGACCTGGGCCCAAGGCCTCGACCGCAAAGGCAGGCCCATCGTGTTGCCTGGAACGGAACCCACCAAGCAGGGTACGGCCGTCTATCCCGGACTTCATGGCGCCACCAACTGGGCCAGTCCGGCTTATCACCCGAAGACAAGGCTCCTGTACGTCGCCGTGCGCGAGGAAGGAACCATCACCTACCGCGCGACGGCTGCCTACAAACCGGGAGCCTACTTCAGCGCCGGAGGCATGAAAGGCATTCCTGGCGTCGAGCCTTCCGGTTCTGTCAAAGCGATCGAAGTCACAACGGGACAAGTGCGCTGGGAGTTTCCGTTGCATTCTCCGCCGTGGGCCGGCCTGCTGTCAACCGCGGGTGGTCTGGTATTTGGCGGCACGAACGAGGGAAACTTTTTCGCGCTGCATGCGGAGTCTGGAAAGTTGCTCTGGAGTTTCCAGACCGGTGGACCCGTCCTGGCCAATCCTGTCAGTTACTCCAGCGGCGGCAAACAACATGTGGCTATAGCCGCCGGCCGGACGCTGTTGGCATTCGCAATCGAGTAACGGCACTGGAGGAGTGACGTCGTTGGGGGACCCGAGGCTTCGATCCATCCCTAATGCCCACCACCGTCTTCAGCGTCCATGCTCGCGTCGACAACGATATTTGATACTAAAGGGCCCCAAGTTGCTTCCACTAATCACAATCCAAGCGTAACGATAGGGGACGACTCGAGGGGACGACTCGACGACTCACGTCAGCCCTCAAAACTAGCTGCTAGGCAGCGTCGTCAGGCCTGCGTTTCTTCAACATTCTCTCAGAACCGCTACCTGTCTGCAGCTTGGCTGTTTGCTGCGAGGAGTCCGACAACTCTGCATCCAGATGGGTCAGACATTCGATCAGCTGCCTCCGCGCCGCAGCGGTGAATCGGTTCATTCGGTGCAGGTCTTGGAAAAGTTGCAACGAGTCGTTCTGAACGTCTCGGAAGTCTTCGAACAATTTGGCAGGGCCGGGAGTGGACAGGCGGCCCACGCGAATACCCGTTTCGGCGACGCCGCGAGCAAGGAAGTGAAACAGAGCCTGGGTTCTGGCCATTTCGAAGTCATGCCTGGCTGGTGTCGTCACAATCACCTCCAGACCTTTGGCTTCCAGCCACGCTTTGATCTTCGAAACCCTTCGGCAGCGAACCGGGCACAGAACGATCTTCAGCCCGCGAATTCCGTTCCGGGCGCTGTCGGGTCCGAACAAAGGATGAGTTCCCAGAATTTCGACAAACCTGGGCAACGAGCGAGCCATCTCTTGAAGCGGGTTTTCCTTTACAGAGCAAGTGTCGATGATGAGCTGGCCTGGCGTGAGGTAGGGCTTGATCTCAAGACAGGTTTTAGAAATCGCAGAAATCGGAACGCATAAGAGCACCAAAGGTCGTGAGGCCACTTCTTCGAGAGTGCTCCGGCGAACCCATCTTGGGCATCGCACTCTCTTCTTATCATAGACTACAACTCGAAAATCCTTCCTCAAACGCTCGGCGGCAAACTGGCCGAAGCGGCCATAACCAATGATTCCAATTTCCACTCGACCCATCCCGTTTAAGATGACTGCGCGCTGAGTGTATTGGAATCAGGCTTGGCTTTCAAATTGGTGGAGAAGAAACAGTCGGTGACTGAGGACTCGGTTCAGCACTGCAGATGCAGACTATGAGTCAGGCTATCTGGGCCAAGGAGGCGAGATTGGATTCCGGCCCCGGCTTACGATCCGCCGGAGTGACGTTCCTTCGCCGGAATGACGAAGGCCGACCTACCTGTTCACGTAGATTGTCAACCGCTCGCCGATTCGTATACTCCCGTTCTGGGAGAGGTTGTTCCAGTCGCGAATCGAGTTGATGCTGGTGTTGTAGTTGGTGGCAATGGTGTACAAGGTGTCGCCCTTCTTAACCCGGTGGACAACGCGGATTGGCTCGGAAGCCGAGGCTGTTGCGATACCACGGGAGTTGGAGCGCTTTGGAGGTTGCGCCGCCGCCACCGAAGCAGCGGGTAGATCTGTGAAAATCGCGACCGCCCTGCCCGGCCGCAACTTGGTTCGGCTGCCCAGGCGGTTCCATTTCCGGACTTGGGCCACAGTGACATCGAAGTCTCGGGCAATGCTAGCTACCGTGTCGCCACGCTGCACGATGTAGCGGATGCGAGAACCGCTGGCCCCTGCGGGACCACGCCCACCTTGTCCCGGAGTTACGGGAATGATCAGTTTGTCGCCAAATTGGAGCCCGGCATCCTCGTTAAGACTGTTCACCTGAGCAATCGCCGAGGTCGTCGTCCGGTAGCGCTGAGCAATCTGCGAGAGCGTTTCGCCTTCCTCAATACGGTGCTTCCGCCAGTTCACCCGCATATCCTCGGGAATAGCAGCGATTTCCTGAACAAGCTTGTCTGCCATGCCCTGAGGAACGTAAAGATTAAAATCGGGATCGTTGTTTGGGGTCGTGAGCCGTTTCACGTGCGGATTCAGTTCCTGCACCTCCGCCAAAGTCAAGTCCAGCGACTCGGCCACCAGCCGGAGATCCAGCGCGCTTGTAAGTGGGACCTTCTCCATACTCGCTGGCGGATCGGGTGTCACCTCAAATCCATAGCGAGCCGGGTCCTTCGAAATAATGGTCATGGCCAGGATAATGGGGATGTAGTTCTTCGTTTCGGCCGGCAGGTTGTTTCGCTTCATCAGTTCCCAATAGTCAGCATAGCCTGTGAAAGCTACAGCTCGTTCAACGCCGCCAGCCCCCCAGTTATATGCAGCCATGACCAGAAGCCAGTCCCCAAACTGATTGTACAGGTCCTTCAGATGCCGGGCCGCGGCGCGCGTGGACTTCTCCGGATCTGAACGTTCATCCACCCACCAGTTCTGGCGAAGGCCGTACATGGCGCCTGTGCCGGATCCAAACTGCCAAAGCCCTTTGCACTTCGCCCGGGAGTAAGCCAGTGGTTTGAAGGCGCTTTCGGCCTGGCAGAGATAGATCAAATCCTGGGGCAAACCCTCCTCGGCCAGAATTCTGGAAATCATCGCGCGATACCGCCCGGCCCGCTGCATGCCAATTTCGAAACCCTTGCGGCCACGCTTCTGAAAGTAATCAACATAGCGCAGGACAAGGTCGTTGATCGGCAGGGGCAAATCGTGTGGAGTCTGCTGGACTGTCTGTTCTGCCATTTGTTTCGACTTGGGGTCAAACGTCAGTGGGACTTCGCCCGTGGCGATTTCATCCAAGGGAGCTTTTTCTACCTTTTCTTCGTTAAATCCGTCCCCTTCCTTCAATGCGGCCAGTTCGTAGTTGTGAATGCGGTCGAGCAGTCCTTCATAATGGCGTTCGAGACGTTCATCCTGGCTAATCGCCGCTCCTGACCGCAACAGAAGATCCAAAGACTCGTCGAAATCCTTCTTGGCCTTTTCCAGAAAACCGGCCTTGAGGCTCTTCTCGCCCCGAAGGAAACTTGCCTGCGAATCTGCGATGAGGCGCTCGATGGGGTCAACGAGTGGCTGCTGAATGATCGGCAACACGGGCTTGGCAGGAGTATCGGGTAGCACCGGCAGCGGGGGTTGGGCCGTTGGCTTCGGGACATCGGCTAACGGAGGTTTCGCAACCGGAGTGCGAGACTGCTGGGTGGTCTTACACGAAATGACAGCAAAGCTTAGCAGCGGCACTATCGTTGCAAATCGCCAGATTCGTCGACTGAATCTTGACATTCCCTACCTCCGGCACCATTGAGATTTACTGAACCCCTTTCTGGAAGACGTCTGGGGCGTTCCCTAGCACTTTTCGGCTCCGAAGCCTTGAGGAATTAGGCAAACTGGCCAGGACACAACCGGTTCGGACTAGGACAGAAGATTGGAAGGTCTCTGACTTTGAAGCACTTACAGCGGGGAGGCGGGAACCTTCCAAGCTATTGATTGGCAAAAGAATGGTACAAGCTTCCAAAAAATGGGTCAACTTTTTTGAGAGAACACTGCGTGTGAGAAGCCCGTCGAAGGTAGGGCTATTCCCGAAACTGTCTGTCAATTCACGGATGAGGTGCCCCCGAGGCTGCTGACGGCGGACTGGAAAGCCAGACGAAGGCCTGTTCCACTGGGAGCAGGTTTCAAGCTTATGGGCCGTGACAGCAACGCAAGGCGCCCCACTGGGGTAAAGCATTTTGGAAGAATCTGCTTGGTTGGCTCGTCCAAATGACATGCTTCAAGAAAGAAGCAAACCAAGGTTCGTCGTAGATGTGCCATGGATATGCCAGGGACGGCTTCTACGTCTTTGACTGCTCGAGATTCTCGAAGAGGTGACGAAATGAAAGCAAAACTCTTGATGGCGATGGTTCTTGGATTCCTGGGTTGGTCTTCGGTAAGGCAGCAGGCCTCAAGCGATGAATTTGTTGTCCACGAATGGGGTACCTTCACCTCAATCTCTGGAACCGACAGCCAGACCCTGGAATGGACTCCCTCCAGAAGCGCTTCGGAGCTGCCGCGATTTGTTCACGGCGGCATCAAGAACAACGCCAGAGGAACGGTCCGCATGGAGACTCCAGTGATCTATTTCTATACTCCGAAGGAACTAACCTGCACGGTCAAGGTCAGGTTCCCCCAAGGAGAGATCACAGAGTACTATCCAATGCCTGACCTCAGGGTCTTTGGATCGGGGAGCATTGAATGGAAGAGTGTTGAGCTTCTACCGGGGCGGGCGGTGAACCTGCCCCTCGAAAGTAGCGGGAATCATTACTACCACGCGCGAGCGACAGACGCTGTGCCGCTCAGAGTCTGGAAGGGGAGTCTCATCGACGAGTACGAGAAATTTCTTTTCTATCGTGGCGTCGGGACCTTTGCCATGCCCCTTTCCGTCGAAGTTCGTGGAGACCAGGTTGCGCTGAGCCAAACTGAGCCCCCAGGCATTGAAGAAGTGATCTTCTTTGAGAACCACCAGGGCCGGACAAGCTGTCTCCGCAGTGGATTGTCGTCGTCCAGCGTGGTGGTCAACAGACCGTTCCCTGACTGTTCGGTGGAATCACTGAAGCGGGATCTCGAAAGCCTGCTCGCCACCCATGGCCTCTATCCGAAGGAAGCCGAAGCGATGGTCAGGACGTGGGAGGATTCGTGGTTTGAGGAAGGATTCAGAGTGTTCTACGTGTTACCACGGCACCAGACGGACGCCATCCTTCCCCTTGAGATCAGCCCAAAACCTACAAAGCTGGTTCGGGTGCTGGTGGGTCGCATGGAAATTGTGACTCCGGAAGCCACCCAGCAAATATTCCGACTTCTGACCCGCCTGAAGACTCAGCCAGAAACCCAGAATGCAGAGGTCCTGGCGGTCAAACAACGCTATGGAAGGTTTCTGGCCTCTATGGTTCGGGAAGTTATCGAGAAACACCCGGCGCTTTGGGACCCCGCACTCGAAAGGTCCCTCAAGAGCCTCGGAGTGCCAACTCGGGAGGGGACTCTTGCCCAAGCAAACCGTTGAATCAGCCTGGAGGGCGGCTCCGAGGGAACTTCGTCGCCGTCCGGAGGGTGGCTCCCGAACCAGGAAGAGGCGCGATCTCTCAATTCGTTGCGTTAGATGGCGCCTGCGATTCAGAACGTGCAGCCAGCAACGGCCGCAAGGCTATACGTGCCTCCTCGGCGTGATAGGGATGAAAATGCGGATTTGCCGCTAAAGCTTGTTCGAGTGACTCCCTCGCTTTCTGGTGTTGGCCCAGTTCCCGCGCGATCATGCCGTGGTGGTAAAGCATCATTGGGTCCTTGGTGCCAAGCCGCAGTGCCTGGTGGCTCGCTTGCATCGCTTCCTGCGCCTTTCCATTCTTGAACAGGACCCAGGCCAAAGCATCCATGGTCTTAATATCACGGCGTTCGCGGGCTTGCTGGCGCACGATGTTTAGGGATTCCATGAGTCTCATGCCGTGGTCAGCGTAAAACGCCGCCAACTGAGCTTCGGGCCGCACACCATTGGCTTGACTGATCTTCTCTAGCGTTGCGAGAAACTCCAACTGCCGTGAGGCTTCGGCGGGGCGCTTCAAGTGCGAATACAGATCCGCCAGACCGAAGACGGCTTCATGGGTGGGGACCAAATCCACACTTTTCTGAAAGAAGCCAAGCGCCTCTTCAAATTGTTGCTGCGCTGCTCTCACTCGGCCGAGTCCAGTGAAAGCGAAGTGGTAGCCAGGAAAGATTTGCAGCGCGGCTTGGTATTGACCCTCGGCGTCCGCCAGTCGCCCAGCCTGGAAAAAGAGGTGGGCGAGCTGTACGCGACACCAGGCGTTGTGTTCGCGGTCCCTGGAGCTGGCAGCTCGCACCGCCCTACCCATAATCTCAATCGCACCTTCCATGTCGCCGAAGAGCTCCCGGACGTAGGCCGCCCGTGTGTAGGAAGCAACGTCGGGACGGAGATCAACCATTTTCTGAATTGCCTCGGCGCCCTCCTGATACTGGCCCAGTTCCAGCAGAGCATCGCCCAGCGTGCCGTAGTTGAGTGGATCTCCGGAATCTCGCTCCAGAGCGCGGCGCGCAGCGAGCAAAGCCTCACGAAACCGGTGTTGCCCGCTGTATACCCACGAAACCAGGCGCAGGACTGCGTAGTTGTCCGGCTCAAGCTGCAAAGCTTTCTTGCAGGCAGCTTCGGCACGACCGTAGAAAGTTCCGTCGCCTGTCTCCCGAGCCTTTTCCATGTAGGCCGTGGCCATCTCAGCATAGGCCGCGGGGTCCTTAGGCCGCAGCTGCAATTGCCTCTCCGCCGCACGCAGCCGCCGCTCTGTCAAGGAGATCGTTGCTATTGGCCCAGTTGTGTTCGGGCCTGCGTCCGGCGCCGGTGCTAGGTTTCTCCACTGCCACAACCCAGCGGCGCCGACCAGGAAAGCAAAAGTGAGACATATGCGAGCCCATGAGATTGAACACCAGCGACTCATATCAGCTCCTTTTTGAGCGGTTTGGCGCAAGGGTACGGACGCGGTGCTCCGCGTCCGTGTTGAAGTTTCGCGAAACTCTCACAAGAGGACGCGCAGCAACGCGTCCCTACCACGAAATGTCTCATCCTACGGCGTGAACTCAGTTGCCGGGATGAAGTGGCCGTCGTTAGTGGTGTTGTTCACCACGACTGCGAAGCAGTATGCCGGCTGGGATGGCCTGAAGCGAACATAGCCCGCTGCGAGGTTGGCAGGGATGGCCGTCTGCAACCAGGCATTGGGAGGCACGGCCAGCGTCACCGTTGTGACCAAATTGTTGGAGCCATCGAAGACATCTGCAACTACCGTGTTCGAGCTGGCAGAATCGTTAAAGCATCCAACGTTCGATCGAAAATCGGAGTCCACGCGAACACCAGCACTGTAGGACTCGGACGTCGAAGCGCCTCCGATGAGGGTAGCAACACTCGTACCGTACCGACCGCTGCTGACAACGGTCCAGACCTCAGCATTGACGACAAACTGAAAGTTTGGACTTCCCCCCGTAATCAGCCGGCTTTCAAAGCGCACACTGCCAGCGCCGGTCACCGAGAATACGTCACCCAAAAAGTTGTCGTACACCCTCATCTGTCCGGCAGCCATGGTGATGCTTACTTTGGACATGTTGCCGGTTACGTCATGAAACGTTGCCTGGATCGGATAAGTGAACGCCGTCGGATTAAAGAGCGAGATTCTCGATCTGAAGACGCTGCCAGTCACCCCAGTGACATTGGCTACCGACGGGACCACCACGCTGGTGGAAGCCACCTCGATGGCATTGCGACCGGAATCTGTGTCTCTTGCAACAGCGACACCCGGCAACAAGGCGGCAAAAGCAAGGACCCACATCATGATCTTTCGCATTCGGATTTCCTCTCTTTTTCAGATTCAAACAACATGCGCTTTCCTTCACGGGAGCCACGGTACCGGGGGAGTGGTAGCGACCGAGATCCACCTGCTTGCTACCACTCGCGGCACTGGCTGCCCCTAGTTGACAGGCCCGCCACCCGGCTCACCTGGATTGATGTGCCGGCTGTTTCGCCCGTCCCAGGCATATCCGAGGTAGGGGAATGTCTCCTGGTAAGGCTCGTCGTTTACGTTGACTCCGTCGCCGAGGCGGTTGTACGGGAAACCGGCGAACGCTCCGCCTGCCAGAATCCCTGCAACTGCGCGCACCGAGATATCGGTGACATCATCCGAAACCCTCCGACCGTTGGGGAAGCCTGCTGCATCGCCTGCCAGCAACCCCATGCGCTTCCGGGATGCCGCAGCCGTCGGAGGGACGCCGGTATTCAAGCGGAGTAAGTCCGCTACGGGCCCGGCGGTTGTTCCAGGCGCCGCGATGGGTGGAACGTACTGGACCAGGGGAAGCAGGTCAGTGCGTGGGGCATCTGGAACGGGAAGGGACATTCCGTAGATCGAGTTCAAGACTCTCGCCAGCAGTGGATCGAGGGCAAAGCTGGCAAACTGGGCGTCATCTTTGGGCTCGCTCATGCTGAACTTGTCCTTTGAGCCGGTGCCAATGATGACCTCATTAAAGAGAGGATTACCCATACGTTGAATCTGTACCCACGGTCCTTGATTCTGAGTCTCTCGGCCCGGTGTTCCAGGCAGCACACGGACTCTCTGCCGCGACGTAACGCCCCAGGTTCCAATGGTCGCTGCAGCATTGGTAGAAGCTACCTTGGTTCCCGTGCGGGTCAACATCGAAATGGGAACTTCAATCGCAATGGAGTTGACGTTGTATCCAGAAACCGTGTCAGAAGCGAAGTTGCGTGTGTCGTCGGCTTCCTGCCCGTCCATCAGAACTCCAGGCAACGCGAAACCGGTGGCGCGAAAGTTCAGCGAGTCAAAGGTTGCGCCCAGATCGATCCAAAAGGCATCGTCGGTCGTGCCAGCGAACACTTTGATTCCATTTCCCAGACTGTAGATTCCTTGGCGCGCCAGCGCCGGATAGTCGGGCATGGTTCTTGGCCCAACGTTGGAAGGAACTGCATATAGGGGTTGACCGCCGGTCAGTTCAATCCTCTGAGATGGCCGAGAGGCAGGACCTTTGGCCATAGTCACCGTGTACGATTGACGGATGCCCAAACCGATGGAGCCGGGACCGTCGAGGGACGTAATGGCGGGAGGAACGACGATCGCGGAAGTAGGCGGTTTGACGCCGTTCAAGTCCCTTGGAGCATTGGCGGGCGCGAAGATGCCATCGCCAGCGCCCACGAAACCCGTGAAGACGCCAGGCAAACGTAGCTCAGTGTTGAATCTGAATTCGAAGCTAATGTCCTCCACGGCGTCGTTGTCGTTGTCGATCTTGATGGCATAACGGATGTCTGGATCGAATGGGAAATAATTCGGTCCATTTGCGGGTTCCAGCAGCGGGTCGACAGACAGGATAAAGGTCACTTTGTTGGGGTCGTCATAACTGACGAAGGCGTAGTAGTCAGTGATGTCGGCCTTATGATCCAGCGCTGTGAGTGGCGCTTCGCGGTGATTGGCGGCCCGAGAAACATTCCAATCGGGCAGCACACCGCACAGGACGAGCCCCAGCGCCAGGAAAACTGTCAACGCTGTCCTGAGTGGCGGGTTTTTGAGCATGGCTGTTCAATGCCTCCTTATGGTTGGCGATTTAATTGTTCTTGGAGGTCCCCTTCACCATCGATCCTCAGGAAGGCTCGAGGTTCAGTGGGTTCGGTTACCTTACGCGTGGAGGAGCTTGTTCGGATTGCGCTGGATTGAAAAATTGGTAAGGCTGTGTTGCGTGGCTGGGCTTTCTGGATTTTAGGGTCTACAGAGGGAATGAGGGAGCAGAACAATCAAAGTCGAGCATGAGGCAAGACGTGTAGCGCGCGTCTGCTCACCGTTGGAAATCAAATCGGCGAATGAAAAACAAGGGCTCCCACGCTCTTACAACAATAATAATAGAGTGCGCCGGCAGAGCACAACGGCGACCGGGCTTTCTCTCTTGATGCTTCCGAATCTCGGCTCGTCTCAATCTGGTTGCCAGTCTGAGAAGTGAAGGCGGCGTCGCGCGTCGCTTGCCACCGCACTCCAAAAACGATTATCTCTTTGGAGTGCGCCGGCAGAGCGCAGCGGCGACGGCGCTCTTGGGTGCCGGATTGCTCCTTGCCTCGCAATTGTCGCGCTCTGCAATCACCACTCGCTTGCAACGTCATAGTCATCACTCACCTGCAGCGTGTTTGTCTTGAAACCGTAGATGGTCTTGACTTGTGCTCGGGTGGCAGTGCGTTCAAACCACGCAGCTGAGCACCACGGATACAGGTTTGCCACCCTCACGAGGCCGTGTCTAACCGCATTCTGATGCGTGTAGTTCAGCCGTGCCAGATAGGATTTCTCGTAGGTCAGTCGCGTGTCACGGAAGTTGTGCCAAACCTGCCTGCCTTCCGCTGCGTCCAGTCGGTTCACCCACTTGGCAGTTTTTTCGTGCAGCAAACCCAGCATCCGCGACAAACTCTCAGCGCCTTGTTCAGCAGCCGGGGAATGAGCAACGATGTGGTAATGGTTTGAGAATACCGCCCAAGCTTCGAGCTGCCAGTCAAACTTTGTTGTTACAGTGAGCAAGCTGCGATGCAATTCGCCGAGGCGATCCGCACCACGAAAATGATGCTGTTTCTGGTATGTGCCGACCGTGACAAAGTAGGTGCCGCTGTCAGAGAGCTGATGCGCTGGCGCGTGCGGCCACGAGGTCTTGCGGATGAGTTCGTTGGAATCAAGGGTGTGTGGCTCACTCATACTGGGCGGCAGCTTATCACTGCGAGATGTCGACATCGGTCGTGACCAGCATCGGTGGGCGACGTAGCTCGAATGCTTGCCCAAGACTGACACAATCGGTGCAGCCACAAGGCGACGTCGCGCTCTGCTTGCCGCCGCACTCCAAAGCCCGGCGACTCTTGATCACTCCTGCGTTCACCTTGGTTTGTTTCCCGAGCCCAGGCTTGTCGTGGTGGTGCCTACCGAAAATTCTCGATCATCATCAGATCGGACTCGGCGTGATCGATCTGCGACCAGGCGATGCGCTGGCCGTCGGAGGTTACCGAAAAGCCTGGCAGCGCGCGTACCAGTTCCTTTTCGATGAGGCCTAACTTAGTCACCTGCTGAGTCTTGAAGTCGTAGAATTCGATCGGATGAGACACCTTCAGCAACCCTGCCGCCCAGACGCTGAACAGGAAGGGGCCACCTACTCGAAATGGGCTGGCGCCTGTCTCGTTGAATTCGATAAAGTAAACTCCCCGATCAGAAACAGCCCACCAACCTGGCCAGAGCGCAGGCAGAAAAACCTGGCCCATTTTCGGGCCAACCTCACCGGTCGAAATAGCGCGAAGTCCAGAATACCCAACCTGGTAATAGAGCAGTTTTCCATCGGGCGACTCGAAACTCTCGTGGCCTCCTTCCGTGGTCACTTGCACTGCGTTCCCGCCCTCCGCAGGCATCTTCCAGATTTCTGGATGACCGGAGCGGCTTGAGTAGAAATAAATCCAGCGTCCGTCCCGCGACCAGCTCGGCCTTCCTTCCTCACTGGGATCAGAAGTCAACCGCCGCGGCGCACCGCCTTCCACCGAAACGACGTAGATATCTCGATTGTTGTTAACGATCGCCGCGAACACGATCCGCTGCCCATCCGGCGACCAGCGCGGCGCGTTGGCGAAACCAGAACTGAACGAGGTCAACTGCATCTGGTTCGATCCGTCCGAGTCGCTGACCCATATCTGTCTGATTCCCGAACGATCAGAGCCAAAAGCGAGGCGGCGTCCGTCAAGCGAGAATTGAGGGTCCGCGTCGCGCCGTGTGGAAGCGATAATCCTATTGCCCCTACCCGAAGGGGAGAACGTTTCCATAGCCCAGATGTTGGTGTCGAGGATCGTTCGCTCATAGGCCAAGCGCGAACCTCTTCCCTGCATACGACCTGCGATCACGGGTTCCACAGAACCCTCTTCCACACCTTTGATCTGCTCCGATCTCACGTCTGCTGGCGTCTCGAGGCGGCGTCGCGAAAGGGTCGCGGCAGTGTTGAACTGACCGCTGGAGTAAACTAGCTCCTTTCCGTCTGGAGTCCAGCCGAATCCCCATATTGGCGCCCCATTTTCCGTCAGACGACGGGGCTCGCCTCCCGTCATTGGCATGAGAAAGAGGTCCGCCGTCGTTGATGTTGAAAAACGAGCAAACGCCAGTCTTAGACCGTCTGGAGAGACGGCCGAGCCGATGTCCCCGAACGAAAATCCTTGGGCAGGAGACGATACCAAGGGCCGAGCCTCTCCAGTTTCTGCGGACATGAGGAGAATCTGATACTTGCCATCGGACCCAGAAGAGACGGCGAGTGATTTGCTGTCCGGAGTCCAAGCCACATGAGTAGCCTGTGCATCTGCTAGCCGGCGTTCGTGCCCGCCCAGCGGGGAAACAAGGAGAATGGAACCTCGACGGATAAAAGCAATCTGCCCCCCATCGGGCGACCAGGCAGCGGAGGTGTCCGGGTCGGGGTTCTGAGTTAGACGCACAGGGTCGCCTCGATCGACCAGTTTGACGTAGATGTCGAAGTTCTCCTGCTGCGGCCCGTTCCAGCTGAAGGCGACCTGGCTGCTGTCAGGGGAAAAAGTTGGACTCAGTTCCGCCCCCGGATAACTGGTCAGCGGAATCGGTTGGAATGAAAGATCAGTTGACCGTGGGCGCCACCGAGAAAGATACAGACCCACGCCAACTGCAAGAAGGACGGCCACTCCGGCGCCGACTGCTCCCAGCCTGGCCCACGATTTGTTGTGCTGTTCAACTTCTATAAGAAGCTCACTCTCAGGCGATGTGCTGGCTGTCCGCAACTCACCGACAAACCGGTAGCCCCGCCGCGGCACGGTCTCGAGGTAAGACCGGCCTTGCTCGCCATCGCTCAACGCTTTCCGAATGGCCGCGACGTTAACGGCCAGAACACCTTCTTCGACAAAGGTGTCCCGCCATATCTCTTTCAGCAGTGCATCCTTTTCCACGACGTGTCCGCTGTTGCGGAGCAAGACGACAAGGGTGTCGAACGCTTTGGGTGTGAGTGGAACGGCTTGTCTATCTTTGGTCAAAACCCGCTCGGCCACATTCAGGCGAAAGGCACCGAATTCGAACAGCTCAGTGTTCTGGTTGCGATTGGGCATGACAGGTGGTCTGAACGATGCAAAGGCCGAACGGCCCTGTGACTCTGAACTTGCTACCGAAAATTCTCAATCATCACCAAATCCGACTCTGCGTGATCGATCTGCGACCAGGCGATGCGACGGCCGTCGCGAGTCACGGAGAAGGCTGGGTGACTGCGGTAGACTGGCCTGTCGATAACACCGACTTGCTTTGTCTTGTGCGTCGCAAAGTCATAGAACTGGATTGGCCACGATACTTTCGACAACAGGGAGCTCCACTCAGCAAACAGGTAGGGGTCCGTACCTCGCCGAGCGTTCTTGCTATGATCCTCGAACTCTGCGAAGTAGATTCCCTTGTCGCCTACGGCCCAAAAGCTCTGCTGAACACCGGGAAGAAGTACCTCTCCTGCCTTGGGACTGGTTTCTCTGGTTGAGATCGAGCGCATGCCCGCGTCTCGAAACTGGTAGTAGAGCAGCTTACCATCGGGCGACTCAAAAGACTCGTGACCTCCTCCGCTTGTCACCTGCACGGCCTGACCGCCTTCAACCGGCATCTTCCAGATCTCCTGCTCACCGGTACGCGTCGAGTAGAAATAGATCCAACGGCCGTCTTGCGACCAACTGGGCCGCCCTTCCAGCGAAGGTTCCGTTGTCAGACGCCGCGGTACTCCGCCTTCAGCGGGAACAACGTAGATGTCGCGATACCGATCAATCATGGCCATGAAGGCGATTTGCCGACCATCAGGCGACCAGCGGGGAGCATTGGCGAAGTCGAAGGTTGAGGAAGTGAAGGATGTGAGTTGAGTCTGATTTGATCCATCGGCATCCGCGATCCAAATCTGCCTGCTTCCCGAGCTATCAGATGCGAAGGTCAGCCGCCTTCCATCGGGCGAAAACTGTGGGTCAGCCTCTCGACGGGTCGAGGCGATGAGTTGGATTGGGTTGCCAGGAGATTCCCCGACGTTGATGGCCCAAATATTCGTGTCCAGAACTGCTTGTTCATAGGCCAGGTGTTGAGCGTTTCCTTGAAGGCGACTTGCGATTACCGGCTCCAGAGCTCGCTCCACCACGCCGTCAATTCGCGCCGATTTCACGCTGAATGGCTTGTCAATCCGGCGTCGCCACAGGGCTTCGGACTGGGAGTACACCAGTTCCTGTCCGTCAGAACTCCAGGTGATCCCAAAGATCACAGGACCCGTCTCGGTCAGGCGCCTAGGTTCGCCACCGGCCACCGGCGCCAGCCACAACTCTGCGGTGCCACCCTCTGGAAAGCGAGCGAACGCCAGACTAAGTCCGTCAGGGGAAACGGCGGAGTAGAGATCGCCAAACGAATATCCCTGTTTCGGCGGGGACGTGAGGTAGCGAGTTTCTCTCGTCTCTAACGAAAGCAGCACGACGCGAATGTTTCCATCGACCTCGGAGCTCACGGCCAGCGATTTGCTGTCGGGAGTCCATGCGATGTCGCGCGCCTGCATGTCTGCCACCTTGCGTTCGAGCCCCCCAAGCGGCGAGATCAAAAACACAGCGCCTTGACGTGCAAGAGCAATCTGGCGACCGTCGGGAGACCACGCGGGCGATCCATCGGGCGCAGGGTCCCTTGTCAGTCGCACCGCATCGCCCTCGCCAACAAGCTTGACGTAGATATCGAAGTTGTCCTGTTGCGGGCCGTTCCAGCTAAACGCCACCTGGCTGGCGTCGCGCGAGAACGTGGGACTCAGCTCGGCGCCCGGATAGCTGGTAAGCGGGACAGACCGGGCCGGAGGCACAGCAGTATTGGAACTTGGGCGTAACTGAGCAAGGTACCAACCAACTCCTGCCACGACGAGAGCAATCAATGCAACAGTGATGGCTCCAGCGTTGATCCGCGATTTGGGCCGTTCTGAGCCGACGGCGGGGGCCCTTCCCTCAGAAGACCCTTGGACTGATTGCACGTGTGCAACGAACCGATACCCACGTCGCGGCACGGTCTCGATGTAAGACTGCGCCTCCTCGCCGTTGCTCAGCGCTTTCCGAATTGCCGCAACATTGACTGCCAGAACACCCTCCTCGACAAAAGTGTCTGGCCAGACTTCTTTCAGCAGAGCGTCTTTCTCGACGACATGACCACCGTTGCGCACGAGCACAACGAGGGTGTCGAACGCTTTGGGGGTGAGTGGAACAACCGCCGGTCCTTTGGTTAAAACCCGCTCCCCAACGTTCACTCGGAAAGGACCGAACTGGTAGAGTGCCCTATCCTGATATCGCTCAGACATATTTAGGCTACCGGAAGTTCTCGATCATCATCAGATCAGATTCACCTTGATCAACCTGCGACCAGGCCATGTAACGACCGTCCCAAGTAACCGAAAAGCCAGGATAGCCGCGAATGACTCCCTTTTCGATCACGCCAATCTGAGTGATCCTGCGCATTCGAAAATCGTAAAACTTGATGGGGGGCGGAACGCTCACAGGGATCCCGACATTGAAGTAATAGTAGGCTACCTGCGGGGCAGCGGACTTGTCGTCAAGCTCAACGAAATAGATTCCTTTCTCCGCGACCGCCCAGTACCCGGGTCGCACCGAACCCAGCACGACGGTTCCTTCCCGAGGCGCCGGCGAATTCGCGCTGGATACACTGCGCAGGCCCTTGACACCATAGTCCTCGTAATACAAGAGCTTGCCGTCCGGAGATTCAAAGGATTCATGCCCGCCATCCGTGGTCACTTGAGTCCACTCACCGCCCTCCACTGGAATCTTCCAGATCTCTGGACGGCCGGTGCGGTTGCTGTAGAAATAGATCCAACGACCATTGCGCGACCAGCTTGGTCTGCCCTCTCTGGAAGGTGCTGAAGTCACGCGGCGAAGTGGACCACCGTCAGCGGAGACTGAATAGATGTCCTGATTATTGTTCTGCGTAGAAGTAAAGACAATGACCTTCCCGTCCGGGGACCATCGTGGAGCATTGATGAAGCCCCTGGCCAACATTGTTAGCTGCAACAGATTCGAACCGTCGCTGTTGGCAACCCAGATCTGCAAGCTGCCGGAACGTTCGGACGTGAAAGCAAGCCTGCGACCGTCGGGCGAGAATTGTGGGTGTGTGTCCGGTCTAGTGGAGGCAACCAGCTTGTGGGCGGGCGGAGACGACGCGCTCGTCTCCCTCACCCAAATATTGGTATCGAAGACAGGGCGGGCGTAGGCCAGGCGGGCAGGTGATCCCGTTGCAGGGTGCGAGATGACGGGCCTGAAGGCGCCTGACTCGACACCTTCGATGCGTTTCGCTGGCGAGCCTGCTGGCGTTTCCACCGACCGCCTCCACAGGGCCATTGCGTCTCCTACCCAACCCGCGTAGACCAGTTCGCGTCCATCGGCTGTCCAAGCCAATCCTGGGAAAGGGGACCGAAACTGCGTCAGTCGGCGGGGTTCCCCGCCCGCCAACGCCATCAAGTACAGGGCAGCGATACCGGAAGTGGTTTGACGAACAAACACCAGATTGAGACCATCGGGTGAAACCGCAGGGGCCTCGTCCCCGAGGACAGGCTCCTCTCCGAGGGCGGCTGTAGTCAGCTCTTTCACATCCCCTGAGTCCACAGATAGAAGGATGAGCCTGCGTCTGTTGAATTTGCCCGAACTGACGGCAAGCGATTTGCCATCTCGCGTCCACGCGATGTCGTGCGCTTGAGCATCGGCTACCTTGCGCTCGGCGCCTCCCAGCGGCGGAATCAGAAATATCGCCCCTTCCCGCACAAAAGCGATATGCCGGCCATCAGGAGACCATGCTGGAGAACTATCGCGCGCCGGATGGGAAGTCAGGCGCACGGCATCACTCCGGTCGACGAGTTTGACGTAAATGTCAAAGTTGTTTTGGCGCTCGCCATCCCAGCTAAAAGCCACCTGACTGCCGTCAGGAGAGAAGGTAGGACTGAGTTCCGTTCCCGGATAGGCAGTGAGCGGGATGGGCTGAAACGATAGCGGAGTTGAACTCGGACGAGACCGGGACATAAACCAGACAAGGCTACCCAGTAGCGCCAGGGACCCAACAGCGAGACCCCACCGCACCCGCACCCACCATGAGTTTACTCTCGGTGGGTGCTCGATTGCCGCAGCTCGATCCTCGGAAATCCCCTCGATCGAATGCACCGCCTCGATGAACCGGTATCCCCGCCGCGGCACAGTCTCGATATAGGAACGGCCCTCGTCACCGTCGCTCAGCGCCTTCCGGATTGCCACGATGTTGACCGCCAGAACACCCTCTTCCACAAAGGTGTCAGGCCAGACTTCTTTGAGGAGCGCCTCCTTCTCGACGACATGACCGCTGTTGCGAAGCAGCGCAACTAGGGTGTCGAAAGCTTTTGGAGTGAGTGGAACAACCTCTTGACTCTTGGTCAGTTCTCGTTCAGCGACGTCCAAGCGAAATGGACCGAACTCAAACAGCATATGTGATTGAGGCGGATTAGACACTTTAATCGCTCTTTAATCGCGATTTAGGACGCCTTTCAAGACTTAAAAGCCTTCGCCTGTTTAGGGTCGCAAGAAAAAACGCAGGCAACAATCGAGGAGGCTTTCATGAAGGTGTCCCACATTCTACACCTGGCGGCGTTGATTATGGTAGGTGCGGCGTCTTACCGAGCGGACGACTCTCGCTGGCGACAGTTGCAAGCTCTGGGCGAGGAACTGTCCAACCGGAGTCGATATGCTGAGGCCCAAAAAACCTTTGAGTCAGCTCTGAGGGAGTTGGAAAGGTCGAGCCAGACGGATTTGCAGCGACTCCAGAGTATGAACTCGTTGGCCATGGCCTTCCAGCAGCAAGGATTGCTGAACGAAGCGGATGCTAAGTACATACAGGCTCTTGAGCTTGCCGAGAGGTATCCAGAGCACGATCTTATGGCAGGGGTCTCAAATAATCTGGCCATGCTGCGGAGTACCCAGGGCCGTTTTGCAGAAGCTGAAGTTCTCTATCTACGGGCATTGGCCATTCAAATGAAGCTGTATGGAGATCGACATGCCTCGATTGGCGTCACCCTGGACAATCTCGCCATGCTGGAAGTGAGGTTGGGGAGATACGCGGACGCCGAGAAAAACCTCCTCAAAGCGTTGGATGTGTCGCAGAAGACTGAGGGAGCGGAGCACCCGCAGACGTTGACCAAAATGAACAACCTGGCCTATCTCTACTCACGACTCGGGCGCTACCAGGACGCGGAACGGCTGTACAAGAAGGTATTAGCCACCCGTGAACGAACGCTGGGGCGGGAAAATCTCGCGATCTCAGGTACCCTGAACAACCTGGGAGACCTATTTCGTCTTCAGGGACGCCATCAATTGGCAGAGCCCCTGTTTCGCCGAGCGTTGCTCATTATTGAGAAAGTCCTGGGCGCGGAACACCCGCAGGCTGCGCCTGTGCTTAACAACCTGGCTATCATTTCACGCACGAAGAAGCGACTTGCGGAGGCCGAGGACTTCTATCTCCGCGCCATTGCCATCAAGGAGAAAGCCTTTGGGCCTCAGCATTTGAGTCTGGCAAAGCCTTTGAGTAACCTGGCCGAACTCTACACCCAGATGCAGCGGTTCGCGGAGGCGGAGAGGTTTCATCGAAGGGCGCTTGCCATCTTGGATTCTGCACTGGGGCCGAATCATGCCGAGACCGCCTTGTTCTTGTTCAGCCTGGCGGCTAGCTATCAGGTCCAGAAACGTTATGACGAAGCGGAGCCGCTCTTCCAAAAGGCAATAGCCATGACGGAAAAAACACTGGGGCCTCAACACCCTCAGGTGGCGAGGACACTGGCCGGCTATGCTGCGTTGCTTCGAGCAACGAAACGGAAAAATGAAGCGACCAAGCTGGAGCAGCGTGCCAGGGCCATTGCCTCGAGCCGGGGCCCTGAAACCGCCGCCGGGATACTAACCGTTGACTATGGTGATCTGCGAGATTCCGCACTTCGGGAGCGAAACAAGTAGTCCGAAGGATGATGTCGATTTGACTCCCGGCTAACAATTGCCCCGAAGGGGAGAATCTGGAGGATCTCGACAAGAAGCCTGGATTCCCGCATTCTCGGGAATGGCGTGTAGCCAGGATCAGGTCAAAGTTGCCGAGCAGGACGACACGACGACGATTGAAGGTTGGGGCCTTTCTGTCACGACAGCTACTATTCTCAAATCGCCCAGCGCAGCAACGCTGTGCCCACGGTGAATCCAGCGCCGACGGAAGCTAGCAGCACCAAGTCGCCTTCCTTCAGCCTGCCTTCAATCAGGGCATCCTGCATGGCGAGGGGAATCGTCGCTGCCGTGGTGTTGCCATACTTGTGCAGATTGATCACGAACTGGTCGTCTCTAAGGCCGAGACGCTCGGCCGTGCCCCGGATGATGCGGGCGTTAGCTTGATGCGGAAGAAGTAAATGAATGTCCTGAGGCGTCAGCTGGTTCTTCTGGAGGATAATCCGGCTCGCTTCCTCCATTTTGCGCGTTGCAAACTTAAAGACTGCATGACCTTCCTGCTTCACGTAATGCAGACGGTTCGTCACCGTTTCGCAGCTTGAGGGAAGTAGACTTCCCCCTGCAGGCATTTTCAAATGCGCACCGCCTGAGCCGTCCACTTCGTGATGAAAATCGATCAGACAATTCTGGGGGTTCTTGGCAGGCTCCAGCAACACCGCTCCGGCTCCATCACCAAAGATGACGCAGGTGGCACGATCCTGGTAGTCGATGATGCTCGACATGGTATCGGAACCGACCACAACGACTTTGGAGTGCAAGCCTGCAGCGACAAACGCCGCCCCAACAGATAGAGAGTAGACGAATCCACAACACGCCGCCGAAAGATCAAATCCCCAAGTATGCTGAATCCCAAGCTTCTCTTGCAGCAGGCAGGCGGTGGAAGGAAAGAACATGTCCGGCGTCACTGTCGCCACAATCAGCAGTTCAATCTCGTTGGGATCCATTTGCAGGGAGCTGCAGAGCCGGCGCACGGCCTGCTCGGCCATGTCGGAGGTTGCCTTGCCTTTGTCGACAATCCGGCGTTCTGAAATTCCGGTTCGTTGCAGAATCCATTCGTCCGAGGTGTCCACAATCTTTGAGAGATCGTGATTGGTCAACACCCGTTCGGGAACATAACAGCCAATGCCGCTAATCTGTACAGGGCGAACAGATTTCATCAACGCCTTCTCCTTGGAGCAGAGAGTTTCGCGCTTACGGCGCGCCGTTGGGCTGCTCCGAAGTGCCAAGAGACGGCATATCTTAGGGCAAGGTAGTGAAAATGTAAACGAAGGGAGATCACCAGCTGACAGGGCGAAGTCATTTCGAGCCCAGCAGTAAGTGAATTAATTAGGGCAACCAATTTCAGTCTCGGAAATCCGCAGGCTGAGACCAAAATCGGAGTGGATGCCTGTTTCCTTGCGGGCGGAACCTGTTTCGAGCGGTGAAGATGGAATCGGCGCCAGATTTGTCTGGAGGTGGAGAGTTCCTTGATGAAACCGAATGCTGAACACAAGACGTTGCGCGACCACTGTTTTACCAAGGAACTCCAACAGCCTACGAGAGAACAAGTCCCCTCATGCTGGCATCCAGCGGACCAGGGCACACACAGTCTTCTTGGGTGTTTGGCTCTAAGCCATCTCGAGGGCGTAAAGCATGATTCCAATCATCGCGCCAACCACCGCGAGAATGATTGCTCCCTCGATGACTTTCTCCTTCAGAGATTTCTTTCCAAGCGCCTCATGATTAATCTGATCGAACATGTTTCCTTCCCCCTTTCGGCCAACAACAGGGTTGGCACGCATCGAGATGTCCGTATCACTTCAAGACACAAGACATTAGGTGAATGTTCTAGCCTGATTCTACCCCTGATTTCGCGGAAAACGAAGAAACATTCTTTGGGTGGAAGCGTTTGGCTCACTCGAAGGTGAGTCTTGTATTTCGATAGTCGATCGTCACTTTGCGTTGGCTGTAGAAGTCGCCGCCCAGAATTCCAGATACCTCAGTGCGCAGTTCTTTGCTGATCTCTTTGAGTTCGACGGCCAGGATCTTCGCATAGGGCACTTTCAAGGCCTGCAAGCTGAGGTCGACACGATCCACCGACAGGACGGATTGGGTAATCCCGCAAGCACCGGCAAATTGAATATCAACGCTGGCGTTGGGCGTATCGTCGCGGATCCCCAGGAAAGCAGCCTGCCGCTTTGACAGCGTGCTGGTGACCGCGCCGGTGTCGAACAGGAAGTTTTGAGTCGGCTGCTGGTTGATGGAAATCGGTGCCAGAATGAGGTTTCCCAGAATGCGAAATGAGACTTCGACCCTGCTGGCCCGCAAATCGGTTGATGGCTTGGCGACGGGCTTCGATGATCGAGGCTCTAGCAGGATACGGCGGTCCGGGTAGTCTAGCGTGATCAGGAAGTCGGCCAGATCCGCGGTGCTGAGAACGCCATCAATGAGTTCGGCAAAAATCGTATTGTCGAATGACGAGATGGGGAGATTGCTGATTTCCAGTTCGCCTATTTTGAGTTTCTCCACTTTGGCCAGCTTGGTGCCGGTCTTCCCCGTCCCTCCCACGCAGCTCACAACCGCAGTCGAGAGAACGGGAATCTTTAGAGAGTCGAAGAGGTCATTCGAGAGAACGGTTGAAGTTGCACCACTGTCCACCAGGAAGCGAAAAGGTCCCTGACCGTTTACATGACCTTCGACGAGCATGACGCCGTAGAACGGCTGGAACGGAATCTCGTAAGCCCGAGCTGCATCCGTGATGGCGGCAACAGGGCCTTTCTGGAGGTGTCGGAAAAAAGTCAGCAGCGCTTTGGCATTCTCGACCCGTTCGGAGTTGAACTTCGGTTTCAGTGCAAGGTATTTTTCGAGAGACTCGACTTGCTTGGGGAAATTCTTGGTGGCGCCATAGGCTTCGCTTGCGAAGAAGTAGTTGTCTTCCTCTTGAGGCGCAAGCTGAATGGCTTGCTGAAAAGACTTCACACTCTGCTCGGGCTGCTGGCGCGTGAGGTAGAGACGGCCCATTCCAAGACGCGCGCCGGCTTGGTTTGAGTCCAAACGCAGACACTTTTGGTATTGAGCCTCGGCCATCGCAAAGTTACCTTCTCGAAACAAGCAATGCCCGTAGAGCGCAAGCGCTTCTGTGTTCGTCGGCGCCAGCTGGAGGGCGTGCCGAACGTTCGTCTTCGCCTCGTCAAATTCATCTTCAATGAGCAATATCCTCGTCAGCAGTATCAGGTGTCTAATCGAATCCGGCCGTTGTTGGAGCTCCAAGATTGACGCCTTCTTGGCTTCGTTCAGCTTGCCCGCCAGCAATAAAGCGTCGGCTCTCTTTGCTTCGGACGAATTTTGGGCAAAGCCCTGAATCATCCAGGTGGCCAGGCAGAGATTGCTCGTGATGAGAATGATGAGTCGGAGAGATCGATTCAAAGAGACCCTCATGGGCTCGGCACTATCTCCAGTTTTATCTGATGGGTATCGACCAAGGATTCACTTGATTTTCGATGCTTTCGGCATAGAATGGCAGTACGTCGCAGATGCAGACCGTTCACCAAGCGCAAAACCGTGCGAAAATAATCCATGCCTCAAAAGCATATTCTGGTTGTCGATGACGATCAAAACATTCTGACGCTGATCAAAACAATTCTGAGTCAGAAGGATTTTCGAGTCTCGACTGCACTGAATGGTGAGGTCGCTGTTTCCCTGCTCCAAAAGGACAAGTTCGACGCCATCATTACGGATGCAATGATGCCTCAAATGGATGGCAATGCATTGGCGCAGTCTGTGAAGAATGATCCAAAATTGAAAGACTTGCCAATCATTATGGTGACTGCCAGCAAGGAAGTGGATCTTGTGAAGAAGAGCTTTTCTTCAGGCTGTGTACTGTTCCTGCCGAAACCGTTTACAGCTGCTAGTTTGCTG
>Ga0187893_10004301_pt1 | contig 27320 bp, 24 predicted proteins | sample MA1701074metaG_FD_139574 | JGI IMG/M metagenome (GOLD analysis project Ga0187893, IMG submission 139574) | White microbial mat communities from a basaltic lava cave in the Kipuka Kanohina Cave System on the Island of Hawaii, USA - MA170107-4 metaG ... | reverse complement strand
TCGGCCAGCGCGCGCCCGAGGGGCGTCCAGAGAAAGCCGAACGCGGCCGCGAGCACGAATACCGCGAGGGGGGCGATGTCGCTCACCGGGGGGGAATCGCTCCGCTCAACGAGGGGGTGCCAGCTGGGCGGCGTCTCGCTGCTTGGCCAGCAGGCGCTCGGCGAAGTCCACCCGCTCGGCGAGCTCCGTCACATCGCGCCGCAGGATCTCCAGCTCACCGAGAATCGCTGACTGGCCGTCGAGCAGCTCGGCCCGGACGTCGGCGGCCAGCGGGGCGTGGTCCGCCCGCTCGCCCCAGCGACGGATCCGGCGGCCCAGGGCCCGCGAGACGTGCCACACAGAGACAGCAAACACGAACGCGCCGCCCATGAGCAGGACGGGGATGACGACCTCGAGAATATCCTTGGCGTTCACGTCACGCTCGCGGCGGCGCGACCCGCTCGGCCTCACGTTGCTTCGCCAGCAGCCGCTCGGCGAAATCCAGCCGCTCGGCGAGCTCCGCCATCTCGTGCCGCAGCTGCGCGAGCTCCTCGAGGCCACCGCCCGCCTTGAGTGCCTCGACCTCGCCGCGCAGCTCCTTGAGCTGCTCGGTGATCTCGTCCTCGTCGAGCATCGGGGACCGGCGTCCCAGCAGGCGCGAGGCGACCGCCTTGCCGATCGGGGAGATGGCCAGCAGGAACAGCGTGCCGCCCCCGAAGAGCAGGACCACCGCGACCAGGCCGATCACGTTGTCGCTGCTCATTGGCGTCTCTCGAGCAGCGCACGCTCGGCGGTGAGTCGCCGCTCGGCGAAGTCGAGCCGTTCCTCGAGCTCCGTCACGCGGTGTCGCAGCTCGTCCAGTTCGCCCATCGAGGCATCGGACGCCGCGGCCATTCCGGCCCCCGCACGCCCCGCCAGACGATCGGCCAGCGCGCGCCCGATCGGCCCGCGCAGGATGAGGACCGTGGCGACGGTGACGAACAGCGCGATGGGAACGAGAAGCTCGAGCGTGTCGGTGTTCATGGATTCACCCAACCTACCGTTCGGCGCGCGGCCGCGCCACGCGGGCCGGGGTCAGTCGCCCGGCGCGAGCACGCGCCGCAAGAAGCGGCCGGTGTGGGAGGCCCCGGCGCCCACCACGTCTTCGGGAGTCCCCACCGCGACGACCTGGCCCCCGGCATCGCCACCCTCGGGTCCGAGGTCGATCACCCAGTCGGCCGTCTTGACCACGTCGAGGTTGTGCTCGATCACGACCACCGTGTTCCCCTTGTCCACGAGCCGGTGCAGCACCTCGAGCAGCAAGCGTACGTCCTCGAAATGCAGGCCCGTGGTCGGCTCGTCGAGGATGTACAGGGTCCGCCCGGTGTCGCGCTTGGTCAGCTCGGTCGCGAGCTTGACGCGCTGGGCCTCGCCGCCGGACAGGGTCGTCGCGGACTGGCCGAGGTGGATGTACCCCAGGCCTACGTCGTTGAGGAGTTCCAGTTTCGAACGGATGCGGGGCTGGCTCTCGAACACCTCGAGTGCGTCGGCCACGGTCAGGTCGAGCACGTCGGCGATGGACTTGCCGCGGTAGCGCACCTCGAGCGCTTCCCGGTTGTAGCGCCGCCCCTTGCACACCTCGCACGAGACATAGACGTCGGGCAGGAAGTGCATCTCCACCTTGACGAGCCCGTCGCCCTGACACGCTTCGCAGCGGCCGCCTTTGACGTTGAACGAGAAGCGGCCGGGGCCGTAGCCCCGCATCTTCGACTCGGGGAGCTGTGCGAACAGCTCGCGGATCGGCGTGAACAGCCCGGTGTAGGTGGCGGGGTTGGACCGCGGCGTGCGGCCGATCGGACTCTGGTCGATGGCGATGACCTTGTCCACGTGCTCGAGCCCTTCGAGCCGGTCGTGGGCGCCCGGGACGACCCTGGCGCGGGTGAAGTGGCGCGCCAGCGCCCGGTACAGGATGTCGGTCACCAGCGTGGACTTGCCCGATCCCGACACGCCGGTCACGGCGATGAACGTGCCGAGCGGCAGCTCTACCGTCAGGTCCTTCAGGTTGTGCTGCCGGGCCCCCACGATCCGCAGCGCGCGGTCCGGGGCGTCGCTGCGCCGACGCGGCGGGACCGGAATCCGCAGCTCGCCCCGCAGGTAGCGGGCGGTCAGGGAATCGGGGTGCGCGAGCACGTCGGGCAGCGGGCCAGCCGCGACCACCTCGCCGCCGTGTCGCCCGGCCCGGGGCCCGAGGTCGAGGACATGGTCGGCGGCGCGGATCGTCTCCTCATCGTGTTCCACGACCAGCACCGTGTTGCCCAGATCGCGCAGCTCCCGCAGCGTATCGAGCAGGCGGGCATTGTCGCGCTGGTGCAGGCCGATGGACGGCTCGTCCAGGATGTAGAGGACCCCGACGAGCCGGCTCCCGATCTGCGTCGCCAGGCGGATCCGCTGCGCCTCACCCCCCGAGAGGGTGACGGCCGAGCGTCCGAGTGTGAGGTAGTCCAGGCCCACGTCCTGTAGGAATCGGAGCCGGTCGGTCACTTCCTTCACAATGGGCCGCACCACGCCGGGATCGAGCCCCGGCCGGCCGTCGCCCCGTATCGGGACGCCCGTCAGGAACGTCAGGGCCTCGCCGACCGACAACTCCACCACGTCACCGATGCTCCGACCCGCGACCAGCACGGAGAGGCTCTCGGGACGCAGGCGCCTGCCGCGGCAGGTGGGGCACGGCTGCTCGACCGTGTACTCCTCCAGCTGCTCGCGAACGCCGTCCGACGTGGTCTCGCGATAACGACGCTCGACGTGGCGGAGGATCCCCTCCCAGCCCGATTGATACGACCCGTGGAACCGGTCGCTGTCGTACTGGTAGGTGAGGGTCTTGCCGGGCGCACCCTCGAGCAGCACGGTGCGGACGGCCGCCGGCAGGTCCCTCCAAGGGGTGTCCAGATCGAACTTGAACGCGCGTGCGAGCGTCGGCAGCACGACCTTGCGCAGGTAGCCGGAGGGCTCGCCCCAGGGGAGCACGACCCCCTCGAGGATCGACAGGCTCCCGTCACCCAGCACGAGATCGGCGGTCACCTCGCGCCGCGTGCCCAGCCCCGAGCAGTCGACGCACGCACCGAACGGCGAGTTGAACGAGAACTGGCGGGGCTCGAGCTCCGGAATCGACAGCCCGCACCGCGGGCAGGCGTACCGCTCGGAGAAGAGCGTGGCCCGGGGTGCGCCCGACGCGTGGCGCAGGATCTCGACCGTCCCGTCCGCGGCGCGGAGCGCCGTCTCGATCGATTCCGCGAGGCGCGTGCGCGTGTCGGGACGCACGATCAGGCGATCGATGATCACGGCGATGTCGTGGTTCCTGCGCTTGTGCAGCGCGGGTACCGCCGCGAGGTCGTAGATCTCACCGTCCACGCGGACGCGCACGAATCCCTGCTTGCGCGCCGCGTCGAAGAGGTCGCGGAACTCGCCCTTGCGCCCCCGCACCAGCGGCGCGAGCACCTCGATCCGCGTGCCGGCAGGCCACTCCAGCACATGCTCGGTGATCTGGCTCGCACTCTGGCGCTCGACCGGGCTGCCGTCCTTCGGGCAGTGGGGCGTGCCCGCGCGGGCCCACAGCAGCCGCAGGTAGTCGTAGACCTCGGTGATCGTCCCGACCGTAGATCGCGGATTGGCGCCTGCGGTCTTCTGCTCGATCGAGATGGCCGGCGACAGGCCCTCGATCGCGTCGACATCGGGCTTCTCCATGAGACCGAGGAACTGGCGCGCGTAGGCCGAGAGCGACTCGACGTAGCGCCGCTGGCCCTCGGCGTAGATCGTGTCGAACGCGAGCGAGGACTTCCCCGACCCGGACAGCCCCGTGATCACCGTGAGGGTGTTCCGCGGGATTGCGACACTGATGTTTTTGAGGTTGTGCTCCCGGGCACCGCGAACGACGAGGGCGTCGCCGGACATAGACTGGTAGCCTAGCCGCGGGGCGGGATTTCGGTCAACGGTACGGGGACGGAGAGGGACGGAGAGGGCGGAGAGGGACCTGCTCCGTCTCGCTCCGTCTCTGTCCGTCTCTCTCCGTCCCTCCTCTTGCCCAACTCCAGTCCCGATCGTAGTTTAGGAGCCCCCATGGCGGCCACGACGCTCGTCGTTCTGACCTCGTTCGCAAACCGCCGGGACGCCCGGAAGTTCGTGCGAGAGCTGGTGCAGGCGCGCTTGGTGGCCTGCGGGACGCTGGTGCCCGCGACCTCGATCTACCGCTGGGGGGGCCAGATCACCGCCGAGGGGGAGGTGCTCGTGGTATTGAAGACCGAAGCCGCCCGCTGGGACGCGCTCGAAGCGGCGGTGCGGGAGCGTCACCCCTACCAGTTGCCGGAGCTGCTGGCGCTCCCGGTGGAGCGGGGGCTGGGCGTGTACCTGTCCTGGCTGGGCAGTGAGGTCGGCGGGTGAGACCGAAGGTAGAGCGCCGCTGGCGCTGGTTCGAGGACCGGTCCCGGGTGGCCGCGGAGCTGATCGCGGAGGCGGAGTCGCTCACGTTTGGGGCGGACGTCTCCGCGCTCCCTCGACCGGTCCTGTCCGCGGCGCCCCCGGGGCCACCCTCGGGCGCCGCCGGCGCGAGCGAGCCAGCGGCCGTCCCGCCTCCCGGGTCCGTGGAGCCTGAGCCGTCCCCTCCGCCGGCCGAGCCCGCGCCGCCCGAGCATCCGCTGTACCTCGCGGCCCGCGAGGCGACGAGCCGGGCAGAGCTGGATCGGGCGGTCGTCGCGTATCGCGAGCTGCTCGCGCTGGAGCCGGGCCACGTCCGGGCGCGCAACAATCTGGCGCTGATCCTGGAGGGACGCGGTGATCGCGAGGCCGCGCTGGCGGAGCTGGACCGGGCGCTGGAAGTCGAGCCGGAGGGCGCGGCGCTGCTGGTGAATCGCGCCGCGGTGCTCGGGGCGATGGGCCAGTATGCCGCGGCGCAACGCGACCTCGAGCGGGTCCTCCATGCCGACCCCACGAACGTCGAGGCGTTGACCAACCTGGGCGTCGTCTTCGCGCGCAAGGGTCTCTGGGCGGCGGCGGTGCCGCAGTTGCGTCGTGCCGTCGAGCTCGACGCCGGACGCGCCGGCGCCTGGTATCATCTCGGGGAGGCGTTGAATCGCACCAACGACCTGGCCGGCGCGCTCGCCGCGTTCGAGCGCGCCGCGGAGCTCCAGCCGCACAATCCCCGGGCCCTGTACGGCCTCGGGATCGTCCTCGACCGGCTGAACCGACCGCAGGAAGCCACGCAGATGTACCGCCGCTCCCGGGAGGTCGCCGGCCGGTGATGCAGGTGGCGGTCGACGACCTGACCCGCCTCGACTCCGACGCGATCGTCCGGCCCGCCACGACTCGTCTCGACTCCCCACAGCGGTCCGCGCGCCGCGTCGAGCAGGCCGGCGGGGAGGAGTTCCGGGCCCGCCTGCGGGTGAATGCCGAGCTCGAGGTAGGGGCGGCCGTCGTGACCGCTGGCGGCGGCGATCTCCGCGCCGAGTTCGTGATCCACGCCATCATCCAGAGCGATGCCGAGCCGGTGAGCCGCGCGGGGGTGGCGCGCGCCTGGCTCTCCGTGCTGCAGCAGGCGGAGCGGTGGGGATTCGAGCGCCTGGCCGTGCCGCCGCTCGGGGTCGGGCCCGGCAACCTGTCGCTCGAGGACGCCGCCGAGATCATGGTGGCCGGGCTGCAGGCACACCGGGAAAGCGCGGCGCTCCCGACGGAGGTCTCGGTGGTGGTCGATTCGGCGGCGGACCGCGACGTGTTCGCGGCGGCGCTGGCGGCGCACGGCGGGGGGGCGTGACCCGACGCCGCTGGGCGGTCGCGATCCTGGTGGCGTGGGCCCTGACACTGGGATGGCTGGTGCGCCGCGAGGTGTTTCGGCCCACCGAGACCCGCGTCGCGGAGGCGGCGCTGGCGGTGGCGCCCGAGGCCGCGTACTTCCGCATCGAGATCGCGGGACGTCAGGTCGGTTTCGCGTCCTCCACGATCGACACGCTGCCTGATTCCCTGCGGGTCTCCGACCTCGTCGTCCTCGATGTCCCGGTCCTGGGCCGGATGCAGCGCACGTCGGCGCGCAGCGTCGCCATGCTGTCGCGCACGCTGCGGCTCGGCAGCCTGACGGTGCGGGTGGACAGCGACGCGGGCACGTACTGGGCGCGAGGCCAGGTCGTGAGCGACAGCCTGCTGCGCCTGGTGATGCTGACGGCGGCGGACTCCCAGGTGACCCGCGTCCCGCTGCGGGAAGGGCTGGTGCTGCCCAGCCTGCTCCCGCTGCGACTCGCCATGGCCGGGCAGCTGCGGCGCGGGCAGCGCCACGACCTGCGTGTGCTCGACCCCGTGGTCCTGTCGCTGCGGCGGACGGCGGTGAGCGTGGGCGCGGAGTCGCTGTTCGTCGTGGCCGACAGCGCGGAGTACGACTCCACGGCCCTGGCCTGGGTGCCGGTGCATTTCGACTCGCTGCGCTCTCTGCGCCTCGACCAGACGGCGGGCGGCGTGCGGGTCACCGCCTGGGCCGACGCGAGCGGGCGACTGGCGCGGGCGACGGGCCCGGGCGGGTTCGCCCTGGAGCGGTCGGCGTTCGAGATCGCCTACGAGAACTTCCGGCGGCGCGACATCGCGCGGGCGGCGCGGGGCTCGGCGACGCCACCGGTGGGCGCCCTCGTGCCCACCACGGCGCTGCGCGCGGGCGTGACCGCACCGCCCGAATCGCTCGCCGTCCTGCGGGTGCGGCTGCACGGCGTGGACCTCGCGGGGCTCGCGCTGGAGGGCGGCCCCCAGACCCTGGCGGGCGACACGCTGGTCGTGCGGCAGGAGGGACCCGCCCCGCCGGGCGCCGGACCGCCGCTGCCCACCGAGGACGCCGCCCGCTGGCTGCGGGGCGAGCCGCTGATCGAGAGCGACGACCCGCGGGTCCAGGCGCAGGCGCGCGCCGTGGCCGCCGGGCGTGACGCGCGCCAGGCCGCGGAAGAGCTGGTCCACTGGGTGCACGGGCGGCTCCGGCGCGCCGTCCCGACCGGGCCGCCGAGCGCCGTGGCCGCGCTGGACCGGCGCCTCGGCGATTGTAACGAGGCGACGGTGCTCTATGTGGCGCTGGCGCGCGCGGCAGGGCTTCCGGCCCGCGCCGTGGCCGGCCTCGTGTACGCCAACGCCCGGTTCTACTACCACGCCTGGCCCGAGGTCTACCTCGACGGCTGGGTGGCGGTGGATCCGCTGTTCGACCGGTTTCCGGCGGATGCCGCGCGCCTGCGGCTCGCGGTGGACGCGCTGGCCCGCCAACTCGACCTGGTGGCGGTCACGGGCAACCTGAGGCTCGAGGTCCAATGATCCGGCTGGAGAACCTCACCAAGCTGTACGGCAGCTTCGTGGCGGTCGACGATCTCACGCTGCACGTGCCGCGCGGGGCGTTGTACGGCTTTCTCGGCCCGAACGGGGCCGGCAAGACCACGACGCTCCGCATGATCGCGGGCATCCTGCGTCCGTCGCAGGGCCGGGTGCTGATCGGCGGCGACGACGTGCAGGCCGCGCCGCTGGCGGCGAAGCAGCGGCTCGGATTCATCCCCGACCGTCCGTTCGTCTACGAGAAGCTCACCGGCGTCGAGTTCCTCCGCTTCGTCGCCGGTCTGTACGGGCAGGAAGGGGAGCTGGTGGAGCGCCGCATCGCCGAGCTGCTCGAGGTCTTCGAGCTCACGAGCTGGAAGGACGAGCTGCTGGAGGCGTACAGCCACGGCATGCGGCAGAAGCTGATCATCTCGAGCGCGCTGATCCACCGGCCCGAGTGCATCGTGGTGGACGAGCCGATGGTCGGCCTCGACCCCAAGGGGGCGCGCCTGCTGAAGGACATTCTCGGCGAGTTCGTGCGGCGCGGCGGGACGGTGCTGATGAGCACTCACACGCTCGAGGTGGCGGAGGCGATGTGCGACCGGGTCGCGATCATCCAGCACGGCCGCATCGTCGCGCAGGGCACGATCGCGGAGCTGCGTACGCAAACGGCCGCGGGGAGCGCGAGCCTCGAGGAGCTGTTCCTGCGATTGACCGGAGGAACCGTCGGACGCGAGCTGGCCGCGGTGCTGGGCGAGGAGCCGCCCGCGTGAGGCAGCCGACCCTCCCCCACGTGCTGCGACCCAAGTGGCACACGGCCCTGCAGCGCTTGCGTGAAGAGCGCTCGCGGGGTGGCAGCGGCAAGCTGCTCATCCTGACCGTCGTGGGGCTGACGTTCTGGGGCGCGGTGTTCGGCGTCCTCTACCGCACGCTCGGCTACTTCAGTCGGGTGGAGGATCTGGGCCCCTACCTGGGCGGGAAGCTCCTGGGGCTCATGCTCCTGTCGTTCATGACGATTCTGATCCTGTCCAACATCATCACGGCGCTGTCGAGCTTCTTCCTGGCGAAGGACCTCGACCTGCTGGTGTCGGCGCCGGTCGACGGGCTGCGGCTCTATCTCGCGAAGCTGCTGGAGACCCTCGTGCACTCGTCGTGGATGGTCGCGCTGATGGCGGTGCCCACGCTCTCGGCGTACGGCGTGGTGTACCACGGCGGTCCGCTGTTCGCGCTGTGGGTGCCGGTGACGATCGCGCCGTTGCTCGTGCTGCCCGCCGTGCTGGGGTACGCGGTCACACTGACGCTCGTCAACGTCTTCCCCGCCCGCCGGACCCGAGACCTGCTGTCGATCGTCGCCCTCGGCGCGGCGGGCGTCCTGATCCTGCTGTTCCGGCTGGTTCGACCCGAGCAGCTCGCCCGGCCGGAAGGGTTCCGGAACCTGCTCGACTTCATCACGGTGCTCCGCACGCCGACGTCGCCCTTCCTGCCGAGCGAGTGGGCCGCCGACGCGATCATGGGTTTCCTCCAGGGGCGCATCGATCCGCTGCCGGTGGCCCTGCTGTGGACGACCGCGGGCGCGTTCGTGACGCTCGGCGCCCTGCTACACCAGGCCCTGTTCGCTCACGGCTTCACGCGGGCCCAGGAGGGCGCGGAGCGCTTCGTGCGCGGGGTGGTGTGGCGCGCCACCGTCGGAACCCTGCTGCGGCCGCTGCCGGTCGCCCGACGCGAGTTCGTCCTCAAGGACATCAAGCTGTTCTTCCGCGACACGACCCAATGGAGCCAGCTGATCCTGCTCGCGGTCCTGGTGGTCGTGTATCTCTTCAATATCAAGGCGCTCCCCCTGTTTCAGGGCGAGCGCGTGCCGTTCTTCTATGTGACGCTCGTCTCGTTCCTCAATCTCGGGTTGTCGGGCTTCGTGCTCGCTTCGATCGCCGCCCGATTCATTTTCCCGGCGGTGTCGCTGGAAGGCCGGCAGATGTGGCTGCTCCGTTCCAGCCCGCTCGACCTGCGGGCCCTGCTGTGGTCCAAGTACTGGGTCGGGACGGTCCCCTTGCTCGGCCTCGCGCTCATGCTCACCGGGCTCACCAACCTGCTGCTGCGCGCCTCACCGTTCATGGTGCTGGTGAGCCTCGTGACGATCACCGCGCTGACCCTCGCGATCAGCGCGATGGCGCTCGGTTTCGGAGCGCTGTATCCGCAGTTCGAGACGGAGAACGCCGCGCAGATCCCGACGTCGTTCGGCGGGTTGCTCTTCATGATGGCCACCGTGGTGCTCCTGGCCGTGGTCATCGTGATCCTCGCGGGGCCGGTCTACGCGTATCTGCGGGCCGCCCAGGCCGGGGATGCCGTGGCCGTGGACGGCACCATGATCACCGCCTTCGCCCTGGCCGCCGCCGTGTGCGCGACGGCGACGGTGGTCCCCCTGCGAGTCGGTCTGCGTCGGATGGAGCAGTTCGAGTTCTAGCGGACGCTGAAGCTGAACCCACCTACCAGCTGAACGCCGCTCTGGTCGGAGAGCAGGAGCTTGGCCTCGACGTACGGAACGGTCCCCCGGCGCGGCCCTTCGAGACCCGTCAGGAGGTTCAGGCCGGTCCTGGAGCCACCCGCCGCCTCGCCGGCGCTCGTGTAATTGAGGCCGCCGCCGAAATACGGCGCGCCCGCGCCGGGGCGGGGGCGCAGCTTCAGGTCGAGGTTGAGCGACCAGAGCGATCCCTCGACCAGGTAGTAGTCGAACGATGGATAGAGCGCGACGTGCGCGGTGATGGGATAGCTGAGCTGGGCGCCGAGCACGACCTCCTCGACATCCAGGTTGTAGCCCACGTGGGCGCCGGCGCGCGGCGCCGGTGTCGCGCCGGCCGCCCGGTCGCGGCGCTGCGCATCGGCCGGCGGGGCGACCGCGATCAGGAGGACGAGCGGCGCGAGCATCCGGGGGGCCGGGTGGCGGCGGCGCCGCCCCGCGTCAGGCGGCAACGCGGACCCCGCAGTGGGCGCAGTAGGTCGCGCCGTCCTCGAGACCGGCCCCGCACCTGCGGCAGAAGCCCGGCGCCGCGGTGAGGCGGCAGCCGCACGAGGAGCAATACGCGGCGTCCCGTTCAGCGCGAGGGCCGCAGTTGGCACACACGGGGGAAGGGGGAAGGGGGAAGGGGGACGGGTACCTCGGGTGCGCCGCCTCGACGTACCCTGCCCCCCTCCCCCTTCCCTCTTCCCCCTCCCGCAGCGCCGCGAGCGCTTCCGCCGTGTACTTCACCCGTAGCGCGTCGTAGTCCGAATCGGAGAGCTTTCCCGTGGCGCGGTCGAATTCGATCTCTTTGAGCGCGCGCAGCGCCACAGCGCGGGCGGAGAGATCGTCCTCGGGATCGTCGCCCTCCCCCTCACCCACCCCTCCCTCGTCCCCCGTCCCCCGTCCCGCCGTTTCCGGCTTCACGATCGGCCGGAGGACGAACCACACCGCCGCGCTCGCCAGCACGACTCCAGCGAAGAGCTCGATCATCCCCATACTCAGTCGAGCCGATCGAGCTCGCGCTGCAGCCGATCGAGCTCCTCGGGGGACGCGTCGAGCCGCGCCCCGGGAGCGGCCGTCACGGCGGGCCGGGCGCGGCTCCAGCGGCGCAGCACGACGACCAGCACCGCGCCGGCGGCGAGGATGAGGATCGACGGCACGAAGTAGCCGGCGAGGTTGAAGCCGCGGCGCGGCGGCGCCATGAGGATCGCGTCGCCGTGTCGCCGGACGAAATCGTTGACGATCTCGTCACCGCTCATCCCGGCCTCCGCGAGTGCCAGCACCTCGCGATGCATCTCCGGGCTGACGCCGCACGTGAAATCGGTGGTGCGACAGGTGTACACGTCGAGGTTGCAGCCGCAGGTGCAGCGCAGACGCTTCTCGATCGCCTGGATACCCGCGTCGGTGTCCCCCGCGGTGATCGGTTGCTGGGGGCGCCCGGCCCATTGGGGCGCGAAGAGCTTGCCCGAGGGGCCGGTGCCGGGGAGGGTGTCCTGGGCGGATGGGTGGATAGGCGGATAGGCGGATAGCGAGAGCAGGCCGGCGACGGCGCGCAGAAAGTCTCGGCGATTGCCATCCGCCGATCCGCCGATCCGCCGATCCGCCCTCATGCCCGCTCTACGAGCCGCACCGCGTAGCCCCCCTGCTGCCGCCGCACGGCGGGCGCGCCGCCGCCCGGCCAGAGCACGACGAGTGCGCCGGCCACGAGGATCATGCCGCCGAACCAGACCCACCACACCAGCGGATTGAGGGTGAAGCGGTACACCGCCTGCTCGGTGCCGCCCACCACGCCGGCGAGCACGATGTAGACGTCCTCGCGCAGCGAGCTGCGGATGCCGACTTCGGTGGAGGGCTCGAAGGTGGGCTGGCCGAACCCGTCCACATGCTGGCGCTTCTCGGTGCGCAGGTAGCCCAGGCGGCGGCCGTCCTGGCGCACCTCCACGAGGCCCGCCGTGACGTTGCGGTTCAGGACCTTGTCCTGCGAGACGCCGAGGTGGGTAAACGTGAACGTGTGGCCGTAGGGGCTCCGCAGGGTCGCGCTCTCGCCCGGCCGCAGGCTCGCCTGCGTCTCGGTGCGGAAGGCCATCCCGGCGAACGCGACGCACAACACGACGATGCCGACGTGCACGAGGTAGCCCCCGTAGCGCCGGCGGTGGCGGCCGACCAGCCGGACCAGCGCCAGAAGTCTCGGCTCTCCGTACTGGCGGTGCCGCGCTCCCACCCCGCGAGCGAACTCCTGGACGACCCCGGCCAGGACGAACACGCCGAGCGCAACGGCGAGCCACGCGAAGACGTCGCGCATCCCCGCGACCAGGAGCGCGAGAGCCGCGAGGACGCCGACGGCGGCGGGAACGGTGAGCTGGCGCCGCAGGTTGGCGGGCGACGCGCGCCGCCAGGCGATGAGCGGCCCCACGCCGGTGAGCCCGAGGAGGGCGAGGCCGAGCGGCACGTTCACCTGATTGAAGAAGGGCGGGCCGACGGTGACCTTGGTCCCCTGCACCAGCTCGGAGAGGATCGGGAAGAGCGTGCCCCACAGCACCGAGAACGCGATGCCCACGAGCAGGAGGTTATTGAACAGGAAGCCCGCCTCGCGGCTCACCATCGCCTCGAGACGCCCGTCGGCCTCGAGCAGCGGCAGGCGCCGGGCGTAGAGGCTGAAGCTGCCCACGGCGGCGACGAGGAGAAAGCCGAGGAAGAAGTAGCCGACGCCCGATTGCGTGAACGAGTGCACGCTCGAGATGACGCCGGAGCGCGTGATGAACGTGCCGAAGATCGACAACAGCCAGGATCCGATGATGAGCGCGAGGTTCCATTTCTTCAGCATCCCGCGCTTCTCCTGAATCATCACGGAGTGCAGGAACGCCGTGAGGGTCAGCCAGGGCAGCAGGGCCGCGTTCTCCACCGGGTCCCACGCCCAGTAGCCGCCCCACCCGAGCTCGACGTACGCCCACCACATGCCGAGCAGCAGCCCGATCGAGAGGAACAGCCAGGAAACGATCGTCCATTTCCGGATCGCGACGAGCCAATCGGCATCGAGCCGCCTGGTGAGCAGCCCGGCCATGGCGAACGCGTACGGAATCGTGAGCGCGATGTAGCCCAGGTACAGCATGGGGGGGTGGAAGACCATCCCCGGGTTCTGCAGCTGGGGGTTCAGGCCCCGCCCGTCGGCCGGAGTGAACGGCAGGCGCTCGAACGGGTTGGCCACGGCGAGCATCACCGTGACGAAGAAGACGACGACCGCGCAGACGACCGCCGCCACGTACGGCAGGTACACCCGGTGGCGGCGCGCCGTGAACAGCTCGGCGAGGGCGCCGAAGACGGCGAGCACCGCCGCCCAGAAGAGCAGGCTCCCTTTCTGACCCGCGTACAGCGCCGACCACGTGTAAAACACGGGCAGATTGCGGCTGGTGTAGGAGGCGACGTACTCGACGTTGAAGTCACGGCGGAACAGCGCGATCTCGAGGGCGGCGATCGCGACAAGGAGCACGCCGCCGAGGGCGAGCACGGCGTTCCGCGCGCTGCGCTGCAGGTCGGGCCGGTCCGTGCGGCCGCCCGCGAGGCCCGTCACCACGCCCCACACCCCGACCAGGAGGGCGATCCACAGCGCCAGATTGCCGAGCGTCGTCACATCAGGCCTTCGGCACGGCCTCGTAGCGCGACCCGCACTTGGCGAGCACGTCGGTGGCGTGGATCACGCCGTCGCGCTGGAGCCGGCCTTCGACCACGACCTCGACGGAGTCCGTGAAGGTGTCCGGGGGAACGCCGCGGAACACGACCGGATACGTGGCGCCGCCGTCGGTCACGTGGAACCGCAGCGTCTGGGCCGCAACGTCCCGCTCCACCGTGCCGGGGACGACGCGCGCGCCGACCTTCATCCCCACGTCGTAGAACGTGGGATCCGCGGCGATCTTGCGCGACAGCTCGCTCGGCGTCAGGAAGTACTGCCCGGTCTCCTTGATCCCGGACGCCATGAGGTAGCCGACCGCGCCGACGATCAGGATGGCCCCGAGGGCGAACTTCGTGCCTGCGTGCATGGCGCAATAATACCTCCACCCGTCGGGTCTGCTCCAGGCCCAGGATGGCCGGGGACCCATGAAGCGACCGTGAAGAACGGGCTCAGGATTGTTCCAGGGCCCAGTGCACCGCCTGCTCCGGCGTCGTGACGCGCGGGATGTCGAGGGACCCCGCGAAGGCGTCGTGCAGGCCCACGACGGGCGTGCCGATGCGGCGCGCGAGCGCGATCTCCGAAAGCGTGCCCCACCCGCCCCCGATCGCGATCACCGCACGCGCCGCCCGTACGATGAGCGCGTTGCGCATCTCCCCCATGCCGGTGGCGAGGGACACGTCGATGTGGCGATTGGCGGCCCCCGGGTCGCTGCCGGGCAGGACCCCGACCGCCAGCCCCCCGGCGACCGCCTTCGTGCCTCGCGCCGCGGCCTCCATGACGCCGCCCAGGCCGCCACACAGGAGAATCGCGCCCTGCTCGGCGAGCCGGCGGCCGACCTCCACGGCCCACGCTTCCTCCTCGGCCGTGCAGGTGCTCCCGCCGACCACGGCGACGAGCGGCCTCATGAGCGTTTCCGCCCGCCGCCCGCGGCCCAGTAGAGCGTCGTCGCCACGGCGCGGCGCCAGTCGGTTTCCCGGGCGCGCACGGCCGGCGCCGCGTCGCCGGGGTCGAACCGGCGGAACGTCCGGCCCGCGAGGAACTCCTCGGGTGCGCGCCAGACGCCAGCGGCCAGGCCCGCCAGGCCGGCGGCGCCCAGCGCGGTCGTCTCCACCACGTCGGGCCGCAGCACGGGCGCCCCCAGGAGGTCGGCCTGGAACTGCATGAGCCAGTCGTTGGCGGCGGCGCCGCCGTCCACCTGCAGAGCCGCGAGGCGCAGATCGGCGTCGTCCGTCATGCCGTCGAGCACCTCCTTGGTGCTGAACGCCATCGCCTCGAGCGCCGCACGGGCGAGGTGGGCACGCCCCGTGCCGCGGGTCAAGCCGACGATCGTTCCGCGGGCCTGGGGCTCCCAATGCGGCGCGCCCAACCCGACGAAGGCGGGGACGAAGTACACGCCACCGGTGTCGCCGACGTCGAGCGCGAGGCGCTCCGTCTCGGCGGCGGTCGCGATGATGCCGAGACCATCGCGCAGCCACTGCACGGCCGCACCCGCGATGAACACGCTGCCCTCGAGCGCGTAGGCCGGCTCGCCACGCGGCCCGCACGCGATCGTGGTGAGCAGGCCTCGTTTGGATGCCGCGCGCTGCTCGCCGGTGTGGAGCAGCAGGAAGGCCCCGGTGCCGTAGGTGTTCTTCGCCTGTCCCGCCCGCCAGGCGCCCTGCCCGAAGAGCGCGGCCTGCTGATCGCCGGCGATGCCGGTCACCGGCAGCTCGACGCCGAGGTGCTGCCCCGCGACGGTGCCGAAGGGCCCGCTCGAGTCGCGCACGTCGGGCAGGGCCTCGCGCGCGACGCCGAAGAGCGAGAGCAGATCGTCGTCCCACGCGCGCCGGCCGATGTCATAGAGCATGGTGCGGGCGGCGTTGGTATGGTCGGTGGCGAAGGCGCGGCCATTGGTGAGCCGGTAGAGAAGCCACGCGTCGACCGTGCCGAAGACGACCTCTCCGGTCCGCATGCGGCGCTCCAGATCGGGCACGTGACGGAGGAGCCATTCGATCTTCGTCGCCGAGAAGTAGGGATCCAAGAGGAGCCCGGTGCGCTCGCGCACGAGGGCCGCGCGGCGCTGCCGGGCTAGCTCGGCACAGCGCCCCGCCGTGCGGCGATCCTGCCAGACGATGGCGCGGTGCAGCGGCCGACCCGTGGCCCGGTCCCACACGCACACCGTCTCGCGCTGGTTGGTGATCCCCAGGGCGACCGGTTGCACGTCGGTCCGGGCGAGGGCATCGCGGGCCGCCTCCAGGGTGACGCGCAGGATGTCGTCGGGGTCGTGCTCCACCTGCCCCGGCGCGGGGAAATGCTGGGGCAGCTCGCGGTAGCCACGGGCCAGGACGCGGCCGTCGGACGCGACCACCAGCGCGGTGGATCCCGTCGTCCCCTGGTCCAGCGCGAGGACCGCGGTCACGAGGTGAAGGGCGGCTGCACGAGGCCGCGATCGGTGACGTAGCTCGTGACGTAGCGGGCGGGCGTGACGTCGAACGCCGGGTTCACCGCGCGCGCGCCCGGGGGCGCGGTACGCCGGCCCGCGAATGTCGTCACCTCGTCGGGCGCGCGCTGCTCGATCGGGATGGCGTCGCCATCGGGAACGGTCGAATCGATCGTGGAGGACGGGGCCGCACAGTGGAACGGGACCCCGTGATGCCGGGCGAGCACGGCGAGCGCGTAGGTGCCGATCTTATTCGCCAGGTCACCGTTGCGGGCGATCCGGTCGGCGCCGACGAGCACCACGTCGATCCCCGTCTGTCGCATGAGGGCGCCGGCGGCGGCGTCGGCGATGAGCGTGCAGGGAATGCCCGCCTGCCCCAGCTCCCACGCCGTGAGCCGCGCCCCCTGCAACAAAGGCCGGGTCTCGCCCACGAAGACGTGCAGCCGGCGGCCCGCGGCATGGGCGAGATAGACGGGGGCGAGCGCGGTCCCGATACCACCCGTGGCGAGCGCGCCGGCATTACAGTGGGTCAGCACCTGGGCCCCGTCGGGCACGAGTGGCAGACCGTGCTCGCCGATGCGGCGGCACATCTCGCGGTCCTCCTCCCAGATCGCCGTCGCCTCGGCGTGGAGCCGCTCCCACACCTCCGCCGGTGATCCGGAGGTCGCGTCCGCCGCGCGCCGCATCCGCGCGAGCGCCCAGCCGAGGTTCACCGCAGTCGGGCGGGTCGCTGCGAGCTGATCGGCGACGGCGCGCAGTCGGTGGAAGAACGCGTCGCGCCCGGCGCCACGGGACTCCCGCAGTCCCGCCACGAGCCCCATCGCCGCGGCGATGCCGATCAGGGGCGCCCCGCGGACCTGCATGGTGCGGATCGCCTCGGCCACGGCGTCGCCGGACTCCAACTCCCGCGTCACCAGCGACTCGGGGAGCGCCCGCTGGTCCACGATGCGCACGCCGCCGCTCCGGCTCCAGCCGATGGCCTGGACGGGCATGATGGCGAACGTAGGGGCGATCGGAGCAGGGAGCAAGCAGCGGTGCAGAGCGGGAGCAGGGAGCACAGAGCAGGTCCAGCCGGTGCGGGCCGGGTGGACGGTCAGTACCGCGAGGTACTGCTCCCTGCTCCGTGCTCCCTTGGCGCCACACTTGGCCGATCCCGGGCTCCGATATAGGATTCCCGCCCATGACCTACCAGACTCTCCTGTTCGAGGTGCGCGACGGCGTCGCGTTCGTCACGATCAACCGGCCCGACAAGCTCAACGCGCTCAACGACCAGGTGATGGCCGAGCTGGCGGACGCGGTCGAGCGGATCGCCACCGAGCGTGAGGTGCGAGGCGTGATTCTCACGGGCGGGGGCACGAAGGCGTTCGTCGCGGGCGCCGACATCGGCGACCTCGCCCAGCAGGGCCCGTTCGACGGCAAGGCCCGCGCGCTGCGTGGCCAGGGCGTGCTGCGCCGCCTCGAGACCTGCGGCAAACCGGTGATCGCGGCCGTGAACGGCTACGCCCTCGGGGGCGGGTGCGAGCTGGCGATGGCGTGCCACCTGCGCATCGCAGCGGACACGGCGCGATTCGGACAGCCCGAGGTCAAGCTCGGGATCGCGCCGGGGTACGGCGGGACGCAGCGTCTTCCTCGGCTGGTCGGGAAGGGCGTGGCGCTGCAGCTGATCCTCACGGGCGAGCCGATCGACGCCCAGGAGGCGTATCGGGTCGGACTGGTGAACAAGGTCGTGCCGGCCGCGGATCTGATGGCCGAGGCCGAGCAGATGCTGCGGGGCATCCTGGCCATGGGTCCCCTGGCCGTGCGGCTGGCGATCGAGGCGGTGGACCGGGGGTCCGAAATGTCGCTCGACGAAGGGCTGCTGCTGGAGGCGAATCACTTCGGTCTGCTCGCCTCCACGGCGGACACGAAGGAGGGGTTGGCGGCATTCCTGGCGAAGCGGCCAGCGCGATTCGAGGGGCGCTGAGTGTCGTCGCCGCGGCCCTGATCGGCGCGGCGTGCTTCGACGAGCGAGCCCGCATCGGTCCGCCGGTGCTCACGCTCACGCTCGACGCCGACACCGTGTTCTCCCCCGACAGCGTGACCGGCCGGGTGCGCGCCGAGGACCCCGACGGCATCGACTCCGTGTGGCTCTCGTTCGAAGGGGAAACCTTCGCGGCCGACGGGCTGCTGCGCGAGGTGCTGGACCGGGCGTTCGTACTTGCCGTGGACACCGGCCTGAGCCCGGGACTGCGACTCGCCATCTCGCTGCGGGGCCGTGACCTGGCGGGCTACTCCCACACGATACTGGACACCGTGCGGGTCGTCCCCGGGCCATAGTAAGTCTTGCCCTGACAACAACTTCTGGGTACATTGAGGGGGTTGTCCGGGAGCACTCGCGGGGCGCGCGACGCGCCACGGGGCAGCCGTCCCGCGGCGCGTTTTGGCACCTGGGCGAAGGGCGCGACGGCATGGCCGACAAGCGAACGCGGTTCCCGGCACGGGTGCGGGACGCGCTCCAATCCTACCTCAAGAAGACCGGACTCGACCGGCGGCTGGGACAGGCGCAGGTCGTCTGCGAGTGGCCCAGGCTGGTGGGGCCGCAGATCGCCGCGGTCACCGAGGCTGAGGCGGTGACGCCCGACGGCACGCTGTTCGTGCGCGTGGCGACGAGCGCCTGGATGAACGAGCTGCAACTGATGGCGCCGGACATCATGGCCCGCATTAACGCGGGCCGGGCCGCGGGACGGATCGAGCGGATACGCTGGTTTCTCGCACGCTAGAGAGCTATGGCACGAGCTAAGCCGAGCGCGGCCAAGACCGCCAAGGCGTCGAAGGACAAGGGCGTGACGACCGGATACAAGGCCGATGCGATCCAAGTGCTCAAGGGCCTGGAGGCGGTGCGCCGCCGTCCGGCGATGTACATCGGCTCGGTGTCGGCCCGCGGGCTGCACCACCTGGTGTACGAGGTGGTGGACAACTCGGTGGACGAGGCGCTCGCCGGCTTCTGCACGCGGATCGACGTCACACTCCACGCCGACAACTCAGCGACCGTGGTGGACAACGGCCGCGGCATCCCGGTGGACCTCCACAAGACCGAAAAGAAGCCGGGCGTGGAGGTGGCGCTCACGATGCTGCACGCGGGCGGCAAGTTCGACAAGAGCTCCTACAAGGTGTCGGGCGGGCTGCACGGCGTGGGCGTGTCGGTGGTGAACGCGCTCTCGGAGCAGCTCGAGGTGTGGGTGGACCGCGACGGCCAGCGCCACCATATGGCGTTCGCGCGGGGCGCCACCGTGAAGAAGCTGGCCGCGAGCGGCAAGGCCCGCGGTACGGGGACGACGGTGTGGTTCAAGCCCGACACCGCGATCTTCACCGAAATCCGCTTCGACTTCGGCACCCTGGCGAACCGGCTGCGGGAGCTGGCGTTCCTGAACAAGGCGCTGACCATCACGCTCAAGGACGAGCGCAAGGGACAACAGCGCGAGGAGACCTACTACTACAAGGGCGGGCTCGCCGAATTCGTGAAATGGGTGGTCGGCAACCGCCGGCCGTTGCACGCCAAGCCGATCACGTTCGAGGCGACGCGCGACGGCGTCGAGGTCGAGGGCGCGATTCAGTACGACGACCAGTACAGCGAGAACACTTTCACGTTCGTCAACAACATCAACACCCATGAGGGCGGGACGCATCTCACGGGCTTCAAGTCCGCCCTCACCCGCACGATCAACGAGTGGGCGAAGAAGGACGGCTTGCTGAAGAAGGAGGACTTCACCCTCACGGGCGACGACGTGCGCGAGGGGCTGAACTGCGTGCTCCACGTGAAGGTCAAGCAGCCGCAGTTCGAGGGCCAGACCAAGACCAAGCTGGGCAACTCGGAGGTGGAGGGGATCGTCAAGAGCGTCGTGAACGAGGCGCTGGGCGACTTCTTCGACAAGCTGCCCAGCGTCGCGCGCGCGATCATCGCGAAGGCGACGAGCGCGGCGCGGGCGCGCGAGGCGGCGCGCAAGGCACGCGAGCTGGTGCGCAAGAAGAGCGGGTTCGACGCCGGGGTGCTTCCCGGCAAGCTGGCGGACTGCTCGCTCACCGACCCGACGCTGTGCGAGCTCTATCTCGTGGAGGGCGACTCCGCCGGGGGCTCCGCCAAGCAGGGCCGCAACCGCACCTTCCAGGCGATTCTGCCCCTGCGGGGCAAGATCCTCAACGTCCAGAAGGCGCGCATCGACAAGATCCTGTCGAACGAGGAGATCCGGACGATCATCACCGCCATCGGCACGGGGGTGGGCGAAGACTTCAAGCTCGACGAGGCGCGGTATCAGAAGATCATCATCATGACTGACGCCGACGTGGACGGGGCGCACATCCGCACGCTGCTGCTCACGTTCTTCTACAAGGAGATGCAGCACCTGATTGACGCGGGCTACATCTACATCGCGCAGCCGCCGCTGTACCGCGTGGCCCGGGGGAAGGAAGAGTACTACGCCTACGATGACAAGGAGCGGGACGCGTTCGCCAAGCGACTCTCAAACGGCGGCGAGGCCCACGGCACCGTCACTATCAGCCGCTACAAGGGGCTCGGCGAGATGAACCCCGAGCAGCTGTGGAAGACGACGATGGATCCGGCGACCCGCACGATCCTCAAGGTCGAGATGGAAGACGCGGCCCAGGCGTCCTTCCTGTTCGAGACGCTGATGGGTGACGAGGTCGAGCCGCGGCGCAGGTTCATCGAGGAGAACGCCAAGTTCGTCCGCAATCTCGACGTGTGAGAGACGGGAAACGGGACACGGGAAACGGGACACGTGGGGTCCCGGGGCGGCGGGGACGTTTCCCGCTCTTCGTTTCCCGTTTCTCGTTCTGAGCGGCCGTCGCGGGCCCCTCCGATCGCTCATTCGTTCTTCCCCCACCCTTCACGTCGACCCTCCGGTGGTTCCGATCCTGATCCTGTTCGTCGCCGTGCTGCTACTCCTGGCGTTCCTCTTTTTCGGAGGCCGGGGTTCAGACCACGAGCCCACGGTGCGCCGCCGGCCGGACGACGGGATCGATCACGCGGAGCTGGAGCGCGCCGAGCGGGAGGTGCGGGAGGCCGAGAACGAGGACGAGGTGCGGGATTGGGGGCCGGGAACAGGGGAAGGGGGACGAAGGGGACGAAGGAAGGGGGAAGGGTAAGGCCGTCCCCCCATCCCTCGTCCCTTCCCTTATTCCAGCCGCCTCAGCTCCACCCGGCGGTTCTGCGCGCGGCCCGTCGCGGTCGCGTTGGTCGCCACCGGGCGATCGGGCCCGTAGCCCCGCGCCTCGAGACGGTCTGCGGCGACGCCACGGGAAATGAGGAAGGCCACCACGGACTCCGCGCGCGCCTCAGACAGACGGCGGTTCACGGCCGCGGTCCCGGTGTTGTCCGTATGACCGGCGACCTCGACCCGGATGTCGGGATGGGCGTTGAGTGACTCCGCGACGTCCGCCAGGATGGCCTGAGCGGAATCGGTCAGCGTGGCCCGCCCGACGATGAACGTGACCCCCCGCAACACGAGGACGCGGCGCGTCGGCGCGAACAGAATCTGGCACCCGACGGAATCGACCGAGGAGCCGGGGGCCGAGTTGGGACAGCGGTCACGGGCGTCGGGGACGCCGTCACGGTCGCCGTCGCGCACCAGCGGGCACCCGACGCCGTCCACGGTTTCGCCGCGGATCGTGCCCGGACAGCGATCCGTCGCGTTGACGACGCCGTCGAGGTCGTCGTCGCGCCGGGCCAAGCAGGTACGCCGCTCCTCGATGACCGGACCGAGCGCCTCGGCGGCCGTGAGGTGCGGCTCGGCGCGGCAGGTCGCACCGTCCGAGGTCTCGTGGCCCGCGCGCAGCAGCTCGATCTCCATTGCGGCGATCTCCGCGGGCGCACAGACGAACGTCGAATCGCCCTTCCAGCGGTCGGCCTGATTCCAGAGGTCGTCGCGCACGCGTGCCGTGCCCGTCACGAGCGGCGTCTGGCGAGCGGTATCGATGGCTCCGCGCGCCAGCTGCTCGACCAGTACAAGGGCCTGCCCGTACGCATCCGCGACGACCTGTGTGCGATCGTTGTCGGTGTACTCCTCACGCGCGAATGCCAGCCAGCCGCCGGCCTTGGCCCGCTGGTAGACGGCGGCGGGGGCGGTGTCGGGCGGGAGCCGGTCGAGCCGCTGCTGGAGCGTCGCGAAGAGCGCGAGGTCGGATGCGATCGCTTCGTCCGAGATCCGGTCTTGCGGGGGCGTCAGCGTCCCCGGCTGGGCCTGGCGGCCCGCGCAGGCGGCGATTCCGCCGAGGAGGAGCGCCCCGGCGGCCCCCCGGAGCCGCGCCTTCGAAGCGGTGCCTCGAGTCCTCATGGTCGCCGCTGCTCCCCCGAAGGCGCCGCACTCGGGGCGGCGCGCCGGCCGAAGAGTGTCTCGTCGAACTTCCACCCGAGGTCGATGTACAGCCCCTGCTGGGTCGAGTTGACGCCGGTGAGATCGGCGTCGCGGAACCCGAACAGGTTGAAGCCCACGGCGATGCGCAGGTTGCGGGCGACGCGGCGACCGACTTCGACGCCCAACCCGTATTCGCGCGTGCTGAAGTCGCCGTCGCCGAAGATGCTGCCGATGAGGCCGGCGTCCCACTTCTCCGTCAGGTCAACCACGGCGCGGCCCGAGAAGAGGTGCGCGGTCTGGCGGGTGCGGACGCTGTCGCTTTCGTCGGTCGCGTACTTGCCCGCGTAGCGGCCGGTGAGGCCGACGCGCCGGCTCGGCTGGAAGTTGACGTCGGTGCTGAACACGTGCGCACCGCGGGTCGCCTCGGGCAGCCCGGGCGGGGTCATCCGCTCGTAGCGGTACTCGTAGCGGGCGAGGCCGTTCCACCGGTCGACGTCGGTCTGGCGCCAGGCCATGCCGAGCTGCGCGCGGGCGCGCGTCTCGGCGTCGCCGACGGTGCTGAACAGGCCGCGGCCGAGCAGCGTGAAGTCGCGGCTGACCTTGCGCCCGTAGCCCACCGTACCGAGCCAGCTGTTGCCCGATTCGCTGTTGCGCAGCTCGGCGCGCGCGGTCGCCTTCCACAGAGAATTGCGCGTGTACTCCACGGCGCCCGTGACGGCCGTGGCGGTCTGGCCGCCGCCGCGCAGGGGCTCGACGCGCTCGAACGACGTGTTGAGAACCAGGCCCGGCGCCACGGGCCAGCGATTGCGCAGGCCGATGGCGGCCTCCGCTTCGCGGCCGTTGAAGGCGTCACGGGCGCGGTACTCGCTGAACAGGCGGTTGCCGCGGTAGTAGTCGGCGTCGATGCCGAGGACCGTGGTGGACAGCCGCTGGGCGCCGTTGAGCGCGTACGGGCCCGCGAAGGCGCTGATCCACTCCTGGCGGCCGTACAGCCGGGCGCGCCGGGCGAACAGGTAGTCGCCGCCGATCGCCGCACGCCGCTGGTCGGACTCGACGAGGTCCTGCTCGAGCTCGCCGAAGACCGTGGCGCGACGCCGGTCGAGCAGCTCCACACCGACGCGGGTGCGCAGGGCGTTCGTCTCGTTGGGCGTAGCGCCCGCGGTGGCGGCCGAACCCTCGGATGCGGGCGTCGCCGTCTCGCGGCCGTAGCGGTAGCCGAGCTCGACGGTGACGCGATCGCCGAAGCGCCGCTCGACGCCGATCAGGGCGCCGTCGCGGCGGCCGCCCGTCGCGATATCCTCGGTCCGGAGCACCTCACCGAGCACGCGGGTGCGGGCGTTCAGGAGCCAGGCCCCGCGGCCGCCGTACTCGCCACGACCGCCGGCAAAGGTGGCCGAGGGGTTGTTGAACGCCATCTGGCTGCGCGCTCCGAAGATACGGGTGTCGAGCCGCGCCGAATGGTGCCGCAGCTCGATGCGCCCGGCCGCGCCGCCCTCGAGCGTGTCGCCGTCGGTATAGGCCACCTCGCCGAGTACGTAGGTCCCGTCGGCGACGCGGAACGCGGAGTGCGCGCCCACGACCTGCCACGAGCCGAGCGGATTGTCGTCCCGCACCAGCGTCCCGCCGACCTCGGCCCGCTCGCCCAGGAGGGTCTGCCCGGTCGCGCCGAACTGCCAGAACGCGTCGCCGCCCTGGTCCACCTCGTAGCTGATCCGGATGAAGACCGGATTCAGGTTCGCATCGAGGCTGGGCACCGGGACGCGGAACAGGAGGCGGCCGGTGAAGGGCTCGAGCGTGTAGTCGGCGAACCGCACCTGCGGCACCCGGCTCAGGATGATGCTCGGCTGGTTGCGATCGCGGGTCACGAGCTCGACCTGCTCGGTGTTGAGACGGCCGTCGGTGCGGCGCAGGGCGTAGGGGCCGGAAATACCCTGGCCGCGGATCTCCTCCACCAGCTGCGTGAGCCGGCCCTGGCTCGCAAAGACGTCGAGCTCGCCGCGGCGGCCCTCCATGTGCTGGCGGAAGCCCGTGAGGCTGCGGTCGTAGGCGCCGAGCCGGCGCGTCTCGGTGGCCGCGGGCGTCGAGTAGTCGCCGTACAGCAGGAACGAGCGCTCCCGGTCGAGGCGGACGTACAACCGGCCCGCCGACTGGGCGTCGAACTCCCTCACGGAGGCGTCGCCGTACACCGGGTAGAACTCCTCCGGCTGGATGTCGCGGAACAGCCGCTCGTCGTCGTCGCTCTCGGTATCGAGCGCGAGCGTGAGCAGGTACTTGCCCTGGACCTTGCCCTTGAGGTAGAGGGCGCCGCGGACGCCGGCCCGGACGTCGCCGTCGTCGCTCTCGACGGCGAGATCACGCAGCGCTTCCTCGAATCCGTCGTCGTCCCGGGCGGGCGCGATCGCGCCCTCGTCGAGCGAGCGGATGCTGAAGCGCCCCTGCACCATGCCGATGGCGATGAGCGAGCGGTCCGCGGGCGCGAAGAAGATCGGCTCGGTGCGGCTCACCCCACCGACGGTCGCCCGAATCTGGCCGGCGCCTTCGCGGGGCGCCGCGACGAGCCGCAGGTCGGCGCGCCCATCCACGAGCTCGACCTGGAAGCCGGGCTCCGTGGGATCGAGGTCTTCTCCCTGCCAGCGGCCCAGGCTTGCCTCGACGGTCGCGAGTGTCCGCACCCGCAGCGCGGCTCCGCGCTCGTCGATCAGGCGGACCACCACCGGGACCACGGTACCGCCGTCGGCCGGGATGGCTTGCCGCGGCACGCGCAGGTCGAGGCGGGCGGCGAGGGCGCCCGGCGCACCGACACCGGTATCGGCGCGCAACGGCGCCGGCGGCAGCGCCGAGTTGGCGTCGTTGAGGGTCCGCCCGGGCAGGAGCGGCTGGTAGACACCGGCGATCGGGCTGGGCTGGACGACGCCCTCCTGGACCGAGACCGAGTCGGCGAGGACACCGGTGTCCGCCGGAGCGCCGCCGGCCGGCAGGGTGTCGAGCACGAAGCCCTCGAGCGCACCGGGCACGCGCCGGGCCTTGACGGCGGCGAGGATCGCCGGCGTGAGGCGGACCGCGAAGTTGGTCTTGTGGATCTGACCCTTCTTCACGTCCACGAACCGGCTCGCGGCATCGCCCGCGCTGCGGTTGTCGATCTCGACCAGCGTGGCACCGGGCGGCAACGTCGCGGGATCGATGCGCACGACGTGCAGGCGCGCGATCACGTTGACGAAGTTGAACTTGCCCTCGGCGTCGGTGACGACCGACGTCCCGTCCTCGAGCACGACACGCACACCGGGGATCCCGATCTCTTCGTCATCCTGCCGGTTGTGGCTCGCGGGCTCGCAATCGCACTCGACGTACACCTTCCCGACAATGAGGGCGCGGCTCGTGAACACGCCCTGCTGGACGTCGATGCGGGCGACAGCGGTGTTGGACACGGCCGAGACCGTGCCGCTGCGCGCCAGGGCGCGGTTGATCCCGTCGCCGCCCTCGGCACCTGGCCCGACGCGGACGCGGTAGGTGAGAACCGCGCTGTCGCCGGCCGCGATCGCCCCCAAGGGGAAGGTCAGCTGCGGTCCGGGCGCGCCCGCGGGGTCAGCCAGCGGAGCGCCGTCGAGGCGCGCGCTCCGGGCAACGTATGCGAAGCCTGCAGGGAGCGCGTCCTCGACGCTGACGTCAGGGATGGCGCTGGCCCCGGCTGCCTGCACGACCACGCGATAGTCCACGACCTCGGCGATCTCGACGACCTCGCGTGAGGCGCGCTTCGCGATGGCGAGGCGGAAGTCGCCGCCCACGTCGGTCGGGGCGTCGACCGCGAGGTTGTCCCCGCCGGTGGCCGTGTCGCCCGGGGTGCTCAGGCTCGCCTGGTTCGTCACGCTGGGATAGGCCGCGGGCCCGACGCTCACGGTGAGCGCGATGGCGCTGCTCTGCGTCGGCGCGAGCGGTCCGGCCGAGGTGCAGGTGACGACCTGGCTCACGGCCGAGCACGCCCACCCCGCCCCGACGCCGGAGCCGAAGGTGAGGCCTGCGGGCAACGTGTCGACCACCGTGATGGACCCGAACGTCGCGACGGAGCCCGTGTTGGCCACGGCGAGCGTGTACTGGCCCGTGCCGCCGACCGGGAAGGTGCCCGTATGCGACTTGGCGAGGGCCAGGTTCACCGCGCCGACGGGCGCGACGTCGGTGGCGGTGTCGTTGGCCGCCACGATGTCGCCCGCGGTCGCGACGACCGCGACGTTGGTCACGCTGGGCACGGCCGCGAGGCCCACGGCGACCGTCAGGTCGAAGGCGCTGCTCCCCGTGGCCGGGATCGGTCCGGGCGACGTGCAGGTCACGTTCTGCCCGAGGGCGCCGCAGGACCAGCCGGCGCCGGTGCCGCTCACGAACGCGAGCCCGGCGGGGAGCACGTCGCTGACGGTAACGACGCCGGTGGTGGCCGAGGAGCCGACGTTGGTCACCGTGAGCTGATAGGTGGCGCTCGTCCCGACGGTAAACATCCCGGAATGGGTCTTCGTGAGCGCGACGTCAGGTGCCCCCGTGATCTGGGTGTCGTTGTCCGTCGCCGAGTTGTTGCCGGCCGGATCGTTCACGCCGCCTGGGGCCGTGACGGTCGCGATGTTCGTGATCGTGCCCGTGCCCGTCACGGTCGCGGTGGCCGTGAACGTCGCGGTCCCGCCAGCGAGCAGGTCGACCGCCGCCCCGATGTTGCCCACCCCGCTCGCCGGGCAGCTCGACCCCGCCGACGCCGCGCAGGTCCAGGTCACGCCCGTCAGCTGGGCCGGGAAGATGTCACTCACCGTGGCGCCCGTGACCGCGCTGGGCCCGGCGTTCGAGACCGTGATCGTGTAGGTCAGCCCCGCACCCTGGTTCACCGCCACCAGGCCGTCGGTCTTGGTGATCGCCAGATCGGCGGTCGGCGTGATCTGGGTGTCGTTATCCGTGGCCGAGTTGTTCCCCGCGGGATCGTTCACCCCACCCGGGGCCGTCACCGTCGCGACGTTCGTGATCGTGCCCGTGCCCGTGACGGTAGCCGCGGCCGTGAGGGTGGCGGTCCCGCCGCTCAAGAGATCGACGGCCGCCGCGATGTTGCCGACGCCCGACGCCGGGCAGCTCGACCCCGCCGACGCC
>Ga0187893_10004300_pt1 | contig 27322 bp, 25 predicted proteins | sample MA1701074metaG_FD_139574 | JGI IMG/M metagenome (GOLD analysis project Ga0187893, IMG submission 139574) | White microbial mat communities from a basaltic lava cave in the Kipuka Kanohina Cave System on the Island of Hawaii, USA - MA170107-4 metaG ... | reverse complement strand
GCCGTACTGGCGGATGCCGATGCGGCGGGACTGGGCCTCGCGTTCTACGCCTTTCTCCTCGGCTACGCGTTGGCGGAGACCGAGGGGCTGTTGCGCCCGATCGGCGAGGACGACGAGGCCGAGCTTCGCGCGCTCAATCCCCTCGCCTATCCGGCGACGCGGGCGCTCATACCAGCGTTCAAGGGGCTCGATCGCGACGCGGCGTTTCGCGCCTCGGTCGATGCCTTCATCGACGGGGTTTCCTGCCGATGTCAGTCCGGAGCGCAAAGTGCGGAAGCACGCACGGCGGGTGAGGCGGCGGAACTCGGTTAGTTTTGCCCGACTGCGCCCGCTCCGAAGCGAGACAAGACAGCGGCGTCGACTACTCGAGCATTCCCAAAGCCCCTAGCGACATCAGCAGCAATCGCGCGGTTGTGACGACGCCAACAAAAAAAGGGCGCCGCTGACGGCGCCCTTTGAGGTGGGAAGTGTTTTTTGGGGAAGCTGTGAAGCTCTTAGAACGTCGCCTTGATGGTGCCCACCGCCCGCGCGTCGCATGCATTCCGGGCACCAATGAGATTAAAGCAATCTGTTTTACTATAGTCCGCCGTATCATAGTAGCGGATGTCGGCAGACCAATGGTCCAGAAAGCCGAGGGTCAGGCCGGCGTTCCAATAGGTGTAATCGGGGATGGGGTTTTCGTACCACTGCCGTCCCACCACTGCGCTGATGCTGGGCGAGAAGAAATTCCACAGCTTGCCGGAGAACGCGTAGGCCGCGCCGAACTCGAGCGCATCCGACTGTAAGCCCGTTTGGGCATAATCCGGCGACCACCAGTTGCCGATGCTAAGGGTCAACTTATTGAAGGTCTTGGACGCCGACGTCCTCAACTCGAAGTAATTAATACCATTCCTGCCAAAAGCCCTGCCCGGATAGGTGTAGTAGAGGCCGGCGATGTTGAAGTCGATGCCCGCCCACTTTGGCGTTATGCCGGCGCCGTAGTCGATCTCGATGCCATCCGGATTAATGGCACTTGAAACATTGGAGCCCCAAATGTAGGCATAGAAGATTCCGTACGTCAGATCGAATTCGGGCTGCACGGCGGGGCTATTACTGCTGTTCGAAATGCTGCGGAACATGTAGTCGGTCGTCATGGTCGCAGACCCCGTAAGCGCTAGCTTGTTGTCGGCTTGAGCCGGCAGCGCCAATCCAGCGACGAGCGCCACAGCCAGAACGCACGATCTGATGACCCCCACTTCCCTATCGCGAGCCATTGTTTAGTCCCCCGTTTTTGGGTCGAACTCCCGCCCCGTCACCGGAGAGAGTCTCCCGTTCACAGCAAGAATATGACCGGTGGCCTTGGACGCAATGAAAAAGCCGCGCCTCGGCAAAAATAGCTCCGGGCTGTGGCCGATTTGCAATAGTCAAAGGAGGTTTTTGGTGCCGCTTTGGGCTCAAGCCGCATGAAAAATGGGCAAATAGGGGTTTGCGGGATTTGACTATCGAAGACTATGATTGGCCTCCTTTGGCGCCGACCGGGGCCAATAGGCGCGTCGGGGGGCGCGTATTGACGCCATATCCAGCAGGCGACATGCCGATGCCAAGCCAGCTCGTTGAACCTTCGCTTCGCGGGTTGGCGGAGCCACAGGGCAAAAGCACGCAAGCCGGAGCAGGACCGAGGGGCCCGATCGTGGCCGAAAATCTCGAAGGTTCCGGGCCTTTCGTTTTCGTCTGCGATCACGCCTCGAATCGCATTCCCGAAGAGTATAGGTCGTTCGGACTAGCCCAAGACGCGCTCGAAACTCACATCGCTTGGGATCCCGGCGCACTCGCAGTGGCGCGGCATCTGTCGGCGAGGCTCGATGGGCCGCTTTTCTGGCCGGATGTCTCTCGCCTCGTCATCGACTGCAACCGCGCGCCTGAAAGCCTCATCGTCACGGAAAGCGAGGGCCGGCCGGTGGACGACTCGCTTTGCGTGAGTCGTACGCCTGGGCCCTTGGTCGCATCCGCCATCAACTCCCCTTGCGCGATAGCAACAGCGAAAGTCAAGTGATCAGCCGGCGCCCAAAGCCGCCTTCTCACGCGTGTCTGGCTCGAGCCACTTTGCCGCGCCGAGAGGTTTGCTTAAGCGCAACTCGAATGCGATCGCGCGCTATCCGATAAACTGGCCGACCGCGCGAGCTCGCGCGCACGAGTTTGGATGCTTTGGAGGATCTTACTCATGACGTGGCCTCATCGCTTACGACGGGGGCAGCCCCATTTAACGAGAGAAGGGCATCCGCCCAAATCATCAAAACAACCCCATGCAAAGTATCCTCAGCGCTTGCCGTGACACTGATGCGTAAGTTGAGGCCATCTACCCTTTACAGGATCCGGCCATTCGGTTGGCATGACGGTATAGTCGTTAGGCGGCAATGCCCGCCAATGGCGGCACGCGACCAGGAGACTCGCCTGGGCTTGCCGCCAATTTCATTTCTACGGCCAGCCCGCAAAAAGGAGTGGCGGCCGAGTGCGCAGCATCGGCGCGCTGAGCGCAGCCGGAAGCTCGGCGCATAAGCGACCTACCACTCTGCGGAGATTCACCCCGGCTTTGCGCTCTCCGATGCGTAAGCCGATAGGAAAGGAGTGTGGGTTATGAGTGCACGTAAAAAGAAACAGGCTATGAGCGATGCGGAGCTGCAGAAGTTCCTGGCGGGGTTGCCGCCGCCGACCTGGCAAGAGATTCAAGCCTGGCGAAAGGTGATGAGGAGCCAGACCAAGCACGACGCTTTAACGCAGATCCTTCGAGCCATTCCCGAAGGCTTAGCATCGTCCGACACTCATCCCGCGTGGCAGAGTGCTGCGTTGTTCGCCACCTTCCTTCCCAACGATGGCCCAGAGTCCGCGCTTGCGCGGCTCATGGTAGCGGCCACAAACACCGCCATGGATTGTTTTGCGCTTGCGAAGTCGGATGCACCCCAAGTTCGCGACCTCGAACTGAACTATGCGATCAGGCTCTGCTTAACTGCCGCCGCGCTCAGCAAAGCTTTTGATCATCACCGCGTGTCAAAAAAAGAGGACTTTATCGACGACACCGTACCAATTGGGCGCCGTCTAAAGCCTTCGACGAGAAGCCGGCGCGAGACCAATCCTGTGAAGAGAAACCCGATTCCTCTACCAAAGAAGAAGATTGAGTCTCCGACTCCATGGCAGCGCATAAGCGAAACACCACGCCGATGCTGGCGAGTCCTCGCTGCGGAGCGAGGACTCGTTCCAGTCTTCCTTGCCGCTCGCCCTCCGTGAGCGGCAAGAAGCGATGCCGCATGCATGGCGGAGCCAAGGGATCGGGCGCGCCACAAGGTAACAAGAACGCCTTGAAGCATGGGGTCTATACCGGAGACGCGCTAAAGCGAAGGGCCCAGATGCGAAGCCTCCTTCGCGAAGCAAGGCAGCTTCTCCGCGACCTGAAATGAGGCCCGAAAAAAAACTAACGTCTGGTCCGTCGGCCGCCTTTCCCTTTATCCACCCGCTTCAGGCGTACCCCTGGTCCCTTCGCTTCATCCGCTGGGATGAACTCGACGCCGGCCTTTTCCAGGGCTGTTTGGATCTTCCAAAGCGTTTCTGCCGCCCCCCTGATTTCTGCCGTGGCTTCGATTCGCCTGATCGTTGCGACGTGAACGGACGCCCTTTTTGCAAGATCGGCCTGACTAAGGTCCAGCAGACCCCGGGCGGCCTTGATCTGGCCAGGATCAATCATGCGGTTGCCGCACTTGACACTAAGCGAGCGTAACTGCTATATTTTATAGCAGAACAGCAATTTAGAGTAGCCGCCATGCCGGCACCAGTTACAACCGAGGTATTAAAACATCAGTTGTTGAAGCAACGGATTCTGATGGCCTACCCCGGTCTAGATGATGAGACCTTGGCCGACACCCTGGAGGGAATCACCAACCTTCACGAGATGATAGCCGCCGTGATCCGCTCGGCGCTAGTCGACGAAGCGCTCCACGCGGGGTTGCGCACAAGACTTGAGGACATGCGCCAGCGCCTAACCCGGCTCGAGGAGCGGGGCGCTAAAAAGCGGCAATTAGCGCTTGAGGCCATGTGCGAGGCCGGACTTAAGAAGCTAGAGGAGCCCGACTTCACCGCCTCAGCGCGCGCCGGGCCGCCGTTGCTGGTGATCGTGGCCGAACCCGAGATCCCCGAACCCTACTGGGTGCCCCAGCCGCCTAAGCTCGACCGACAGTCTCTGCTCGCCGACCTCAAGCGAGGCGGGGTGATTCAGGGCGCCCAGCTCGGCAACCCGAAACCCTGTTTAGCTGTGAGGACCAAGTGATGGCATTCACCGAAGCACAAGTGAAGAATCTTGAAGCCAAGCTCAATGCCAAACACGTTAGAACGCGCCGTGTACAGGACACCACTCTCGCCTACGTAGAGGGTTGGCATGTCATCGCTGAGGCAAACCGCATCTTTGGGTTCGACGCTTGGGATCGGTACACAGTCTCCACGCGTTGCGTGTGGTCAGGCTCGGCCAGCTCTCAGTATGGCGCTGCCTATATCGCGAAAGTCCGAATTGCCGTCAGGGCCGGGGCCATAACCATCACCCGGGAAGGCTGCGGCAGCTGTGAAGCCAAAGCGCTCACCCCAGGGCAGGCCCACGAGGTCGCGCTCAAGGCCGCAGAAACGGATGCGACGAAGCGAGCGCTGGCGACATTCGGCAATCCCTTTGGGCTCGCGCTATATGACCGCGAGCTCGCGGGCGTGACAAACCGCAAGGCGCTTATGCCGAAATCAAACGAATATCGAGGACCTTGGCTCCTCAGCCTACCCAGCGTTGCGGGCCAAAGCTTCGACCGTTCGGACGAATTCATTGCAGCGTTACGAAAAGCCCTCACCGATACGAATGACATTGAACAATTGTTCGCCATCTGGGAGCGCAATGTCGATGCCGTGAGGACAATCAACAAGTACACCAACCGCTCAACACCGCGAGGTATCATCGCTCAAAACCTTGTCGCGCATCTGAAGAATCGCGCGATCGGCTTGGCGAAGCAAGGCAGCCAGGCGTCCGAGACGGAACCTCACACCCAGAATGACTCCCGCCCCAAGGTGGACAAGAGCCTTTTCGCCATTCCCGAGCTGAAGAGAGTTCGTTCAAAAGAGCACCTGCGCTTCGTAGCGGGCCAGCCATGCCTGATATGCGGGCGCACCCCCTCTCAAGCGCATCACATTCGCTACGCCCAAGCGAAGGGAATCGCGCTCAAAGTCAGTGATGAATTCACCGTTCCACTGTGCGCCATCCATCACAGCGAAAATCATGCGACTGGCGACGAAAGGCGGTGGTGGCGAGAGCGGAAGGTTGATCCTCTCGCCGTTGCTGCCGAGTTGTGGGGCAAGACGCTGCGCCGCGACTCTACGGATCACCACATCTTGCGATAAAGTGCTCGTTACCCACATCCCCGGCTCAAAGGACATCCCATCAAAATACAATTAAGGACGGGGAAATGCGCGAATCGCTCCAGACTACACCCATGTGTCTGCAGTGAAATCGTATGAGGTTAGTCATGTCGGTCCGATTGCGACATTTAGGGATGGCTGTTTGATCCTAGAATTCGAGCGTGCCCTGAAATTTCAAGGCCGTTTCGGACGTGGCGTCGGTAATGCCAAATTGGACACCGACGTTCAAGAAAAATTCTACATGCCGACCACCGGCCTTGTCCTCTTCTTCGTCCTCGACGGCCTCTAGAACGCCACCGGGGTGATAAAATAAAGTGGGGCCGATACTGTGGGTCTGATCGTTGAAGGAACCGGCATTGGAGAGATCCTCTATCTCGCCAAACATCTCGACGCCTATCCCCCAGCGACCGCTAAGTGAGTATGCACCGCGCCAGCCATACTCGAATCCGAGACTGTCGGTGGTCCTATTGTCGCCGACTTGAGCCGTGAAGATCGGATTGCCCGTGAATAAGAATTTGCCGCTTGCCAGTTCGAAGAAGGGCGCAAATTCGGTCTCGTCGGCTTCACCGCTGCGCGTCGCAAAACCATAGGCACCAATGAACGCTAGGCCGAGGCCATTACCCTCCCGCTCGATCACCTCATATTGAATTTCGACTTCGACCGTGCTCAGGTCGAAGTCTTGATCGAGCGGCTCATCGGCGCTCAAGGCCGTCGACAGCATCCACCGGTCGGTAAAGCTCCACTGGAATTCGAAGTCATGGCTTTGCTTGAGAAATTCGCCTTCCTCTTGCTCCTCAAGAGCGCCACCTTGCTCGTCCTCTTCTGCAGCCTCCTCGGCCTTCAATCCCCAATGGACGGCACCGCGATATTCGAACTCGATCTCTCCCTTCTCGACCTGGGTTTCCTGGATTTCGAATTCGGCCGACGCTGGCGTCGGTAGGCCCACGAGTATTGCTCCGGTGGTGATTGCGCATGCTGCGCCAAACGACGCCCGTCGCCGCCGAGAGGTCAGTTGATCTCGCAATAGTCCCCCTCCCCGATGCCACAGCAATTGTCTTCAGGCGAATAAATATTTGCATACACGCTCTCGTAAGGCCACAGCAAATTTATGAGCTTTGAAGAAAGGCAAACAGGAACTTCTGGCAATCGTATTGAGCCACCATAAATAGTCGTGACTTCAGCGGAATGTGATCCATGCAGGCTGCCGTATCCCGTTTGGTCATTTCTCTTTGGCCCTGCTCATTTCGTGCATTGCCGACCGAGACGCTACGTTTCTGGCAGGCGTCGATCAAAGAGCGATCGGCACTGCTTAGAAGAACGGTGCACCTGAACAAGTCAGGGGCCATATCTAAGAATAACAAGATCGCGCCCGACCGAGCTTGACGACGATCTGCCATTAAGGGTCAGCAAATATTTTCACCAATTGACATGAGCGAGCCGTTGTTTCAGGCTGACAGCGTCGAGGGTTCCTCAAAGACTCCGTCGGAGAGGATCAAAAGGGAACACGGAAGGCGCTTCGCGCGCGTAGAAGCCGTGGCTGCCCCCGCAACTGTGAGCGGCGAGCCTGCTGCCAGCATTGACCACTGGGAAACCGGGAAGGTCGGGCACGAGGCCAAGACCCGCGAGCCAGGAGACCTGCCTTCGACCGTGCCAAGGCTGATGCTCGAGCGGGGTTGCTCGGGGATCGTCGGACCTTCCCGCGGGGGCCACTCCGAAAGCTTTGACACGCGATCGTGGTCAAACTGCTTCGGAGGGAAGTATGCCCGTCATCGACAATTGTCTTCAGTGGATGCAATGCGCCGCCTGGCTTCAGCCCGCGGGAATGAGACCGAGAATTCTCGCCACCGCGATGCTGATGAGCTTTTTGGTGCCGGTTGCCGCCAGCGCTGAGTGTAGGTTCATCGAACCCAAGACCGCACATGGGGATGGCGTGCCACAAGACTCGGTGCTCACGAGCCTCTGGCCAAAGATGGCAACCCTGGGCGGGCTGCGTCCTATGCTCGCGCGGGGGGGCATCATTCTCAGTGGCTCTTATATTGGTGAGGTGCTCGGCAATCCCTCAGGCGGCGTGAAGCAAAGCACGCACTATGACGGCCTCCTTGATGTGCATTTAGATGCTGACATGGAAACGATCGTCGGCTGGAAGGGACTCTGCTTCCACGCCAATATGTTTCAAATCCACGGAACGAGCATCACCGGCGAAAATCTCCTCAGTATTGTCAGCGCGAGCAACATCGAAGCCTTTCCTTCGACCCGCTTGGATGAGTTGTGGTTTGAGCAGAGCATGTTTGACCAAAAAGTTTCGGTTCGCTTCGGCCTACTGGCGGCCGACACCGAATTCATGTTCGCAGATAGCGCCGGCGCTTTCATTGCTTCGACCTTTGGTTGGACGACGCTCAGTTCCGATAATCTTCCCTTTGGAGGCCCGATCTATCCTTTTGCGTCTCCGGGCGTCCTCGTGACCCTGAAGCCAAATGACCGCCTCAAGCTCATGACAGCCGTTTACGATGACGACCCAATCGGAGATTGCGCCGAGGATCTCGATCCAGGGCAGTGCAACGAGGACGGTTTCAATTTCAGCTGGGATGATCCGCCCTTGCTCCTGGCCGAGGTCGACTATTCCTACAACCAGAATGGAGCAAGGCCGGGCACGATCAAGCTCGGCGGCTGGCATGACTTCGGCAAATTCGCTGATCAGCGCTTTGACGTGAACCATGGACTGCAAGCGATCACCGGCCTCGATCCGCTGCAACATGATGGCACTTATGGAATCTACGGGATCATCGACCAGGTGATCTATAAAGTGCCTGGGGAAGATGGTAGGAACGTTTCGGTCTTCGCCCGGGTGATCGGTAGCCCATCAGATCGCAATCAGATTGATTCCTACTTCGACGCCGGCATCGTCTTCACAGGCATGCTGCCACGCCGCCCGAGTGACGTTTTCGGAATTGGCGTCGCTTATACGGGCATCTCGGACAATGCCTCTGCCTTCGACCGGGACTCAGGTCTCGCGGTCATCCGTAACCACGAAATCTTTCTGGAAGTTAGCTACACGGCGCAAATCGTGCCCGGCTGGACGTTGCAGCCGGATTTCCAATATATCTGGAACCCGGGCGGGAATGTGCCGGATGGAACCATGACACGGGCGATCAAGGATGCAACGGTGCTGGGGCTACGCACAACCATCAACTTTTGAACGTCCCCACAACAGTGCCCGGGACGAACTGCTCGCTAGTTATGCGTAAGCCGCTGTACGCCTTCCTTCGCCACTTTGAGTCGAGGATCAATCGCCACCGCTGCCTTGAAATCTGCCAGGGCTTTTTCACGCTCCCCCAAATGCTCGTAGGCCTGCCCTCGCGTGACGAGACCGGCAGGATTATCAGGCTTTAACAGCAAGGATTGGGTGAGATCTTCAACGGCCTTTTGATAGGCTGCCTTTTTTAGATAGAGGTCGCCTCTGACGTAATAGCAGAACGGCAGCCTGGCATCTTTTTCAATTCCCGCAGCGAGATCTTTAAGCGCATTATCGTAATCGCTTTTCCTCAGATACGCTAACGCGCGGTTGCAAAAGGCTCGTGCGTTGTCAGGTTTCAAGCGAATGGCTTCGCTCAAATCAGCTATTGCCCGGTCGTACTGACGCGCAACGACAAACGCCGTTCCACGATTGTACCAGGCTGCAATCGCGTCGGGCTTCACGCTGATCACGTGACTGAAATCAGCCACCCCCAACTCAAACTGCCCGCTTTGGATATACGCACTGCCACGGTTCAAGTAGGCGTCGAGATTATCTGGCTGAAGACCTATTAGCTCGCTGAAGAGGGCGATTGATTGCAATGGTTTCCCCTCCGTTACGCAGGTGAGCGCGCGCTTCAACAGCATTTCAGCGCGTTGCTCTTTGGGAATGGAGTCGTGTAGCAACGGGAACTGACCGCAGCCATAAGTCTCTCCAGCCACGTGCAGCGGAAGGCTCCACAGCAGAGCAATCAGCGCGATTCCGATCCGTTTAGCCATGATCACCTCCAGTCTAGTGGTTGGGCTGAGTGCCCTCACCATTACTGGTGCCCATCTCCATGTCCTGCATCATTTCGTCATGAGTCCGCGGAACGCTTCTCACCAAAGCTTGGTATTGGTCAGGCGTAAGCTCCGGCAACTTGCGCAAGAAGGCCACAACGTCCCAAAGAACTTCATCGCCGTGCGTTATCCCCCAAGCCGGCATGCCCGTCATCTTGACCCCGTGTTTCACGACCCAGAATTCTTCGGCGGCAGTGAGGTTGCTTCCGCGCCGGAGTTCGGGCGCTCTCGGATATAGGCCGCGGCTTATCTCTGTCCTCTTCATGCCGGGAGCGAGATGGCAGGAGCTGCACATTTCCGCGTATTGCCCCGCCCCTGAAGCGATTCGCCTGGCATCGTTCAAATCCGTTGGAACAACGATGTCTGCCGCGCGGACAGCGATCGAGCGTTCTCGCGCGGTCTTCATGAGCCAATAAACGGGCTGGGCGTGCGGAACGTCTGCCGCGACGTCGAAGATGCCTGCGTAGATTGCGAGGAAGACAGCGGCGACCACGACAAGGAGTGATCCGCACAGCGTGAGCAACCAATTCCTGATACTACGCGGTGCTGCACCAGGTACGCCTTGGCCTGAGATTGACTGCGTAGGCATTATTTCTCCATCGCCTCCATGGCACCGTGCATGTGGGCCTCACAGCCCTTCATGTCCTTAGAGGCCATCATCTCTTGCGCCATTTGCATTTCCTTCATCGCTGTCGTCTTAGCCTCTCCCTCCTTCATCGACTGTATGTCAGCGTTCATCGCGTTGAGACTCGTCTCAGTGCATTCCATCTGGTGCTTCTCATGAGCGATGATGGCGGACGTCATCGGAACAACTGCAAGAGCCGCCAGGGCAACGGTCCCAAGTACGACGTTCGCGATAATAGATTTACGCATGCTGCTTCTCCTTCCGATTTGAGAATCAGTTTCGACGCTCATGAACCTCATCGTCCCCAGGTCTATTGGTGTCCTTGGTGCCCGCCATGGTTCATGCCAGGCATGTTCATTTCAGGCGTGTCCATTCCTGGCATGTCCATCCCTGACGTTTTGCTTCCATTCCCTGTGGGCTTGCCCACTTCAACTCCATCTCGCTTGAGGTCCTCTTTGCTTGCCGCCTGCGCCACGGTGCCTGGCGGTGGCTGATACCAGCCTGGATCGGCATAGCTCGTGAGGTTCTCCCGCACTTTCAGAATCGTGAACATGCCACCCATCGTGATGTAGTCGTACGGACCCTGAGCTCCGACCATGGGGATGCTGTTTTCGGGGATTGCCATGCCCATGGCGTGTTCTGCATGGTCACCCATGCCGGCCTCCCCCATGGTCATGTAGGCCGGGATCACAGGCTTGACTTCTCGATTCAACCGGCGGGCGTTGACGCCAATCATGTTGGGACCTTCGTGACCCATCTGGTTCATGACGTGATGAGTCATATGGCAATGGAACGCCCAGTCGCCCGGATTGTCGGCGATGAATTCGATTGTGCGCGACGAGCCGACTGGTATGAGAACGGTCGACTCTGGCCATCGCGCCCCTATCGGGATCATGCCGCCGTCGGTCTGCGTTACCCAAAAGGAATGCCCATGCAAATGGATCGGGTGATGGTCCATGGCCGAAAGATTAACAAGGCGAATGCGGACCCGGTCGCCGCGCTTGGCCACGAGAGGCTCTGTACCGGGAAAGACACGTGCGTTGAATGTGAGCGTGTTGAAACCGGCGAACACCCTGGGGTCAGGACGGTAGGTGCCTGGCTTGATGTCCCATTCGCTCAGCAAGAAAGCGAAGTCGCGATCCGGCCGCATTTCCGCTGGTCGCCGCGGATGAATAACAAAAAGGCCCATGACCCCGAGCGCCATTTGGATCATTTCGTCATGATGCGAGTGATACATATGCGTGCCGTGCTGCACGAGCGGGAACTCATATTTGAAGGTCTCGCCCGGCTTGATGATCCTTTGACTGAGACCTCCCACCCCGTCCATGCCACTTGGAAGGATAATGCCGTGCCAATGGATAGAGGTTGCCGCCGGCAGCCTATTCGTGACGTAAATGCGAATATTGTCACCCTCGACCGCTTCGATCGTCGGCCCGTGCACCCGGCCATTGAAGCCCCACAACATTGCCTTCAGGCCTGGGGCGAACTGGTGCGTCACCTCCTCGGCGATGAGATGGAACACCTTGACACCATCCACGATCTTGTAGGCAAGCGTTGCGCCGTTAGGCGTGATGGCGGGAATGTAATCCCTACCCGGTTCGCCCGGCGGCACCGCTTCACCCGGCTCGATGGTGCGCGCGGGGTGGACCGTGCTCTTCGCGACGCTCATCCACCACTGCATGCCGTCATCAGTCGAGACTGGTGCTCTCGGCTCCGCGGGCTGCGAGGGACTCATATCCATCTGCCCATGACCCTGATGACCCATCTGTGCTACCACCGATCGTGGCAAAAACGTTGCCGCTGCCGCACCGAAAGCGGTGAGCGCGACGGCTTCTCGTCTCGTTAGCTTCATGGTCAATCTCCTGAGACAGTCTGGCGAGTTGCCGCTGTGACAGTGCCCCCGCTGCCTTCTGCTTCATCCGGCAATTTGCCGCTGAGGATTTGCGCAAGCCGGGCGCGCTCGCGCCAATAGTTCGTCAGCGCCGTGACATACTCCTGACCGGCCCGGATTTGTCGCTCCTTGGCCTCGAGTAACTGGAAGACGCCAATCTGCATCGCGTTGTATTGCCGCTCGGCAGCGTCAAGGAGTCGCTGAGACTGGGGAAGAACCGTGTTCGAGTAGTAGAGAGCCGTCTGTCGCGCGGCGAACAGCTTTGCCCGCTGAAGCCGAGCAAGTGAGCGAATGCGCACGGCAAGCGCCGTGTACCCGTCTTGCTCTCTCAGGATCTCCATGCGCGCTGATGCCCTTCTCGCCTGTCCCCAGTCGAACAGCGGAATTTGCGCGGTAAAGATGGGCCCCGCCTCCTTCTCACCCTCTTCGCGCGTCAGCTCGCCACCGGCATCGAGCTGCGGCACGAGCGATGTCGCTCTCACCACACGATATTTCTGCCCAAGCGTGATGATTCGCTGACGCGCAGAAGCCAAGTCAACGCTGGCCTCTAATGCCCTGCGTTCCACCTCGCTTGTCGGTGGTTCATGAGCTCGAATTGAGGGAAGACGATCGGCGGAGTGCCATTGCGTCTGCGACCCCGTAAGTCCCATCAGGCGATTAACCCGCTCACGCGCCTGAGCGGCGCTTGTCTGCGCCCGCGCTAGCTCGGCTGCGACCTTGACCTGCTGCGCAACCTCGCTCTCAAAGTCGTAATCGGTAATGTTGCCCGCCTGCCGTAGAGCCTTTCCGGACTCAACCGTGGCTGCAGCCGACTTGACCGCTTGGGCGAAGACGCCGACGCGCTGCCGCTCACCAAGGTAATCTATGAAGGCTAAGTAGGTCTGCCCGGCGATAGCCATCACTTGAGCCGTCACCCGCAATTTGGCTTCCTCGAGCTCGGACGCGGCGACACGCTTGCGCAGCGGGATATAGAGGATGTCGATGACCTGAAGGGCTATGTTGAAAGTGTAGTCCGTTGGTCCGCTGCCCGAGGTTGGGAAGGTGACGGCTCCATCAATGATGGGATTCTTCCAGAGCCCCGCCTGCACGAGATTCGCCTGAGCAATGCCGAGATCGGCGTAGACGGCTTGCAGCTCTCTGTTATTCAGAAGCGCAATCTGTACCGCGATCTCCGCCGTGAGCGGTTGCGAGAGAAGGTGCTCGATCGTTGCGCGCACCGACGGGTCGACATACTGGCCGGCGTCCCAGCTGATCTCTTTGCCCAGTCGCGTCTGAACGGTGTCGGCAACCTCGTAGAATGAGCCCTCCGGCGACAGCGTCCGGCATCCGACAAGCGGTAATAGCGACAGAAGGAGCGCACCGCCGCACCGATATGGCGATGAGAGCATTGCCGCCTCCTCAATGATGCTGCTGAGGTGCGGCACTGCTGCCGGGCGATGGAAGCTCGGTCTTGGGAGCAGGCCTGGCGCCTGCCTCGCCGACCGCTGGCGCGACACTCTCAATGTCGGGAGTTTCGATCGGCGGCACGGCGATCGGTGGCGCGGGCTGCGCGTAAGGGTTGGCCGGATGGTCGTAAGGGACCACGACGCCCTCGCCTTGCCGATAGCAGCCGGCCAAGAAACTGAAGAGTAGTAAAACAAATGCGCTCCGTATCATTTTGCCCCCCGGATGGTTGATGCGGCACGGCAACGGCCGAGCCATCTCGCTCACCGCTGTTCACGGAGCAGGGGCTAGATACGGTAGCGCTTTGTCCTGGAATAGATACGAGTGCCGTCGAGGACGCCGGTTGGAGGCGGCCCGGTCAACCGCTGCTCGCGATCACCGGCGACGAAAAGAGCAGGCACATGGGCTGGCGCGAGCGTGGGGAAATATTGGCGTGGCTCGTGGCCGAGCACGGCAGCTTTGTTCTTGTCCATTCGAGGCGTGAGCCAACTGCTGCAGTCCTTACAACAGCTGTTCTCATGCTTCTTCGCACCGTGCGCGCATTCCGCTTCGCCGTGTTCTGAGTGTACCGGCACGGCCGCCGGCGCGCCGAGCGCGTTCCCCGCATCTGACGCCATTGCTGTAGCAACTGGTCCACAGGGGAACGCGAGGAGAGCGAGCAGAATCGCGGCCACGATGCCGCACCGGAGCCGAGGTCTAACGCCCAGGGTCTCGCGCAGATGAAGGATCATGGTGAATTATAGACTTTGCACGAGGCATCCGAAAGCAAGATTGCGGCCAGCCTGCCAAACGGCAATGGATTTCACGCACTTGTTACAAAAATGGCGCATCAGGCTGAATCGCGTCATCAGGGGCCTGGATGGCCGGGAACGTGCCTCGATGGGGTTTGCCGGGGGCGGCCACCGGCGGGCTTAGGGATGAGTGCTACCGCGAACGCGTGACGCGAACCCAACACAAGGAGCGCCGATTTGCGGTGCGCCTGGGCGGGGAGAAGAAAAATCTCATATTGAACAGAAATACCGAATTTTTGATCGAGCATCCCCTTGTTCCCCTGTCGGAACCGGTGCGAAAATGAGACTGAGGGGTCATCAGTCTGGATGCCTCGCATGTCGATTTGTACGGCTAATGATTATAATCCTGTTCACCCTTGGCTTGGTTGGAGGTACTGGTCATGGGCATTTGCACCCCTCGGTGGCGCTCGTTTCGGCGGCACGTCCCTTTATGCCGGACTGTGCTGTTTATGTCACTTATCTCAACGCCGGAGTTGGGTATGATCGACTTTGGTCCAACCAAAGGGGGATGCCTATGCAGAGAATCGAGAACATCGACTTCTCGAAACTGCTTGGTTTCGAGAGGGTCGCCGACGAACTTGCCATTGAGGTCGATTTTCAAGGCGAAACGCTTGGCGCCAAACTTGGTGCGAAGGTTGGTCACAAGGTCGACGAACCTGAAACAAAAGGCTAAGTCGCCAACCCGGACATCTCGGTAGCTAAGCTTATGGAAGAGTTAGATTATCAGGGCTTGTCGTCTCGAAAGACGACAGTCGAGAGCATTAGGAATGAGTTCCGCCACTCGTTAAAGTTTTTACAGGCAGAGGGCTACTTGAAAATGGACTTGAGCAAGATCCGGCCCGACCGCGCTTGAGGCATCCTGCAATGCAAAGGGAAGAACGATCAGCCTAAGGAAAGCGCTTTGAAAATAGGACACGGCTTTTGGGTGTTCCTTCGCAATTTTCGACGCGCTGCTAGCCCTGCGATCCACATCATGATGCTGAGCTGATCGTGGGACCGTCTGATCGTCACCAAGTGTGAACCCGAAAGTGGCCTGAAGCTTAGCGAACTCACCGCGTTATCGAGCGTAATGATTCTGGCGATGATCGCGCTGCTGATCAGCTACAAGTCAGTGCTGCGGCTATTGAGACCGGTGCCGATTAGTTTCGATCAGGCTATCATAACCGCCGTGGTAGGATTGACGTTTATCTAGCAAGCGCGTGGCTGTTGCGCGATGCTCACGGACGCGCGGCTAACATTACTTGAGCATTGTCGAATTTGCGGCTAAGCCTGTCGGGTCTGCATGCGAGCATGTGAGGAAGCGTTCCTGAGCATGAGCCATTAACGGAATCACCGCTTGCGATCATTGGGCGATACTGTCTTTTTCCTTTACATAATATCGCGTGAGAGCAAACGAGACGGGCGGAAGGATGCTCCACTGGAGCAAAGGCGAGCCTCCAATTGCAGTCGCCGTAACTGCTACTCGTCCAAAGCGGGTAGGCCCTTGCCGACCGATTAGGAGGATGGAGATGAGGAGCGCGCGGAAGCGGCAATTAGAACTCTCCCGCCGTGCAATGGGCAACAGCAAAAACCTGCTGTGAAACACCTTCTTGCTTCCAGATCGAGTAGAGGGGCAGTTGCAGAATTTCCCAGAGCAGGTTCGTTAGCAGCATAGCGAAAAGATAAAACCCCACCAGCACGGATTCGGTATGACCAAGGAACGTGGCTTGATCGGTGCCTCATCATGTTTGTTAGCCGAAGCAGCCCAAAAAGTTGATCACGTTTCCCTGGTGGCTTTGCGTAGGATTACCGCGCCACCCAATCAGGCAAGCTCTTGGTTGCTACGTCGCTACCAATGCCGAACGTAGCTCTTCGAGGCGCAGTATTGACTCTTGCGAAAATTCAACCGCCCTTGGGCAGCTTGGCAGAATCCGAGGTTGGCAGAAATTCCGCAGTTCCAAACAGCCGCGTTTACTGCGTTGCGTAAACCGCGGGTGCGCTGTCTTTGCTGACCGCGTAGATTGCAATCGGGCCCTTTCTTGGACCCTCCATGCCCGGCACTCCTGAGGGCATCCCTGGGATGGCAATACCGATAAGCGCTGGACGCTCCTTCAGAAGTTTACGCACAACGTTCTCTGCTACATGGCCAACCACCACGTAACCGTCGACGAACATGGTATGGCAGCCTGCAAGCTTTTCGGGCACACCCGCCTTCAGCGTGATGTTATCGAGATCGTTGGTCGTCTTGACGTCAACCTCGAACCCATTTGCACGCAGATAGTCGACATATTTTTCGCAGCAAGTACAGTGCGGATTTTTATACAGCGTCGCCTGAAATCGTCTCGGCCAAAGCCGAGAATGGCCAAGCAAGCAAGGCGATCAGCACACCTAGCCTAATAGGTTTTCTTCATAAGTACTCTCCTTCCTGTGATTGATCGAAAATGCAACTAGCCTCCTATGCTATCAACGGCGCCTAATCGCTTGGTCACGTGCTTACGCAATCCGATGCCCTTGACCACGGCGTAGATCGCTGGGATGACGATTAGAGTGAGCAAGGTCGAGGAGACCATGCCGCCGATCATCGGAACGGCAATGCGCTGCATCACCTCGGCGCCGGTCCCGTGGCTCCACATGATCGGGAGAAGCCCGGCCATGATGGCGGCAACCGTCATCATTTTGGGGCGCACGCGCTCCACGGCGCCAGACATGATCGCATCATGGAGGTCGTTCAGCGAGAAGGAGCGTCCTTCGCGCGCGCGGCTTTCCTTGAGCTCTTTCAGCGCGCCATCGAGATATATCAGCATCACCACGCCGGTTTCCGCGGCAACGCCAGCAAGGGCGATGAAGCCGACAGCTACAGCCACTGACAAATTGAAGCCGAGCCACCACATCAGCCAAAAGCCCCCGACCAGCGCGAATGGCACCGAGAGCATCACAATGAGGGTCTCCGTAATCCGGCGGAAATTGAGATAAAGCAGGAAAAAAATGATCAAAACCGTTACCGGGACGACGATCTGGAGCCGAGCCTTGGCGCGCTGGAGATATTCGAACTGACCGCTCCAGGTGACGTAGAAGCCTGGCGGAAAATCCACTTGGGCCGCCACTGCCTTTTGCGCATCTGCGACGTAGCTGCCTATGTCGCGATCGCGAAAATCAACGAAGATATAGAGCGCAAGCTGGGCATCCTCTGTCCGGATGCTTGAGGGCCCCTGCGCCCGGCTCACTTTCGCAACTTCGCCCAGAGGCACGGTCCCGCCATCCGGCGTCGGGATCAGCACCTCGCTTGCGATCGACTCCGGATCGCTGCGATAGTCGCGAGGATAACGCATACTGATCGTGTAGCGCTCCCTCCCCTCGACGGTGGTGGTGACGGGGTCGGCCCCGAGCGCCATGGCGATCACACTTTGAACGTCGCTAAGCATGAGGCCATAACGGGCGAGCTGAGTCCTGTCAGGATCGACGTTAAGGTAGTAACCGCTGATCGCTCGCTCGGCATAAGCGCTGGTCGTTCCTGGCACTGTGCGAATCGCGGCTTCAATCTTGCGGGCTAGCGTCTCCATCTCGCCGAGATCCTTGCCGAATACCTTGACCCCAACCGGCGTGCGGATGCCTGTCGATAGCATGTCAATCCGCGCCTTGATTGGCATGGTCCAGGCATTGGACACGCCCGGAAACTGAAGGGATCTGTCGAGCTCGGCGATGAGCTTGTCGGTGGTCATGCCTGGCCGCCACTCACTCTCCGGTTTGAGGTTGATCACGGTCTCGACCATTTCGGTCGGTGCCGGATCGGTGGCGGTAGAGGCGCGCCCGGCCTTGCCCCATACCGAGTCCACCTCCGGAAAACTCTTGATGATCCTGTCCTGGGTCTGCAGCAGTTCAGCCGCCTTTGTCACGGATATGCCGGGAAGCGTAGTCGGCATGTAGAACAAGGTGCCCTCATTGAGATTTGGCATGAATTCGGTGCCAAGCCTCGATGCCGGCCACAGGCTCACAACGAGAATGAGCAAAGCCGTCAGGATCGTCGCTCCCTTGTGTCGAAGGACAAAGCGGATCGCCGGGCGATAGATCCAAATAAGAAAGCGATTAATGGGGTTCTTGTGTTCCGGCATGATCCGGCCGCGCACGAACAGGATCATCAGCGCAGGAACAAGCAGCACCGAAAGAAGCGCTGCCGCCGCCATGGCAAAGGTCTTCGTATAGGCGAGCGGCTTGAACAGTCTTCCCTCTTGCGCTTCCAAGGCGAAGATCGGCAGGAAGGAGACAGTAATGATGAGCAAGCTAAAGAACAGCGCCGGGCCGACTTCGACCGCGGCTTCGATTATGACGTCGCTGCGCGGCTTGCCGGGAGGCGCGCGCTCCAGCCGCTTGTGCGCGTTCTCGATCATCACGATGGCCGCGTCGACCATGGCGCCAATGGCAATCGCGATGCCGCCAAGGCTCATGATATTGGAGCTGAGTCCCAAGGCCCACATGCAGATGTAGGCGATAAGAACACCAAGAGGCAGCGTGACAATTGCGACGAAAGCGCTGCGCGCATGTAGCAGGAAAAGGACGCAAACCAGCGCGACAATGAGGCTCTCTTCGATCAGTGTACGCTTCAGAGTGTCGATGGCGCGGTAGATTAGTTCGGACCGGTCGTAGACAGTTTCTATGCTCACCCCTTTGGGCAGGCTGGGCGCGATCTCAGCGATCTTGTCCTTGACGTTGTTGAGGACGGTGAGGGCATTTTCGCCGAAGCGCTGTAGCACGATGCCGGTGACAACCTCGCCCTCTCCATTCAACTCGGTAATGCCCCGCCGCTCGTCAGGTACGAGCTCGAAGCTGGCGACGTCCCTGAGCAGCACAGGCACGCCGCCTTCGTTCTTGACGACGATTTGCTCAAGATCGCCTAGATTTTTGATATAGCCGCGTCCACGGATGGCAAACTCGGTTTCGGACAGTTCCACAGTGCGCCCGCCGACATCCATGTTGCTTTCGCGTATGACTTCCTTTACGCGGGAAAGCGGCACCCCAAGGGCCTGAAGCCTGCGCGGGTCTATGACCACGCTATATTGCTTGACGAAGCCTCCGACACTGGCGACCTCTGCCACGCCGGGGGCGCTGACAAGGCCGAAGCGGATGTACCAGTCCTGCAGGGTGCGAAGCTCGGCAAGGCTCTTCTGGGCCCCGCGCACTACGTATTGGTAGATCCAGCCAACGCCTGTGGCGTCGGGACCGAGGCTTGGGGTCACGCCTTGCGGCAGGCGCCGCGACGCCGCGTTTAGATATTCGAGCACGCGGGAGCGCGCCCAATAGAGATCGGTGCCATCGTCGAAGATCACATAGACGAAGGACACGCCGAAAAACGAGAAGCCTCGTACCACGCGCGATTTGGGTACGGTAAGCATGGCCGTGGACAATGGATAGGTCACTTGATCCTCGACCACCTGGGGCGCCTGCCCCGGATACTCGGTGTAGACTATCACCTGCACGTCGGAGAGGTCAGGGATGGCGTCCAGCGGCACGCGCGTGACGGCGTAGATGCCGATAAGCGTGACGAAGATTGTCGCTATGCCGACAAGAAAGACATTGCGCGCTGACCAGCGGATGATTGCTGAAATCATGAAGGTGGCCCCGACTGGATGAAGGCCTCGAGCGCGGCCTTAAGATTGCTCTCAGCATCAATGAGGAAGGTTGCCGCAGCGACGACCTCCTCGCCTGGCTGCAAACCTTCGATAACCTCGGCGTACCCCTCGCCTCGGCGCCCGAGCTTGACGGCACGCGGCTCGAAACGTCCCTCGCCCTTAGCCACCAAAACGACCTGACGCGTACCACTGTCGATTACGGAGCTGCTGGGCACGGCTGTCACTGGCGCCGCGCTGCGTTCGTCAAAGACCACGTCCGCATACATTCCCGGCTTCAGCAATCCTTCCGGATTTGGGATATCGATGCGAACAGAAATCGTCCGCGTCTGTGGCTTCATCATCTCCGGATAGATGAAGGTCACCACGCCTTCATGCGACTCGGTCGGATAGGACCTCAGCGTCACGCTGACTGGCATGCCAATCTTTATGGCGGCAATGTCGGCTTCGGCAACCTCGGCAATGACCCACAACCGGCTATGGTCGGCAATGCGAAAAAGCTCATCTCCCGCCGCCACACGTTGGCCTTCGATGACCCCTTTCATGATGACGTTGCCGGTTGCAGGCGATGGCCAGTCGAGTGTTCTCGGATTGCTTAGTGTCTTGCGGATTTCCTCGATGCGGCTGTCAGGTACATCGAGATTGCGCAGACGCTGTACGGCCCCAGCAATATTCCGGTTCGCCTCGGCCTTCGAAGATGAGCTCTGGGCGCGCAACGCTACGATGAGATCTGCTTGCGCCAGCTGGATCTGCGAGCTGTAGAAACGGAACAGCGGTTCGCCTTTCTTGACGTGCTGCCCCGTCCTATTGACCATTAGATCCTCGATGAAGCCATCAGAGCGCACGGTTACGATCCAAAGAAGAGCTTCATCGTGGTGTAAAGTACCGACCCCGCGGATTGCGCGGGAAATGGTGCGCGTCCCTACCGTCTCAGTCTTCACACCGGTGCGCTGGATTTTTTCGGGGCTGACCTTGACCGTGCCCGGTTCATCCTGCTCGTCCTCGTAGACCGCAATGTAATCCATACCCATGGAATCCTTCTTCGGCACCGGAGAGGTGTCGGGAAGGCCCATTGGATTGCGGTAGTACAGTATCTTCCGCTCGCCGGAGGCACTGCCGGCGACTTTCTTCTCCGCTTGCGCAAGGGGTTCGAAAGAAACCTCTTCATCCTCATAGACAGGGAGGAAGTCGCGTCCCGCCGCATCTTTTTTTGGCGTAGATGACCAGTACGGCGCGCCACTCGGATCGCGGTAATAGATGATTTTCCTCTCGGCAGCGGGAGCGGTCCCGTACCAATTGGAAAGATAGGGCATCACCACACGTGGTGGATTGACGTAAAGGTAATGCCCCGCGGCGCCCATTCCGAGCCCAAGGGCGAGGACCGCGAAAAAGCCTAGCCGGTTCATCGCTCGACCCTACGGGCTAACCGTGTAGGTGACCTTACCCACGATGGTTTCGGGTTCGCCTTGTACCTTGGCAGCAATGCTGAGTTGCCAGCGGCCGGCCATGGGGAAGCTCGTTTTGAAGCTATAGGTGCCGGGTTCAGTGCTTGGAATTGCCGTCAGGGGCGAGTCCATCGTCGGCATTCCGTCAGGCGCCATGTCGATGCGGGCCTTGGCGATTACCGCATCTGGAACGGGTTTATTCATGGATTTGTGCACGAGCCGCACACCTATCGTGACATCGTCACCCTTTTGCACCGTCGCAGTCACCGGTTCGAAGCCATAGTCATCCGCGCCAGCAATCGCTGCTGTAGCGGCGCTGCTCGCCAAACCAAAGGCGAGCAAAATAGTCCGTGAAATCATGTCCTGATCCTCCAGAATGGGATGCGCTGGGCGCGCGAAAACGCGTCAAAGGCGCACAAGCGCGCCAGCAAGCGTTTTGCTTGAGAGGATCAGATACGAGGTGGAGGAAGAGGGGGCGAACTGGCGGGAGGTGTCAAATTCTGGACTGATACTATCCGCACTTTGTTCGTAGCGGGTGACGGCTGCACGGCAACCGAGGCAGGAATCGCGCCATAGAGGCTGAAGCATTTCAGGGCGCATCCCGCAGGCGAACCGCAATCGCGAGTTTGCTTTTTACAAGGCTTTGAGTCCTCGCAGCAGTCGGCCGCGTGCAATGACGGTCCCAATGCCGAATAAGCGTTTGCGAGCGCGCTCGGCACCGGCAGCAAGGCTACCGAGAGCACTATAAGGGCGGTGAGAGCGGCTCGGAAGATGCCCATGATCTTCTGATGGTTAGAGGTCGCACTCGATGCGGTCAAGACACGGAACCGTGACAACCAGAGTGAAGCCATTGGGCAGTCTAGTACCTAATTACTAACGAGAAAAGAACGTAATTGGTGGTCGGCGTTGTACTGTTACTCGGTGTCGGCTCAAAACGGTGCTGGCGTACCCGCGCCGGCGGGCTTTGCAACCCGCTGCAAACCTTTTGCAAAATACTAGTGTGGCCTCAATTGACCCATTATCGACCGGCCTTGCGTCGCAAGAGGCTTGTAATAGTGAGGTTGGTCATGCGCTAATGTATCCGGCCTGTTTATGCCGGGCCATGTTGGCAGAATATTTCATCAATGCCGCGATGCCGGTACTGCAAGAATGAGCAGCACTAGGCGCCAAAGACTCATCGCCCGGGGCTCAGCGTCACAAAAGTGCTCATGCCCTAACGGCGGTTTGAAACAGCGTCTCCACTAGAGCAGCCGCAACAGACGACTGTTTATGAGGACGATCGGAGAGCGGGCTCCAGGAAGCGCATGATCCACGACTCCTCGTTTATCCATTGGTGCTACGCGGAACCTAGTTAGACTCCCCATAGTTTGTTCCGGCAAGCATGGCCGACAATAACGATATTGTCATCGTAACCGGCAGCAGCGGCTTCATCGGTGAGGCCCTCATGGCCGAGCTTTCAGCTTTCTACAATGTGATTGGCCTCGATCATCGAGCCCCCAAGGAGTTGCCCGATGGTGCCAGTTTTCAGGAGATCAACCTCACTTCGGACAAGAGCGTTAAGCCGAGCTTGAAAAAAATTCGAAGTCGCCACGGTAGCCACATTGCCTCTGTGATACACCTCGCGGCGTACTTCGATCTCACAGGCGAGCCTAACCCGAAATATGAGCAGATCACCGTCAGGGGTACTGAGCGGCTGCTGCGGGAGCTGCAATCCTTCGAAGTCGAGCAGTTCATTTTCGTAAGCTCAATGCTGGCGCACCGCCCCGGCCGGCCAGGACAACTGATCAACGAGGACTGGCCGCTTGAATCCGACCTGCCTTACCGCGCATCAAAGATTAAGACGGAGCGACTCGTTCACGCGCAGCGTGGCGAGATTCCGGTCGTCTATTTGCGTCCCGCGGGCGTTTACGACGATTTGTGCCGCAATGCATTTCTCGCGCAGCAGATAGCGCGAATCTACGAGAACAATCCTAAGGGTCATGTCTATCCCGGTGACCTTCGCACCGGGCAATCCTTCCTTCATTTGCAGGATCTCACCGACGCAGTGTTGTGCCTTGTGGAGCGACGCAAGCAGCTCCCTCCTGAGCTGCCGCTCCTCCTCGGCGAACCGGAAGTCATCGGTTACGGGGAGTTACAGGCCGAAATCGGCCAACTCATTCATGGCAAAAGCTGGAAAACCTGGGAGATCCCAAAGCCGCTCGCCAAGGCGGGCGCCTGGGTCGAGGAGGATGTGCTCGGTGAAGAGCCCTTCATCCGGCGCTGGATGGTCGACATCGCCGATGATCATTACGCCATTGACATCGGCCGTGCCCGCAAACTGCTTGGCTGGAAGCCCAAGCACTCGCTGCGAAAGACGCTGCCGCAGATTATTGGGGCGCTCAAGGCAGATCCGCCCGGCTGGTACAGGGCGAACAAGCTCAATTACGCAAAGGTGGCAGGACTCGGCCGAAAGGCTGTGGAGCGCGAGAAAGAGTTTCACGCCGAACAGGAGGAGATGAAACCAGGGCACATGGCCGACATGGAGGCCATGCACTACCAGACGCTATGGACGCAGTTCGTGGTGATCGCTCTCGGCGCTTGGTTGGTCACGAGCCCGCTGCAATTCGCTCTTTTCGATCCCTCGGCCGCGGTTACGGTGCGCGACGTGACCAGCGAGCGCGGTCTTTGGGATCCTTCGCTGCGCAACGCGCTTACGGGTTGGAGCGATATCGCCTCCGGCGCGCTGCTGATGCTGTTCGGTGTGCTTGCCCTCTCGCCCCGCTTTGCCTGGGCCCAATGGGGCACCACAATCGTCGGTCTGTGGCTCCTATTCGCGCCCCTCTTCTTCTGGTCCCCGAGCGCCGCCGCCTACATGAACGATACGATTGTCGGCGCGCTCGCGATCACCTTTTCAGTGCTCGTGCCAATGATGCCCGGCATGAGCCACGAAGGCATGATGGACGAGAGCACGGTCCCACCTGGCTGGACCTACTCGCCTTCCTCCTGGCTCCAGCGTCTGCCCATCATCGCGCTCGGCTTTTTTGGCTTTCTGATCGCCCGCTATCTCACCGCCTATCAGCTTGGGCAAATCGATGCTGTATGGGAACCGTTCTTCTCAGGCGAGAATGGCAAGAACGGCACCGAATATATCATCACCTCGGATGTCTCTCGTGCCTGGCCAATTGCTGACGCCGGGCTCGGCGCGACGAGCTACATAATCGAGGCATTAATGGGAGCAATGGGCACGGCTACACGATGGCGCACAATGCCGTGGATGGTCACCTTTTTCTTCATTCTGGTGGTTCCGCTCGGCGGGGTCTCCATCTTCTTCATCATCATTCAGCCGATCATGATCGGCACTTACTGCACGCTTTGCCTGATCGCAGCAGCCGCCATGCTATTGATGATTCCACTTACACTGGATGAAGTCGTGGCAATGGGCCAGTACATGCTGCGCAACATGCAAGCCGGGCGGCCATTTTGGCGGACTTTCTTCCGGGGTGGCCCCGAACCATCGGGGCAGGCAGACGCGAAGGATCCCGGTTTTGCCGCCCCCGTCGCCAGCCAATTTATCGCCGCTGTCCGCGGCGTAACCGCGCCCTGGACTCTCGTTGCAAGCTGTGGGCTTGGTGTCTGGCTGATGTTTTCGCCGGCGATTGTCGGCACCGTCGGCCCAGTCGCCCACAGCGATCACCTGGTCGGGGCTTCGATCATAACCGTGGCCGTTTGCGCTATGGCCGAAGTCGCGCGTCCACTGCGCTTCATTAATCTGCTGTTCGGTCTCTGGTTGGTTGCAGCGCCTTGGCTGTCCGCCGGGGCAAGCCCAGGCGCGACTTGGAACGACATGGTCGTAGGGATGGTGGTGGTTGGGCTGAGCCTACCGCGAGGATGGCGAAGCGACGAGCATTACGGCGCCTGGGACCGATATGTTTTCTAACAAGGCAGGGGGCCGGCTCGCGGCGGCTTCATCAGACGCATGGCGCACGACGCGCAATTATCTGAGCGCCAGCTTAATCGGCCATCTGAGCTGGGAGATCCTACAACTCCCGCTGTATACAATCTGGCACACGGGAGGCCTTGGGGAGCAAGCCTTCGCGGTGATGCATTGCACTGCGGGTGACGTTCTCATCGCCGCTTTCACACTTGGCTTGGCGTGGCTGACACTAGGTTATCCCGGCTGGCCCACCCGGCACTTCAAACGAGTGGCAACGGGCGCCACTGCTCTGGGTGTCGGCTACACAGTTCTTAGTGAGTGGCTCAATACCTCAGTGCATTATAATTGGGCTTATTCCGATCTTATGCCGATCATCTCACTGCGTGGTATCGAGATTGGAATATCGCCCGTGCTGCAGTGGACTCTGGTTCCGCCCATTTGTTTTGCATATGCGCGCGGGCGACTCAAAAATTGCCGCCGCTAGGTGGCCTTTACGAGGTCAAAAAAACAACGATTTGATCAATCGAACTTGTCGGCGAGCACATGGTTTTAAAACGAAGTGCTTTGGGTTGGAGGTCGTTAGAAATGTGCGAAATGATGATGGGTGCCGGAATGTGGGCGGGGATTTTGGGTGGTTTGCTTCTTGTCGTCTTGTTAGTGCTGGCGATTGCCGCGTTGGTAAAGTACGTCTTTTACCGTCCCTGGCGCGCAAGGTCTTAGCTCTACAGAACTTGAGTCGGCTTCGCCAGTGCATTTGATGATGCCGGCGCGCTCGACATCTTAGTACAACATTGGTCTCGTCAGAGAGCATCTCACGGGCCCTGTTCGACGACAGCTTCTTTAATTCCACGCGGCTACACCGACATCGAGTTCAGCCGCGCGAACCCGCTTCCTAAAGCAACGGCCTTCGGACCGAATTCGAACCCTATGACGCTCTGCTAATCAACAACGACGGGTACGACCAAGGTCTTTGCAAGCCACCGAGTGTCGCGCTGTTGCTCGCCTGTTGGGCTGTGGTACTACCGCACTCGCGTGTCCACTTTGGGTCGATGGTGTTGAGAAGGGGCTCCGAATCTAAGTAGAGAAAAGGCGTTGGTTGGCATTTTCGCCCCGTGGGCTTGGCAGCAAGCTGAGTGGAGTCAGGCGACCGAGCGTGCCGGGGACAAACACCCGTGTCCCGACACGGCTCTTCAACGGCTCGCGGAGCTTGCTCGGCACCTCTACGACGGTATCGACACTGCGATGCTTTAGACACTGAGATGCTTTACATGTGAGGCATCACCAGCGCAAGAGACGCGGACCGAGTGCTGCGCCAGCCAGAGTGCAAAGCGCGACTGTGACTCCGTACAACAAAGCGATAAAGGGCAGTGAGTCACCAGTACAATGCAGCGCGTAGCCGGAGGCGCTGATACCACCAGCGACAAAGCCGGCTACGGCGCCCGCGCGCGTGAGATCAGTGGGCGCCATCCTGCGCACGGCCCAGACCACTACCGCAAACGGCAAGATGGCTATGAGTGGAATCGAGGTAAGGCACTCAAGCCATCGATCTTCCATGGTCATATTCTGCCAATGCCAGAGAGGCGCGACCGTAAGACTGATCGCCGCAAGGAGCACTATGGCGACGAGGGGCCATGCCGCCCAGGCGACCTTCATTCTGTTCTCCCCTCCAGGTCGGGCGAGCCTGACGAGGTAGATCGAACCGGAAACGACGATGCCCACCGCGAAGGCGAGTTTCAGCAGCAGAAACGCTTGCGCCTGCATGTCGTTGAGGTCCGCGCGAATTCCGAGAACGAGCAACGCGGAACCAACCGCGACCGCCGTCCCGCTGTTGGCTGCCGCAAGCAAGTACTTTCGATCAATGTTATCGCATTGCCTATGAGATAGGCAGACTTTGTCGGTGGTTAGTCCTTGGGGCCGGGTGCCTTTCCTCAGTTCTTTGCTGCGCTCCCCCCAATCGGCGGAAACACCAGTCTTCGCGGCTTGGAGGGGCCTATCACATCAAAAGGCATCCCGTATGCCGTACCGCATGACCATGCCAAACGAGCGCCGACAGCTCATCAATTTCCAACGGCCGAACGGTTGTACACTGAACTGCGTTCGAGAAGGTAATCTCGCTCAGACAATCGCT
>Ga0187893_10004299_pt1 | contig 27330 bp, 28 predicted proteins | sample MA1701074metaG_FD_139574 | JGI IMG/M metagenome (GOLD analysis project Ga0187893, IMG submission 139574) | White microbial mat communities from a basaltic lava cave in the Kipuka Kanohina Cave System on the Island of Hawaii, USA - MA170107-4 metaG ... | reverse complement strand
CTTCGCCTCGATCTCCGTGCCCTGCGGGCAAAGGACATGCCCCGGCAAGACCTTGAGCTTCGGCATCAAAGACTGCCGATCTTGCGGCCGGCCAGCGCGCGCTTGATGCCCGCGTCCATGCGCCGCTCGGCGAATTCCTCGGTCGCATGGTTCAGCGCCTCGACCGCCTGCCTGATCGCGCGGTGGTCGGTGCCGGGCAGCAGCTTTTCCAGGGACTGGATTGCCGCATGGATGGCCTTTTGCTCCTCCCCCGTCAGCAATTTCTCATCCACGGCTAACGCAGAGCGCGTGGCCTCGATCAGGCGCTGCCCGTCGACGCGCTGCTCGGCGAGCGCGCGCGCATGCATGTCCTCGCGGGCGTGCTCGAAGGAGTCGCGCAGCATGCGCTCGACGTCGGCGTCGGCGAGGCCGTAGGAGGGTTTCACGGTGACAGACGCCTCCACGCCCGAGCCCGCCTCCTTCGCGGAAACCGAAAGCAGCCCATCCGCATCCACCTGGAACGACACGCGCACGCGCGCGGCGCCGGCGGCCATGGGCGGGATGCCCTTCAGCTCGAAGCGCGCGAGCGAGCGGCAGTCGGACACGAGCTCGCGCTCGCCCTGCACCACGTGGATGCCCATGCCGGTCTGCCCGTCCTTGAAGGTGGTGAACTCCTGCGCCCGCCCGGCCGGGATGGTGGTGTTGCGCGGGATGATCTTCTCGGTGAGCCCGCCCATGGTCTCGATACCGAGCGACAGCGGGATCACGTCGAGCAGCAGCCAGTCCTCGCCCTGCGGCCTGTTCCCGGCGAGCACGTTCGCCTGCATCGCGGCGCCGAGCGCCACCACCTTGTCGGGGTCAAGGTTGTTGAGCGGGTCGCGGCGGAAGAACTCGCCCACCGCGCGCTGGATCTGCGGCATGCGCGTCGCGCCGCCGACCATCACCACGCCCTTCACCCCGTCGACGCCGAGGCCCGCGTCGCGCAGCGCCTTGCGCACCGGGCCGAGGGTCTTCTGCACCAGCGTCTGCGTGATGCTGCAGAAGGTTTCGGTATCCAGGGTCAAATCCACGACGTCGCCAGTAGAGAGCTTCGCCGTGATCGGCGCTTCGCCGTGCAGCGTCAGGTGCTCTTTCGCCTCGCGCGCCTTCACCAGAAGCCGGCGCATGTCCCGCGGGCCGAGCGGCGCGAGCTTCGCCTGCTCCACCGCCCAGCAGAACACGCGCTGGTCGAAGTCGTCGCCGCCCAGCATCGAATCGCCGCTGGTCGCCACGACCTCGAAGACTCCTTTTGATAATTTCAAGATCGAAATATCGAAGGTGCCGCCACCGAGGTCGTAGACCGCGTAGATGCCCTCGGCGGCGTTCTCCAGGCCGTAGGCGATCGCTGCGGCGGTGGGCTCGTTCAGCAGCCTGAGGACGTTCAGGCCGGCGATCCGCCCGGCGTCCTTGGTCGCCTGGCGCTGCGCATCGTCGAAGTACGCGGGAACGGTGATCACCGCTCCCGAAATATTTCCTTGCAGGGACAGCTCCGCACGCTCCCTGAGCACCTTGAGGATCTCGGAGGAAACCTCGACCGGGCTCTTCACGCCGGCAACGGTGCGCAGCTGCAGCATGCCCGGCGCATCGACGAAGTCGTAGGGCGCGCTCTCGATGTGCGCGACGTCCTTCACGCCGCGGCCCATGAAGCGCTTCACCGAAACGATGGTGTTCTTCGGGTCGTCGGCCTGGCGCGCCTGGGCCGCGTAGCCAACTTCGATTCTTTGAGAGTCTACATACCTGACAATCGACGGGAGTAGCGGCCGGCCGTGCGCGTCGGGCAGCACCGCAGGGATCCCGCTGCGTACCGTGGCGACCAGCGAGTTGGTGGTGCCGAGATCGATCCCGACCGCGAGCCGCGCCTGGTGTGGCGCCGGCGACTGGCCCGGCTCGGAGATCTGCAGCAGCGCCACTACTCGATCGCCTCGTAGGCGGCGTCGATCTCGCTGTCCAGCTTGTCGAGGAACTGCAGCTTCCTCACCAGCCCGGCCGCGCCGGCGTAGTCTTTCTTGCTGTCGATGAAATCGGCGATCTGTTTCTCCAGCAGGGATTTCCCCTGAAGAAGATTCTTGCGAAGCGCCTCCAGCGCGGTCGCGTCCTTGGCGTTCTCGAGCGTCTCGCGCAGCTCCATCTGCTGCATCAGGAAGTCGGGCGGCATGGCGGTATTGATCTCGAAGGCGACGTCGACGCCGTGCAGCTCGAGCAGGTGGCGTGCGCGCGTCACGGGGTTTTTCAGTATCTGAAAAGCTTCGTTCACGCGCGTGGTCCATTGCAGCGACGCGCGGCGCTCGGCGTCGCCGGCGTGCGCGAAGCGGTCGGGATGGACCTTGGACTGGATCTCGCGGTAGGAACGTTCGAGCTTGTCGGTCTCCACTGCGAACGCAGGCGGCAAGCCGAACAATTCAAAGTGGCTTTGCATCAATGCAGCGACGCGTCACGCGCCTCCGTACATGTATCCCATGCATCGGCAGGTCGCGCGAGCGTCGTGCAATCTAGGCTACGTTAAACGATTCCCCGCACCCGCACTCGTCCTTGACTTTGGGGTTCCTGAACTTGAAGCCCTCGTTCAGGCCCTCGCGGGTGTAGTCGAGCTCGGTGCCGTCGATGTACTGCAGGCTCTTGGGGTCGACCACGACCTTCACGCCGTGGCTCTCGAACTGCAGGTCCTCGGGGTTCGCCTGGTCGGCGAACTCCAGCTTGTACGCCAGGCCGGAGCAGCCCGAAGTCCGCACGCCCAGGCGCAGGCCGAAACCCTTGCCGCGCTTGGCGAGGGACTTCTGCACGTGACCGGCGGCGTTTTCGGTGAGCGTAATCGCCATTTATTTGTGTTTTTTCCGGTAGTCCTCAACTGCGGCCTTGATCGCATCCTCGGCGAGGATCGAGCAATGGATCTTCACCGGCGGGAGCGACAGCTCCTGCGCGATCTGGGTGTTCTTGATCTCGGTCGCCTGGTCGAGCGTCTTGCCCTTCACCCACTCGGTGACGAGCGAGCTCGAGGCGATCGCCGAGCCGCAGCCGTAGGTCTTGAAGCGCGCGTCCTCGATGCGGCCGTCGGCGCCGACCTTGATCTGCAGCTTCATCACGTCGCCGCAGGCGGGCGCGCCCACCATGCCGGTGCCCACCGCCTCGTCCGACTTGTCGAAAGCGCCGACATTGCGCGGGTTCTCGTAGTGGTCAATGACTTTGTCGCTGTATGCCATGGCTTGCTCCTAGTGTGCTGCCCATTGCACGGTATTCAAGTCGATCCCCTCCTTGTGCATCTCCCAGAGCGGCGACAACTCCCTTAGCTTGGCTACCTTGCGCCTGATCAAGTCTATCGCGAAGTCGATTTCTTCCTGGGTGGTGAAGCGCCCCATCGTGAAGCGGATCGAGCTGTGCGCGAGCTCGTCCGAGCGGCCGAGCGCGCGCAGCACGTACGAGGGCTCGAGCGAGGCCGAGGTGCACGCCGAGCCCGAGGAGACCGCGAGGTCCTTCACCGCCATGATCAGCGACTCGCCTTCGACGAAGTTGAACGAGACGTTGAGGTTGTGCGGGATGCGCCGCTCGAGGTCGCCGTTGACGTAGGCCTCTTCGATGTCCTTCATGCCCCTCAGCAGCCGGTCGCGCAGCGAGCGCACGCGCTCGTTCTCAGTCGCCATCTCGGCCTTCGCCAGGCGCGCCGCCTCGCCGAAGCCGACGATCTGGTGCGTGGCGAGGGTGCCGGACCTGAAGCCGCGCTCGTGGCCGCCGCCGTGGATCTGCGCCTCGATGCGCACGCGCGGCTTGCGGCGCACGTACAGCGCGCCGATGCCCTTCGGCCCGTACATCTTGTGCGCGGTGATCGTGAGCAGGTCGACCTTCAGCTTGTTGACGTCGATCTCGAGGCGTCCGCCGCCCTGCACCGCGTCGCAGTGGAACACGATGCCCTTGGCGCGGCAGATCTCGGCGATCTCCCACACCGGGTGGATCACGCCGATCTCGTTGTTCACCATCATGATCGAGGCGAGGATGGTGTCGGGCCGAATTGCCTTCTTGAAGTTCTCTAGATCAACAATTCCATTGGCCTGAACCTCGAGATACGTCACCTCGAAGCCCTGGCGCTCGAGCTCGCGGCAGGTGTCGAGCACGGCCTTGTGCTCGGTCTTCTGCGTGATGATGTGCTTGCCCTTGGTCTTGTAGAAGTTGGCGGCGCCCTTGATGGCGAGGTTGTTGCCCTCGGTCGCGCCCGAGGTCCAGACGATCTCCCTCGGGTCGGCGTTGATCAGCGCCGCGACGTGGCCGCGCGCTTCTTCCACCGCCTCCTCGGCCTTCCAGCCGAACGCGTGCGAGCGGCTCGCCGCGTTGCCGAAGAACTCGGTGAGGTACGGGATCATCTTCCCGGCGACGCGCGGATCGACCGGCGTGGTCGCCGAGTAGTCGAGATAGATCGGCAGCCTCATGCCGCCACTTTCTCCGTGTTGCGGAAGTCCTTGATCACGGCCACCGGCTTGCCGCTCTGGTGCGCGATCAGGTCGGCGAGCGTCACCGACGACAGGTACTCGTGCATCTTCTCGTTCAGCGTCGCCCACAGGTCGTGCGTCATGCACCGCTTGTCGTCGTGGCAGTTCTCCTTGCCGCCGCACTGCGTCGCGTCGAGCGGCTCGTCCACCGCGGTGACGATGTCCGCGACCGAGATGCCGTTCGCCGGCTGCGCCAGGTTGTAGCCGCCGCCGGGACCGCGCACGCTCGACACCAGCGAGGCGCGGCGCAGCTTGCCGAACAGCTGCTCGAGATAGGAAAGCGAGATGTGCTGGCGCTCGCTGATCGCGGCCAGCGTCACCGGGCCGCGGTTCTGCCGCAGCGCCAAGTCGACCATCGCGGTGACCGCGAACCTGCCCTTCGTAGTGAGTCTCATTGGAACCTCAATACCCCATTGAATTAGTCAAGTATAGCGCAAATCCGACTAATTTTGTCGGATAAGTTATTATTTTGAATCAGCTACTTGACTGCCCTCAGGTGCTCGCGCTCGGCCTTCTCGATTCGGGCCAGCTTCTCGGTGAGCGCGGCGAGCGCGCGCTCGAGTTCCTGCGAATGCTCGACCAGCTGCTGGAGCGCCTTGGCGTAGGGGTCGTCGCCTTCCTGCACCACCGCGTAGGCGGCGAAGCGCTCGGCTTCCCTTGTCCCTGCCTTCTCCAGAACCTTCCCGAGAGGCCCGACCATGGTCGCGCCCGCCGGCACTTCCTTTACGACGATTGCGTTCGGTCCGATGCGGGCGCCATCGCCGACGGTGAAGCCGCCCAGCACTTTCGCGCCGGCTCCAACGATCACACCCGCGCCGAGCGTCGGGTGGCGCTTGGTCCCGGGCTCAAGCGAAGTGCCGCCGAGCGTCACGCCCTGGTAGATGGTGCAGCCATCGCCGACCTCGGCGGTCTCGCCGATGACCACGCCCATGCCGTGGTCGATGAACACGCACGAGCCGATCCTGGCGCCCGGATGGATCTCGATCCCGGTCAGCCAGCGGCCGAAGTTGGAGGTGAAGCGTCCGAGCCAGCGCAGGCCGCGCAGCCAGAACCAGCGCGCGAGCTTGTGGATGTAGATCGCGTGCAGGCCGGGGTAGCAGGTGAGCACCTCCCAGCCGCTCCGCGCCGCCGGGTCGCGGTCGAGGATGCAGGCGATGTCGCCACGCAGCTTCTTGAACATGAAGCGATTCTATGGGTTTCCGACTAAATTGATCAACTATTCCTGTTTGTCATTACGGCCATGCGCCGGGCTCATCAACGCCTTCAACAGGCCGCGCAGGATGTTCACCTCCTCGCGCTCCAGCGCCGGCACGCGCGAGAACAGGCGGCGCCAGCGCTCGCGCAGGCGCGATGCCGGCGTCATGAACCCGCTCGCCACCGCCGCCTGCTCCAGGTGCGCATACAGTCCCTCGAGATCTTCCACGGTGGCGCGCTTTTCGGTCCGTGCCGACGGCATGGCGGCGTCCTCGCACATATGTAACTCATAGGCCACCACCTGCACCGCCTGGGCGAGGTTGAGCGAGCTGAACTCGCGGCTCGCCGGGATGCGCACGAGGTACTGGCAGGCGAACATTTCCTCGTTGGTCAGCCCCGCGGTCTCGTTGCCGAACACGAACGCGACCGGCCCTTCGATCTGTGTGGCGCGCGCAGCCGCACTGCGGACGTCGAGGACTTGCGGCGACCACTCGCGGCCTCGCGCCGACAGGGCGAAGGCAGCCACGCAATCGGCAATGGCTTCTTTCAGCTCTGAATGAACCTTGGCGTTCTCGAGAACATCGACCGCGTTCGTGGCCATCCACTGCGCCTCGGGCGCGGGAAATCGCTCGGGCGCCACGAGGCGCAGGTCCGCGAGCCCCATGGTTTTCATGGCGCGCGCCGCGGCGCCGATGTTTCCCGGGTGGCTCGGGCGGCACAGAACGATCCTGACCATGCGCACTAGAATACGCGGCCCATGCATCCGATGCTGAATATCGCCGTCCGGGCCGCGCGCCGCGCCGGGTCGATCATCAACCGGGCGGCGCTCGACGGCGGCGGCCTCGAGGTGCGCGCCAAGCGGGTGAACGACTTCGTCACGCGCGTCGACCACGCCGCCGAGGAGGCGATCGTCGAGACCGTGCGCAAGGCCTACCCCGACCACGCGGTGCTCGCCGAGGAATCGGGCGCCAGCGAGGGGCGCGCCGAGTACCAGTGGATCATCGACCCGCTCGACGGCACGACGAACTTCATCCACGGCTTTCCGCAGTACTGCGTGTCGATCGCGATCCGCCACCGCGACGCGCTCGCGCACGGCGTGATCTACGACCCGACGAAGAACGAGCTGTTCACCGCCTCGAAGGGCCGCGGCGCGTTCCTCAACGACCGCCGCATCCGCGTCTCGAAGTGCCTGCGCCTCGCCGACGCGCTGGTCGGCACCGGCTTCCCGTTCCGCGAGATGACCCGTATCAACCTCTACGTCCAGCAGCTGCGCAACCTGATGGCCAAGAGCGCCGGCATCCGCCGCGCCGGCGCCGCCGCGCTCGACCTCGCCTACGTCGCCTGCGGGCGCCTGGATGCCTTCTGGGAGCTCGGGCTCTCGCCGTGGGACATGGCGGCCGGCGCGCTCATGATCCAGGAAGCCGGCGGGCTGGTCGGCGACCTGCGCGGCGAGGCCGGCTACCTCGAATCGGGGGAGATCTGCGCCGCGACGCCCAAGATCTTTTCGCCCTTGCTCGAGGCGCTGAGGCTTTAGCCGGCAGCCTTGCCGCCCCAGACCGCCCAGTAGGCGGCGCTGCGGAAGGCCACCTGGAACACGATGAGGACGTGCGGATCGGCGCCCTTGATGGTCTGCGCGCGCTCTTCGGGCAGGAACCCTTCCTGGCGCACGCCGTAGACGAGGAAGCCTTCGGCGCGGCCGTGCTCGAGCGCGAGCTTGCGATGCTGCAGGCGTTCCTTTCCGGCGGGTGTGTCGGACCAGGGGCGCGAGCCTTTCTCGTTCGGTGTCCAGAGCAGGCAGCTGCAGCCCCCGTTCTCGCGCCGCACGTCCTCCGCCCAGAGCGACAGTACGACCATACCGTCGCTGTCGCGCACCCCGCCCCAGCTCGACATTCTGGCGCCGAGATGCACGCCGCGCATCTGAAAGGCCGCGCGGCGGGGAACGAGCTTCGACTTTTCGCGCGCGGCGCGGCCCGGGTGACTGCGCGGCGCGGTCCTGCCGCGGGCGCCGAGCGCCGTCTCGCAAAGCGCAACAACTTCCGCGGAGCCGAGGCCGAGCGCGTTGTCGCGCAGCTGGCGCAAGTCCTCGGCGCCAAGCCGCGCGACGGATTCGGCGGTCCAACGAGTAGGGTTCATCGCTCGGTTATACGGCATTCGCCGGGCGCCAGCGATGGGTCCGATGGCGAGCGCTCTGTCGTGCGAAGCGCACTGGCGATACCGACTACGCGCGAAACAGGCTGCTAGTCCGCGTACCCCGGCATCTTGCGGTCGAGGATGCGCATCATCGCCTCGAAGAACAGGCGCTCGCGCTCGGCGCGCGAGTGCCGGTCGTTGACCGGCGGCGCCTGCACCTGCGCGACGACGGCGTCGGAAAGGACTTCGAGCGGCTGCCCGGTCGCCATCGCCAGCAGTTGCGCCCGGCAGACGCGCTCCAGCTTGTAGAGCCTGCGGTAGGCCTGCGCCACGGTGTTGCCGGTCACCAGCACGCCGTGGTTCTTCATGAAGAGCACGTGCTTGTCGCCGATCACGCGCGCGAGCCGCTCGCCCTCCTCGATGAAATCCGCCGTCCCGGCGTAGGTGTCGTCGTAGGCGACGTGGCCGTGGAAGAACGCGGCGGTCTGGCTCGCCGGAACCAGGCGGTTGTCCTTCAGCATGTTGAGCGCCAGCGCCCAGGTCTGGTGCGTATGCATCACCACCCGCGCGCCGCAGATTCGGTGGATCGGCGCGTGGATGCACTGCGCCGAGAGCTCGACCACCCCTTCGCCTTCCAGCGTCGCGCCCGACTCGTCGAAGACAATCAGGTCGCTGGCGCGCGCTTCCGACCAGTGCAGGCCGAAGGGCAGGATCAGGTAGCGGTCGTCGTGCCCCGGCATGGTGACGGTGAAGTGGTTGTCGATGCCTTCTTCGAGCTCGTGCAGCACCGCCAGGCGGTGCGCAGCGGCAAGGTGCACCTTGGCCTGGCGCACGGGATCGGCGACGGGGGAAACGAGGGGATGGACGGACATATGCAAATGCTACGCGCGAGCCCGGTTGCGCGCCAGCATGCTGTCGGTGTTCGGCACGTAGAGCAGATGCGCGATCTTGCGCACGTAATGGTCCTCGTAGGGATTCAGCAATCCATCCGCGAACGAGACGCGCCACAGGTGCTCGACCAGGCGGATGCGCTGGTCCATCGCATATTCGCGCTTGATCATCGTCACCGGCGCATAAAAGCTCGTGAGGTGCTGCGCTTTCTCGCGGCCCTCGGCGAGCAGATGGGCGGACTGCGCCGCCTCGAGCCCGAACAGGTCGCGCAGCGCGGCTACGCCGGCATCCGACTCCTTCGCGTGCGCTTCCTCATAGTCCGCGCGCCGTGCTTCGTGAACCAGTACGGCCACCGCGAGTTCCAGTTGCCGCCGCTCCTGCGCATGAAGCAGATGGCTTTCCTCAGGCGCCGCGCCGAGCGCGCGCTTAAGTGCTTTCAGCACGCGACTCCCGTATATCTGAGAGCCGCTTCATGTGCTCGCCGACCCGCCAGAAAATGACCAGCGTTGCCGCGAGGTAGAACAGCAGCCGCAGCGTGTCGTAGGCATAGGCGGACGAGAACCACGGCAACAGCGTCGCCACGACATGGAACACGATCCAGATCACGATCGACGTGGTCAGCGCGACCGGCGCATACAGGCACGAGAAGTCGACGAGAAAATTGGTGCGGGTACCGACGCGGCATTTGCGCAGGCAGTAGTTGACGCCGCCGATGAAGATCGCGACCACCAGCACGAACTCGATCAGCCACATCCACGCGGCGAAGCGCGGATCTTCGCCGCGCGGCGCCGGGATGAGGTACAAGTAGAACGGCACAGTCCATGCGAGAAAGCTGATGATGAGGTAGCCGGCCTGCTCATGCGGCGCCACGCTGCCTGCCGCCAGATCGTTCGCGACCCGGCTCGTCCTGAAGAGGTGGAACGCCATCGCGCGCAATGTTACTCGAGCGTGCCTACGCCGGCCGCGGCATCGAGAACACGCGCTCGACGACGCTGTACTCGTCGTAGCCCCCGCGCGCGATCGGGCGCATCGCCGCGGAATCGACCCGCCCCGCCTTCACGAAGCGCTCGTCGATGTGGATGCCGACCACGCGGCCGAGGACCAGCCGCCGCCCGCTGTCGCGGCCGTCGACATCCTTCAGCTTGACCATCTCGGTGACGCGGCACTCGAACGCCGCGGGCGAGCCGGCGACGCGCGGCGGCCGCACCAGGCGCGACGACGCGGTCTCGAGCTTCGCGTGCGCGAACTCGCTCTGTCCGCGCGGCAGCGACGCAGCGCTCGCGTTCATCGGATCGCGCAGCTCCCAGGTCGCCATGCTCCAGACGAATTCGCCCGTCTCCATGGCGAAGGTCGACGAGTCCTTCTCGCCCTCGCTCGAGAAGCCGACGATCGGCGGATTGGAGGAAAAGGCGTTGAAGTAGCTGTACGGCGCGAGGTTGAGCTCGCCCCGGGCGCTGACGGTGGCGATCCAGCCGATCGGGCGCGGCACCACCAGCGCCTTGAACGGATCGTGGGGAAAGAGGTTCTTGTCGCGGCTCTGCGGCTCGTAGAAGATCATGAAGTACAGTTTGCTCTAGCTGAGGAAGTCGAGGAACAAGTCCGCGACCTGATCCGGCGCCTCGACGAGCACCGAATGGCGCAGGCGCGGCAGGATGCGCAGAGTGGAGCCGCGGATGCGCTCGTGCATCATCCGCGCCATCCGCACGTTGGAGCCGACATCGTTCTCACCCGTGGCGATGAGGGTCGGATTGCGGATGTCGTGCAGGCGATCCCCGAGATCGCCGGTCGCGAAGACCGTGTACGCCGCCGCGTAGGACCGCGGGTCGTTTCCCCGCAGCTCCTTCAGTCGCGCCGCCACCTTGTCGGGGTGGGCGGCGCGGAATTCCGGCGTGAACCACCGCTCCTCGGCCATTCCGAGCACGGACGCGATGCCCTCCGTCTGAACCAGCTTGAGGCGATGGACGACCTTGGCGCGCTCCTCCTCGGTGCGCCCGGCGACGGCGCTCAGGATGAGAAGCTTGTCGATGCGCTGCGGGTCGCTCAGCGCGAGCGACTGCGCGATCAGCCCGCCGAGGGAAAAGCCCGCGAGATGGCTTCTCGTCACGCCCAGCTCGCCCCACACATGCCGCACGTCGTCGGTAAAATCGTCCAGCGTGCAGGCGCCCTCGATCGGCGCCGAGCGTCCGTGGCCGCGCAGATCGAGCCGGATGACCCGGAACCGCGGCGCCAGCCGCTGCACCACCTCGTCCCAGGATTCGAGGCGGGCGCCGACACCATGGACCAGGGTCAGCGCCGGCCCGGCGCCGTCGACGCGGTGGTGGATGTGTGGAATTTCGGTATTCCGTGTTATGGACTACGATTGATCATGGCCGCGACAACCGTCTCGCTCCGGGTCATCCAGAACACGCCGACCCTGCGCGAAATGACCGCGGACCGGCTGCGCGAGGCGATCCTCAGCATGCACTTCAAGCCGAACGAGCGGCTGGTCGAGCGCGATCTGTGCGATCAGACGGGCGTGAGCCGTACCAGCGTTCGCGAAGCGCTGCGCCACCTGGAGTCGGAAGGTCTCGTTGAGCGGCGGCCGAACAAGGGTCTCTACGTCACCGTGATCACCCCGGACGAAGCCCGGCAGATCTACGAGGTCCGCAGCGCTCTCGAGCCGGTGCTCGGCCGTCTGTTCGTCGAGCGGGCGAGCGAAGCCGAGGTCAAGGCGTTGCGCCAGGCCGTCGCGCATATCGGTGCAGCCATCAATGGCAAGCCGGTGCGTGCGCATGTGCAAGGACTGGATGAATTCTATGACGTCCTGCTCAGGGGCAGCGGCAACGAGGTCGCCCGCCACATCCTGCAGACGCTGCATGCACGCATCACCTACCTGCGGACCCTTACCGCCACCAAGGCGTCGCTGGCGCGCAAGCGCGAGACGCTGGCGCTGATGCGCGGGATCGCCGAAGCCGCCGCCCGGCGAGACGCCAAAGAGGTCTCGCGCCGCTGCGCGGTGTTCGTCGAACGCTCTGCAGCGTTCGCGCTCCAGGTTCTCAACGCCGAAACTGCTGCCACCGCGCCGCTGCACGGCGGCTGAGCTGCAGCATGCTGACCGTTATCGTCCGTCGGGTTCTGCTCGCAATTCCGACGATGATCGCGCTGACGGCGCTGCTGTTCTTCAGCCTGACCGCATTGCTGGGAAGCCCGGCGGCGATGATGCTCGGCCAGGATGCCAGCCCGGAAGCCATCGCGGCGGTCAACGCGCGCTACGGCTTCGACCGGCCGCTCCATGTCCAGTATTTCGACTGGATCGCCGCTGCCATCCGGGGTGACTTCGGCCGATCGCACACCACGCAGCAGAGCGTCGCGTCGGCCATCCTGCCGTGCATCTCCGTAACGCTCGAATTGGCGTTCTTCGCCATCGTGCTGGCGGCGCTCGGGGCCGTGATCACCAACACGCTGCCCGCCGGCCGGCGGGTGCTCGGGCCCTTCGTCGTCGGGGCCAACCTGATCGGCATCACGGTGCCGAACTTCATGCTCGGCATCTCGCTGATCTTCGTGTTCTCGGTCGGGCTCGGCTGGTTGCCGAGCACGGGCTGGGCGCCCTGGTCGGCCGGGATATTGACGCACCTCACCCACATGATCCTGCCTGTGCTGACGCTCTCGGCCTACTACTTCGGGGTGTTCAGCATCGTCTACCGCGCGGAGTACCGCGACGTCGAGAAGCGCCTGTTCATCCAGGCGGCGCGGGCAAAAGGGGTGTCGCGTTCGCGCGTGGCGTTCCGTCATGCGCTTCCCAATGCCATCCTGCCGGTAATCACGTTCGTCGGCCTGACCTTGGGCCAACTCACCGGCGGGGCGGTGGTCACGGAAACCGTGTTCTCGATGCCGGGCATCGGGCGGCTGCTCGTCTCCTCCATCGCGAGCCACGACTTTCCGGTGATGCTGGCGATCGCGATGATGATCGTGATCGGCGTCGTCTTCATGAACCTCCTCGCCGACATCGCCTACACCATCGTCAACCCGCAGATCCGGATCGACTGACGTGATCCTCACGCCACGCCGGATCGTCGGGCTCGCGCTGATTGCCCTCGCCCTCGCCTGCGCGGCTTTGGCCGATGTGATCGCGCCGCACGATCCATTGCGCTCGAGCGTGGCCTTCTTGTCGCCGCCCTCGGCGGCCCATGCGCTCGGCACCGATGAGCTCGGCCGCGACGTTCTGAGCCGCGTGATCCACGGTGCGCGCACGTCCCTGGTCATCGGCTTCGGCGCCGCGGTGGTGGCCATGGCGATCGGAGCGCCCGTGGGTCTCTTCGCCGGCTACTTCGGCGGCAGGGTCGACGTCGTTACCGTGGTGCTGATCGATCTCTTCGTCTCTCTCCCCGGACTCGTCCTGGCCCTCGTGATCACCGTGATGGTGGGCCCGTCGCTCCAGAACCTCGCGCTGGTCCTCGGGTTCGTCATGTGGCCCGGCGTGGCGCGCCTGGTCCGCGGGCAGGTGCTCGCGATCCGGGAGGCGACCTTCATCGAAGCCGCGCGCGCGGTCGGCGGCACGCCGGCCTGGATCATCAGCCGGCACGTATGGCCGAACACCATGCGGGTGGCGGCCGCGCAATTCGCGGTCAGTGTATCGTTCGCGATCTTCACCTCGTCGAGCTTGAGCTTCCTCGGCCTCGGCATCCCGCCGCCGACGCCGGACTGGGGCGGCATGGTGCGCACCGGGTACGACTTCCTCGCGATCAATCCGCTGCTGAGCCTCGGGCCCGGCGCCGCCGTCACCGTGACGGTGCTCGGCTTCTATCTCGTCGGATCCTCGGTCGAATGAGCGCCCTCCTCGAGGTCCGCGACCTGACGGTGCGCTTCTCGGGCCGCGGCCAGGTCGTGAATGCCGTCCATCGCGTGTCCTTCGACCTCGCCCCGGGCGAGACAGTGGCGCTCGTGGGCGAGTCCGGCTGCGGGAAATCGACGATCGGGCTTGCCATCATGGGCCTCACCGGCGTGGCCAGGGCCGGGGACCTCACCGGCGCGATCACGCTCACCTTCAAGGCCGGCAAGCGCCGGGACCTGATGGGCCTTTCCGACCGCGCCATGCAGGCGGTGCGCGGCAACGAGGTGGCGATGATCTTCCAGGAGCCGATGAGCTCGCTCAATCCCGTTCACACCGTGGGCTGGCAGATTCGAGAAGCCATCACGCAGCACCAGGGGGCGTCCCGGACGGCGGCCGACGACTCTGCTCTCGGCCTGTTGAAGCAGCTCGGCATTCCGGATGCGGAGCGATGCCTGCGCGCGTACCCGCATCAGCTGTCCGGCGGAATGCGCCAGCGGGTGATGATCGCCATCGCGCTCTCCTGCCGGCCGAGCCTGCTGATTGCCGACGAGCCGACCACGGCGCTCGACGTGACCATCCAGGCCCAGATCCTGGAGCTGCTGAAACGGCTCCAGGCGCAAACCGGGATGGCGATCCTGTTCATCACGCACAACTTCGGCGTGGTCGCGGAGATCGCGAAGCGCACCATGGTGATGTACGCCGGCCAGATCGTCGAAGCGGGCGCCGTGAGCGAGGTGTTCCATGCGCCCCGCATGCCGTATACCCGCGCGTTGCTCGATTCGCTGCCTCGGCTCGACCGTGCGGCGCCCGGCGGGCGACTGCCGGCGATCCCGGGCCAGGTCCCCAGCCCTTCGGCGTTGCCGCCGGGCTGCGCGTTTCATCCCCGCTGCCGCTACGCCCTGCCCGGGCTGTGTGACGGCCGGACCCCCGCGCTGGAGATGTGCGACGACCGTCGCGTCGTGCGCTGCCTCCGGTGGACGGAGATCGCCGCATGACCCAGCCCGTCCTGGATGTGCGCAACCTGCGCAAATGGTTTGAGATCCGCCGTGGCGTCATCCCGCGCGTGGTCGGGCATGTCAAGGCGGTCGACGACGTAAGTTTCGCCATTCAGCCGAACCAGGTCCTGGGACTGGCCGGCGAGTCGGGTTCCGGCAAGACGACAATCGGGCGCAGCCTGCTCCGGCTGGTGGAGCCGACCGCGGGGCAGGTCGTCTTCCAGGGCACTGAGGTGACGCGGCTCGACGCGCGCGCGCTGCGCCGGTTCCGGCGCAAGGCACAGATCATCTTTCAGGATCCGTATTCGTCGCTCGATCCCCGGATGAGCATCGAAGAGATCGTCGCCGAGCCGCTGCGCGTGCAGGGGATCGAGCCTGATCGGCGCGCGCGCCGCGAGCGCGTCGCCGCGCTGCTGGACAGTGTCTCGCTCTCCGGGGAGTTCCTGAGACGCCGGCCGCGCGAGCTCTCCGGGGGCCAGCGCCAGCGGGTCGGAATCGCGCGCGCGCTCGCGGTAGACCCCGAGCTCGTCGTGGCCGATGAGCCGGTCGCCTCGCTCGACGTCTCCATCCAGGCGCAGATCGTCAATCTGCTGCAGGACCTCAAGGAGAAGCTCGGCCTCGCGCTTCTTTTCATCTCCCACGACATCGCCGTGATGCGCCATGTCGCGGACCGCATCGCCGTCGTGTATCTCGGCAAGATCATGGAGATCGGCGCCGCCCGGGACATTTGCGAGGCGCCGCGGCATCCCTATACAGAGGCGCTGCTGTCGGCGGTTCCCAATCCCGACCCGGAGCAGCGCCGCCAGCGCATCGTCTTGCAAGGTGATATCCCGAGCCCGGCCAATCCGCCGACCGGCTGCGTCTTCCGCACGCGCTGCCCCTACGCCATCGCCGCCTGCGCGCAGACCGAGCCGCCGCTCGAGCCGGTGGGCGCCGGGCACTACAAGGCGTGCCTGCGCGATGACGCCCCTTGATCCGTATGATGGAATACCTTATGGTCGCAACGGGGAGGTGGAGCATGCTTTCACGCCGGATCACGCGGTGCGCAATCGCCGCCGCTGCAGCACTCGCTCTCGGGCTCGCGGCGCCCGAGCTTTCGGCTCAGACGCCGACGAGGGGCGGCACGCTGACGGTCGGATTCACGGCCGATACCAAGACCCTCGATCCGACGTTCTCGGTGCAGTTCAGCGAGCGCCAGGTGCTCTACCTGGTGTTCAACACGCTGGTGAAGTACGGCACCGACTTCGCCATCCAGCCCGACCTCGCGCAGAGCTGGGAGATCAGGAACGACGGCAGGCAGGTGGTGTTCAAGCTTCGCCAGGGGGTGAGGTTCCACGACGGCACGCCCTTCGACGCCAACGCGGTGAAATGGAACATCGAGCACCGGCTCGACCCGGCCGTGGCCTCGCCGCAGCGCCAGCTGCTCGCGCCCATCATCGACAGCGTTCAAGTGATCGACGCGGCGACGCTGGCCTTCAATCTGAAGCAGCCCTCGCCGGGCCTCCTCGGCCTGCTGGGCGAGCGTCCCGGCTTCATGATGTCGCCAGCCGCCGCGCAGAAGTTCGGCAAGGAGTTCGGGAGCAATCCCGTCGGCACCGGCCCCTTCGTGTTCAAGGAATGGGTGCGTGGCAGCCACATCACGGTCGAGAAGAACCCGAGCTACTGGGAGCCGGGCAAGCCGTACCTCGACCGGGTGGTGTTCCGCGATATCTCCGACTCGGTCGTGGGTGCGCAGCGCCTGATCACCGGCGAGCTCGACTTCGTCGGCGAGCTGTCGCCGACCTCGGTGGCTCCGGTGCGGGGCCGCGCCGGGCTCAAGCTCGTCCCGATCACGGTTGGCCGCTGGTACTCGATGCAGTGGCGCATGGACAAGCCGCCGTTCGACAACGCAAAGCTGCGGCAGGCGGTTGCGCACGCCATCGATCGCAAGCGCCTCAACGACATCGTCATGGCCGGCCAGGGCAGCGTCTCGGACGGGCCCACGCCGCCCGGCCTGTGGTGGCACGACGCGGCCATCAAGTCGTATCCGTACGACCCGCAGAAGGCCCGGGCGCTGCTGAAGGAGGCCGGCTACGGCTCGGGATTCGAATTCGTGCTGTCGACGCCGCAGGTCGGCGATCTTCAGCGCGTCAATCAGCTCGTGCAGGAGCAGGCGGCCGCCGTCGGCATCAAGCTCACGCTCGCGCCCGTGTCGGCGAGCGAGTGGTATGCCAAGCTGGTGGACGGCTCGACCAACATGAGCCCGACCCGGTGGACGCAGCGCCCCGACCCCGACGGCCTGCTCTACATCCTGTTCCACAGCAAGGGCTTCGCGAACTCGACCCGCTACAAGAACGAGAAGGTGGATGCGCTGCTTGATCAGGCGCGGCAGACCTATGACCAGGAAAAGCGCAAGAAGCTCTACAGCGACGCGCAGAAGCTCATCGTGCAGGACTCGCCGATGATGCCGCTGTTCTTCTCGGTGGAGTACGCCGCGTTGCGCGACACGGTCCAGAACTTCCAGTGGATCCCCGACCAGATCCCGCGCTTCGCCGAGGTCTGGAAGTCGAAGTAAGGGCCTGGACCACGTCAATTTAGGGCGTTCCGGGCTGAGGGTGTCGCGCCTCACCCTCGGCGCCATGGGTTTCGGCGATCCCGGCTGGCGCTCGTGGGTGCTGCAAGAGGAAGCCAGCCGCGCCATCATCCGGCGCGCGCTCGATCGCGGCATCAACGCGATCGACACGTGCGACTACTATTCCAGCGGACGCAGCGAAGAAATCGTCGGCCGGGCCATCAAGGACTTCGTGAAGCGCGACGAGATCGTGCTCGCGACCAAGGTCGGGATGCCCATGGGCAAGGGTCCGAACGCGCGCGGGTACTCGCGCAAGCACATCATCGAGGCGGCCGAACAATCCCTGAAGCGCCTGCAGGTCGACTACATCGACCTGTATCAGACCCACATCTGGGATCCGGCCACCAATCTCGAGGAGATGATGCAGGCGTTCCACGATCTCGTGCGCGCCGGCAAGATCCTCTACATCGGCATCACCGACATGCCGTTCTGGCAGTTCGCCACCGCCCACCTGCATGCGCTGCATAACCGGCTGACCCCGTTCGCGGCGGTACAGAACCACTACAACCTGATCTGGCGCGCGGATGAACGCGAACTCTTTCCCTTCTGCCGCGCGCATGAGATCGGGCTGATCCCGTACAGCCCGATGGGCCGCGGCTATCTCTGCGGGCGACAACGGCGCGCGCAAGGCACCGAGCGCCTGAAGTCCGATGACTACGCGCAGAAGATCTACGGTCGGTCGTCCGACGATGCGGTCGCTGACGCGGTCGAGGCGGTCGCGAAGGAGCTCGGTGTCGCGCCGGCGCAGGTTGCGCTCGCCTGGGTGCTGTCGCGCCCCGGCGTGCACTCGCCCATCTTTGGAGCGACGCGGCCGGAGCATGTCGACGCCGCGGTCGCGGCGCTGGGGATCAATCTAAACGTTGAGCACAGCCGGCGGCTCGAGGCCGCCTACGTGCCGCGCGCGATCGCTGGCCACGGCCTCTAGTTCGCGCGCGCGGAAGCGCGGGATGACCTCGGAGGCGATGCGCTTCAGGCAGCGCATGGTGTGCTCGTGCGCCAGCCCGGGCCACGAGCACTTGAAGAGCACCTGCTCGATATTGGTTTCCCGGTGCAGCTGCCACAGCTTCTCGGCCACGTCGTCGGGCGAACCGAAGAGCAGCGCCCGCTCGGAGACGAACGAATAAGTGAGCTTCTTCTTGAGCGACGCCTCGAGCTCGGGCGCGATCTGCTCGCCGGGATCGAGAAAGATGCGGGGGCCGCGCCAGTTCGCGAAGTCGAGCGCCTCCATGACGGGCCCCTCGGCGATGCGGCGTGCCTCGGCCTCGCTCTCGGCGACGAAGGTGTCGCGCATGACGGCCGTCTTGGCGCCAAGCGGGATGTCGCCGCCGCTCGCCGCGCCGTGCGCCTCCTTGTAGACCTCGAGGCGCATCCGGATGGTCTTCACCGACGGGCGCCACATGACGATGCCCATGTCCTTGGCTGCGGCGCCGCGCACCCCCTCGATCGCTTCCGAGTTCATCTGCCACATCGGCGGGAACGGGCGCTGCCTCGGGCGGGGGAACGTGGTGAGCTTGACCAGCTCGCCGGTCGCGGGGTTCACATAGGCCGGGTCGTTGACGCTGTGCGCGCGATCCGCCTTGAAGCCAGGCGCCGGGAACTGATAGATCTCGCCCTTGTAGGAGAACCGGTCGTTGCCCAGAGCCTCGCGCAGGACGTCGATGGACTCCAGGAACACCTTCAGGTTCATCGGTGGATTGTTAGGGTCGGCCAGCGGGTTGAGGTTCTGCGCCTCCAGGCCGTAGTTGCCGCGCCCGACGCCGAACTCAAGCCGGCCGCCGGTCAGATGATCGAGGAGCGCGACGTCCTCGGCCAGCCGCAGCGGATGCCAGAAGGTGATGATCGCGGCGCCAAGGCCGATGCGGATGCGCTTCGTGCGCGCGGCGAGATCGGCCGCCATCAGCAGCGGGTTACCCATCAGCTCGCGGCCCCACACGCTGAAATGGTGCTCGGGGAGCCAGATCGTGTCGAAGCCGGCGTCGTCGAGGAAGCCGGCCACTTCCCGCATCTCGTTGACCATCTCGCTGTAGTCGCGCGACTTGGTCGAATCGTGGATGTTCGCGAAGTAGCCGAATTTCATGCTTGGTATACCGTACTACAAACCACCGGGACCGGCAAGCCGGCTCGAACCAGTGAAGGTCTATTCGATACCGTCCAAGTAAACTTTGACATGATGGTCACGGGCGCCCAGGCAGTCGTCGATTGCCTCCGCCGGGAGAAGGTGGATCACGTGTTCGGCATCCCGGGCACGATGAACCTGCCGATCCTGGACGTGCTGCGCGCGACGCCCGAGATCCGCTTCATCCTTACGCGGCACGAGCAGGGCGCGGCGTTCATGGCCTACGGGTTCGCGCGGGCGATCAACCAACCGGCTGTGGTGACGGCGACCGAAGGGCCGGGCGTCACGAACCTCATCACCGGGATCGGCGCCGCCTTCAAGGGTTATGTCCCGGTCATCAGCATCAGCGGGGCGCAGGAAATCTGGATGCGCGAGCGCGAGGCGAGCCAGGACATCGACCAGGTGACGATGTGCCGGCCCGTCACCAAGTGGGCCTATTCGATTCCGTCGGTCGCCAAGATCCAGGAGGCGGTGCGGCGCGCGTTTCGCATCGCGCTGGCCGAGCCGCTCGGGCCGGTGCATCTCGATGTGTCGAAGGAGATCCTGCTGGAGAAGACCGAGGCCGAGCCGATCGCGCCCGAGGCCTATCGGCCGACGTCGCTCGCGGCGTGCGCCGGTGCCGGCCTCGACCGCGCGGCCGCGACGATCGCAAGCGCGAAACGCCCGGTGCTGCTTGCCGGCGGCGGCGTGCTGCGCGAGGACGCGCTCGGCGCGCTGCGAGGCCTCGCGGACGCGACCGGGATTCCGGTCGCGACCCTGCAATATCATCCGGACGCTTTTCCGACCTCCCATCCGCTCGCGCTCGGGCCCCTCGGCCGCAACGGCTGGTCGAGCGCGAACCGCACCGTGCCGCAGGCCGACGTGGTCATCGCCGTGGGCGCGCATATCGACGTGTTCTCGACCACCTTCCGGCACGGGATCATCAGCCGCGAGGCGAAGCTGATTCAGCAGAGCCCGGTCGCCACCGATATCGGCGTCGTGTTCCCGGTTGCGCAGGCGGTCGTGGGCTCGACGCTCAGCTTCGTCGAGGGACTCGCCGAGCGTCTGCGCGGCAAGAAATGGGAGTGGCTGAGCGTGCCGAAGGTCCGGCAGGAATGGGAGGCGGAGCGCGGCGCGCTCCTCGACACCAGTGCGCGGCCGATCCGGCCGCCGGTGGTCGCGCATGCGATGCGCCAGGCGCTGCCGCGCGACGGGGCCATGATCGTCGACGCGGGCAACGCGGGCAAGCACATGCGCGTGTTCATGGACACCTTCGAGCCGAACACCTTCATGTACATCAGCGACTGGGGTTCGGTCGGCGCCGCATTCCCGATCGCGATGGGCGTCAAGCTCGCCCGGCCAGGCCAGCCGGTGATGGCGACCGTCGGCGACATGGGCATGATGTGCAACATCGGCGAGCTCGAGACCGCGGTGCGCGAGCGCATCCCGGTGGTGTGCGTCGTGTTCAACGACAGGGGCCTGGGCAACGAGCGCGCATTCCAGAACGAGCACTACGGCGGCCGCATCTTCGGCGTCGACTACGCCGACGTGGATTTCGCCGCCCTCGCGCGGGTGTTCGGCGCCCATGGGGAGCGGGTCGAGGAGCCCGCCGAGGTTCTTCCGGCGGTCCGGCGCGCTCTCGCGAGCGGCCTTCCGGCGGTGGTGGACGTGGTGATCGACCAGAACACGCTTGCTCCCGTGGTTTACCGGAGCGCCTAGGATGACCGTCTTTTCGATCCCCGCCGAAGGCGTTTCCTAGCTCGAGTTCGCTTCTTCCTGTCGCCTACGCGCTCGGGCAGCTCCCGGCTCCCGGCGCCCCGGTTCCATCGCTCGTAAACATCCTTGTCGATCTTCCCTTCGACCAGCAACTGGGCGAATTTTCTGCGCTGCGCTTTGGACTTGATGCGAGCCACGTTTCTACTTGGCCGCAAGAAGCATTCCCGCTAATACAATGCTCGCGGTGAACCGCGCGCAAGCCGAGCACACGCCGATGATGCAGCAGTACCTGCGCATCAAGGGCGAGCATCCGGACATCCTGCTGTTCTACCGGATGGGCGACTTCTACGAGCTGTTCTACGACGACGCCGAGAAGGCGTCGCGGCTGCTCGACCTCACGCTGACGCAGCGCGGCGCCTCGGCCGGCGCGCCGGTGAAGATGGCGGGGGTGCCGGTGCATTCGGTCGAGCAGTACCTCGCGAAGCTGGTGAAGCTTGGCGAATCGGTGGCGATCTGCGAGCAGATCGGCGACCCGGCGACCGCCAAGGGCCCGGTCGACCGCCAGGTCACGCGCATCGTCACGCCTGGAACGCTGACCGACTCCGAGCTGCTCGACGACAAGTCCGACAACGTTCTCCTGTCCCTCTATCGGGACAAATCCACCGTGGGCCTGGCGTGGCTCTCGCTCGCGAGCGGCAGCCTGCGCGTCGCCGAGATCGCCCCCCAGGCGCTCGAGAACGAGCTGCGGCGCATCGCGCCCGCAGAAGTGCTTTGTGTTTTTGAATTGAATGGTTTTTTCGTCACGAAGCTGCCCGAGTGGCACTTCGACATCGAAAGCGGGAGGAAGCGGCTGCTGAAGCAGCTCGGCGCGGCGACGCTCGCCGGCTTCGGCTGCGAGGACCTGACGCTCGCGATCGGTGCGTGCGGCGCCCTCCTCGACTACGCCGCCAAGACCCAGGGCCAGGCGCTCGCGCACGTCACCTCGGTCAGCGCCGAGCGCTCCGGGGAGTACGTGCGCCTCGACGCCGCCACCCGCCGCAACCTCGAGCTCACCGAAACCCTCCGCGGCGAGCCCGCGCCGACGCTGTTCTCGCTGCTCGACGAATGCGCCACCGGCATGGGCAGCCGGCTGCTGCGCCACTGGCTGCATCACCCGCTTCGGGACCGGGAAGCGCTGAGGTCGCGGCACGAGGCCGTCACGGGACTTCAAGACTCTCAACTCCACAAAGTCCTCCGTCGCTTCTCGGACGTGGAGCGCATCACGGCGCGAGTCGCGCTCAAGAGCGCGCGACCGCGCGAGCTTTCCGGCCTGCGCGACAGCCTCAAGCTGCTCCCCGAGCTCAGGCAGGCAATGCCGGATACGACAGCGCTGCTGAGGCAGCTCATCGCCGACCTCGCGACTCCGGAAGGTGCCCTGAACCTTCTCGAAGAATCCATCCACCCGGAACCCGCGTCACGCGTGATCGACGGCGGCGTGATCGCCGACGGCTACAACGCCGACCTCGACGAACTGCGCAAGCTGCAGACGCATTCCGGGGAGTTTCTCGTCGCCCTGGAAGCGCGGGAGAAGCAGCGCACGGGAATTCCGAACCTGCGGGTGGCGTACAACTCGGTCCACGGCTACTACATCGAGGTCACCAATTCGCACGCCGGCAAGGTGCCCGGCGACTACCGCCGGCGGCAGACCCTCAAGAACGCCGAGCGCTATATCACTCCCGAGCTGAAGCAGTTCGAGGACAAGGCGCTGTCGGCGCGCGACCGCGCCCTGGCGCTGGAGAAATCACTGTATGAGGCAGTCCTCGACGCCCTGCAACAGCACCTGTTGCCGCTGCAAAAGGTCGCGCGGGCGCTGGCGCAGGCCGACGTGTGCTGCAGCTTCGCTTCCACCGCGGCGAAGCGCGGCTACTGCCGGCCGGAGTTCACCGAGGACATCAGGATCGAGATCGACGCCGGCCGCCACGCGGTGGTCGAGGCGCAGATCGAGAATTTCATCGCCAACGACTGCCGGCTGTCGCCGACGCGCAGGCTGCTGCTGATCACCGGCCCGAACATGGGCGGCAAGTCCACGTATATGCGGCAGGTGGCGCTCATCGTGCTCATGGCGCACATCGGCTCGTTCGTCCCGGCGCGCGCCGCGCGCGTCGGCCCGGTCGACCAGGTGTTCACGCGCATCGGCGCCGCCGACGACCTCGCCGGCGGGCGCTCGACATTCATGGTCGAGATGACCGAGAGCGCCGCGATCCTGCACAACGCGACCGAGAAGAGCCTGGTATTGATGGACGAGGTCGGAAGAGGAACGTCGACCTTCGACGGCCTCGCGCTCGCCTGGGCAATAGCGAATCATTTGGTACAAAAAAATCGATCCTTGTCACTGTTTGCCACGCACTACTTCGAGATGACGCGGCTCGCTCTCGAGTACAAGGAGGTGGCGAACATTCACCTCGACGCGGTCGAGCACAAGGACACGGTGGTGTTCCTGCACGCGGTCGAGGAAGGCCCGGCGAGCCGCAGCTACGGCCTGCAGGTCGCGGCGCTCGCCGGCGTGCCGAGGCCGGTGATCCGCCAGGCGGCCCGCTATCTGCAGCTCCTCGAGGACTCAAGCTTGGCCCGCGGAAACCAGGAGGATTTGTTTTCCAGAAAGATCGAAAAAGATCCTGAGCCGGCGCTCGACCCGGTGCGCGAGGAGCTGCAGAAGGTGAATCCCGACGAGCTCACGCCGCGCGAAGCGCTCGAGCTCCTCTACCGGCTGAAGCGCCTGTGAAGCCGCTCGAGGGGATCCGGATCCTCACGCTGGAGCACTTCGGCGCCGGCCCCTACGGCACGATGTTCCTCGCCGGGCTCGGCGCCGAGGTGATCAAGGTCGAGAACGCGGCGACCGGGGGCGATACCAGCCGGCGCGTCGGGCCCCACTTCCTTGGCGAGGACGACAGCGAGTATTTCCAGACATTCAATCTCTGGAAGAAGAGCGTCTCGCTCGACCTCAACAGCGATAAGGACGCATTCCATGCCCTGGTCAAGGACGCCGAAGCGGTAGTGAACAACCTGCGCGGTGATGTGCCCGCGAAGCTCGGTCTGGATTACGGAAGTTTGTCCAAGATCAACCCCGCGATCGTGTGCCTGCATATTTCCGCCTACGGCCGCGACAACGAGCGCGCGTCCTGGCCGGGCTACGACTTCCTGATGCAGGCCGAGGCCGGGCTGATGGACCTCACCGGCGAGCCCGAAGGCGCGCCGAGCCGCTTCGGCACCTCGATCATCGACTGCATGACCGGGATGACGGGCGCCGCCGCCCTGCTCGCCTGCATCCTGCGCGCAAGGCGCACGGGCAAGGGCTGCGACGTCGATGCGAGCCTGTTCGACGTGGCGCTGCACCAGCTCACCTATATGGGCACCTGGTACCTGAACGGCGGCGAGCCGTCGTCGCGCCAGCCGCGCAGCGCGCACTACTCGCTAACGCCGGTGCAGACCTTCCCGACCGCCGACGGCTGGATCTTCGTCATGTGCATGAAGGACAGCTTCTGGGCGTCGTTGTGCGATGCGCTTTGCCGTCCCGATCTGAAAAAGGATTCCAGCTTCTCCACCATGGCGGCCCGCCTCGAAAATCGCGCGGCGTTGACCGCGATCCTCGATGACGAGTTTCGAGGAAAACTCACGAGGGATTGGCTGAAGCTGCTTTCCGGCCGCGTGCCGGTGGGCCCGGTCAACGACATGCGCGCGGCGTTCGGCAATCCGTTCGTTGCCGCCACGGGCATGATTCAATCGGTCGATCACCCGAAGAAGCCCGGCCTTCGCGTGCTCTCGCTCCCGGTGAAGATCGACGGCGAGCGTCCCAAGCCCAAGGTGTGCAAGTGAAGCTCGAAGGCATCCGCGTAATCGACCTGTCGCTTTTCCTGCCGGGGCCCTACCTTACGCTCGCGCTCGCCGACCACGGCGCGGAGGTCATCAAGATCGAGCCGCCGGGCGAAGGCGATCCGACGCGCCATCTCGGCTTGTCCGACGGCCCGAGCACGGTGTACTTCCGCAACCTGAACCGCGGCAAGAAGAGCGTGGCGATGGACCTCAAGAAGCCCGATGAGCGCGATGCACTGCTGAAGCTGTGCGAGACCGCGGACGTGTTCGTCGAATCGTTCAGGCCCGGGGTGGTCGACCGTCTCGGCGTCGGCTATGGGCAGGTGTCGGCGCGCAATCCGCGCATTGTCTACTGCTCGATCAGCGCGTTCGGCCAGCAGGGCGCCTATCGCGACCGGCCGGCGCACGACCTCGCGGTCGAGGCGCTGAGCGGCGTCATCAGCATGACCCTCGGCCAGGACGGCAGACCGACGATTCCGGGGCTGCCGCTCGCCGATCTGCTCTGCTCGCTGCAGGGCCTCGCCGGCATCCTGATGGCGCTCTTGCGCCGGGAGAAAACCGGCAAGGGCGACTACATCGACATGGCGATGCACGATGCGATGCTCGCCGGCAGCGCCAACATCCTCGGCCCGACCTTTGCCGAGAACCGCCAGCCGGTCGCGCGTCACGAGCGCACCACCGGCGGGTCGGCTTTCTATCGGCTCTATGAGACCTCGGACGGCCGCCACCTCGCGCTCGGCGGACAGGAGATGAAGTTCGTGCGCAACCTGCTCGGCGCGCTCGGCCGGCCGGAGCTCGCGCCGCTTTGCGGGAAGCCTGGCCCGCATCAGCAGCCCGTCATGGATTTCCTGGAACAGGCTTTCCGCGCGAGGACGCTGAAGGAGAACCTCGAGTTCCTGTCACGCCTCGACGTCTGCTACGCGCCGGTCAACACGCTCCCCGAGGCGATGGATGCCGCGCGCGGCAAGCTCCTGCAGGACGAAGCCGGGCGCCGCCACCTCGCGCCGCCGATCCGCTTCCGCGACGAGCCCGCGCGCCCGGGCCTGCGCGAGCCGGCGCTCGGCGAGCACGAGGCGCTCAAAAGACGCGGATGAAGGGGATCTGCTAGGCCCTAAGCAACCAGTCGAAGAGCCGTTTCATCCTTTTCCGCGCCGATCAGGACCAGCCCGTCGCCGCCGACGCGGTAGCGTCCGCCCGCGGCGAGGAAGCTGTCGGCCGTGCGGCCGTCCTCGGTGATCCAGACGCGGCCGCCGACCACCTCGATCGCCATGCCGCGCGCGCCGCGCAGCCGCAGGAAGTCCTTGTTGTTCAGCCGCAGCACCATGACGCACAGGCTAGGCGCGCCGGGCGCGCCGCAACAGCGTCACCTCTCGTAAACTGTGCCGGTAACAGTCGGGCCGCAAGCTGACTGTTATGGTCGCGGGCAGGGACAACTGTGTCTGGCCGCGGCACAGCCGCCTTGGGAGGATTGGTTCATGCTGGAAACTGCGCCGCTCTACCACCAGCTCGCCGACCAGATCCACGAGCTGATCCGCGCCGGCACGCTGCGCGCGGGCGACCGGGTGCCCTCGGTGCGCCGCCTTTCCAACCAGCAGCGCGTCAGCGTCTCGACGGTGCTGCAGGCCTACCAGCGCCTGGAGGACATCGGCGTGATCGAGGCGCGGCCGCAGTCGGGCTATTACGTGCGGCGCCTCGCCGCCCCGGTGCAGGAGCCCGAGTCGTCGCGGCCGCCGAAGCGCGCGCTCAACGTCGAGGTGAACGACCTGGCGGACGCGGTGCTCTCGCATGCCAGCGATCCGGGCTTCGTCACCTTCGGCTCGGCGTGCGCGGCGGCGGAGCTGTTCCAGCTCGAGCGCGTGCGCCGCGTGCTCTCCTCGCTCGCGCGCCGCGACCGCAACGCCCTCGGCCGCTACGGCCTGCCGCCCGGAACCGAGCGGCTGCGCCGCGCGATCGCGCGCCGCGCGCTCGAGTGGGGCTGCCGCACCGACCACCGCGACGTGGTCACCACCACCGGCTGCATGGAGGCGATCAACCTCGCGCTGCGCGCGGTCACCAGGCCGGGCGACCTGGTGGCGCTGGAATCCCCCACCTTCTACGGGTTTTTGCAAATTCTGCAGAGCTTGGGGCTGCGCGCGCTCGAGATCCCGACTCACCCGCGCACCGGCATCTCGCTCGAGGCGCTGGAGCTCGCGCTCGCCGAGCACCCGGTGAAGGCGGTGCTGGTGATGCCCAACGTCTCGAACCCGATCGGCGCGTCGATGACCGACGCGGCGAAGAAGCGCCTGGTCGAGCTCCTCGCGCAGAAGAGCGTGCCGCTGATCGAGGACCACATCTACGCCGAGCTGCATTTCGATGCTTCGCCGCCGCGGCCGGCGAAGGCGTTCGACCGCAGCGGCAACGTCATGCTGTGCAGCTCGTTCTCGAAGACGCTGGCGCCCGGCCTCAAGGTCGGCTGGATCGAGCCCGGCCGCTGGCGCGACAGCGTGCGCATGCTGAAATTCATGTCGAGCGGCGGCCAGAACGAGCTGGTCGAGCTGGCGGTCGCT
>Ga0187893_10004298_pt1 | contig 27338 bp, 23 predicted proteins | sample MA1701074metaG_FD_139574 | JGI IMG/M metagenome (GOLD analysis project Ga0187893, IMG submission 139574) | White microbial mat communities from a basaltic lava cave in the Kipuka Kanohina Cave System on the Island of Hawaii, USA - MA170107-4 metaG ... | reverse complement strand
AGCCCACTTCAGCACCCGTGTCCTTCGAGATGGTGCCGGTAGCGTTCGATGCAAAGGGTCTTGAATTCGCGGGCTTTCTTCAGGCGAAGCTGTGTCTCTTCACCGGCATTGAAATCACCTTGCAACACCGCCTCGAATTCTTCGTTGTGGATCGCAACGATTGCACAGATGGCTAGGTGGATTTCCTTGGCAAGTTCCTGCTTCTGGGGGCAGGCTTCTCGTTGTGGTCCAGGCGTAATAGCGGCCGACATGGTTAGGCGCCCATTATCGAACATGGCACCGCGCGGGACGACTGGGGATTTCCCCAGTTCCGTAGTTTCTAACTGGATGATATGCTTGACCACCTATGCCTATAGGCAAACCCTCATTGCCTATTTCGGGGACCAACCCTGCTCACGAGGCCGCCTCCTCCGCGGCCTCGTGGCGGAGGTTGAATTGGAATGCGATTCGGCGCAAGCCTTTCTCGATTGGCAGCTTCAACAGAGTCGCTCACTTCCGATAAAAGTGCCCACAAGCGAGCAATCACGGATTCCGCGTCTTACGACTACCGCAGCCCCAGCAAGATTCAAATCAAGCTGGCCAGACCTGAGAGCTTCTCATGGTAAGACTCAGTTTGATTGCTTGCGTGGTTGCCGGGGTTCATCCAGCAAGAACTTGCTGAATGCCGAGACCGCCTTGGAGTATCGTTCGAGAGCTTTCGAATACTCGCTCGCCGCGAGCTTCATGCCGAATGCCCCATCTGGGTGTTTGAATCCACTGTCGTGGCAGATTTTCAACGCCTGATCGTATCGCGCCTGAGCTTTTTGGTACGCGATTCGGGCTTCGTGAACCGCTTGATGCAGTTCTTGGCGTCGCTGTAGATTAACGTCGCCCATGCGGGTCGCCCTTTTTCCAGATGCTACCCCTTCCAGCGTGACCAGGCAATCCCCCTTTTAGTGTGGTCAATTAGTTGACGCGCACTACAACCAATAGCCTAGGCGTCGACGGCGCGAATTCCGCAGGGGCTTTGGGTGACACGGTCCCTAGCCCTAGCTGAAATTAATGAGTTAGGACGAATAACATCCACCCTTCCGACACCGCGATAGGTTGAACGCCCGCTCGCCCAAAGCCGCTTTTGACTTTCGACGCAACTATGTTGTCCTCCCGAAAGGCGAAGTGTGTAATGCCGCGGTTCCTTAGAAAGTCCGTAGCCGCCAGTAGCACCAGCAGGTCAGAGCCCTTCCATTGTTCGCGCGTCCAATTACCGGACAGATCATTCCAGTCACCACCAGGATCTTGCCCCTCAAGCTTCAGATGGGGAACGCCCACCTCCCCAGCTCCCTGAAGAGTTATCCGCCCAACGCTCATCGTGCTCAGTAGGAAAACATAGATCTCCATTCCAGGCTCTGCAGATTGCCACGCCCTCCAACGGCTACTCGGGTTGTTATCAACCATCAGTGGCATATCCGACGAGCCGTGAGAGGAGGCCACACCCGACATCGCTGACCGAGGAATCTCCTGGTCGTCCTCACCGAACAGCCGAATCTCATTCACACTCCATATCCCTGGACTTCTGGGACCAACGAATCGAATACGAACTGCTTTGATAGGGGCAGCGGTAAACCGGATTGTGTCTAGATTCAACGGCTTCACGTCTTCGCTGGACGCCGACACAATCGCATCTCGCAACCGCATACTCTCGGAACTTCGATAGCTTTGTAGCCTAGAAACGCAGCCGGAGCGAAAAATCGATCTCCCGCGGGCCCGGCTCACCAAGCAGGGGACGCGTCTGACCGCTGATGACGCCTACTGTCCCCGTCGCACTGATGTTCGCCGCCGGGACGGAGAAGTTCGGGTGATTCAGGATATTCACAAATATCGCGCTGAATTGGAATGTGAAGCGTTCCCGATAGCGGAAGTCCTTCTGAAGTGCAAAGTCGAGATTGCGGATACGAGGACCCTCGAGGATGTTGAAGCCGGAGTTGCCGAACCTCCCGATCGGAGCGGACTGCGTGCATACCGGGCTCGTGGCAGGGCATCCCGGGACCGCGAAAGCAGCCGTATCGAAAAAGCGCCGGACCGTCCGCCCCGATGACAGATTGCCGTCACTGATCCGGTCGGGAACGCCGCCGATCGTGCCGGTACCGGAAGGATCGTAACCGGCAAAAGACGGCGTGAAGTACTGCCCGGCCTGCGCCACGGCAGTCCATGTAGTTCGCCATCCTCCAGCCACATGTTGCACAGCGGCGGGCGCATTCGCCAGGAAGCGCTGGCCCTTCCCGAAAGGTAGCGCATACACAGCGTAGGCGAACCAACGCCTCGCGACCACAAGCCCGTTGTTCGCTTTCTCGATGGCGCGGTCATTCGGGTTCTGGATAATCTGGCCGGCAAACGTGGTCCCGCCGCCACCCGAATCCTGCGTGTCGGTCAGGTCCTTGGCCCACGTATAGCCGGTGCTAAACGTCAGGTTCTGACCATACCGCTTCTGCATGGCGAGTTCCAACCCGTGATAGGCATCAGTCCCGCCGTTGTCGGCAAAGATGGTCTGGTTGAACCGTTGGTTGGGACGCCTGCTGGTCGTGAAGGGCGTCGTGCTGGGCGCGGGTAGATTCAGGTTTCGACGGTAGATCAGGTTCACACTACGGCTGCCCACGTAGGATGCCCTGAGCCCGACCGAAGCGATCTGGCGCTCCACAGTCAGGTTCCACTGCTGCGTATAGGGAACCTTCAGTTGCGGATTGACACCATTCACGTTCTGTACAGCAGCCGAACCCGAACTCAGGAAGGGGGAAGGAAAGCGGAACAACGGGACACCATTGTCGATCCTGTTGTTATACGTGACGCTTCCTGAAAAGGGTCCGCCGGTCAGATGGGAACGGGCCAGGGTTGCGTAAATCAGGTTGCTGTAAATCCCGTATCCGCCGCGGATCACGGTCTTATCGCTGTTGAAAGGCTTGTACGCAAACCCGATCCGAGGCTTGATGTTGTTTTTATCGAAGCGCGCGAGCGTGGCGGGATAACCGGCCTGGGATGCCGTAGTGATCGGAATGTTTTTCGGGTAGAACGCATTCACACGGTCCAGGCCCTTGTCCATCACTACCAGGCTGTTGGTCGTGAGATTCCACGTATAGAGCGCTCCCAGCGTGTCGGTGTAAGGCTGTTCCAGTTGCCACCGGACTCCGTAGTTCAGGGTGAGACGGCTGTTCACCTTGAACTGATCCTGCGCATAAATACCCCATGTAGTTCCTCTGAGGTGACGGTTCGGATTGGGAAGGGCAAGCGTTGTGGTCTGTGGAATGCCGAGCAGAAAATCGGCGTAGGAATGCCCGGTGTAGGCGCCGGTGAAGTCATAGACTCCGTAGACATTAGAGGCAATGTTGTTCCCGTTGAATCTGTCGCGCACGACGTCGAACCCGAATTTCATGAAGTGCCGGCCCCGCGTCCAGCTCAGGTTGTCGATCCATTGCAGGGTGGTCTGTGGATTGTCCTGGTAGTTGTTCGATGAGGTGTCGGGATTCCAAGGAGTACCGGTGATATTGAACTGCGGACCGGTCTTAACGCCGGTGGTCGGAACACCCACAATTCCAAACTGCTGCAGCAGGTCGGTTCCCAAAACATCAGCCTCATAGAAATTGCGGTGATAGGTGGTGCCAAACCGGAACTCGTTGAATGCGGTCGGTGAGATAGTGTGGTTCCAGGCGAGAACCGTGCTCTGACCGCGGCGTAGCTGAAGGCGATACAGAGGATGGACCCCGGGAACCGTGAGCGGCATCCGCCGCCAGCTCACACGCGCGAAGATCAGATCGCGGTCGGTCGCGTTAAAGTCTCCTCGCGCGTCGAAGTGATCGTAGTGCGTGAAACCTGATTTTCCGGGACGTTGCGCAGTCCAGTTGTTGGCTAGCGCCCCCGGTGCGCCATTGTTCGGGTCCTGAAAGGCGTAGCTCTGGATGGCCTGTGACACTGGACTGATCCTGTTCGCGGGAATGATATTGCCCGCGAACGGCTGGCCGGTCGCTGGGTCGGTAAGCTGCCTCGTAACGCCAGTACTGAAATTCCCGGTCTTCCATGGCGCGAGCGGTACACTCTGCAAGAGAGTACTTTTCACGGATTCCCGTGAGCCTTCGTAGTCAGTGAAGAAAAACAGCTTGTTCCTCTTGATGGGCCCGCCAAGAGAACCCGCGAAATTATTGTACACACGGAACGGCCGCGTGGCGGCGAAAAAATTGCGTGCATTTAGCGAGTTGCCGTTGTAATCCCAGAATCCGCCGCCATGGAAGCTGTTCGTTCCCGATTTCGTAACCACCTGAATGTTTCCAGCGGTCGTGAATTCAGCGGGCGCGGCGGACGTTTCCATCTTCAGCTCTTCCACACCCTCGATGCTGGGCTGCACGGGACTGGCGCCTTGCGGATAAGCCATGACCGCGATTCCGTCCAGGCTCGGCAGGATTCCTACCGAGGATCGTGTGCCCTGAATGATGGGCGTGGAGCTCGATGGGACCGCAGCGACGCCGGTGCTGAGCGTGGCGAACGAATAGATTCCACCATCCCCGGTATGGCGTCCCACCAAGGGCAGCGAAATCATCGATTCATGACTCACGGTGCCGGACAGGTCATTAGTTTCGGTGGCGATCACCGGGCTGGCTTCGCGCACCTCCACAAGGGTTGTGGTGGCGCCCAGTGCGAGCGGCACCTCGAGATTGATGATCTGGTTGGCAGCGAGGTTCAGGCCCCCGCGTTCGTAGGTAGTGAATCCTTTCCCGCTAACCCGGACCTTATATCTCCCGAGATCCAGATTCGGTACGTTGAAGACGCCAGCCGAAGTGGTGACAACCCGGCGGACTGCTCCCGTGCCTTCGTTGGTCACCTCAACTTCGGCGGCCGGCACGAGCGCGCCGGCCGGGTCCTTTACGGTGCCCGTAATCGAGCCGAAGGTACTCTGAGAAAAGCTGATCGAGGTGAACAGGAGACAGGTAAGAACTGCCGCGATGAGGATGTAGCGAGGTTTGTGAGACATATTACTCCCCTTTAGTGGATGACAAAAGGAATACCACAAATCCGGTGGCGCATCAACGCACTCGATGCTCTGCCTAAGCGAATTGTCTTGACGCCAAGTGGTAGAATCATTCGCGATCAGGACCCGCTATGACGATTCAGACTCATCCGTCACCCGCAACGATGGGCGCACAGGACGTGACGCAACGGCCGCTTTGGCTCTGGTGCCTGTTTCCCGCGATCACAATGTCGCTCGGCTGGGGGCTGCGCGGATTTATTGGTGGCGGTCCGCTAGGCGCTATGATCCCGGGAGCGCTCGTAGCGCTCGCGCTTTGCCTGCTCCTGGATCGCGATCATGACGACGCCGGCGTGATTGCTGCTTTTGGAGCCGTGGGTGTGGGCTTCGGCGGACAAATGACCTATGGACAAACCATAGGCTTCCTGTTTCAGCCGGGCACGCTCCTGTGGGGACTCGCCGGCCTCACACTCAAAGGAGCCATCTGGGGATTCCTCGCAGCGGCAGTGATAGCGCTTGCTCTCACGCGGCACCGGCACGAGCGGAAGACGATTCTGTTGGCCTTCGCGGCGATGGTCGCCGCTACTTATGCGGGATGGAAGCTGATCAACGAACCGAAGCTCATCTATTTCTCAAATCCCATCGATAGGCCGCGTCCGGAGCTCTGGGCGGGGTTGCTGTCAGGCGCTTTGGCGTTACTGGCCGTGCTGCGATCACGGGTATCGTGGCGTTTTGCGGCATATGGCTTGATTGGCGGCGGTTTGGGATTCGGATTTGGCGGCTGGCTACAGTACCTCGGGCGAACCTACGCGGACACGCCTTGGATCGGTTACTGGAAGGTGATGGAGCTATTCTTCGGCTTCCTGTTTGGGTTGGCGCTTGGTGCTTGTGCGTGGAAGTTGCGCGCGGATCTGCAAGGGGAGCCCGTTTCGCCCATGAGGATGACACTGCCCGTCACAATTTGGCGTCCCCTGTTGCTCGGCGCGATCCTTGTTGCCGCTGCCTTGTATGCCGCCGAAACACTGCCATCCCGTCTCCGCTACACAATCCTGGGCGGTGTCCTGATGGGAATCGCCTTGGTGCGCCCGGGGGCCGGGTGGCAGATCGCCGTTACGGTGACTTACGGCGCCTTCTCCTATGACTTCATCGAGTATCAGTGGTCGTCGCTCAACCATACCGCTCTCTGGACATTCGTCGTCGCCACGACTACCGCTGTGGCGGGGATTGTCGCACGTTGGCCCCGGACCTTCCCGATGTTCCTGCTGCTGCTGTGGACGGCCAATGCGAATTCCTACGCCAAGTCGTTCATACCGGTCGTTCATTGGAACGGCCACACTCTCACGGAGATCGCGTTCACGCTAATGGGCGCCGCAGCTACGTGGATGGCCTACAGGATCCACAATCCTCCTTCCCGATCATGATCCGCCGCATCATCCGCTGGACCGTTCTGCTGTTCGCCGCGTTCTACTCCTTCGTCACGCTCAGTCTGATTTGCATGCGCTACTTGGATCCCTGGTTCACCGCGGTCCACTTGCAACGCCGCGTGGAATCCTGGTTCGCCAAGGGCGCTTATCATAAGAAATACACACCCGTTCCGCTCAAGCGAATTTCTCCTCATCTCCAGCATGCCGTGATCGCCGCCGAGGATGGTCGGTTCTATGCGCATCACGGCTTCGACTGGGCCGAAATCAAGGAGGCGATCGACGAGGATCTGGAAGAAGGACGGTTTCGCGGCGCCTCCACCATTTCCCAACAGCTCGTCAAGAACCTCTACCTCACGACGCGCGGATCGTTTTTTCGCAAGGGACTGGAATTCACCATCGTCCCGCTCGCCGAGCGCATTCTCGGCAAGCAGCGAATCCTCGAGCTTTACTTGAATGTGATCGAGTGGGGGCCTGGAGTCTACGGGGCTCAAGCCGCGGCGCAATTCGATTACAAGATACCCGCCTCCACCCTCAACCGCGAGCAGGCCGCACGCCTGGCCGCGGTACTGCCTTCGCCGCGCCGCCGCCGGCCGGCGCGGATGAACGAATACGGCGCCATCATACTCGATCGCATGGCTCGGATGGGATGGTGACTCTGTTATTCTCGTTACAAAGCTGTGCGCCGCCTGAACGTAGTCATCGACCCGCTGCCGACCGCAGAGGACGACTTCGTCTTCTTCAAAACCCGAAGCATGACCCGCGAGAGCTACCTGGCTTTCGTTCAAGCCAACCCGGACTTGCGCATCGAAAGGAAAGCCAACGGGGAAGTCATCGTAATGCCTCCTGCTCATTCCCGGACCGGATTTCAGAACATCCGAATCGCCTCGCAGGTCGATGCGTGGGCGCCGCTTGACGGCACCGGTGTCGCCTTCGATTCCTCCGCCGGCTTCGACCTGCCTAATGGCGCCAATCGCGCCCCGGCTGCCGCGTGGGTACTCAAGTCCAGAATTGCCCCACTAACGCCCGAGGAGCGCGATGGCTATCTTCCGCTATGCCCGGATTTCATCATCGCGTTGCGCTCCAAGACGGACCGCCTTTCCGATCTTCATGAGAAGATGCAGGAGTACATCGACAACAGTGCACGGCTCGGTTGGTTGATCGACCCGATCAGTTTCCAGGTATTCATCTACAGGCCCGGCATCGCTCCCGAAACCCTCATGCGCCCCGAGACCCTTTTCGGCAATCCTGTGCCGTCAGGTTTCACTCTGGATCTGCGAGCGATCTGGCGTCCCGAAGTTTAACCCTTCCCCGAATATCTGCATCCGGGTTTTCGAGCGCCGGCATCATGAACCCGCTTCCTCCCGCGGCCGCAGGATCTGCCTAATTGCCGCCGCCAGCTTGTCCCACTTCGACGTTTCGACGTCGAGTTGCTTGCGTCCTTTGGCTGTCAGGCGATAGTACTTGGCACGCCGATTGTTTTCCGACGTGCCCTCTTCAGCGGAAATCCATCTCCTCTTGATGAGCCGGTGAAGCGCCGGATAGAGCGAACCTTGCTCCACTTGCAGTACTTCTTCAGAGTTGCGTTCGATCGCTTTGGCAATGGCATGTCCATGTACGGGACCCAACAGCAGAGTTCGGAGGATCAAGAGGTCGAGGGTGCCTTGGAGAAGTTCAATGCGGTCGACTTCATCTTTAGTAGACATCCTAGGTGAAGCATAAGACACTCTCGGTAGAATGTCAAAGGGAAGCCCGCCGCTTTCACCTTGTCAAAGATGCCCATTGGTTTTTACGGATCGAAACTGCCAATTCCTTTATAGTGGGGATAGTGGCTGTATTTGCAAGGTGTTACAAATGTTTCTTCTGGCTCCTTAGCATGACTTGGGCCGGTAGCCTGGTCCAAGCACAGGCCCCTGCTTCTTCGGAAGGCTACGTTGGCAGCAATGCCTGCAAAACCTGCCACGCCGACGTCTGGCTCAACTTCTACAAGAACGCACACTACAAGAGCATCGCGGCCGGCAACCAGCCGCCGGAACGAACTGGTTGCGAGAGCTGCCACGGCCCAGCCAAAGGCCATGTTGAAGCGCGGGGCGGCCGGACCACCATCCCACGGGCGTTTTCGTTGATGAACACCGCGCGCGCCCTGGACACCTGCCTCACCTGCCACAGCAAGGATCTCTCGCGCAGCGAGATCCGCCGCTCCTCGCATACCCAAGCGAGCGTCGTGTGCAATAACTGCCACTCGATTCACAAGGCGCAGACTCCCAAACTCCTGTTGGCGCGGAAGCAAAACGACCTCTGCTACTCATGCCACACTGGGGTCCGTGCGCAATTCTCGATGCCATTCAAGCACCGCGTCAACGAAGGCTTCATGAGCTGCACTGACTGTCACAACCCTCATGGAGCGCAGTCAGCCTCGTGGCGCATGGGGCGCCGTCCGAGGATGGTGCAGGCATCGGCGGACGGCGAACAACCGTGTCTGCGTTGCCACACCGATAAGCGGGGTCCTTTCGCCTTTGAGCACCCGGCCGTTCGCGTAGATGGTTGCGAGACATGCCACAGCCCGCATGGATCGATGAACCCCCGTCTGTTGCGGCGGCCCGTTGTCTTTACGGTGTGCCTCGAATGCCACAACGGCGCGTCCAATTTCGGGCGCCAGGGTGATGGCATCGCCAGACAGACCGCGTCGCACAACATGGCTGACCCGAAGTATCAGAACTGCACCACGTGCCACGTCCGAATTCATGGCTCGAATTCGGACCGGCTCTTCTTCCGCTAGGAGGCGATCATGAAAAACAAACTCGCTTCCATGCTTCTCATAACCGCTGGCGTCGTGGCTCAGCAGCCCGTCGCCCCTACGCCTGAAACTGTCGGCCGTTCGCGCGGCGAAGATGTAGGCGGCTACAACTACACCAACCAGTTCGAGACCGGCTACCGGTTCCGTAGCATCGGCGGCAATTTTGACCGCTACCGGAGCGACGTCAACTATGGCAACGGCATCCGCCTGCTAGGTAGCAATCTCACAGTCCATTCCAAAGAAGGGCACGGAAAACTCTTCGACGAGCTCGTCCTCACCACGCTCGGGCTCGGCAACGATCCCTATCAGCATGCCAGCCTCCGCCTCCAGCACAACAAGTTCTACCGCTACGATCTCACCTGGCGGCTCAACGAATACCTGAATCCCGGTCTGACGTCCGGCGGACACTGGCTCAACACCCGCCGCCACCTGCAGGATCACGATGTCACGCTTCTACCTCAGTCCTCGTTCAAATTCTTCGCGGGGTACTCTCGGAATTCGCAGGATGGGCCGGCTCTTTCGACCATTCAGATATTCGACTCGCGGGGCGACGAGTTCCCGTTCTTTTCAAATATCGACAGAACGCAGACCGAGTACCGCGTGGGAGGCGAGGCGTCGGCCCGCGGTTTCAAGCTGATCGTTCTGCGCGGATGGCAGCGCTACGAAGAAGCCACATCGTACAACCGGGATCAGGTCCATCCCGGCGCCAATCTCACCGACAACACCACGCTCACATCGCTCCGCCGGACCGAGCCGTATGACGGCAACACCCCGTTCTGGCGCGCCAATCTCCTCTCAGAGAAGAAGACGTGGTTCGCCGCAAATGCGCGAATGTCGTATGCCGGCGGGAGACGCGGGTATGCGTTCGACGAAGCCGTGGCTGGGACAGACCGTTTCGGATCGGCGCGTTCGAGGCAGATCCTTGTCTCCGGCGCCGGCAGCCGTCCCGTGACCAGCGCTGGCTTCACGTTCAGCCTGACTCCCTCGATCCGCTTCACGCTGACCAATCACACCGCATTCCACCAGGTGGCGATGAACGGAAACGGATCGTATCAGGAACTCATCAACTCCGCGGCGTCGTTCAGCGCCTTCCGCTTTCAGCATCTCGGTATTCGCTCGATCGTCAACGCCACCGACGCATCCTGGCGCGCCTCGCGCTGGATCGGATTCTATGGCGGCTATCATTATTCGAATCGCCGTGTCCGGTCGCGCGAAGGCGAGTCCGGCATCGGTTTCAGCGATGTTGTCACCGCGGAACAGACCAACCGGCTCCATGCTGGACTTGGTGGAGTGCGCCTCCAACCCGCCAGACCCGTCTCGATCAACCTGGATGTCGAGGTGGGCCGCGCCAGCCGCCCGTTCTTCCCGTTGAGCGAGCGGCGCTATCACTCGCTCGGCGGCCGGATTCAGTATAAGACGCGTACGCTCCTGCTTGCCGCCGCTACGCGCGCCAACTACAACACCAACTCCGTTTCATTATTCACGCACAGCGCGCGATCCCGCAATTACTCCTTCGATGCGAGCTGGACAGGCAAGGGCTGGCTTTCGGTCGATGCCGGATACTCGAAGCTTCACCTCGATACACTCACCGGCATTGCCTACTTCGCCTCTACCCGCCTTGTGGAAGGTGACGAGTCGATCTATCTGAGCAATCTTCATCACGGCCACTTGGGTGTTCGCATGAACATTCAGAAGCGCGCCGATTTTTACGCCGGATACAGCCGTATCAAGGACACGGGAGACGGCCGTTCCGTCGCGGCGCAAGTGGGTGAGCGGACTGGATCAGCGCTGGTGGCGTTCCGCGTAGTCCAGACGTTCCCACTATCCTACGACTCGCCACAAGCCCGCCTTTCCATCCGCCTCTACGACAAGATTCGCTGGAATCTCGGATACCAATACTATAGATACAAGGAAGAGTTCCTCGCCTCACAGTTCTACCGCGCCCATACCGGATACACTAGCGTGTTATGGTCTTTCTAATGCCAGGTTCGCCCTGGCGTGAAGTAACATAACAACGTGAATTATTCCCCAGCCAACGTCACAACCTTCCTGTTGATTGGTTTCACAGTGTGGCTGATCGTCATCGGCCGATTCAAGCTACGCCTGGACTCGAATTGGCCGCTGTTCTACTATGTCTTCGTCGTGATCTTCCACCAGAGCATGCCAGGCCGCATCCATCCGTTTGTGCTTTACGCCAGCGTCGTGTGCGCCTTATTGCTCCGGTTCGAGTTCATGGGTGGCTGGTTCCGGAGCGTACTCCGCACGGCGGAAATTATCTGCCTTCTGGTTATCATCTACGGCCTGGCGACCCATTTATCCATGTAGTGGGGCAGGCCCTGGCCTGCGGCCTGCCCACCTATGGGATTCCCTACTCAAGACGCCAGAGTCTCGCGATCGCGTAAACCGATCAAATACAGGATCCCATCCAACCCCAATTTCGAAATCGCCTGCTGGGCTGTCCGCCGGACGGCCGGCTTGGCCCGGAAGGCGATCCCCAATCCAGCCAATCCGAGCATCGGCAGGTCATTCGCGCCATCCCCCACCGCGATTACCTGCTCGAGACTGATGTTCTCCTGCGCCGCGATCTCCCGCAGCCGCCGCGCCTTCGCCTGACCGTCCACGACCTCCGAGGAAATCTCCCCCGTCACATGCCCGTCCTGGATCTCGAGATCGCTCGCATACAGATAGTCGATTCCCAGCTTGTCCTGCAGCCTGCGTCCGAAATACAGGAATCCACCTGAGAGAATCGCCGTCTTGTAGCCGAGCCGTTTCAACGTGGAAACCAGCCGCTCGGCGCCTTCGGTCAGCGGAAGATCGCGCGCCACCTGCTCGAGTGCGTCGGCGCGCAAGCCTTTGAGGAGCAGCACCCGCTGTCGCAAGGCAGTGGGAAAATCGATCTCCCCGCGCATGGCGGCCTCCGTGATCCTTGCGACTTCGTCGCCCACGCCCGCCAGCTTCGCCAGCTCGTCGATCACCTCCACCTGAATCAGCGTCGAATCCATGTCAAACGCCACCAGCCGCCTCGTTCGCCGATAGGCATTATCTCTTTGAAACGCGATGTCGATGTCGTAGTCGTGCGCGAGAGCCAGGAATTCACCGCGCATGCCTGCTTCCTCTCGCGGTTCGCCGCTGATCGTAAACTCTACACAGGCGCGGCTTCCCGGCGGCGGCATCAGTGGAGGCCGGACCGACAGCCGGTCGATCCGGTCGATGTTAAACCCATTCTGTGCGATGATCCCCGAAATCCGGGCAAGATGTTCGGCCAGAATCACCGGGCCCAGTACAGTCACGATCGACCGCTGCTTGGCCTGGCCCGCCACCCAGCTCTCGTACTCGGATCCCGTGGCTGCCGTGAAGCGGATCTGCAGATTCAACTCATGCGCCTTCATGAGCAAACTCGCGAGTACCGGCGAGGATCTCGCCGCCTCCGTCATTTCCACCAGTAGCCCCAGCGCGAGTGCGTCATGAATCACCGCTTGGCCGATGTCGAGAATCCGCACTCGATATTCGGAAAGGATGCTGGTTAAGGCGTGCGTGAGGCCGGGCTTGTCGGGTCCGGTGATATGGATGAGAAGGACGCTCGTGTCCGCGGAAAAGGGCATCTCCTCCGATTCTAACGGCCCGATCGTAGTATGCTGTCACTCATGCGCGTAAAGGCTCTTTGCATGACCATCGCCCTGGGAGGCATCTTGGAAGCACAATCTCTTTGGGAAAACCCCGTCAAGAAGCAATTGAAAGAGGGCAAACCCGTCATAGGCGGTACCATCACGATCCCGAACGCGGACGTCGCCGCCCAAGTCGCCAATATGGGCTTCGACTTCTTGTGGATCGAGATGGAGCACTCGCCCATCACCCTCGAGACCGCCCGCAACATGATCCTCGCCACACGCGGGCTCAAGGCCGTTCCCTTCATTCGAGTGCCCGTGACCGAGCTGTGGACGGCCAAGCGCGCACTCGACGCCGGAGCCATCGGCGTCGTTTTCCCGTTCACGTCGACGCCGGAGTTAGCCAAACAGGCTGTCAATGCGGTGAAATATCCGCCCCTCGGCCGCCGCGGCGCCGGTCCTGGTCTTGCCAGTTTCCGCTGGCAAGGTCCTGAGAATTACTATGATTTCTCGGACCGTAACGCGATGGCCATTATCATCATCGAGGAGAAGCGCGCTGTGGAGAAGATCGACGAGATCGCCTCGACTCCGGGCGTTGATGTCTTGTTCATTGGCACCAACGACCTCTCGTTCTCTTATGGCAAGCGTGGGAACGCCTCCGATCCCGAAGTCCTGGAAGCAATTAAGAAGGTTGTCGCCGCCGGCAAGAAACATGGTGTTCCTGTCGGCCGCCCCGCCGCTTCTCCAGAGCAAATCGCCCAGTACATGAAAGAAGGATTCCTGTTCTTTCAGGGACCCGGGGACTTGGGCCTCATGTCCGCCGGAGCACGGCCTCTGCTCAACGCGCTGGGCAAGTCTGGCATCGACCCGAAAAAGCAGCCGCTTTACTGACCCTCGAGTCTGCGCCATTTCCTGTAAAGCTTCTGGCCGCTCTTGTCTGCCTGGCGGCGCTGGCGTCGGAGAACCGGGTCCATCTCGGCGGCGAGACGTTGGGTTTCGCTTCTTAATTTGTGAAACGCTGCGAACCGGGCGGGGTCGAGCAAGCCCTCGTCGCGCGCGGCGATCACAGCGCATCCGGGTTCAGAAACGTGTCGGCAATCGCGAAAGCGGCACTGCGGGGAGAGAGCGGAAATATCGTCGAAGGCAGCGGATAGAGCACCGTCGCCCGCCCATAGTTGAACTTCGCGTAGGCCGGGCATGTCGATGAGCCAACCGCCGGAGGTGAGAGCAAACAACTGGCGATGCGTCGTGGTGTGGCGCCCCCGGCTGTCGTCTTCCCGAACTTCGCATGTTGCCTGCCGCTGATGCCCTAGGAGTTGGTTCAGGATTGTCGACTTGCCGGCGCCCGAGGAGCCAACCAATGCGCCGGTGACCCCGGACGCCAGCACGTCGCGAATCGCATCGACGCCGCTGCCGGAGGTAGCGCAGGTCCAGAGGACGCGATGAGTCGGCGCGATGGCCTCAATCTGCGCTGCGACGGCAGCCTCGTCGAGACAGAGGTCGGATTTGTTGAGGACTATGACTGGCTTCGCCCCGGATTGGGCAGCGAGCACGAGATAGCGCTCGAGGCGGCGGGGGTTCCAGTCGCCGTCGAGGCCCGAGACGATGAACAACACATCGAGATTGGCAGCCAGCAATTGTGGTTCTGCCCGTTTGCCCGCGGCGTGGCGGATGAGCGCGGTCTTTCGCGGCAGAATCCAATGAATGACACCCGGCTGCATGAGGACCCAGTCTCCGGCGGCGGGCAGGTCTAACGGAGACTCCGCGCGGAACAACAGACTGCCGCTGAGCTCGGCGAGGTGTTCGGCTTCGCCATCGGCCACTCGATACTGTTCGCTATGGACCGTCAGAACACGGCCCGGCCGGAAGTCCGGATATTCGGAAACGAAAGCTGCAAAATGGGAATTCCATCCCCAGTCAAGAAGGGACATACTCACTCTCCTAATGGAAAAAACAAGAAAAGCGCGAGCCTGCGAGCAGGTTCGTGCGAGAGTCTAAAGGATGGAAATTACAAGGACCGGCAGAGGCGTTACCAAATAGAAGTATACGCCAACCCGCAATGGCCAAGTCTACAGTTATCTAATCATCTTGTGGCCAGATTTAGTCTGCCGGGTTCCGGCTCATCGGTACGCCCGTTCAGAACTCATCGTGTGCTCCCCAAATTGGAACTCTTCTTGCAGGAAATCAAGGAGGAATCACTTGCATGCAACCCACAAAGCCGTCGGCCAAGCCGCTTGTACCCAGGACGCCCAGCCTTCGGGCCATGACCGAAGCGGTTCAAGATTGTCGCGGTTGTGAGCTCTACAAGCGGGCAACTCAAGCCGTATTTGGAGAAGGACCATCGAAAGCCGAGGTCATGTTTGTGGGTGAACAGCCGGGGGATCAGGAAGACAAAGCGGGCCACCCGTTTGTGGGACCAGCGGGTCGCACGCTCGATAAGGCGATGGCCGAGGCGGGTATCGATCGATCAAAAGCCTATGTGACGAATGCAGTCAAGCACTTCAAGTTTGAGGAACGGGGAAAACGCCGGATTCACAAGAAGCCGCTGGATTCCGAAGTGACCGCGTGCCGGCCGTGGCTCGAGGCGGAAATCGAGATCGTGAAACCCAGGCTGCTAGTTGCCCTGGGAGCCACCGCCGCGGCCGCGCTCGGCGGCAAGGCGGTCAAACTGACTCAACAGCGTGGACAGTTTCTGGCTCATCCGAAGGCGGAAGCCCTCATGCTCACCATTCACCCGTCCTACCTTTTTCGGTTGCGGGACCCGGAAGGGAAACGCTTGGAGTACGAACGGTTCGTGAAGGATTTGAGCGGAATCGGAGCTTATCTGAAAGGCACATCCGGCAAGTAGAACGCCATCAGCTGTTCTCCCCTGCGACCAAGCCCTTCCATAGAAACAGCTCGGCAAGGTCAGGTGGTTGTGCCCGTGCTCTTTTCGAAGGGTGACTCAAAGCAGGGAGTGGGCTTTCCGATTTGTGATATCTTTCGGGCATCACCAGATGCTTGGCTTGCAGTGTGTCATGAACGTCTTCACAGTTGATCTCGGTGTTATGGCCTCGCTATCCGGCCCAGTGAATGAGAGATGACGGATACCATCCTCTGGCGCAGGCTCGACCTTCCCGGCCACGAGATCGGAAGAGTCGTGTCGCGGGATGATCGCTGGGAACTCTCCGGGACGGCCGTATTCGCTCACGAGCATAGCCCTTGCAGGCTGGACTACTTCGTGGTCTGTGATTCTGGTTGGCGAACGAAATCAGCCTACGTGAGAGGAGTAATCGGGGATCGAGAGATCGATCTGAGTGTGTCCGTCGACGCGGAACGGACATGGCGCTTGAATGGAGCCGAGTGCCCCGCGGTCGCCGGCTGCATTGATATCGATTTGGGATTCAGTCCGTCCACGAACCTTCTCCCGATCCGGCGGCTTTCGCTCAACGTTGGGGAGGCAGCGGAGGTCAGAGCGGCGTGGCTTCCATTCCCATCGCTGGTGTTCGAGGTTCTTTCGCAAGTGTACCGGCGCGAGGGAGAGAGGACGTACCAGTACGAGTCGCGCGGCGGCAGCTTTGTGCGAATGCTCAAGGTGAACGATGTGGGGTTTGTGACAAGTTATCCGGGCCTGTGGCAGGCCGAGTCGGCCAAGTAACTCGGCCACATGGAGTATGCAATAGGGACCTCGCCGCGCTGAACATGAATCTCGTCATCCAAAGCCTCTGGATTGGATCGCGCCTTTCCGCCATGGAACGTTTGTGCATTCGGTCGTTCCTGGCGTTCCAGCATGAATTCCATCTCTACGTCTACGAAACGCCAGTGGGCGTTCCTCCAGGCGTCAAGCTCCGGGACGCATCAGAGATTCTGCCCTCATCACGAATCTTTGTTTATAAGGATCACAATAGCTATGCGGGATTTGCGAATTTTTTCCGATACAAGCTGCTACTAGAGCGAGGTGGCTGGTGGTGCGACATGGATACTGTCGCCCTGCAACCCTTCCACCTTTCCTCCCGCTACATCTTTTCGAGTGAAGGCATTCGAGGCCGCAAGACGGTCAACGCCGGAGTCATCAAAGTGCCTCCGTCTTCAACCGTAATGGAATATGCGTGGCAAAGATGCTCGCAGATGGACCCAGCACTGTTGAAATGGGGAGAAAGCGGGCCGCGTCTTCTGGCCGAAGCTGTGGCTGCTACAGGCATGGGCAAGTTCGTACGGGAACCGCATGTCTTTTGTCCGGTGCATTTTTCCGAATGCGACCGGTTCTTGCAGCCTGGAATTGAATGGGACTTCGGACCTGAGGTATACGCCATTCATTTGTGGAACGAGATGTGGCGCAGATCGAGTTGCGACAAAGACCGCCAATACGATTCCGACTGCCTTTATCAGAGGCTGCGCGCGTTGTACCGGTCCGACGACTGACGGACGCGGATGGCTATCTTATTTACGGGAACTCCGGCATTCGGATCCTGCCGCCTGAGATCCAGCGCTCGGTCGATTTCTCAGTCTTCAAGCAGTTTCAGACTTCAGAAACCTCGCGGTTGCAATTCCGGTTCTATTCCCCTTTGCCCACATTGCGGATAACTTTTAGGAAATCGCTCCACGGAACCGGCCGTCCGTGGATCGGCGCAATCGTGGTGACGTCCAGCCCCAACCGCTGCACGTGATTATGCAGAGTCCTGTTGGCTGCGGTCGGTGTGGTCGAGGGCGGATCGTAGAGGTCCGCTTCAATCAGGATCTTTTCGTTTGGGAGATAGGCGATCAACATACCCTCTGCATGCGCCAGGGGCTGAACGTAGGAGATGTGCAGATTTCGCGTCCCATCGCTCAACGTGTAGTTCTCCCTCACCGTCTCATATTGATAGCCTTCGGCTACCTCCGTCGGTGGCCACAGCGTCATCATGTCCGGCTCCAAAGTTCGTGGCGCATAGTTCAAGACGTCCTTGTTGTAGAAGTTCCAGTTCTTCCAATGCGTGATGATGGTCGCGCCGATGTGCATGTAGGTACGGAGACCGCCGATGTGGTCGAAGTGCTGGTGTGTATTCACCAGGAACCGAATAGGCTTGTTCGGAATGAGCTTCACGATCTCCTCAATCACCGCCAGGTTTCGGCGCTCGTCGAGAGGCGCCTCCACCACTGCGACGAAGTTCTTGAACTCGACGGCAACGCTGTTGTGCGATGCGCCGCCCATTAAATACACTCCGTGCGCCAGCTTCTGCGTTTCTACCCGAACCGGAAAGGTTGCCTGCCGCACCGATTCCGGCACGGGGACCAGATCGGGGCAGGCGTTCGGCTTGACGGTCTTAAAGAGCCCACCGAAACCATTGTGACCGGCAGTAACATTCTGGGCGCCAAAGTTGTCATCCCATCCGTCGTGGTGGTGCCAGCCGACTGGAAACTTCACACCATTGCCTACATCGATGTAGCTCTCATTCGTGAATTCGTGCTCATAATTCATGTCGCCCAGAACCGGATCTGGAACCCAGGTGTGTATCCGCTGGAGCATATTTTCCTTGTTGATCGTGGCGTCTACTCTATACTTCCCCAGCACGGTAATCGACACGACAGTCACCTTCTCGGGCTGCGTAGTGGGACCGTCGCGACCCGATTCCCCCAATTCCCAACGCCATACCGCCTTCGGGTTGGCGCCAGGCATTCTCGCCGCTTTGAGAAATCCATGCGGGTTCAGCCACAAGTCAAGCTGCCATCGCTCGGCATCATCCGCCGGCGCCGCCACCGGTCTGCTTCCAGCGCCATCCATGTGCCAGGCATGCTTTCCGTTCACAATGAATGTCTGGCGTGAATGCTGCTGCACCGGCGTTCCACCCTTCCAACCCGAACCGTATTTCCAGGACGCGGGATTCAGCCCAGGTTTGCGATCGAATTCCTCCTTCATCGTCCTGGATTCCCAGTTCATAGTGCGGGTATAGTTGAGCAGTTCGCCGCGCGGCCAATCGATATTCCAAGCGGCCTCACGCTGCTGGCCTACAACGCCGCTGTATCCATTGCCCGCAATCGTGACGCATTCCAGGTTGTCCACGCCGATCGCCTTCGCGGCGGCTTTGAGGACGGGTTGAGGATCCACGAAACCCGGCGGCAGTTGGGCGGCAGCCGTCCCACCCGCTATCGCGAGCAAAGCAACGAGAACCCACACTCGATGTGCCATGGAAGGCATGGTCGCACGTTTTGGATTGTGTGGGGCAAGCCTCCCGGCTTGCCGCTGGACCAAAGAGCCGCTCAAAGTTAGAAGTCGTAGCGAAGCGCCAGTTGCATCACGCGCGGATTGTTGCCCGTAGTGCCGCTGATGCGGCCGAAGCTCTGCGGAGTCGAGATATTCCGGTTGGCATCAGCCACATTGAACATCGGCTGGTTGAAGAGGTTTTAGAACTCCCATCGGAAGCTGACGGAGTGGCCCTCCCAGAGACGGAAACGCTTCACCAGGGAGAGCTCGTAGTTCATGAACCACTGTCAATCGGCCCTTTCGGCATTGTTGATCCTGACCAGCGTCGTTCCAAGCGCCCGGTTCACAACTGACGTTTCACGACGGCTCGCGACCGTACAGCGGCTGACAGGCCCGCATCATCACAAATATGGTTTTCATTTGGCAATCACATCTTGACAGTCATAATGAAAGCAGGCTATTCTGAGCCTTGGAATATCAATGGATGAACCGAATACAGACGTAATTTGGGGCACGCTGGACATGCTCATTCTCAAGACGCTCAGCCTGGAACCCATGCACGGCTTCGGCATTGCTCGCCGGATCGAGGATTCCGAATGGCGCCAAACAGACAACTCGCGCCGGGCGAAGTTCTATCGGCTCACTCGATCGGGGCGAAAACAGCTTGAAGTTGAGACGACGAGCTGGAACCGCCGGGCATCGGCGATAGCGCGTCTGCTGCAGGCCGAGGGCTAGACGGTGTCCCTCTGGCGCCAGTTCACCCGTGGCTTGCGCGTGCTTGGAAACCGGAAAGCCGCAGACCAGGAAATCGCCGACGAGGTAAGTCACTACCTGGAAGAAGCCACGGCTGCCTTTGTCAGCAGAGGACTCCCTCCCGATGAGGCCCGCCGCGCCGCACGGCTGGAACTGGGCGGCACGACGGTAGTTCGCGAACAAGTGCGCGGGTATGGGTGGGAGAACGGGGTGGACATCTTAATTGCCGATCTGCGCTATGCCGCTCGCGGGCTGGTCGGAAATCCGGGCTTCACAGCGGTCAGCATTCTCACTCTGGGGCTGGGCATCGGCGCATCCACGACAATTTTTTCTGTTGTGGACGCCGTTCTGCTGCGCGCGCTTCCGTATCCGAATCCGGAAAAAATCGTGCGGGTATGGGAACAGACCCCCAAAGGCAGCCGATTGAATTTGGCCGGCCTCAATTTCGACGATTTCCGTACACAGAACAACACGTTCTCGCATCTGGCGGCATATGGCTTTGGGCTGTCGTCTGTTTCCGGCGGCAGCGAGCCCGTGCGCGCCAGCATCGCCGTAGTTTCGAGCGGCTTCTTTGAAGCGCTCGGCGTCGAGCCTTTTCGCGGTCGCGCCTTTGCGGCCGAAGAGCAGCGCCAAGGCGCACCGGCGGCGATCGTCAGCTATAGATATTGGCAGCGATATCTCGGCGGCGCAACAGATCTCTCCCAATCTCAGTTAAAGCTGGACGGAGAAGTCTATCCGGTTATTGGAGTGATGCCGGAAGGGTTCGACTTTCCGCCCGGCGTCGCCGCATGGATTCCGCGCCAGTCCGATCCGGGACGCAGCCGCAGCGCCCATAATTGGCGAGGTCTCGGCCGTCTCCGCGATGGGGTTACCGTTGACCAGGCGCGCGCCAATCTCAGCGCAATTGCCCGCCGCATCAAGGTTCAGTACGGAAAGGAGGTTAATCTCAGCGACGCTGCGGTCGTGCCTCTCGCCGACGCAATGGTCGGAGACGTGCGGACCGCTCTCCGGACCCTTCTGGGAGCCGCCGGTCTCTTGCTCCTGGTCGCATGCGCCAATGTCGCCGGCCTACTTTTAGCGCGCACCTCCGCGCGCCGCAAAGAACTGGCTGTGCGTGCGGCGCTCGGGGCTGGGCGCGGCCGTCTCATTCAACAGTTCCTCGCTGAGTCTTTTTCGCTTTCCTTAGCTGGAGGTCTAGTGGGCGTCTTAATTGCGACTTGGGCGGTCAGCGTCCTTCCGTTAATTCTTCCGGCGAATTTGCCGCGGCAGCAAGGCATCGCTATCAACACACCGGTTCTGCTGTTCGCTTTGGCCGCAATTGTAACTGTCGCCGTCTCGCTCGGGCTTTTTGCCGCCTGGCGCGCCGCTGCGGGAGATCTCCAGGAAGCATTGACTGCCGGCTCCCGCGGTTATAGCAGCGGGGGTGCTAGCCAGCGGTTTCGTGGCTTTGTAGTGGTCGGAGAAATTGCCGTGACGCTCGTGATTTTGATCGGAGCAGGCCTTCTCGGCCGCAGCTTCTTGCGGCTGATTTCCACGAGTCCTGGATTTAGCCAGCAAGACCTGGTCACGATGCAGTTTAAACCTCCCAATCTACCGGGGCTGGCAGCAATGAAAGAGTCAGCCATCGTGCGTCAGGTGCGTCTAATGGAAGACATATTGACTCGGCTTCGCGCAATTCCCGGCGCTCAGAGTGTGGGCTTGACCGGCGCGATGCCCGTCGCAGCCGGCGACAATCTGGCTAACGGAGACTTCCTGATCCTCAATGGCCGAAAGCCGCCCGCCAATTTCGATGAATGGGGTCGTATGGCTCAAGATCGTTCTCAAAGGGGACACGCCCTTTATGCCGTCGCCGGCGGGGAGTACTTCCGAACGATGGGCCTTCCGCTGATCCGCGGGCGGATGTTTAGCGAACAGGATGATTGGAATTCGCCGCATGTCGCCTTGATCAGCAAAACTCTGGCTCACGAGCGTTGGCCCGATCAGGACCCCATCGGTCAAGTGATCCATTTCGGCAACATGGACGGTATCTTGAAGCCGCTCACGATCGTCGGCATCGTTGGCGATGTTCGAGCGCGCGGTCTGAACCTTCCCCCGAGTCCCATCATCTACATCCACTATCGCCAGCGTGGAATGAACGCCAACTCATTCCCGACAATTGTCATGCGCAGCGCAGTGCCGGTGGCAGAGATCGTTTCCGCCGCGCGCAGCATTTTCCACGATCTCGCTCCCGATTTCCCCGTCAAATCCTCCACCTTGGCCGATGAAATGGGCGGCTGGCTCGCGGATCGCCGTTTTCTGCTTCTTCTTGTGGGACTATTTGCCGCCGCTGCTCTGGCTCTTGCGGCAGTCGGCATCTATGGGGTTGTGGCCTTTTCCGTTACGCGGCGCACCCAGGAGCTCGGCGTTCGCATGGCGCTCGGCGCGCAGCGAAGGGACGTAGTGCGTCTGATCGTGGGCGAAGGAACTCGGCTCGCGGTTCTCGGCGTGGGCATCGGTATTGCTGCATCCTTCGTCATCACGCGGCTTTTATCCAGTCTCCTTTTCGGAGTGAGCGCCACGGACCCAATCACATTCGCCGGCGTGGCTGTGCTTCTTTCTCTGGTCGCGCTGCTCGCTTCGTATATCCCGGCGCGCCGCGCCATGCGCCTCGATCCCAATAACGCATTGCGCTACGAATGAGTCATGGTGACATGAGCACCACAACCTGCTGAACAGTCTACAAAGGGGGGGGTCAGCTCACCTTGACATTCTACTCGAAGAGATATATGCTCCACCTAGAATGTCTACCAGAGAAGCGACGATCGCGTCGAACTGCTGCAACGTACGCCTGTATCCTGAGACCTGCCGCGCGCGAAAGTGACCTATGAAAAAGCGCCACCTGGAAGATCTCGAACGGGACATTCGCGACCACATCGAAGAAGAGACACAGGACAACGTCGCTCGCGGCATGGCGCCCGACGAGGCGCGACGGGTAGCTCTGCGCAAGTTCGGCAATATCCTGCGCGTGCAGGAAGACACACGCGAAGTCTGGAAGGTCGTCTGGCTCGATCAGTTGCTACAGGACGTTCGCTATGGTCTTCGTGTGTTCCGTCGGAATCCGGCGTTCAGCGCGATAGTGATCCTGACGCTGGCTCTCGGAATCGGAGTGAACACGGCCGTATTCAGCGTCGTGAATACCGTCATGATTCGGCCCCTGCCATACCCGAATGCCGACCGTCTGGTCGCCTATGTCGAGGCACCCACCAATGCCAAAGCTGTCAAGCCTGGCATCGCCGGAGCCGACTTCGCCGAGTGGCGCGCCAATGCGAAATCGTTTGATGGCATGGCCGGATACTTCTACAGTAACGGCATACTCGCGTCGGCGAACGACGCCGTCCAAGTGCGATTGGCTTCCATCGCGGGCGATTTTTGGGGGATCACTGGCGCCAAACCTGCATTGGGGACTCTGTTCGCGCCCGGCACGCCGCCAGAATCAATCGTACTGTCCAACCAGTTGTTCGAACGGCGCTTCGCACGAGATTCCAGCATTGTCGGCAAGAGTATGTCCCTGGACGGGCGGCCCGTCATCGTGGCCGGAGTGCTTGCTCCCGATTTCGAGTTTTTGTTCCCCCAGGATCGGCCCGATGTCGAATCGGGTGGCATCGATGCCTATGTTTCGTCCGGTCCCCTGCTTCGCTCGTCCAGCCAGCGCATGACGGTATTTGTCGCGGCGAGACTCAACCCGCTCGTGACCATCGAGAGCGCTCTTACCGAGCTTCAGGCCGTCGAAGCGCGCATCTTACAGACATATCCGGACCGTTGGTTTGCCGGCGTTGAGCGCATGCGCCTTGTCCCGCTGCAAGAGAGATTGGTGGGCAGCGTTCGTAGGGCGTTGATCATCCTGCAGGTGGCCGGCATGTTTGTCCTGCTAATCGCCTGCGCCAACGTGGCGAACCTGCTGCTCGCACGGGCATCGGTAAGACATAGAGAAATCGCCATCCGGTCTGCCATCGGCGCGGGCTCCGTGCGCGTGATGAGGCAATTTCTGGCAGAGGGCATGGTTTTGGCTCTGCTGGGCGGCGCCGCCGGGTTGGTGCTGGCCGGGTTTGGGGTGGCAATAATGGCCGGCTTGGGCTCGGAAACCGTTCCCCGTCTGGCCGAGACTCGCATCGATCCGCGGGTGCTCGGGTTCACCCTGGCGATTTCAGTAGTGAGCGGACTGATCTTCAGCCTTTGGCCGGCAATCTCCCTGTATCGGACCAATCTTCAGGACGCGCTGAGACAGCATGAGGGAGAGGCTGCTGTGAAATGGGGAGGTTTGCGCATTCGCCGCGCCCTCGTGGCGTTCGAACTTGCCCTCGCCATCGTTCTGCTCACCGGCGCAGGCCTGATGATCAAGAGTTTTTGGCGAATGTACGCCAATCCGCCCGGCTTCTCGCCGGAAAACACACTCCTGGTGAAGGTGTCACTCATGGGGCCGGAGTACGCAAATAAACCACACCAGGTTTCGTATTTGAATGAGTTGGTGCGGCGGATCGCGTCACTGCCCGGAGTTGAGGCGGCTGGAATCTCCAAAACCGACTTACTCCTGGTACAGTCGAAAGATAACACGAGGCCGCCAGCCGTGGATTCGTTTCGCGAGAATCTGGTTTCGCCAGGATATTTCCGCGCCATCGGGATGCGGCTGGTCAAAGGACGTTGGATCACCGAGGCCGACCCGCCAGATGCCACCGTTATCAACGAGACTATGGCACAGCGTGTTTTTGGCGCCACCGACCCGATCGGCCAAAGCATCGAGCGCCTGGGCCGGCAGATTCGCGTGGTGGGGGTGGCCGCCAATCTCAAATATTCGAAGCTCGATGCAGACCCGGGGCCTGAAATATTCCGCCGGTACCAACAAAACCTCGGGCCGGGGCGTGTGACGACGACAGTTGCGCTCCGCGTGATCGGCGATCCGCTCGGAATAGCTCCTGCAACACGCAGACTGATCTCAAATATCGATCCGGCCCAGCCGATTTACAGCATTGAAACTCTGGAGAAGGCATTGTCTCGCTCGGTTGCTCCTCGCCGCTTCAATCTGTACCTGCTGGGCACGTTCGCCGCTGCTTCGCTGCTCATGGCAATTATCGGAATCTACGGCGTGATCGCGTATTCCGTCGCCCAGCGGACCCACGAAATAGGCATCCGGATGGCGCTTGGCGCACAACGCGGCGAAGTCGTTTGTATGGTGGTGAAACAAGGGATGGCAATCGCATTATCAGGTATCGCCGTCGGCGTCGCTGCCACCCTAGGTCTAACCCGTTTCATGGCGAGTCTGCTCTACGGTGTAAGACCGGACGATGCTCCTACGTTTGCTATTGTTGCGCTCCTACTGGCTATTACCGCCCTTCTCGCAAGTTGGGGGCCAGCGCTCAGAGCAGCCGTCGTGGACCCGCTGATTGCACTCCGGCATGAGTGAGAGAGATGGGGCTCATCGTGTTTCTCCGCTTCTCTTATCTTTGCCTGCTGTGTTCGCTCCTTTTTGCCATCGGCTGTGCCAGTACCCACGGTTTCTCGCGCACCCGATATCGCATCGTGACCCTGAAATCTTCCTCCCTTGTGCTACCTCCTTTGACCGGATTGTCTCGACAAGGGGAACGATTAGTACTTCGAATGAATCGTATTATTAGTCTTTCTGAAAAGCCAGGGGGTTTCTCTAACTGCGTGATCTCGGCGCGGCCGTTTGAGCTTGCATTGCGTAAAAGGGGTTGGGAACTTTTCATGCCCACCCTCGATTCCTGGCCGGAGCCCATGAGCATGAAAGGGAGTCCGCCGGAAGGAGAGCCGACTGCTATCGGCGCCTTTGAGAATATTTCGGAATTAGCGCGCCGGGGATGCGTGGTGGAAGCGGACATTGTTCCTCTCAAACGGGCAGTTAGGGAATCCCTACCTGCGCCTCCTGTTGACAGCGCGAGACATCTCAGTGGTGTGTACCTCGAGGCGGGCTCGATCGACTTGCTGCCCGGCATGCGCCTCAGGATCGGGACCGCCCATTTCGCGAACGATAGCACCTCTCTGAAGGATTACATCGGATCTACAGCAACGACGCTCGACGTGCAGCAGGATGAGAAGAAGAACGTGAGATTTGAGCACAGGGAGACGTCAGGGAAGGAGTACTCGAAAGAGCAGGGAACTGAGCATTCCGAACTACTGCAGGCTCCCGCCCTGCCACACTACCGGCTGTTGTGGCTAACTATCTTTGTTCGGGCTGAGGTGCGGAGGGCTGCTGTCGTCCTTGGCGCCGTTGACGCGGCTACGCTGGGTCGAACGGCGGAAAGGGTGGCTGGTCAGAGCGGGGTTCCTTGCCAAAGTATCGTGAGGAAGAATGAATCGGTATTCTGCAAGGCGTATGCCGAATCGACGTCCGTTAGTGCGGAAATACCGGTCTTTCTCAATGGGATTCGACGATACATTCTAGCGGCATCCAGCATTCGCAGCTTGTTCGCGGTCACGAAGCCGAACGAGGGCGACGCATTTCTGAAGCGGCTCCGTATATTCCGGAAGTACTCTGGAAAATACTTTCCGATTGACTTTCGAGCCGCGGAAAAGGCGGTTTGGGACCTGACTCTAGTACCCGAGGATCGCGTGGAATGGCTGCCAAGCACTGCCTCGCTGAAGATCCTATGAGTGCCATGCAGACCCGAGATTCATATAAGTGAATCGTGGCGTAGCGCGATGCACCTGTGGCACCGCTGCCCCGCTCCGTGTTTGGTCCGGCCTTGGAACCGATCGCCTGAAGAGCGGCGTGACTGGCCGCGATGGAAGCATTGACCGGCACTCATTGCCACTTTAAGGTTCCAGTAGCAGCTTTGTGCCTTGAATCATAAAGTGGGAGCGCCGGGATAAACCGGCAGGAAGCAGAGAATGAAAGAGTCTTACGAGGAAGGAGTTCCTGCACTATGCCTTGGATCGATGGATGGCGAAGATGTACCCGCAGTTGCCGTTTGAACGATTCGCCGATGATGCCATCGTACATTGCAGAACGGAAGCAGAAGCCCAGGAGGTTCGGGCAGCAATCGCCGCGCGCATGCGGGAGTGTGGGTTGGAGCTTCATCCGGAAAAGACGAAAGTCGTCTATTGCAAGGATGACGACCGGCGAAGGACATATCCGAACGAGAAGTTCGATTTTCTCGGCTACACGTTTCGGCCGCGGAGATCGAAGAATCGTAAGGGAAGGTACTTCATCAACTTCAGCCCGGCAGTCTCGGATAAGGCGGGGAAAGCAATCCGTGCGGAGATTGGAAGCTGGAATCTACATTTACGCAGTGACCAGCGAATCGAAGATCTGTCGCGGATGTTCAACCCGATCATTCGGGGGTGGCTCCAGTATTACGGACGCTTTTACCGGTCGGCGCTCTATCCGCCGATGCGGCAACTGGATCGATCATTGGCCCGATGGGCCGAACGGAAATACAAGAAGCTGCGCGGGCATTTGCGCAGGGCAACACATTGGGTCGCGCGTATCTCGAGACGTGATCCGAAGATGTGGGCGCACTGGCAGATGGGAGAGCGGCGCGGTTCCGTGATGGGAGCCGTATGAGCGGAGACGTTCAAGTACGGTTCTGCGAGGGGGTGTGTCAAGAAGACGCGAAAGCGT
>Ga0187893_10004297_pt1 | contig 27342 bp, 28 predicted proteins | sample MA1701074metaG_FD_139574 | JGI IMG/M metagenome (GOLD analysis project Ga0187893, IMG submission 139574) | White microbial mat communities from a basaltic lava cave in the Kipuka Kanohina Cave System on the Island of Hawaii, USA - MA170107-4 metaG ... | reverse complement strand
GATGGCGGCGACCGGCGCCCTCCTCACCTCCTTTTATATGTTCCGGCTGACGTACCTGACCTTCTACGGACGCTCGCGCATGGATCATCACACGGCCGAGCACGTGCACGAGTCGCCCATGATCATGATCGGCCCGCTGGTCGTACTGGCGGGGCTCTCCGTGATCGGCGGCTTCCCCGGCGTGCCGCCGGAGAACGGCTGGTTCCATCATTTTCTCCATCCGTCGGTGGCGGCGGGCAGGGCGGAAGAGCACGGCGTGAGCCTCGGCCTGGTGGTCAGCCTGATGGGCGTGGCGACCGTGATCGCGCTGGCGGGCTGGGGCCTCGCGCACTACCTCTACAGCATCCGGCCGGAGGCCGCGAACCAGTGGGCATCGAAAGCACCGGCGGCCTACACGACGCTGCTCAACAAATACTATGTGGACGAATTGTATGACTTCCTGATCGTCGAGCCGACGAAGAAGCTGGGCCTGGTCTGGGACTGGTTCGATCGGGCGATCATCGACGGCCTCGTGCGCGGCGTGGGAGAGATGACCGAAGGCGGCGCGTGGCTCAGCACGTGGATCGAAAAGCACGTGATCTACGGCACGTTGAACGTCATCGGCTACGCCAATCACCTGGCCGCGCGGGCCTGGCGGAAGCTGCAGAGCGGGATGGTCCACCATTACGCCGCGCTGATCGTGGCCGGTCTTTTCATCCTGGTCCATGTGATCATCGTCTGGTGGACGACGGGGTCAGTCGGGTTCGGAGTCGCCTTGAAATGATGCAGGAACTGACCTACGCGTTCCCGATTCTGTCGTGGCTGGTGTTCCTGCCTCTGATCGGTGCACTCATCATCTGGGTCCAGGAGGATCAGGATCTCATGAGGAAGTCCGCGCTGGGGATCTCGGGACTCCAGCTGGCGCTGGCGGCGATTGTCTACAAGGATTTCGTGCCGGAGTCGCCGGCCATGCAGTTCACCGAGCGGCTGGCCTGGATGCCCGCGCTCGGCATCAACTATCACCTGGCGGTGGACGGCATCAGCGTCCTCTTCGTCGGGCTGACGGCGTTCCTGACGATACTCGTCGTGCTCTACTCCTGGGACACGGTGCGCATCCGGATCAAGGAGTATTACATCGCGCTCCTGGCCCTGGAGACGACCATCGTCGGCATTTTCGTTTCGCTCGACCTCATCCTCTTCTTTGTCTTCTGGGAATTGATGCTGATTCCGAGCTATTTCCTCATCAAGCTCTGGGGCGGCGGGGCGGAGCGGCAGTACGCGGCGCTCAAGTACGTGCTCTACACATTGCTCGGCAGCGTGTTCATGCTGGTCGGGATCGTACTGCTCGATCTGAACTATCACGACTGGGCGGTCGCGCACGGCATCCGGCCGGCCTACTCGTTCGATTTTCTCGATCTGCTGACGGTGCCCATTCCCACCGACAAGCAGCTCCTGATCTTCTGGCTGATCTTCTTCGGGCTGGCCTTCAAGGCGCCGCTGTTCCCATTCCACACATGGCTGCCCGACGCGCTTGTCGAGGGACCGATCGGCATGTCCGTCGTGCTGGCCGGCCTGAAGCTCGGCACATACGGGTTCGTGCGGTTCAGCCTGCCGCTCCTGCCGGAGGCGTCCACGGACTCCTATGTCGTGATGACGCTCATGACGCTGGGGCTGGTGGCCATCCTCTACGGCGCGATCGTCGCGCTCATCCAGCCGGATTTCCGACGCCTGCTGGCGTTCAGCAGCATCAGCCACCTCGGGTTCTGCGTGCTGGGCATCTTCGCACTGAACTTCCAGGGCCTGCAGGGCAGCCTGCTGACCATGATCAATCTGGGCTTCAGCACCGCCGGCCTCTTTTTCATTGCCGGGTTCCTGTATGTTCGCCGGCACAGCACGGACCTCTCGGCTTTTGGCGGCGCCGCCAAGCAGGTCCCGCTGCTGGCGACATTCCTCCTGATCATCGGGCTGGCTTCAATTGGATTGCCCGGCACCAACGGATTCGTGGGCGAATTCCTGATTCTGTTGGGCACGTTCCAGGCCTACTGGCTCTTCGGCGTCTTCGCGGTCACGGGCGTGATCTTCGGGGCGGCCTATTTCCTCTGGTACTACGAGCGGGCGATGTTCGGGCCGCTGTCGCCGAACATGCCCCGCACGATCGCGGATCTTAATGCGCGTGAAATGATCATCGCTGTCTCCCTGTGCGTCATGATTTTCTGGATCGGCCTGTACCCGTCGCCGTTCCTGCGAATGATGAACGGGTCCATTCAGGCGTTGACGGAGCGGCTGGATCGCGGAACGGTGGCGAAGGCTCCCGCGCCGACAACGGTCGACCGGGCTGCTCTTGAGATGAAAAAGAAGGACGTGGGACGGAAGATATAAGGTCATGGACTATATCCTCCTTAGTATATTGTTCGCGCCCTTTCTCGGAGCCATCGGGCTGATCTTCGTCCCGAATCGGCAGGCACTGCAGGTCCGTCTGGTGGCGGCCCTGTCGGCCGGCATCTGCTTTGTGGCCTCCTGGATCATGTTCTTTGCCTTCGATCCGGCGAAGGGCGGCTATCAGTTCGTCCAGCGGTACGAGTGGTCCAGGGAGCTGGGCATCGCCTTCTATCTCGGCGTGGACGGCGTCGGCGCGCCGCTGGTGCTGGCGTCGGCGATTCTGCTGTTCGCCGGCATTTTCATCTCCTGGCACATCAAGGACCGCACCAAGGAGTTTTACATCTTCCTGCTGATCCTGGCGGCTGCCACGATCGGTGTCTTCATGTCGCTGGATCTATTCTTCCTCTATTTCTTCTACGAAATGTCCGTGATCCCGATGTACCTGCTGCTGGGCGTCTGGGGGAGCCATACCAAGGGCTACCTCGCCATGACCGATCCGGAAGGCCTCAAGCAGCGCGACTCGGTCGGGTTCATCTTCAACTTCGCCTCGAACAGCAAGGAATACGCGGCGATGAAGCTGACCCTGTTCCTGTCGGCGGGCGCGGTCGTCGCGCTGATGGGAATCCTGTTGATCTACAAACTGTCCGGCCTCAATACCTTCGACATCGTCGTGCTCAAGCAGCACGCGCATTTCGAGGGGCCGGTCGGCACGCTGATCTGGCTCCTGATCTTTTTCGGCTTCGCCTCCATCGCGCCGATCTGGCCGCTGCATTCCTGGTCGCCGGTCGGGCACGCGGCGGCGCCGGCGGCCACCAGCATGCTCCATGCGGGTGTGCTGATGAAGCTCGGCCATTTCTCGATCATCCGCATCTGCTACGAGATCATGCCGGACCTCACGCGGCAGTTGATGCCGATCGCGGCGGTTCTCTGCATCTTCAGCATCATCTATGGCGGGCTGGTTGCCTTCTACGCGAAGGACACCAAGTACGTCATCGGCTACAGTAGCTCGAGCCACATGGGCTACGTGTTCCTCGGCATGGCGGCGCTGGATTACATCAGCCTGAGCGGGGCGGTCCTCTACATGTTCGCGCACGCGCTGGCGACGGGCATGCTTTTCGCCATGGCCGGCTGGGTCTACGATCAGACCCACACACGCCACATTCCAGATCTCGGCGGGCTGATCAATCGCATGCCGTTCATATCGGGGTGTTTCATTGTCGCCTGCATGGCCTCGATCGGCATGCCGGGAACCGTCAATTTCATCGCCGAGGTCATGATCCTCGTCGGCGCCTGGCACAAGTATCCCTTTCAAGTCCTGGTGGCGGTGGTCGGCATCGTGCTGACGATGGGGTATCTCTTCCGCATGATGCGGGGCCTGTTCTACGGCCCGATGGACGAGCACTACGCCCATGCCCACGACGCCGTCTCGATGGTGGACCGGTTCCCGCTGCTGCTCATGATCGCCTGCAGCATCGGGTTCTTCTTCTTCCCGTTCCATTTCCTTGACGTGGTGCGCGCCGGCGTCGAGCCGCTGATCGCCCGCATCACGGAAGTCGTGCCGATTGTCTCGCACGCGGGTGGGATCGCGCCGGGCGGAGGGCCGCTGCCGTGACGTTCACCTTGACCATGACCCCCGTCGATCTGCTCCTGATGTTGCCGGAGCTGTTCCTCACGCTCTGGCTCTGTGTCATCCTGACGATCGATTTTTCCCTGCCGCGGTTCCCGAAGCGGAACCTGGCCTATCTCAGCGTGCTCGGACTGGGGGTGGTGCTGGCCAACCTTGTTTGGTACGACCGGGCCGGCGTGACCGGCACCCTGTTCAATCACATGTTCGTGCTGGACCGGATGGCCATCTTCTTCAAAATCTTCATCGTCGTCGCCACGATCCTCGTGATCCTGGCCTCGATCGACTACGTCAAACGGTTCAAATTTTTCAAAGGCGAATATTACTTCCTCGTGCTGATGTCGGCACTGGGCATGATGTTCATGGCTTCGGCCAACGACCTGCTGTCCATCTTCATCACGCTGGAGTTTTCGACCTTCGGCTTCTACGTCCTGGTCGCGTACCTGCGCGAAGACCCGGCGTCCAACGAAGCGGGACTGAAGTTCTTCATTCTGGGCGTCTTCGCGGCGGGGCTGCTGGCCTACGGCATCAGCCTGGTCTACGGCGAGACGGGAAAGATCGTGCTCTCGGACATCGCATCCGCCAAGGCGACGCCCGGATTGATCATCGGCTACCTGCTGATCTTCGCGGCCCTTGGATTTAAAATCGGCGCGGCGCCGTTTCACTCATGGATTCCCGACACCTATCACGGCGCGCCCACGCCGGTGACGGCGTTCCTCTCCATCGCGCCCAAGGGCGCGGCCTTCGCCATCCTCCTGAGGTTGTTCTTCATCTCGCTCGCGGCCTTCAAGCCGGCCTGGGTGTTGCTGCTGGTACTCGCGTCAATTTTGTCGATGACGTACGGGAACATCGTCGCGATTGCCCAGAAGAACATCAAGCGGCTGCTGGCCTATTCGGGCATTGCGCAAATCGGCAACGTCCTGATCGGGCTGGCCGCCGGCACCAAGATGGGCGGCGACGCGATGTTATTCTACCTGCTGACGTACCTTTTCGCGAACCTCGGCGCCTTCGCGATCGTCATCGCGGTGGGCAATCTGATCAACAGTGACGAAATTGAAGACTACAACGGCTTGAACCGCCGCTCGCCCTTCCTCGCGTTTGCGATGCTGATCTTTCTGCTGTCGCTGGCCGGCGTCCCGCCCCTGGCGGGTTTCATCGGCAAGCTCTATATCTTTGTCGCCGCGATCAAGGAAGGGCTCTACACGCTGATCATCGTGGGGCTCGTCAACGTCGTGATCTCGATCTACTACTATCTCGTGGTCGTCAAGAAGATGTATATCAACGAACCGGTGGACAATTCTCCGCTGGTTGTTTCCCCGCCCATGCAAGCCGTGATTTACGCCAGTCTGGCCGGCACGCTGGCGCTTGGCATCTATCCGCAACCCATCATCGATTGGGTCGTGTCCGCCACCCTGATGTTCTCCCACATCGTGGCGCCATCAGCCGCCGTCCTCCCTCCTGTCATCGGCGGCTGATTAGGCCGTTGAAAAATCCTTCCAGCGTTGTTCTCGGTCGTCCGTCTCCCTGCGACGTACCCAAAAACGTACGTCTCAGTCGCCGGACTCCCTGCGGCCTAGCTGGAGAGGCTTTTTGAACGGCCTCAAAGCAAAAAACCGGTTAGTTCCTTTGCTTTTCCAACGACTTAACAGCCTTTCAGAATCCTCATTTTCCCCTCTATTCGCCGCCTTCTCGTCGGGGTAAAATCGTAGCCAGCCATAAAATATATCGTTGATCTTTGATAAGGTTGGGATAGCTATCCGCACGTTCCAATAGGGAGCTGACCATGAATAAGTTGGCTAGGGTTGTTGCCATGACATATGCGCTCAGCTTGGTGGTTGGCTGTTCAAACCTTAACGATGAAGAGGTTAACAGGGAGAAAGCTGCTATCGAGAAGACTCTTGCCGACATCTCCCAAACCATAACCGACTTTCCAAAGACAAAGGATGTGCGTTCACTCTTGAAGTTTCTGGCGGATGATTACAGCGGTGTCGAAGATGGGAAAAGTGTGACGCGAGAAGACATCGAGGAGAATCTTTCAGCTTTGCTGGAGCGGATTAATCTTGGGGAACCGATAGGAATATCGCACCAACTAAAGAACGTGAAAGTCAGTCTTCTAAACTCCAATACGGCATGGACGACATACGAAGATGAATTGAAGATGGGCAGAGGAGGAATACTATTGCAGTCAGTGCAAAACAAATGCACGGCTGTGTTTCGGAAAACGGATAAGTCCTGGTTGATTCAACATGACCACTGCTCATCACCGGACAGAATTTCCAGAGAAGCATTATTGAACGCAATATTGAAGGGAATGTCGAAGAAGTGATTCTTAAATAAGGAGGGAGGTGTCTCATGGCTGAGTCGATCAAGGTCGCGCAGTATTTCAAGATGGCGGTGTCGGATAAGCCGGGTGAAGCGGTGAAGATGCTGGATGCGGTCAAGGGGGCGGGGGTGAATTTGCTCGCGTTCTCGGGCTTCCCGCGAGGCAAGAAGGCGCAACTGGATTTCGTGCCGGAGGATCCGGCGCGGTTCAAGGAAGTGGCGAAATACAACAAGTGGAAAGTGCAGGGACCGAAGTCCTGCTTCGTCGTGCAGGGCGACGACCGGGTCGGGGCCGTGGCCGATGTCTTGGGGCGTCTGGTTGACGCGAAGATCAATGTGACGGCGGTGGACGCGATCAGCGCCGGCATGGGCCGGTTCGCGGTGCTGATTTTCGTGAAGCCCAGCGCGGTGAAGAAAGCGGCGGCGGCCTTGGGCGCATCATAGAGGAGAAGCCATGCGACGCATCGTTCTCATGCTGGCCTTGTCTGTGCTGAGCGTGGGCCTGGTCTGGGCCGGGCAGAACTCTCCGCTGGTCGGCACATGGAACGGGGATTTCGCCGGCGAGCCGTTTCAACTGATTCTGAATGCTGACGGGACCGGCCAGATGGACGGCCCGATTCAATGGCAGGCGCAGGGGAACAAGCTCACGATCACCGAAGACGACGGCTCGATGGAATACAAGTTTGTGCTCAAAGGGTCGAAGCTGACCGTCTCGGGCGGCGACCTCGAAGCGCCCTTGACGCTGACCCGCATCGGCGGTTCCGGCAAGGCCGCTCCTCCCGTCGCGCAGGCGCCGGCAGGGAAACCCTCGCACGGATCGGCCGTGCAATTCCTCGCCGGCCGGTACTCGGCCTACAGCGGGCATTCCACCTATTCCGGTTCCTATTCCAGTGAGAAACGCGGGGCGCTGTGCAACAACGGGATGTTCCAGCTCAGCAGCGAGACCTCCAGCTCGGGCTCGTCGGGGCTTGCCGGTGCGCAGGGCGGCGACAGCGGCCGCTGGACGGCGGAAGGCGACGAGTCGCGCGGCACGCTGATTCTGCAATTTAGCAACGGCCAGCAGCAGCGAATTCCCTACGTGACGTCCATGAATCCGAAAGATCGCAGCTACTACGGGCCTGCCGTGACATTTGATGGTACGACCTACCAGCGTACGGGCGACGGGAACTGCCGCTAACAAACTCTTCCCATGCGCATTGTCGTCACCGGCGGAACGGGATTCATCGGGCGGGCGCTCTGCCAGCGCCTGGCCAATGCCGGCCAGGCGGTCACGGTGCTGACGCGCGATCCCGAGAAAGCCAGGGCGAGGGTGTATCACGCCGTCAAGATTGTCCCCTGGCAGGGATTCAGGGGTCAGGCGGAGGAATTGTCGAAGGCGCTGGGCGAGTGCGATGTGGTCGTCAACCTCGCGGGCTCGCCTGTTGCCGACGGCCGCTGGACGCCGCAGACGAAGGACCAGCTCCGCAAGAGCCGCGAAGGGACCACCACCGCCATCGTCACAACGCTGGCCAAGCTGCAAACCCGTCCCGTGCTGCTGATGAATGCGTCGGCAATCGGGTACTATGGCCCGCACGGCGATGAGGAATTGACGGAAGAGGCCCCGTCTGGCGATGGTTTTCTCGCCGGCCTCTGCCGCGAATGGGAAGGGGCGGCCCGCGCCGCGGAGCGGCTGGGCGTGCGAGTGGTCATACCACGGATCGGCGTGGTGCTTGGCAAGGACGGAGGCGCGCTGGCGAAGATGCTGCCGATCTACCGACTGGGCCTCGGCGGTCCGCTGGGCCATGGCAGGCAATGGATGTCCTGGATTCATCTCGACGACCTGGTCGAGCTGCTGATGTTTCTGATGAACAACGCAGCCAGCGGTCCGGTCAACGCGACCGCGCCGCATCCCGTCACCAATGCGGAATTTTCAAAAACCCTTGGGCAGGCACTCGGCAAGCCTGCGTTTCTTCGCACGCCCGGTTTCGTGATGAAGCTGGCGTTCGGTGAGATGGCGGAGGAACTCCTGCTGACCGGCCAACGCGTCCTTCCCCGTCGCGCGCAATCGTCAGGCTTTCATTTTCGTTTTCCGTTCATCGCCGGAGCCTTAAATGACCTTTTTCGGTAGGACCCTTGGAAGACAGTGATGATTTACCGGATACTCTCTTGGCTTGGCTTTGCTGTGGCATTCACACTCAGTACGTGTCTGCTTCCCTCATATGCTTTTGCCCAGGGTGTGGTCTGGGACCGGCTGGCTGACGGGCTCGAGGTGACGGTCTGGACGCCGGGCGAGGCCTGCCGGCAGGTACCGCCTCTCTATATGGTGAAGATCGATTCCGAGCGGTTTCGTTTTGCGATCTATCATTACCGCTCGGAGGGGTTGGAATCGCCGTTGACGCTCGGCGACTGGCATCAACGGACCAAAGCTCTGGCCCTGTTCAACGCCGGCCTCTTCATGGATGACTTTTCCTATCTGGGACTGCTCTATAAAGACGGCAAATCGCTCGGAAGCAAGCGGCACGGGCAATGGCAGGGACTGTTCATGGCCGAACCCCTGGCGCCCAGTTTGAAGAAAGCGCGTGTGCTGGATTTGAAACACGATGCGTTCGATGACGACAAGCCGGCCTACCAGGAGGCGGCGCAATCGCTGATGCTGCTCGACCGGCGCGGCACGCCGCGCGTGCGCCGCTCAGGCAGGGCTGCGCAGCAGACCGTGGTGGGGGAGGATCGCGAGGGGCGTCTGCTCGTCATCATGTCGAAAGGGGAGGTTCCGCTCTGGGAACTGGCCGTCTGCTTGCGGGACGGGTTCCACGATATCTCCCACGCAATGGCGATGGATGGGGGGGCTTCGTCGGACGTGCTGATCGGATCGGAAATCTCCGGCGCGCGCGCGGATACGGCCTGGCAGCCGCTCGTGGACGGCAAGGGGTTGAGTCACATCCCGCTTCCAACCGTGATTGGAGTGTTTCCGAGACGGTGATCCTCGAGACTGGTGCAAGAACGAAGTTGGTGGCCTTTTTCGGCAGCCTTATCGTGGTGCCGGTTGGATTTCGTACCCGGCTTCCACCCACGCATTCATGCTGCCGCTGACATTATAGACGTGCTTGTAGCCCAGGTCGGCGAGCGTTTCGGCGGCGATATTGCTCCGGTGGCCTGACTGGCAGTAGACGACGATGTGGTCGGCCGGCTGGGCGCCGATCTCGCGATGGCGGGTCTTCATCTGGGAGAATTCGATGTTGCGATCCGTACCGGGGATCACGCCGCCGGCGTGTTCCTGGGGCGAGCGGACGTCGATCAGAAAGAAGCCCTTGTTCAGATGGTCCGGCGCCTTTTCGAGCGTGGCTTTCAATTTTTGCACGGAGATGACATAGGAATGATAAGCCAAAACAGTCTGGCTGCCGCCGGCAATCAACACGGCGCCGAGAACGAAGCTGGCGAGGAGTCTTGTGGTCATCATGGCCGCGCCTCCTGTGGTTCGCGCGAAGACAACTATTATCATGATACGGGCCGCTCGAAGGGCTGGTCAAGGGCGGCGACGCTGCTCGTGGTTCTGCTGGCCGGTTGTTCCGAGGGCGTGAAATTCATTCAGGAAACGGACAGCGGCGGGGTCGTCGTCTATCCCTATAAAGGAGACAATTCGCTCGTCTCGTCGTTCCGCGGCGACGCGCTGGATTTGATGCAAAAGAAATGTCCGAAGGGCTACAACGTGCTGAAAGAGGGCCAGACGTCCGGCCTGCGGCGGATTCACGACAACGTTGGCGGCTCCGAGGCGATCGAGCTCAAGCGCTGGGCGATCAAATTTCAGTGCAAATAGGCAGGGAGGAGAATCAGCGCGACTGAGCCGCTTGCAAGTCCTTGATTTTCAGCAGGCTGATCAACGTCACGCCAAGATCCTCCACCTTCTTCTGTCCGTCCTGTTCCTGCCGATCCACAATGACCAGCGCGTGAGTGACGTTCAGCCCGGCGTCGCGGGACGCCTGCACGGCCTTGATCACCGATCCGCCACTGGTCAGCACATCGTCCACCACCACCGCCCGGTCGCCGGCCTTGGCCGCCCCCTCGATCAATTTTCCGGTTCCGTGATCCTTGGCCTGCTTACGGACGACAAACGTCCGCCAGTTTTTCCCAGCCCGGTGGGCCTGGTCCGAAATGGCCGCCGCGATCGAGATGGCGCCGAGTTCCAGCCCGCCGATGCAGTCCACCGGCAGGTCCTTCATGGCCTCGAAGGCCAGTTGGGCGACCAGCGCGCGGGGGCCCGGATGGGCCATCAGCACCCGGCAGTCCACATAGAAGGGGCTGGTGGCCCCGGAAGCCAGCTTAAAGCCCTTATCCTTATCCCATTTAAACGACTGGGTGGCGATAAACGCCTTGGCGAGATCGTGTTTGGCCGACATTGGGAGGCAGTATATATAAATGGTGTGACGGGGCTCAAGTCACCGAGGTTGTTAACGCATTCTTCCTTGACCGATCCGGAAACTCGCAGTACCGTACATCATGGAGTGGGTGAATAAGACGGCAAACGAAAGGAGCCTCTCATGTTCGCACGTATTCTTATGATCGTGGGTCTGTCGGTCGTGGCCGCAGCTCCCGTCATGGCCCAGACCGCCACGCCGGGGGTTGATGCGCGGCAGGAGCGCCAGCAGCAGCGCATCGATCAGGGTGTCGCAAGCGGCGAGCTGAACCAGCGCGAAGCGAACCGGCTCGAGCGTCAGCAGGACCGGATTCAAGGCATGGAGGAGAAAGCGAAGGCGGACGGCGTGGTGACGAAGCAGGAGCGAAAACAGTTAAACCGCGCCCAGAACCGCGCCAGCCGCAACATCGCTCGCGAGAAACACGACCGGCAAAAAGCGCACTAAATACGGAAGCGGATTCTCCGCGAAGCCCGGCTGGGACACATCTCCTGGCCGGGCTTTGTTATCGCAACGCAGAGGCCGTCGCGGTCGTTATCGCGTGTCGTTCTTGTTCCGATCCGTGAGATCGACGAGGGATCCGAGAATGCCGATGGGCCGTCCCAGAGGATCCTTCAACACGGTTTTCTGGAACAGCATGCGCCGCCTTGCGCCGCCGGCCGCGACGGCGTCCGTTTCGTAGACGTGCACCCCGCCGTGCTGGAGGAGTTCGAGGTCCTGGCGCGCATGTTCCTCCGCGGACTCACGCGACACGATGTCGAAGACGGTCTTGCCGGTCCGAAGCCGGAACCCGCACGAGCCCGCGCATAGCTTCCCACTTAATGCCTAAAGTCCTGGATTGTTGCATCTTGCGCCAGACAGCTAAGCCCTCCTGTGGCCTTTCACTCATGTCTGCTGAGTGACGCGTCCCCCAGCGTTCCAACTCCTTGTTTGTTCGAGTATCATATGGCCATCGCACGCGTCGGTTTGGCACGCCTCTCGCACAGGTAATAAGACATGTCGCGACATCGAACGTGTCTGTTTCGAGGCCGGGCGCTCTGGGTATCTCCGGTACTCCTGTTGGTTCTTCCTGTTGCGGTGGCGGGCGCGGAAGAGACAAGCACCGCGACGCCGTCCAGGACCTATGACTGCCGCTATGAATCCAGCCAGGCGGCGCCATCGCAGCAGGCCGGTTCCACGCCGATCGAAGCATTTCCGGAGAACGATGTCTTTCGCCCGCTGCTGGCCGATCCGAAGCAACCGCAGTTCTTCGCCACCTACCAGGCGGTGCGTGTCCGCAATCCTGCCCTGCGGTCAAACCTCGGGTCGTCGGTCAATATCGGGTCGGTCGGGTTCGGCGAAAACTTCGGGATCGTGGGCCAGCGCACTGGCTGCGACGGATGGCAGATCGGCATTCTGGCCGGCGTCTTCGCCCAGTTCAACCTCGACGCCTCGTCGGCCGATCTGATCAACGCCGACTATGTGGTCGGGTTCCCGATCTCCTGGCGGAAGAATCTCTTCTCGGCGCGGGTGCGCTTCTCCCACCAGAGCAGCCACCTGGGGGATGAATTCGTTCTGGGAAACCCGGGGCTCACCCGCGAGAATTTCAGCTTCGAGGAAGTGGAACCGATCGTCTCTCTCGATGCGCCTGGCGGATGGGGACGTATCTATGGGGGAGGCGGCTACATGCTCGGGCGTGAGCCGGACTCCATCGACCGCTTGAGGGCCCAATGGGGAGCCGAGCTTCGGGGGCCGGCGTTCCATTGGACGGGGCTCGAACGCGCGGTCACCGGGTCGCTCGCCATGACGCCGGTCTTGGGCGCGGATTTCAAGGCATTCGAGGAACTCAACTGGGTCGTCAGTTACAACGTGGTCGCCGGCCTGGAATGGTTCCGCGCCGGCGGTTCCCGTCGGGTCCGCCTGATGATGAATTACTACAACGGCTTCACTCCCTTCGGACAGTTCTTCGCCCAGAAAGTCGAATCCATCGGCGTCGGAATCTATCTGGTTTTTTAGCCTTGGATGACGCGATGCACTGTAGCATCTTGCGCCAGGGGTGCAGACTGCCTTGTAGCCTTTGGCTTCAACCATCCCAATCCGCTTCCAGCCGCTCTCCGACCCCTTACAGATCAAGCGGATTTACACGACTGACCGGCCGACGTGCGTGCGCGGTGGCCGCCTGCTCCAGATAGCGCAGCACCTCGTCGTCGGCGACCTGCCGAAAATCCATATAATGGTTGCCGACGGCGTAGAACGGATCTGGCGTCGCCAGGACGATCAGCCCGTCCACATGCTTGCCGATCTCGCCGAGTGTCTCGCTCGGTCCGACGGGAAGGGCGGCGATCAATCGACGTACTTGAAGGTTGCGCAGGGCCTCGATGGATGCGAGAAACGTCGCGCCGGTGGCCACGCCGTCATCTACGAGGAGCACGGTGCGGTCCTTCAAGTCTGGAAGTGGCCGGCCGTGGCGATACAGGCCCTGCCGCCGTTTGATTTCCTCCCGCTGGACTTGAACCATTTCAGTGAAGTACGGACTGGCCGTGGAAAACCCTCCCATGACACGGAGCGCCTGCTGGTTCAGGTGAATCGAGCCGGTTTCCGCGACGGCTCCGATGGCGTATTCCGGGTTTTCCGGCGCGCCCAGCTTGCGCGTGATGAACACGTCCAGCGGCAGGTTAAGCGCCAGGCTGATTTCATACCCCACCGGTACACCGCCACGCGGCAGTGCCAGGATCAGCCCGGTCGGATCGTTCCCATAGGCGCCCAACTTTGCAGCCAGTTCGCGGCCCGCTTCCGTCCGATCCCGGAATGTGCCGCTTCTCAGCTCCGCCGCGCTCACCGGTCTCCCCCCGTCACGGTCACGCCGATCAGGAGAACGGCCAGGAAGATCAATCCGACGATCAGCAGCCAGTGACGATGCCGTGCATGATGAGCGTTCCTTCCAGCCTCGTCGCCATGAACCGGGAGGGGCAGCTCCAGATACGGTGGATGGTGAAAGCGCATCACAAACTCCCTTTCTGAATGAGCATGAACAGTGCCAATAGACCTCGTGAGAGCTTCAAAAAGACCAACGAAAGTTCGCGGAGTTATGATGATGCAAGGAACATATCGCATTGCTGCGAGAAGGGGCTGGGGAGTTTCAGGCCAGTATCTCGAAAATCCTCTGTCGCCAAATTCCCCATGAATACAACCATGGCGGTTATTTTTTCAGGCGGCCTCCAGCGCTTCCGTGACCGTCCGCACCACCTTGACCCTGGCGTGGAACTTGTCGTTGGCTTCCACCACCGTCCAGGGCGCCCAGGCGGTGCTGGTTTTTTCCAGCATGTCCTCGACGGCTTCGAGATAGCGGTCCCACTTCTCGCGGTTGCGCCAGTCCTCCTCCGTCAATTTATAGGACCGGAACGGATCGAGCTCGCGGGCCTTGAAACGGCGGAGCTGCTCCTCCTGGTCGAGGTGCAGCCAGAACTTCACGACCGCGATGCCGCTGTGGACGAGCTGCTGCTCGAATTCGTTGATCTCGCGGAACGCGCGCTTCCATTCCGTCTCCGTGCAGAACCCCTCGACCCGTTCGACGAGCACCCGTCCGTAATGGGAGCGGTCGAAAATCGCGAGCTGGCCTCCCGTGGGCAGGGCCTTCCAGAAGCGCCACAGATAATGGTGCCGCGCCTCCGCGCCGGACGGCGCGGCAAAGGGGATGACGTGGAATCCGCGCGGGTCGAGGGTTTCGGTCACGCGCTTGATGGCGCCGCCCTTTCCGGCCGCGTCCCAGCCCTCGAACAGCGCGAGGGCGCTCCGCTTCTCGTTGAAGAGCCGCATGGACTCGGTCCGCAGGCGGACCTGCCAGCGCTTGATCTCCTTCCAGTATTTCTGCCTGGGCAGCGCAAGGCTGAGATCGACGGTTTCCAGCATGACGAGGTGCCTCCCTGTTACGCGATCTTCGGTTTCGACGGCGCGGCGCCGGGCTCGGCGGCCTCTTTGCGCGGAACGGATGCCGGCTTGGCCTGCCGCGCCCGCGCCTCCCGCCCGAGCTTGCTGCGGCCGATCTCCGCCCCCTTGGTCTTGCGCCACTCCAGCGCGCCTTCCATGGCCTTGACGAGGGTCTGAAACACCTTGATCTCGGCGTGCCGCTTGTCGGTCGCCTCCACGATGGTCCAGGGGGCGTGGGGCGCCTCGGTCCTCGCCAGCATCTCCTCGATGGCCGTCACGTACTTGTCGTAGTCCCTGTGGTGCTGCCAGTCCCATTTGGTGACACGCCAGCTTTCGAACTTGTCCTTCTCCAGCTTCTTGAGCCGGCGCTTCTGCTCTTTCTTGGAAATGTGCAGGAAAAATTTCACGATCAGCGCGCCGTCGTCCGCAAGCTGGCGCTCGAACTGGATAATCTCGTCGAAAGCCTGCCGCCAGATCTTTTTCTTGACCAGTTTGCCCACCCGCTCGATCATCAGGCGGCCGTACCAGGAGCGGTCGAAGAGGGCGATCTCGCCGTCGCCGGGCAGGCGGATCCAGTAGCGCCAGAGAAAGGGCATGGCTTCCTCCTCCGGCGTCGGCGGGCGGGCGGGATAGACGGTGAAACCGCGGGGGTCGATCCGCTCGAGCAGCTTGGAGATGACGAGTCCCTTGCCGGAGGCGTCCCAGCCCTCGAACACGATCGCGATCGGAATTTCCGCGTCCTTGCACTGATATTGGAGCAGGCGCAGCCGCTCGCGCAGCGGCGGGGCCTGCGTCTTGTAATTGACCTTGCTGAGTTCAAGAGACAGATCGACCGTTTCCAGCATGGGCTACCCCTCAATGTCTGTCAGTATGATGCCACAACGCTCCGCTGAAACCCAAGCGCCGCTCGCGCGGCCGTCGTCGTCGTGGTCAGACGGTCTTCCCTGCGCCCGGCGGTTCGAGTATCCTGCTGGTGCTGGAAACCCCTAGCCGCGCAGGACGCAGCAGGCTCCCGCGGAGTTCCTCGAGAAGACCAATCCGCTGCCTGCGTCGGCCGAACATGTGCAGGCGGGGAAAAAGCTGTTCATGGAGACGGCCAGGCCCCTGGCCTGCATGAATTGCCATGGGACGAGGGGCGACGGGGCTGGGCCGCTCGGCGCGGGACTGATCCCGCCGCCGCGCAACTTTACATGCAGGTCCACAATGCGCGATATTCCTGACGGGCAACTGTTCTGGATCATCAAGAACGGATCGCCCGGCACCGGCATGATGTCGTTCTCGGGGCTCCCGGACGACGAGGTATGGCAGCTGATTCAGTACGTGCGAAGTCTGGCGAAGTGATGCTGCGTGAGCGCGGGCGGCTGTCGCGGCGTCGGTTCCTGCAAGGGGCCGCCGCCGCGCTGGCTGCGGTCGCGTCAGGCCTTCCCTGGACGAAAGAATCGGATCACGCAGAGGCGGCCGACAAGCTGATTACGAAAGTCAGCCGTCCCTACGACGCGGAAACGCCGGTGGAGGCCTTCGCGTCCTGGATCACGCCGAACGACCGGTTTTTCGTCCGCAGTCATTTCGGGCCGCCTCCGGAAGAACAGATTAATCCGGCGACATGGCGGCTGCAGGTCCATGGCCTGATCGAGCGTCCGCTCACGCTCAGCCTGGACGAGTTAAAGCAGTTGCCGGAAGTCACGATCACAGCCGTGCTTCAGTGCAGCGGCAACGGCCGGGCGTTCTACCGTCCGAGGGTTCCGGGCGTGCAGTGGGAGCGGGGCGCGGTGGGGAACGCCCGCTGGACGGGCGTGCGGCTGGCCGACGTGTTGAAACGGGCCGGCGTGCAGCCGTCCGCGCGACATTTCCAAATGCAGGGCGCGGACCGTCCGATCTCGACGAAAGTCCCGCTGTTTGTCCGCAGCATGCCCCTCGAGAAGGCGCTCCATCCCGATACGCTGCTGGCCTACCGCATGAACGGCGAACCGTTGCCGCTGCTGCATGGGGCGCCGTTGCGTGTGATTGCGCCTGGTTGGATGGCGGACGCCTGTCTCAAATGGTTGACAACGCTTACTGTCTCGGCTGAAGAAGCGAAAGGCTTTTATATGGAGAAGGCCTATCGCTATCCCGATCGCCCTGTCCAACCTGGGACCGCTGTCTCTCGGCATGAGATGAAGCCGGTTGAAGCGATGGTCGTGAAATCGCTGATTGTGGCACCTGCTCAAGGAAGCATCGTCGGGCCGGGTCCGGTCACGATCAGAGGAGTCGCCTGGACGGGCGAGGACAGTCGGATTGCCCGCGTCGAGGTATCCACGGATGATGGGCGAACGTGGACGCCTGCGCACTTGCTCGGCGACGACCTGCCCTATGCCTGGCGCCAGTGGCAGATTGTCTGGCAGCCGAAGGTGACCGGCCGCGCCGTCATTCTCTGCCGCGCGACCGACGATCGAGGTCAAACACAGCCACCTGCGAGTCCATGGAACCCCGGCGGGTTTCTCTGGAACGGAACAGACCTGGTTCAGGTCGACGTGCGGAGGACCTGAACCATGCGCCGGCTGCTGATCGGAACGGCCCTCCTGTGCGTCGTGACCGGATCGTTCGGAACGATCGTCCTGCGGGCCGCGGCTCAGGATGCCTCTCCGGATGGGGAAGCGGGGCAATTGATGGCCAACCGTTGCGGCATCTGCCACAGTACGGATCTGGTCACCCAACAGAAGCTGGACCGTCCACGTTGGACAGCCACCGTGGACAAGATGATCAGTTGGGGCGCCACCCTCTCACCGGAGGAGCGGGACAAGTTGGTGGACTATCTTGTGGCGCAGTACCGTCCGGACTTGCCGGTTGGCGCAACAGACGGGGCGAAGTAACGCATCGCTTGGAGAGAAAGGACGTCACCATGAAATCCTGTTTTTCAGCATTGCAGACAGGGAATGCGCTATTCGTGACAACCGGCATTACGCTGGGCTTCCAGCACACCCAGCAGACATCCAACGTTCCCACCATGGATTTCAACGACACGAACACGTCGCTGGGCATCCAGCACCGGTTTTAATCTTCACGCAAGCAGCCGGAGACGCGGGCCGGACGGCGCGCTGGTTCTCAGTCGGTGACAGAGCCGCCCAGGCCGTCCGCGCCTGTCCGGTCTTCGCTCCGGAGGATTTCCCGGCCTGCTCCGGCGGTATCAGCCGCGAGCGCGTGCTTCGTGATCATCAGGCCGCAGCCCGGGCACATCCAGAGCGCGCCCGTGTGAAACAGCCGGGTCACGCGACAGTGCGGGCAAGAGGGTTCGTCGGCCATTGTGCGATCGTCCCTTTCCTTGTTGTCGCGAGATGTCCCGACTATTTTGGCCAGAGACGCGGGGCGGACGGGCAGGAGGTCCCGTTGCCCCGCGCCTTGAGCCCGTCTTATTCATGAACGCTTCTGCTGCATCTGCGGATTCGCTACTGCGACAAACCTGCACGCAGTTTACCGGCGTGCAGGTGGGCGGGCTCGCCACGCGCTCCCTCGACGTACTGTTTCAAGTACGCCTCGGGCTCTCGTGGCTTCACGCGCCCGTCTCGTCACGCGACCCCGCAGCTTCGCAACGAACCGCCATGAATAAGGCGGGCTGGCCTGCCGTCCGCCGGGTCGTGGGCAAACGGCACGTTGTCAGGATCCGATGCAGGGGGAGAGAAGAGGCGGCTCGTGAAAGCCTCCGCCCTCTCCCCCCATGGCGCATGCCGGCGTCATCGGTCGGGAGTCCATCGTCTCCGGGAACAGGCCGGCTCCCAATGGACGACAGATACTGACGACCTGGCACGTTGCGGGCATCGCGCCATACCGAGTTTGCTGGTGCCGGCGGCCCTTTCACGTCTTATCGAAATTGTCGCCGCCGGATAAAACACTCCAGAGTTTTCCTAGACCGCGAACTGGTCTTTCAGGATCTCGTGGCCCTCGACCGCCTTGGCGATTACCTTCACCAGATCGTCCTTGGAGATCGGCTTCACCAGATAGTCCATGACGCCGGCCCGCATCAGCGACACCGCCCGGTCCACTTCCGGGTAGCCGGTCAGCACGACGACCGGCACGCCCGGGTACTGCTGGCGGAAATAAGCGATCGCCTCGTGGCCGTTGATCTTCGGCATGTGGATGTCGCAGAGGATGGCATCCACCATCAACGGGTTGTCGGCGGAGTTCAGCGCCGCGATCGCGCGCTCGCCGTTTTCCGCCTCCACGACTTCGTAGCCGGCCCTCGTGAGGCTGCGCACGGCGACCTTCCGGATGGCCTCCTCGTCGTCCACCACGAGGACGCGGCCCAATCTGTCGATGGTTGCATCATGCATGTGCAGTGTCATGGCTGACCTCCTTGGATGAAATGTGGCCGGTTGGAAAGGCCACGGTGAATGTGGTGCCCTTGCCGACTTCGCTTTCGACCTGAATCTTCCCCCGGTGCTTTGTGACGATCTTGTGCACGATGTACAGGCCCAGCCCCGTTCCCTTGCCCGGGTCCTTCGTCGTAAAGAACGGGTCGAAAATCTTTCCGAGATGCTCCTTGGGAATGCCGCTGCCGGTATCGCTGACGGAAGCTGTCACCATGTTGCCCCGCACCGCCGTCGCCAGCGTGAGTTGTCCCTTCCCGTTCATGGCCTGCACGGCGTTGCCGATCAGGTTGACGAAGACCTGGTCGATTTCCGTCCGGCGGGCCTGCACCGGCGGCACCGGCTGGAAGTCCGTCGCGACCTCGACAGTTCCGAAATGGGGGCTGCGCCGGATCAGCTTCATCGCGTCCGCCATCCGCTCTCCGAGCGCGAGCTCCGATTCGCCGTCACGGTCGGACTTCCTGGCGTAGGTGGCGAAGTCCCGCACGACCGTCGCGATGTGCTTCGTGTAGCCGACGATGTCCTCGGCGCATTCCCTGATCGTGTCCGGATCCGTTTCGTCGAGAATCATCTGGGCCATGCCCATGATCCCCTGGGCCGGATTGTTGACCTCGTGCGCCATGCCGGACACCAGCGTGCCCAGGCTGGCCAGCTTCTCGGCCTGGATGAGCTGCTCGCCGAGCCGTTTCTGCTCGGTGATGTCCCAGATCACCAGTCCGGTTTGCGGCCGCTCGCTTCCGCGGATGGCGAGGGGGAACAGCCGGTACCGGTAGGCCTTCCCCCGGCTTTCGAACTCGCGGTCCTGCTGCCAGTAGCCGTTTTCGGCGGTCTGTGGTGTGCGCCGCATGAAGACCCAGCTCCGTTGCGCCACTTCCTCAGGGAGCAGGTCATGCATCGACGCGCCGGTCATCTCGGGCCGGCCTTCGCCGAAATACTGGCAGGCCAGCGCGTTGGCATAGACCACGCGGAGGTCGTCGCCGGTCGCCAGGATCGCCCCCGGCACGCTGGCCAGAATCTTTTCCGTTTCGTCGTAGGCCTGCTGCAACGCCCGTTCTGCCTGCTTGCGCTCCTCTTCCACGCCGATGGCCGAGGCGATGATTCCCATCAGCCGGCGGTCGCCTTCCCGCGGCAGGATGTCCTGCTGATAGACGACGCACAGGGACCCGATGTACTGCCCGCTGCGCCGGACCGCCTGTCCCAGATAGGTCTGCAGCCGGCAGGCCAGCACGTAGGGGTCCGTCTGCGCGTAGGACGTCGCGGGCAGATGGCGCACCACGGTCAGATCGGCGTGTCCCTGCTTGATCACTTCAGCGCAGAGATGTCCGTTCGACTCGTACACCGGCGGGAAATCCGAGGGGGTCCGCCAGCGGCCGATGGCATGCAGCCGATTCCCCTCGGCATAGCTGTAGACCGCCCAGGCGCCTCCGAGAAGTTCCCCGCAGAGCGCCGTCAGCCGGTTGATATTCTCGTGCGCGTCTTTTCCGAAACTCAACAGGCACTCGTTGATCTTCTTGAGGCGTTCCGTGTCCTTTTTCCGTTCGATGAACTGGCCGACCTTGATACCGAGGTCCGCCATCATCTGCAACAGGGTTGTGTCGGGCTGGCGGATTTCCCGGCTGAAGAACTCCATGACGCCCATGATGCGCCGCCCGCTGCGGATCGGCACGCCGAACGCGCCGCGGAGTCGCGCGTTGGCGGCGGCCTGCGCGCGCGGGAAATTGAGATCCTTGAGGACGTCGGGCACCCACGCCGGTTCCCCGCTGGCCCAGATGCGCCCCGGCAATCCGATGCCGGACGGGAAGGGGGGATGCTCCTTCAGCGCGGTGAGCTCCGAGCCTGGAATGGTCGGCGGGTGCCACAGGGCTTCACAGCGCAGCACGGCGGCGTCGCGATCCACAAGCCAGATCAGGCCGAGCTCCCATCCCGTGATGTCGCAGACGGCCTGGATCAGCTGCGAGGCCGCCTGGCTGAACGAATCGCAGGATGCCAGGACCATGCTCACGGCCACCTGGGTGCGGTGAAATTCCTCGACCCGCTTCCGCTCGGTGATGTCGCGGATGATCCCGCTGAAGAAGGTGCGGCCGTCCGACTGCCAGGTGCCCAGGGACAGTTCCAGCGGGAATTCCGTTCCGTCCTTTCTGAGTCCGTGCAATTCGACGGGTTTCCCCGCCAGACGTGAATGGCCTGTCGCCTGGACGCGTTCCAATCCCTTCTGGTGCATTTCCCGGTACCGGACCGGCATCAGGCAGGTCAGCGATTGTCCGACCACTTCCTCCGCGGCATAGCCGAACAGATGCTGCGCGGCCCTGTTCCACGACATGATGGTGCCCCGGCTGTCGGCCAGCACGATGGCGTCGGAGGCGGTCTCCACCAGCACGTTCGCAAACGACTGTAAGATAGCTTCGTTCCTGTGCATGGACTCCAGCATGGCTTCCTCTCGATTCCCCCGCGCCGCCTCAGGATGGGGGCACGGGACGAGCCCCGGCCGGTCTCGTTGCTCCGGATGAACGTTCTGCTCGATCACTACGCGGCCTTCTTGTGCGCGCGGGCTTCAGCGGACGCGTGAGCCGTCCGCGTGCGCGGCTTCGGCTTCGCCTGGTTGTCCGGCGTCGGCTCATCTGCGAGCGCTTCATTGAAGATCACCAACCCCAGCATGCCGAGCAGGTAAAAGGCGGTGACGACGATTCCCATTTCCATAACCCACCCCCGTTGCTGCGAACCCTTGCGAGGTTTTTGTCTGTTGCTGTGCCTGCCATGCATTGAGCAAGGTCGGTGCCGTCTTCTTGCCAGGCGCGATTGATGCGCCACGCTGCGCATAATTAGTTGATAAACCATTGGAATTGCGTCTTGTCATGAAACGAAGCTGCTGGAAATTCTGCAAGAGAGTCGCTGCATCAAATCCACCAGTCTGTAAACGGCGCAAGCAGGCTCGAGGGTGAAAAGCCGCGAAACGCCGCATTCCATGCGGGTTTCGTGAGTATGTAAACAATGTGCGCACTATGTAAACCAGGTTGACAGTTCAGGGCTCTCATGCTAGGAGAGGCATCAGCATCGGATTCGAGGGAGCCTCGATACGAAGATGGCCTCGAAAAAAGACATCGCATCAGGCGAGTCGGACCGGCCGGACCAGACGGGGTCGCCGTTGCAGCGCGTGCTGGATCTGTGCGGCCAGATCAATGCCGAACGCGAACTGCCGCGGCTGTTGGAGCTGATCGCGCGGGAAGGCGCGAAGCTGCTCGCGTGCGAGCGCGTGACCATCTTTCTGCTGGATCGCGAGAAGTGCGAACTGATCTCGCAGGTGACCCTGGACGGGGAGAAAATCCGGCTGGATGCCCGGCTGGGGATCGCCGGCGCCTGCGCCATGACGGGACAGACGATCAAGGTGGAGGATGCCCAGCAGGACCAGCGGTTTTATACCGCCGTGGACGCGCGGACGTCATTTCAGACGAAGACCGTGCTGGCGATCCCGCTGCGGAACCCGGCCGGAGAGGTCACCGGCACCTTCCAATGCATCAACACGCGGCACGGGACCTTTACGCCGGACGACGAGGAGGTCGCCCAAGCCCTGGCAGCGCAAGCTGCCATCGCGATCGAGACGGCCCATCTCCTCCAGGATTTCAAGCGGCAGCAGGCCGAGCTCGAGGCGGAGAACGCGCAGCTCCGGAGGGAGGTCGAAAGCCGGTTTTCAACGCAGCAGATCATCGGCACCAGCCGGCCGATCCAGTTGATCGTCCGCTTGATCGATCAGATCCGCGACAGTGCCGTCGACGTGCTCATCACGGGCGAAAGCGGGACCGGCAAGGAGATGGTCGCCAAGGCCATTCACTACAACAGCCCCCGTGCCCGGAAGCCATTTGTCGCGATCAACTGCGCGGCCCTGCCCGAGACGCTCGTGGAGAGCGAGCTGTTCGGAATCGAGAAGGGTGTGGCGACGCAGGTCGAGCGGCGGATCGGCAAGTTCGAGGAGGCGAACGGCGGTACCCTCTTTCTCGATGAAATCGGCGACCTCAGCCAGTCCGCGCAGGTCAAGATCCTCCGCGTGCTGCAGGAACGCATCCTGGAGCGAGTCGGCGGCCGCGCGGGCATTCCCGTGGACGTGCGGGTCCTGGCGGCGACGAACGCCGACCTGGAGCGGGCCATCAAGGCGGGCAAGTTCCGGTCGGACCTGTACTTCCGCCTGAAGGTCGTGACGATCCATACCCCGCCGCTGCGCGAGATCCGAGAGGACATCCCCGTGCTCGCACGAACGTTCCTCCTCCGCTACTGCCAGGCGATGGAGAAGCCTCAGAAATCGCTGTCAGCGGGCGCGATGCGCTGCCTCACGCAGTACGACTGGCCGGGCAATGTGCGCGAACTGGAGAACGAGATCAAGAGGCTCGTGGTCTCCACTCGGCGGACGGCCATCGCGGAGGAGGATCTCGCCGAATCCATCCGCACTCCGGTCGGGCAGGGAGGCACACAGGCCGGTTCTGCGGCGCGCTCGCTCAAGAATGCGGTGGAGGAACTCGAACGGCGTCTCGTGGCCGAGGCCTTGCAGCGCTGCCGTGGGAACCAGGTCCAGGCCGCCAAGCTGATGGGTCTGAGCCGCCAGGGCTTGATCAAGAAAATCGCCCGCTACGGTCTGAAGAACACGTGACTGCCGATGAGAGAAGTCCGCGGTAAACCTGCAACGAAGGAGCTCATGATGAGTCGTTATTCTTCTGTAGGCCGGTTGGTATGTTGCGCGACAGGCTGTCTTGCGCTGATCGTCCTGGCCCTGGCGGAGCCAGGCCATGCGCAGACTCCACGCATCTACGGGCAGGGGACGGCTGCTTCGGGCATGGGCAATGCCTTTTCTGCGCAGGCCGATGATGCGTCCGCGATGCACTACAATCCGGCCGGCATGACGCAGTTGGGCGGCGTGCAATTGCTGACCGGTTCGTTGTTCGTCGGTGGAGCGACCACGCACGTCAGTCCTACCGGCCAGACCACGCGCGGTGACCGGGGCGGGAGTGTGGCTTGGCCGCCTCCGACGCACTTCTATCTGACAGCGAACCTCAAGAACATCGGCTTGGAAAAGTGGACCGCCGGGATCGGGGTCACGACGCCGTTCGGCTCGCTGACTGAATATCAACTGACGGCTCCGTTCAGGGATTCCGTGGTCTTCAACACACTGCCGATGATGGATATCAAGCCGACGATCGCCTACAAGCTCAACGACCAGTTGTCGTTTGGCCTCGGTGCGGACATCTATACGTTTTCAACGTTGTTCGGCGAAGGGCACCTGGAGATCAAGCGCCGGTCATCCGCCACCGGCGCGGACAGCGAAATTAACGGCAGTGGCACCGGCGCGGGATTCAACGCGAGCATGCTGTATACGCCGCTCCGGAACGCCGAGGGCAAGCCGATGGCGAACATCGGAGTGGTCTATCGAAGCCAGGCCGTGGTGCCGCTATCGGGCCAGTTCATCGTCAATGGTGCGGCGCTGGCGGATGCCAGGGCCAATCTCGTCCTGCCGGAGATCGTCACGGGCGCGATTGCCCTGTGGCCGGTGCGCGATCAGGAGCGCGAATGGAAGCTGGAATTGGACGTGGATCACGTGAGGTGGAAATCCTTCCGGAGCACCACGATCAACCTGTCCACGCCGAACGCGGCGGGCACGCCCGCGCTTCCGCTTGCGCTGAACTGGCGCGACACCTACAACGTGATGATCGGGACCGAGTACAAATGGCTCAAACTCGAACGGATGCCCGGGTGGGAGGTGGCGGCGCGGGCAGGGTATATGCATATCCAGACCCAGATGCCGGATCAGACATTCAATGCCGGAATCCCCTCGGCTGACCAGCACGTTCCTTCAGTCGGCCTTGGGCTCCTGTGCAAGGAGAATGGATCCTTCCTGGGATTCAAATGCGGGAACCTCGGCCTCGGCTCCGCAAAGCCGAAGTCCATCGGGCTGGATCTCTCGTACCAGCTGGCCCTGTACGAGGATCGCAATGTCGCGGGCCAGGTGTCGAGCCTGGCAGCTGGGACCAATGCGGCGATCAACGGCACGTACCGGACCACGATTCATGCAGGCGGGGTGAGCTTGCGATTCAACTTCTAGCTGGAAACTCGCAGTCCATGAACGCATTGGGATGCTGGGTGCGAGCATGGGACAGGCGCCTGCCCGGAGCCGGTCTGTCCCTTGGCCTGGGCGCCGCGCTGCTCTTGTCGGTCGGCTGCGCGACGCTCGCGCATGTTCCCACCACGCACATCGTCATGGTCAACGGACGCGGCACCCCGGTCGATCCCACCGGGAATATCGGATGCCGTGAGAAGCCCGAGTCCTGCAAGGACGCCAGGGGAGAAAGCCGGCACCTCTGGCTGATGCCCGTTGAATACCGCCAGATGGATCGCCGATCGCCGGAGAGTCTCCCTTCCCGTCCCGATGCATCTCCCGGGTCGTACGAGGCCTACCTGAAGGTGCTGCTCGATGACCTCGTTGCGCATGCACCGACAAGGAACAACAAAAAGCAGATTCTGATTTTCGCGCACGGCGGACTGAACACGCAGGTCGGCACGGTGGAGCGTGCGTTGGATCTCATGCAGGAGATTCCAAGGGAGGACTACTACCCGATCTTCATCAACTGGCAATCGTCGCTCTTCTCCAGCTACTTCGACCACCTTCTCTATGTCCGGCAGGGCGAATCGTGGGACGGCCTGGGACTGCTGACGACCCCGCTGTTCGTGCCGGTGTACTTCGGGGCCGATGTGGCCCGTGCCATCGCCCGTGCCCCCATCGTCTGGTACTTCCTGGCCCAGAATTTCGTGAAATCAGCGGGGAACACCGAAGCGATTACGGAAGCCGATGCAATTGCGACGGAACTGGAACAGGAATACGGGAAAAGTCCGTCCGGCAACGTCGTGAAGATGGCGCACGATCCGGCTGACCGACGGGAAAGCTGGGAAGCCGCCCTCGCGCACACCACCTCCGCAATGACAATCCCCACCAAGCTCATCGGCTCGATGTTCATCGATGCCTTCGGGAAGAGCGCGTGGGAGATCATGCTTCGCCGCACGCATCTCCTCTACCACACGGAACGCGAAGTGTTCGAAAGTCAAAAAGTCGCCGTTGACGAGGGCAAGAAGGAAACCCCGACCTCCCGCATCAAGCCGGACGGGGCGCTGTCGGTATTCCTCCGGCGGCTCCAGCAGACGATCGATGATCCGGCCCATGGAGGGAGGGACAAATGGGAGATCACGCTCGTCGGCCACAGCATGGGTACGATCGTGCTCAACCAGATGATCCGTGAATTCGGATTGAAAACCGTGCCGGGTCCCGACGGGCCAACTGCGACCACCGGGGTGGCCCTGCCCTTCAACCGCATCGTGTACATGGCCGGCGCGGCAACGGTGCGGGATTATCAGGACAGCCTCTTCCCGTACCTGCGGGAGAACCAGAACGCCAGGGTGTACCACTTGGTCCTGCATCCAAAAGCCGAAGTCCGCGAGCGGTTCGATCCGGGCATTCCCTATGTGGATCTCCCGCCGCGCGGCTCGCTGCTGGCGTGGGTGGACGACTTTTTGTCCGCTCCCGAAACGCCGTTGGACCGGACGGTCGGACGATACGAGAACCTTCTCCCTACCGTTCACAACATCCCCGACGAGTTGCGGGGTCGCCTGCACATCAAAGTCTTCGGGGTCGGCCCGGACGTGCGCGCCCCGCAAAAGCACGGCGACTTTACGGCGCATCTCAAATTTTGGAGACCCGAATGCTGGTGGAGTCCGGGCACGGAATACCCGCACGACTGTTACGCGAAGTAAGTGGCCCGCGCGGGAAGGGGAAAGCGTGATGCAACAGAGCCAAACTGCGAGAAAACGCATCGGCATCCTGGTCATCCACGGGGTCGGCGAGCAGACCCGCTTCGAACATCTCGAGGCCATCGCCGGCAATCTGTTCAAGGCGCTCAGCCAGGATCCGGCGCGAAAACCGCAGATTCAAATCAGGCGCGGCGATCAAGCGCCACTCCACTCGCCGACTGAAAGCTGGCGGAACGCCCCCGCGATTGTCAGTTGGTGGTCGGAGGAGACACAGCGCTGGATCGACACGCACTTTCATGAAGTCACTTGGGCCGATTTGGATATGCCCGACAGCCTGCCGAATTGGGTGCGCCTGGTGGGATGGGGCCTGGCCATGCCGGGCATCAAGTTGGTGGATTCAACCAGGACCTTTCAGGCACGTGAACAGCGTGTCTGCCTGCCGATCCGCCTGAGCGTCGTCCGACGGTTCTTCGTGCGGCTGGAGCTGTTCGGTGTCTCGCTATTGTTCTTTCTCATGCTGACCTCGATCAACATGCTTTCGTGGGTCCTGCGGAGGCTCGCTATCCGATTCACGCCCATCGAGCACGCGCGCGTCATCATTTACGATTATCTGGGCGATGTGAAG
>Ga0187893_10004296_pt1 | contig 27346 bp, 15 predicted proteins | sample MA1701074metaG_FD_139574 | JGI IMG/M metagenome (GOLD analysis project Ga0187893, IMG submission 139574) | White microbial mat communities from a basaltic lava cave in the Kipuka Kanohina Cave System on the Island of Hawaii, USA - MA170107-4 metaG ... | reverse complement strand
GACCGTCCCCTTGCCGCCGCTGTGCGCCGCGGCGTTCCTCGCCGGGTTCTCGGTGCTCGCGCTCGAGGTGCTCATCTTCCGCGGGATGGGGCAGGTGGCGCGCGGCAGCCAGGACACGCTGGGCGCGCTCCTGGCGGCCTTCCTCGGCGCGAGCGCGGTGGGCTCGGCGCTGGGGATCCGGCTCTCGCGCCGCGACGCCCGCACCGGGTTCGTGGTCGGGCAGGCGCTCGCGCTGGTGACGCCGCTCGCCGCTCTCGCGTGGCTGCGCGCGATGTCGCGCGCGGGCGAGCTCGACTGGCTGCGCTTCGGCGCCGCCGCCACGACCTGGATCGGCCGGCTGGGCGGCGAGCTGATCGGGGCCCTCCTCGTCGCGGGACCGGCGGCGCTCGCCACCGCGGTCGCCTTCCCGTGCGCCTGCGAACTGGGGCGCGAGAGGCGCTTCGGCCGGATGGTCGCCTGGCTTTCGGGCGCGTGGACGCTCGGCGCCGCCGCGGGAGGCCTGGCGGCGCCGGGGCTGATGCTCCCGCGGCTGGGGCTGCGCGGCGCGCTGCTCGTCGTCGCGGCGCTGCCGATCGCCGCGCTCGCCGCGGTCGCCCTCGCCGACCGCGGGCTGCTGCGCGGAAGGCGGCGCATCGTGGCGGGGGGCGCGCTCGCCGCGGCGGCGGCGCTGGTCGCGCTGCCGATCGCCGGCGGAAGCGCGTGGAGCGACCCGCTGCTCTTCTTCCGCCGCGTCGCCGGGTCGACCGCCGCGCGGCTGCTCGACTATCGCGAGGACGCCGCCGCCAACGTCGCGGTGGTGGAGCGGGCCGACGGGACGCGCGTGCTCGCGGTCAACGACCAGCTCGCGCTGGGAGGGAGCGGGGCGGGCGAGGTGGAGTTGATGCAGGGCGTCCTTCCGGCGCTCCTCCACCCCTCGCCGCGCCGGGCGCTCGTGCTGGGCGTGGGCGCCGGCGTGACGGCGAGCGCGCTGCGGCAGATGGGCTGCACCGAGGTCGACGCGGTCGAGCTCCTGCCGGCGGTCCTCGACATGCTGCCGTGGTTCGCCGCCGACAACGGCGCGCTCGCGCTCGACCGCGCCGTGCGGCTGCACGCCACCGACGCGCGCGCGTTCGTGCGCGCGGCCGAGCCGGGCAGCTACGACCTCGTCGTGGGCGACCTCTTCTTCCCGTGGGAGGCGGAGTCGGGACTCCTCTACACGCTCGAGCACTTCGAGCGGGTGAAGAGGCTGCTGCGGCCCGACGGGCTCTTCTGCCAGTGGCTTCCCGGCCATCAGCTCCGCTGGGAGGAGCTCGGCCTGGCGGGTCGCACCTTCGCCGAGGCGTTCGCCGGCGCCACCGTCTGGCTCGCGCGCCCCGACTTCCCCTATCCGATCCTCGGCCTCGTCGCCGGCGCCGAGCACCTCGAGATCGACGTTCCGACGCTGGCCAGGCGCCTCGAGGGTCACGCCGCGCGCGAGCTCCTCGCGCGGCTCGGAGTCGCCGACGTGAAGGAGCTGCTCGCGCTCTACGTGGCCGGCGGCTTCTTCTTCCGCGACCGGTTCGACGACCGCGCGATCAACCGGGCGGACCGCGCGATCGTCGAGTACCGGGCGGCACGGCGGGTCGAGACCGACGTGGTGGTCGCGCTGATCAACCGGCGCCGGCTGTTCGAGACGCACGAGGACATCGTCTACCGGATGGTCACGCCGGCGGCGCTCGACCGCAAGCAGGTCGCGGCGCTCAAGCGCGAGCTGTCGGCGGCGGCGCAGGCGATGTGGCGGCTGTTCGACGCCCGCACGAGCATGCTGCTGGCGGCGGCCAATCGCGAGCTTCCGCCCGCGGCGCGCCGGAACGACCCCGCCGAGCTCGAGGCGCAGGCCTTCCAGGAGGTGGGGGCGCTGATGCGCGATCGTCCCGACCACGCGCCGGCCTCGGAGCTGATGCTCGCGCTGCTCGGGCAGCAGCTCCGGCTGGGCGACTTCGCGCGCGTGGTCGAGGGCGTCACCACGCTCGAGAACGAGCCGGCCATCGGAGAGCGCGCCGCGTTGCGCTACCTGCGCGGCATGGCGTTCCTGCGCGCCGTCTGCGACCCCGACGAGCGAAAGGCCGCGCTCTTCACCCGGCCGCTCGAGTTCGCGATCCGAGACCTGCGCCGGGCCGCCGAGCTCGATCCCCGGCTGGTGGAGGCGAGCCTCCACCTCGGCATCGCCCTCTTCCTCGCCGACACCACGGAGGCCCGCGACGAGGCGCGCGTGGTCCTGCAGGCGACTCGCGAGAAGATCGTCGCGCCCGGACGGCCCGACGGCCGCGGGCTGCCGGCTCCCGCCGAGGCGGTCCTGGCCTTCCTGCTCGGCCACGCCGACGCCGGCCGGCAGTGGCTGCAGCGGCCCGAATCGCAGCCGTGGGCGGCGCGGATCGCGGAGGCCGCGCGGCGGCTCGCGCCCGGTTCGTGACCCGCGCCGCGTCCCGAGTCATCTTCGTGTCATCGCGGAAGCCCGGCGCGGCTTGAGCGTCACCATGCGGCCGGCCGACGTCTACGACGGCCGGCGTGAGCGGAGGAGTCCATGGCGACGAGTGCAGGTCTGCTCGCAATCGCGCTTTCGATCGCGGAGCCCCCGGCGCAGGATGCGCGCTCGTACTGGAACGAGTGGGCGGCCGCGCGCAAGTACCGGTTCGCGGCGACGAAGGACGAGCGCGTCCTCCTCCTGCTCCCGGTCGAGCGGCGCCATCCCGAGCGCACGCTGGACCTGGTCGAGCGCGCTCTGGCGCGCGTCGACGCCCTCGCGCCGGCGGCCTCCGGTCCGCCGGTCGCTCCGCCCGCCCCCGCGCTGCCGGCCGCGACGAAGGTCCCGGCCGCCTGGGGGGCGAGCGATCGCGCGCTCGACGAGGGCACGATCGTAATCGGCCTCTTCCGGGATCCGGGCGACTACTCCGAGGCGCTCCTCCACCTCGCGAAGAGCTTCGACTACCTCAAGACGTGGGTCGAGCAGGGCCGGGACGACCCGGGCTGCATCCTCGAGCGGCCGCTCTTCGGCGCCTGCGCCGAGAGCGTGCCGGGGATGGAGGAGTGGAGCCCCGACCACGAGCTGGTGCACCGCGCGGCGCAGCTCGCGATGCTGCGCCGGTTCGGTCAGCAGCCGGTCTGGGTGGCGCTCGGTCTGGGCTGGAACGTCGAGTTCGACGTGCTGCGGTCGATCTACTGCTTCCCGTGGCGGCGCGGCTTCGTCGGGGTGGGGGAGCACGGCGGATTCGAGGGGCTGCTCCGCCGCGCGTTCACGACGCGGCCGAAGCAGCCGCTCACGATCGAGGAGCTCGCCGCCTGCCGGCGCGGAAGCTTCGAGCCCGAGCAGGCGGCGTTCGCCTGGGGCACGATCCGCTTCGTGGCGGAGCACCATCCCGCCGCGCTGGCCCCCCTCCTGCGCGAGCTGCACGAGCGGCGCGAGACGCTGGGCCGGGTGCCGGCCGGCGGCAGGAACTGGGTGATGGCGGCCGACTTCGAGCTCTCCGCGGCCGAGCAGAAGCTCGTGCTCGACCGCATCGTCGCTCCCGACCTGCTCGCGCAGGCCAGCGCCTGGTTCGTGCTCGGGAAGCGCTGGCGCAAGCCGGCCGCCCGGGGGTCGGGGTGATCGGCGCGGGGGGCGTCACTCGGTGAAGATCGGGCTCGCCCACGCCGCGTGGGTGTCGGTCTGGATCGCGCGCAGGTAGACCTGATCGCCGCGGGCGCGACCGGGATCGCGCCACTCGATCGCTAGCTCGAGCGAGCCGTCGCCCTCCACCGCCGCCGCGACCTCGCCGTTCTTCACCAGCTCGAGGCGCGCGATCGGCGCGGTTCCGATCACGAAGCCCGCGTAGCCGGGCGCGCGCTCGGCGTGCTCCGGGTCGGGCGGCGCCACGCGGCTCCCCATGCGCGCGGCGCCGAGCCGGAACCAGACCAGGATGCGCGGGCCCGACGTGGCGTAGCAGGTGCGGGCGCGCAGCGCCTCCAGGATCGCGTCGCGCGTGTTCTCGGCGGCCAGGATCGCGGCCACGCCGCCGCACGGCTGCCCGAGGTGGCCGAGCCCGGGATGGCCGTTGTGGGTGTCGCCCGAGCCGATGAAGCCGAGCCGGTGGCCGCGCGCCAGCGCGTCGCGCACGAAGTGGCCGCGCACCGGGGAGTAGATCGTGCGCGGTCCGCGCGGCTCCTCGGACGAGCCGTGCACCGAGACGATCTCCACCACCGGCTCGAACCGCGGGTCGGGCGCGATGCTCCAGTCGATCGGCACCGGGCCGCCCCCCGGGTGGTGGGGGACGGTGAGCGCGCGCGCGCCGAGCTCCTCGAGGCTGCGCCACAGCCCCTGCGGCGTGTCGGTGGGCGGATCGAGGCTCGAGAAGACCTCGCCCTCGCCGTCGAAGTAGAGCACGTGGCGGTGGCCGTGGAGCCAGCTGGTCCATTCGTAGCCGAGCAGCGTCGTGAACCGCCCCGGTTCGTTCATGAGGGCGGTGACGGCGCCGATCCGCCGCCACAGCTCCGGCTCCTGGTCGAGCTTGCGCATGCCCCAGTGGTCGTGGTCGGTGAGGGCCGCCACGTCGAGCGCGGCGACGTCGCGCGCGTACTCGAAGTATTCCTCCGGGGTCGCGGTGCCGTCCGAGAGCTGCGAGTGGCCGTGGAGGTCGGCCCAGAGCACGCGGCGCGGGTTCTCCGACACCAGGATCGGATTGCTCGCGCGCTCGACGCCGCGGACCCGGGCCACGATGGTGCGCACGCCGGCGGCCAGCGCGCGTGCCGGAACGCGCTGCCGCGCGCGCTGCCCGGGCTCGAACGCGACGCGGGCGGGGAGGTCGAGCCCGGCTCCCTCGAGCTCCACCTCGCCGGTGAAGTCGCGCGCCGCGTTGGCCATCACGTCGAGGAACGCGAGCACGACCTCGAACTCGGCGCCCACTGCGGCCTCGGAGGGCGCGGTCACCACGAGGTCGGCCGCGGGGCCGGGCGCGATCGACACGTGCGGATCGGCGCCGATCAGCCGACGCGTTCCGTCGCCGTCGCCGTCGACCCAGAAGTAGAACGCCTCCTCCGACTCGGCGAAGGTGTCGACGCGGGCGCCCGACTCGCCGCAACCGTAGTCGATCGTCACCTTCCCGCCGGCGGGGAGCGGCCCCTCCTCGATCGCGATGCGCAGGCAGGTGGGCCCGAGGCGGCGCGGCGCGATCCGGACGCCGGCCGCGTCGGTGGAGACCGCGGTGAAGCCGGGGAAGTCGGGCCGCTCGGCCTGCGGGTCGCTCCAGCCCCAGAACGGCGAGACCTGGAAATCGAGGGCGCCGCCCGCGGCGATGCCGTGCTCGCCCGCCGTGAACTCGAACGTGTAGCGCGCCGACGTCCCGGCGACCGCCTCGGCGCCGGCCGCCATCCGCGCGGAGCCGCCGCCGTCCGCCGGTCCGTAGCTGCCGTGCTTGTCGGCGCGCATCTGCTCGTGCTGCTCGGGCTTCGCGCCGTCCTGGTACCTCGGCCGCGCCCCCTCCTGCGGGCGGGCGCCGAGCGCGACGACCGCGAGCACGATGGCGGCCGGGCCGGCGAGCGCGAGCCGCGACCGGGCGGCGCGAGGCGCTGCGCCCCCCTTCATCGGGCCGCCCGTCGGATCACGATCGTCTTGAGCTCCGTCATCTCCTCGCAGGCGTACTTCGGTCCCTCGCGGCCGAGCCCGCTCTCCTTCATGCCTCCGTAGGGCATCTGGTCGACGCGGAACGTGGGGATGTCGTTCACGATCACGCCGCCCGCCTCGATCCGCTCCGCCGCCCGCAGCGCTCGCTCGAGATCGCGGGTGAAGACGGCGGCCTGCAGACCGTAGGGGGTGCGGTTGGCGGCCTCGATCGCCGCCTCGAAGCTCTCCGCCTCGGCCACGCCGACGACGGGGCCGAAGACCTCCTCGTCGCTCACCCGCATCCCCGGGCCGATGCCGGCGAGGACGGTGGGGAGGTAGGTGGCGCGGCCCTGGCTCGCCCCGCCGGCCGCGAGAGCCGCGCCCCTGGAGCGCGCCTCGCCCACCCACTCGCCGACGCGCTCGACGTCGCGCACGCGGATCAGGCTGGTCACCTCGGCCGACTCGTCGAGGGGATGGCCGATCTTCAACGCCTTCGCCCGACCGGCCAGCGCGTCGATCAGATCGCCGGCGCGGCCGCGGCCCTCGACGTAGATGCGCTGCAGGTGGATGCAGACCTGGCCGGAGTGGCTGAAGCCGCCCGCCACGAACCGGTCGAGCGCCTCCTGCCAGTCGGCGTCGCGATCGATCACGACCGCGCTGTTGCCGCCGAGCTCGAGCGCCACCGGCTTGAGCCCCGCCGCCGCGCGGATCCGCCTCCCGACGTCGCGCGACCCGGTGAACGACACCATCGCGACGTCGCGATGGGCGACGAGCGCCGCTCCCGCGACCTCGCCCTCGCCGGGGACCACGTTCACCGATCCGGCGGGCGCGCCGGCCTCCGCCAGCGCGAGCGCGAGCAGGTAGGCCGAGCAGGGAGTCTCCTCGGCCGGCTTCACGACCACCGCGTTGCCGCTCGCGAGCGCCGGGCCGACCTTGTGACAGACGAGGTTGAGCGGGAAGTTGAACGGCGTGATGCAGCCGATCACCCCGCGCGGCACGCGCAGCGTGAAGCCGGTCCGGCCGCGGCCGGCCGGATGGGCGTCGAGCGCGAGCATCTCGCCGCGGACGCGCTTGGCCTCCTCCGCGCTGAACTGCAGCGTCTGCACCGAGCGGTCGACCTCGGCGCGCGCCTCGCGCAGCGGCTTGCCGCTCTCGAGCGCGATCGTCTCGGCGAAGAGCGCGTGCTCCTCCTCGAGGCGGCGCGCCGCGCCCATGAGGACCCGGTAGCGCTCGAACGGCGACTGCGCCGCGCACTTCGCGCGCGCCGCGGAGGCCGCCGCGATCGCGGCCTCCACCTCGGAGCCCGTGGCCGATGGGACCTCGGCGAACGGCCGGCCGTCGAAGGGGGTGGCGACGGCGCCGTGCCGGCTCGCCTTCCTCCAGTCGCCGGCGATCCAGAGCTCGAAACGGGCGGGACGCTGCATGGCGGATGCTTCCGGGCCTCGATCGTCGGCGCATGTTGCGTCCTCTCCGGGAGCGGGGCAAGTTGGAGCGCGATGGGATCACGCCGGCTCGCGCTCGGCTTCACGCTCGCATTCGTCGAGTCCTGGCTGCGCGGCCGCCGGCGGCTGCTCGAGGTCGGCGCCGGCGACGGCGAGCTCGCCCGCGCGCTTCTCGACCGCGGTCACGAGGTGACGGCGCTCGATCTCGACGAGGAGGCGGTCGCGGCGGCGCGCGAGCGGGGGGTCGACGCGCGCGTGGCGCGCTTCCCGGACTGCTCCGGAGGGCCGTTCGACGGCGTCCTCTTCACCCGATCGCTGCACCACGTGCAGCCGCTCGGGGACGCGATCCGGCGCGCGGCCGAGCTGCTCGCGCCCGCCGGACGCCTCGTGATCGAGGACTGGGCGTGGAACCGCGTCGACGCCGCGACGGCCGGCTGGATGTACCGGCTCGTGCGCGACTGGCAGGAGCGCGGGCTGGCGCCGCGCGAGGAGTTCCCGCGTCGCGGCAGCCCGCTCGCGAGCTGGCGGCGAGAGCACGAGCGCGACTGCCACCTCCATCCCGACCACGCGATGCGCGAGGCGGTGGCGGCCGTCCTCACGCCGACGCACGAGGAGCGAGTGCCCTACTTCTTCCGTTACCCGTGCCGCTGGCTCGCGAACCGCCCTCGAGGCGAGGAGGCGGCGGCGGCGGTCCTGGAGCTCGAGCGCGCAGGAATCGAGCGGCGCGCTATCGTGCCCATCGGGTGGCGGTTGGTGGCGGAGCGCGCCTCGGGATGAGCGGGAATCGGCTGCTGGCGACGGTCGCCCTCGCGGGCCTTCTCGCGGCCCGTCCGCCGCACGACGAGGAGATCGACCCGCCCGTCCGGCCCGCCCCGGGCGACTCCTGGTTCGAGCGGCTCGCCGCGGTCGCAGTCGACGCGCTTCCCGAGTCGGTGCTGCCCCAACCGATCCGCGAACGGGTGGCGGCGCCCTACCGCGCCCGCTCCGAGCGCCTCGCCGCGGCAGCCTGGTCGATCGCGTCGACGGCGCCCCGCGGACTCGCCGCGGCCATCGACCTGTCGCTGGGCCAGAGACTCTTCATCGCGTTCCCCGACGTGGCGGTCTCCGCCGAGGCTCCGGCCCCGACCATCCTCCTCGCGGGACGCCCGCTCCCCTTCCCCACGCCGGAGAGCATCCGGACGCCCGGGCCGCACATCTGGTGGGACGCCGAGGGCGAGTGCCTCTGGGCGCTCGCGCTCGATGCGCCGGCCGACGTGCGCATGGAGTACCTTGCCGACCCGGCGGGCGAGTTCGCCCGGTTCGAGCCGGCCTTCGCCGAAGAGGAGCCGACGGCCGCCGGACTGCGGCGGCGCATCGAGCTCGCGCGCGTGGCGCGCGACGCGCTGCTGGTGCCGGCCGGGGGGCGCGTCGGCCTCACGGTCGACTGCACGCGGGTCGACGCGCTGCGCGTGGCGTTCGCCGTGGCCGACTTCGCCCGCGTGGAGCGCCATGGCGCCGTCGAGCCGGTGCACGGCGCCAGCGACGGCGCGGTGGGCCTGGTCGAGGTCGTCGTCGACGGCGAACGGCATCGCGTCTTCGCGGCGGAGGTGGCACGCGCCGACCTCAGCGCGCGCTGGATCCGGAAGGTGGTCGACCTGCGCCCGTTCGCCGGCCGGATCGTGCGCATCGAGCTGGCGACGGCGCCCGGAGCCGCCGGCGATCCCTGGTTCGACTACGGGCTGTTCGGCGACCTCCGTTTCGAAGGACCGGTGCGCACGCCGCCCGACCGGCCCGACGTCGTCCTGATCGACCTCGACACCCTGCGCGCCGACGCGCTCTCGATCTACGGGAACCCGCGGCCGACGAGTCCGCGGCTCGACGCCTGGGCGCGCAGGCACGCGCGCGTCTACCTCGACGTGCGCGCGCCGGCGGCGTGGACGCTGCCTTCGACCGTCTCGATCCTCTCGGGCACGCACGTGCACCAGCACGGGGTGACGACGCCCTCGGCGGCGGCGACGCGCGCCGTGCCGCTGGTCACGACGCTGCTGCGCGAGGCGGGCTACGAGACGATCGGCCGCGCGAACGGCGGCAACGTCTCCACCGCGTTCGGGTTCAGCGAGGGATTCGACCGCTTCGAGTCGTGGCACGACGATCCCGCCCGGCGCATGGACTGGGACGCGACGCTCGAGCGCATCCGCTCCCGCCGCAGCGAGCGGCCGCTCTTCCTCTTCCTGCACACCTACAACACGCACGCCCCGTTCCTGTGCGACCGGCGCTTCGAGGATCCGCGCGCGCCCTACCGGGGACCGCTCGACGACCTGACGGAAGGGGTCGACTACTTCGACGTTCCCCCCGAGGTGCCGGAGGGCTTCGGGCCGCCCGAGTTCGACCGGCTGCGCCGCTTCTACGACGCCGCCGTGGCGCGCACCGACGAGCGGCTGGGAGAGGTGCTCGCGGAGCTGGAGCGCGCGCTCGCCGGGCGCGACGTGCTGTGGATCGTCACGTCGGATCACGGCGAGGGATTCGGCGAGCACGGCAACCTGGGTCACGGCCGGATCCTCACCGAGGAGCTGCTGCGCATCCCGTTGATCGTCCGGTTCCCGCGCTCGATCGGACGCGAGCTCCGCGGGGTGAGCGACGAGCCGGTCTCGTCGCTCGACATCGCACCGACCATCCTCAGGGCGGCCGGCCTCCCGGTGCCCGACCACATGCCGGGACGGGTCCTGTTCGAGCCGCTCGGCGAGCCGGTGCCGCGCCTGTCGCTCAACCACTCCGATCGCATGTGCGTCGAGCTCGGCGGGTGGAAGCTGGTGCGCACGATCGACGAGGAGCGCACGACCGACCGGCTCTTCGACGTGGGCAGGGATCCGCTCGAGCGCGAGGATCTCGCCGCACGGATGCCGGAGCGGGCGGCGGCGCTCGCTCGCCACCTCGAGGCGCTGCTCGAGCGCCACCCGCGGATCGCCGCCCGGGCGCGCGGGCGGACGGTGCAGGACGCCGTGACGCTGGAGGAGCTGCGCGCCCTCGGGTACGGCCAGTGAGCGCGTCGCGCCCTCGCGCCGGCTCGGGAAAAGCGTTCCCGAGCGCGGGGGCCGGGGCGCTCCCTCCTTCCACGGGGGGCCGCGCTCCAGCCGACCAACGATCGGGGCGTCGCCGCGCGGATCCGGGATCGTCCGGCCCCGTCGTCGCGCCGGAACGGGAGCGATGAGCGTACGCCGGATCGCGATCCTGGCGCTGTGGGCGGCGGCCGCGCCGCACCCCGCGCGCGCACAGGAGGCCTCGCGCGCAGTCTCCCTGCGACCGGGGGACGTCGTCTTCGAGCACCTCGACCGGCTGCGCGTCGTCTCCTACCCGAGCGCCAACCTGCCGCCCGATCTCGACGCCGCCCTGCGCAAGCCGTTCAAGACGCTGCTCCCGCGCGTCGACTCGAAGGCGTGGGCGCTCTCGCCGCGGCTTCCCGACGACCTCCAGGCGCGACTCGGAGCCACCACGCGGCTGCGCCACTGGACCGCGGCGCCCGGGATCGTCCCCGCCGCGGACGCCGGCCCGCCGCGGGTCCTGGTGGGGAACCGCGAGGCGGCCGGGAGGTTCGCCGTCTCGGCCACGGCGGCGGGGCCGTTCGTCTGGTGGGACGGCGCGACGCGCACGCTGCAGGCGGTGAGCGAGATCGCGCCGGCCGGGGTGGGGGTCGAGTACGTGGCCGATCCGGCCGGGGAGCTCGGCGAGTGGGAGCTTCGGCTGCGGTCGGGGAGCGACGCGCCGCCCGCGGCGGCCGACCTCGTGAGGCGCGTGGAGCGGTCCAACGTCACCCGGACCGCGCTCCTGCTGCCGGCGGGCGGCGCGCTCGCCCTCTCCGCCGACGAGATCCGCGCCGACGCGCTGCGCGTCGCCGTGGCGCTCGAGAACGTGGGCTGGAAGGCGGTGGGAGGCCGGATCCAGCGCGTGCCCCGCCGCAGCGACGGCGCGGTGGTCGCCATCGACGCGTTCGAGAGCGGCCGGCGCCGGCGCCTCTGGTCGCGGCGGATCGAGCCGTCCGAGGCCGGCTCGGGATTCATCGAGGCGCGCGCGCCGCTCAAGGATCTGGCGGGGCGCGGCGTCGAGCTGCGGCTGGTCACCGAGCCCGGACCGGCCGGCGACGCGGCGTTCGACTACGTGCTCTGGGGCGACCTGACGTTCGAGGGGGCCCCGGCCGCGCCGCCGGCGCGCCCGCACGTGATCCTGATCGACATCGACACGCTGCGCGCCGACTCGCTCTCGATGCACGGATCCCGCAACCCGACGAGCCCGTACTTCGACCGCTGGGCGACCCGGCGCGCCACGATCTTCGAGAACTCCGAGGCGACCGCCTCGTGGACGCTGCCCTCCACGATGTCGATCCTCACCGGGACGTGGGTGCAGCAGCACGGCGTGCACAACGAGGGGACCGCGCGCTCGGGCAGCGCGATCCCGCTGCCGGTGCTCCTCAGGGCCGCCGGCTACGAGACCTGGGGCCTGGTCGACGGCGGCTGGCTGCTGCCGGCGTTCGGGTTCGCCGAGGGGTTCGACCGCTTCGAGTGCGCGTTCCGGCAGGACATGAACTGGGAGTCGGCCATCCGCTGGCTGCGCTCGCGCCGCAGCGAGCGGCCGGTCTTCCTCTTCCTGCACACCTACCTCGTGCACGCGCCCTATCCGTGCGACGTGCGTTTCGAGGCGGGGCGCGAGCGCTACGACGGCCCCCTGCAGGGCAAGCCGATCGACGTGGAGGGGGTGCTCAACCCCGCCTCCCACGGCGTGAAGAAGCTCACTCCCCGCGAGATCGAGTACGTGCGCAACCTCTACGACGCCGGCGTCGCGCGCATGGACGAGACGCTCGGGCGGTTCCTGATCGATCTCGAGCGCGCCCTGGGAGGCGACGACTGGATGCTCGTCTTCACCTCCGACCACGGCGAGGCGTTCCTCGAGCACGGGATGATGGGACACGGGACGCAGCTGCACGGCGAGCTGGTGCGCGTGCCGCTGGTCGTGCGCTGGCCGCAGTCGGCGACCGGCGCGCCGCCCGTCGGCTTCCATTCCGCGCCGGTCTCGTCGGTCGACATCGTTCCCACCGTGCTCGAGTCGGTCGGCCTGGAGATCCCCGAACACCTGCCCGGCCGCTCGCTCCTCTCGCGGGCCGACGAGTCGCGGCCGCGGCTCGCCTTCTCCGACGAACAGCACCAGTCGATCACCCACGAGGGCTTCCGGCTGATCCGCCGCGGGCCGGCCGAGTCGCCGAAGTTCGAGCTGTACGACCTCGCCAGCGACCCGCACGAGCGCACCAACCTCGCGGCCGCGGACGCCGATCGCGTCGCGCGCATGAACGACCTGCTCGAGAGGATCTGCCGCCGCTACCCCCGCATGGAGCGCCGCGACGAGGGCGAAGGCGCGCTCGACGCCGAGGCGCTGGCCGCGCTGCGCGCGCTCGGGTACCTCAGGTAGCGGCGGGCGGGGCGGCCGCGCCGGGCTCCGCGGCCGGCAGCAGGATCTCGAAGGTCGTGCGCTTGTCGGCCGCCGAGCGCACGCGCAGGCGGCCGCCGTGCGCCTCGACGTGCTTCTTCGTGACGGGCAGGCCGAGCCCCGTCCCGTGCGCTTTCGTGGTGAAGAACGGGTCGAAGATCCGGCGGCGCAGCTCGCGCGGGACGCCCGGGCCGTCGTCGGTGATCGTGATCGCGACGCCCCGCGGTCCGCGCTTGAGGGCGAGCGTGATCGTCGCCCGCTCGCGCCCGCGCACGGCGTCGGCCGCGTTCTGCGCCAGGTTGAACAGCGAGTCCTCGAGCATCCCCGGGTCGCCCTCGATCACGAGTTCGGCGGGAAAGTAGCGGCGCACCTCGACGCCGGCGAGGTCGCCGGCGGCCGCGAGCGTGCCTACGACCTTCTCCAGGAGCTGCACGAGGTCGACGCGCTGCCGGTCGAGCGGCCGGTGGCGCGCGAAGGTGAGCAGGTCGTCGAGCACGACGTCGATGCGGCGGATCTCGTGCTCGACCTGCTCGCAGATCCGCGCGCGCGGGTCGCCGGCGGGGAAGTCGGCGGCGAGGAGCGAGAGCGCGTTGCTCATCCCGGTGAGCGGATTGCGGATCTCGTGGGCGATGCGCGCCGACGCCTCGCCGATGGCGGCGAGCGTCTTCGCGTGCAGCAGCTCCTCCTCCATCTCCTTGCGCGGCGTGATGTCGCGCAGGATCGCGGCGGCGCCGAGCAGGCGGCCCTGGTCGTCGAGCAGCCGCATGCGCGTGAGCGCGACGTGCAGCTCGCGGCCGTCCTTGGTGACGCGACGGGTCTCCCAGTCGCGCAGGAAACCGCGCGGCTCGGTCGCCTCGAACAGGCGCTCGATCTCGCCGGTGCGCTTGAGGTCCTCCGGGAGGAGGAAGTCGAAGCGGCGCCCCACCGCCTCGGCCGACGTCCAGCCGAGGAGCTCCTCGGCGCCGAGGTTCCAGCTCGTGATCCGTCCCTCGGGATCGAGCGTGAGCACGGCGTCGCGCGAGAGCTCCTGCATGATGCGCACGAGCAGCTCGCGCCCGAGCTGGTCGAGGGCGCTGCGCGGGTCGGCGCGCCGCCGCGCCGCCGCGGGACGGCCTTTTCTCATCGGATCGCTCCGTCGTGCCGGTGCCCGCGCCACAATAGGAACCATGCCTCACCCCGCGCGCCACCGCCGCATCCTCGTGGTCGACGACGAGCGGCTCATCCGCTGGACGCTGCGCGAGCGCCTCGAGAAGGAGGGGCACGCGGTGCTCGAGGCCGAGACCGGCGCCGCCGCGCTCGAGCTGCTGCGCCAGGAGGACGTGGAGCTGCTGCTGCTCGACTTCAAGCTGCCCGACATCGACGGGCTCGAGGTCCTGCGCGCCGCGAAGGAGCGCCGCCCCGCGCCGGCGGTGATCCTGATGACGGCGTTCGCGAGCGTGCAGAACGCGGTGGAGGCGATGCGGCTCGGCGCGTTCGACTACGTGAAGAAGCCGTTCAACCTCGAGGAGCTCGTGCTCGGGGTGGAGCGCGCGCTCGAGACGGTCTCGCTGCGCGCCGAGGTGTCGCGCTACCAGTCGCTCGATCGCGCGCGCTCCTCGGTGGCCAACCTGGTCGGATCGTCGCGGAAGACCCAGGAGATCCGCACGCTGGTGCAGCGGGTGGCGCGCAGCGGCGCGCGCACGATCCTGATCACCGGCGAGACCGGCACCGGGAAGGGGCTGGTGGCGCGCGCCATCCACTACGAAAGCGAGAACGCCTCGACGCCGTTCATGAACGTCACCTGCACCGCGCTGCAGGAGACGCTGCTCGAGAGCGAGCTCTTCGGCCACGAGAAGGGCGCCTTCACCGACGCGCGCGCCACCAAGAAGGGCCTGTTCGAGCTGGCCGACACCGGCACGGTCTTCCTCGACGAGATCGGCGACATGCCGATGTCGCTGCAGGGGAAGCTGCTGCGCTTCCTGGAGGACAAGACGTTCCGGCGCCTCGGCGGCACGCGCGACATCTCGGTCGACGTCCGCATCGTCGCCGCCACCAACAAGGACCTGAAGGTCGCGGTGAAGGAGGGGCGCTTCCGCAACGACCTCTACTACCGGCTGAACGTGATCCCGATCCAGATCCCGCCGCTGGCGCAGCGCCGCGAGGACCTGCCCGACCTCGTCCGCCACTTCGTGCACGTCTACAACGAGGAGTTCAAGAAGAGCGTCACCGGCTTCGATCCGGCCGCCGAGCGCGCGCTCGCGGCCTACCCGTGGCCGGGCAACATCCGCGAGCTCAAGAACACCATCGAGCGCGCCCTCCTCCTGGCAGAGCAGGCGACGCTCGCGCTCGACGACCTCCCCTTCGAGATCCGCGACGGCTCCGCGAGCGGCGCGCGCCCGACCTCGTTCGTGCTGCCGCGCGAGGGAGTGGACGTCGACGACGTGCACCGCGACCTGCTGCAGCAGGCGCTCGATCGCACCCGCTACAACAAGACCGCGGCCGGCAAGCTGCTGGCGCTCAACCGCGACCAGGTGCGCTACTGGATGCGCAAGTACCGGATCGCGGAACCTCCGGCCGCCGAGGCCCCGTAGGCGCGCCCGCGGCCGATGGCAGCCCGACTGAACGTCGCCTTCCTCTGGCATTTCCACCAGCCGGAGTACGCGCACCCCGAGGACGGCGCGCCGGTGCTGCCGTGGGTGCGCATGCACGGGGTGCGCGGGTACGCCGATCTGACGGCCATGCTCGAGGAGCACCCGGCCGTGCACGCGACGCTCAACTTCACGCCGGTGCTGCTGCGGCAGCTCGAGCGCTGCGTGGAGGAGTGGGGCGGGGCGCGCGAGGACCGCCTGCTCCGGGCGTGCCGCGCGCTGCCGGCGCCGCTCGCGGACGGCGAGCGCGCGGCGCTGGTCTCGCTCCTCTTCTCCGCGAACCGGCGGCACATGATCACGCCGCTCGCGCGCTACCGCGAGCTGCACGAGCGCTGCGCGCCGGCGCTCGAGGGCAGCGACCGCATCCCGCTCTCGGACGCCGACCTGCTCGACCTGGCGGTGCTGTTCCACCTCGCGTGGAGCGGGTTCCGCGTGCGTCGCCGCCCCGAGGTGCTCGAGCTGCTGCGCAAGGGCCGGGGCTTCGACCCCGCCGATCTCGATCGCCTGCTCGCCGTGCACCGCGACGAGCTGCGCGACCTGCTGCCGCGCGTACGGGCTCTCGCGGCGCGCGGCCAGGTGGAGCTCTCCACGACGCCCGACCACCACCCGATCCTGCCGCTGCTCTGCCGGCTCGACTCCTCCGAGTTCCCGCAGGCGGGCGGTCTCGCCGACCCGTTCCGGTTCGAGCAGTCCGACGACGCGGCCGACCACGTGCAGCGCGGGCTCGCCACGTTCGCGCGGGTCTTCGGCCGCGCGCCGCGCGGGATCTGGCCGGCGGAGGGCGCGGTGTCGGAGGCGGCGGTGCGCGAGCTGGCGCGTGCGGGCGTCGCCTGGACGGCGAGCGACGAGGCGGTCCTCTTCGCGTCGCTCGCCGCCCGCGACGGGGGCTGGAGGGAGAACCTCCGCCGGCCGCAGCGGGTGGTCACCGATGCGGGTGCGATCGCGCTCTTCTTCCGCGACCACGACCTCTCCGACCGGATCGGGTTCACCTACCAGGACTGGCCGGCGGAGGCGGCCGCGCGCGACTTCCTGCGCCGCCTCGACGAGGCGCGCGCCGGCAGCTCGCTCCCCGAGCCGGTCGTCGCCGTGATCCTCGACGGCGAGAACCCGTGGGAGCACTACGCCGGCGCGGGCGAGCCGTTCCTGCGCGCGCTGCACCAGGAGCTGGCGGTCCACCCGCGCCTCGCCACGGTGACGCTGTCGGAGGCGCTCGCGCGCGACGCGGAGAACCCCGCCGCCCCGCCGCTGCCGCGGCTCGCGCGCGGCTCGTGGATCGACGGCAGCCTCGACACCTGGGCGGGACAGCGCGAGAAGCTCGAGGGCTGGCGGCGCCTCGCGCAGGCGCGCGCCCTCTTCGCGGGGCGGCCGCTCGGGGAGCTGCCGGAGCCGGTGGCCGAGTCGCTGCGCACGCTGGAGGGGAGCGACTGGTACTGGTGGTTCGGCGACGACCACCACACCGCGCAACGCGAGCTCTTCGAGGAGCTGTTCCACGCCCACCTGCGCCGCCTGTTCCGCGCGGCCGGGCGCGACGTCCCGCCGCTCCCCGAGCGCGACGCGCGCCGCGAGGACGTGCGGCCGCGCCGCGAGCCGCTCGAACCGATCCGGCCGCGCGGCCGGCCGGAGGACCTGTTCGAGTGGCAGTCGGCCGGCTGGTACGAGCTGCGCGCCTCGGGCGGCTCGATGGCGCGCGCCCGCCGCGTCGCGCGCCGGCTGCTCTACGGCTTCGAGTCGCGGCGGGACGGCGCGCCCGACGTGCTCCACCTCGGCGTCGAGCGCGACGCGCCGATCGAGCGGGGGCGCGTCTTCGTGGTGGAGCCGCGGCCGACCTGCTGCGAGAGCGTGCCCGAAGCGGGCGGGCCGCGGCTCGCGTGGCTGCGATTCGAGGTCGCGCTCGACGCGGCGGGCGCGTCGGCGGGCTCGACGCTGCGATTCCGCCTCGAGCTCGACACCCAACGCGGCGAGCTGCTGCACTGGCCCGGCGGCCGGCTCGCGCGAGCGCGCGTCCCGGGAGGGGAGTTCCACGCCGCGCGTTGGTACGTTTGAGCCGCGCCGGCGGGGCGGCGTCGTCCCAGGTCCTCGAGGAGAGACTCGATTGTCGGAGCTGCGACGCGACCCGCTCGACCAGCGCTGGATCATCGTGGCTCCGGAACGCGCGCGACGACCGCGCGGCGCGCTCGGCGCGCTCGGCGCCGCCCTCGACCCGGTCGACCCCTGTCCGTTCTGTCCCGGCCACGAGGCGCTCACGCCGCCGGAGATCCTCGCGATGCGCGAACCGGGGAGCCACGCCAATGGACCGGGCTGGCGGGTGCGCGTCTTCGCCAACCAGTTCCCCTCGCTCACCGTCGAGGGGCCGCACGGCCAGCGCGCGGAGGGGCCCTACGACGCCATGCGCGGCGTCGGCGCCCACGAGGTGGTCGTCGAGTCCCCGGACCACGATCGCGACCTCCCCGACCTCGAGGTCGGGGCGCTGCGCGACGTGCTGCTCTGCTACCGCGACCGGATGGCCGATCTCTACCGCGACACCCGGCTCAAGTACGTCATGCTGTTCAAGAACTGCGGGGCGGCGGCCGGCGCCACCCTCGACCACGCCCACAGCCAGATCATCGCGACGCCGGTCAACCCGATCCGCATCAGCCGAAAGCTCGACGCCTTCCGCGAGCACTTCAAGCGCAAGGAGCGCTGCCTCTTCTGCGACCTGATCCAGCACGAGCGCCACGACGGCAGCCGGGTGGTGCGCGACGACGGCGGCTTCCTCACGTTCGCGCCCTACGCGTCGCGCTTCCCCTTCGAGCTCATGATCGCGCCGCGCGAGCACCGCTGGTCGTTCGCGGAGCTCACGCGGCACGAGGCCGACTCGCTGGCCCGCGCCCTCAAGGATGCGCTGCTGCGCGTGCGGCTGGGGTTGGGCGACCCGCCCTACAACTTCGTGCTGCACGCCGAGCCGAACCTCCACGCCCTGCCGCGCCGCTCCGGCTTCTGGGACACGCTGCGCGACGACTTCCACTGGCAGTTCATCATCTACCCGCGCCTCACCGCGGTGGCCGGCTTCGAGTGGGGCACCGGCTTCTACGTCAATCCGACCCCGCCGGAGGAGGCGGCCCGCCACCTGCGCGCGGTGGACGTGAGCGACGCCGCCGTCGCGCACTGGCGCGCCGCGCGCGCGGCCGGCGCGAAGCAGGGAGGCGCCTGATGCCGGTCACCGAGCAGCTGCGGCGCACGCTCACGCTGATCCTCGCCGGCGGTCAGGGGGAGCGGCTGATGCCGCTCACGGCCGAGCGCGCCAAGCCGGCGGTCACCTTCGGCGGCATGTACCGCATCATCGACTTCACGCTGAGCAACTGCATCAACTCGGGGCTGCGCCACGTCTACGTGCTCACGCAGTACCGCTCGCGCTCGCTCGAGGACCACCTGCGTCTCGGGTGGAACTTCCTGCCGCGCCGCCTGGCGCAGTTCATCGCGCCGCTCCCGCCGCAGCGCGCCACCAAGGAGAGCTGGTACCTCGGAACGGCCGACGCCGTCTACCAGAACCTCGAGACGATCCACGCCGAGGGCAAGCCGCGCGTGCTCGTGCTCTCCGGCGACCACGTCTACAAGATGGACTACCACCGGATGCTGCAGGACCACCTGCGCACCGGCGCCGCCGTGACCATCGGCGCCGTGCCGGTGCGGGTGGCCGACGCCTCGCGCTTCGGCGTCCTGAGCGTGCGTCCCGACGGCTGCGCCGGCGAGTTCGCGGAGAAGCCGGAGCGACCGCGCGAGCTGGCCGACCGCCCGGGCCACGTGCTCGCCTCGATGGGGATCTACCTGTTCGAGACCGACGTGCTCACGCAGCTCCTCACCGAGGACGCGGCGCGGGCCGATTCCTCGCACGACTTCGGGAAGGACGTCATCCCGCGCGCGATCCGCGGCGGGCGCGTCTTCGTGCACCACTTCGTCGACGAGAACCAGAAGGACGAGCCGTACTGGCGCGACATCGGGACGCTCGACTCGTTCTACGAGGCCAATCTCGACCTCGTCGCCGTCACTCCGCAGTTCAACCTCTACGACCAGCACTGGCCGATCATCACGCTGCAGCACAACGAGCCGCCGGCGAAGACGGTGTTCGCCGACGCTCCCGGCACCGGGCGCCGCGCCGAGCTGCTCGATTCGATCGTCTGCCCCGGGGTGATCGTCTCCGGCGGCCGCGTGGAGCGCTCGCTGCTCAGCTACCGCGTGCGCGTCGAGGAGAACGCGGTGGTGGAGGACTCGATCCTGCACGCCGGCGTGGTCGTGGGGCCGCGCGCGCGCGTCCGGCGCGCGATCGTCGACAAGTGGACCGTGATCCCGCCCGGCGAGCAGATCGGGGTCGACGTCGAGCAGGACCGCCGCCGCTTCACCGTCTCGCCGGGGGGCGTGGTGGTCGTGCCGATGCGCTTCCCGTTCCGCGGCCCCGGAAACGCGTGAAGGCCGCCGTTGCCCGCGGCGGCCTTCCCGTGATGGCTCGTAATTCCAGAGCCCGTCTTCTCAGGTGCTTCTCGCCCCGCAGTAGTTGCCGGTACCCAGGCGCGATCAGCGGAGGGCTTTCGCTCTCCGGGGGGCCGATCGATGCAACGGTTGTGCCGTTCCGTCCCATCCCGGGGCGCGGGCGGGACGGAACGCCCCGGCGGCGGCTCGCCGGGACATTTCGCCCCAATCAGCCGGCGGCCGGCTGGGGCGAATCGTCCCGCTCTTCCTCGTCGGCCTCGTCCTTCGCGACCCCGAACTCGAGCAGCTTGCGGTAGAGCGTGCGCCGGTTGATCCCGAGCACGTCGGCGGTGCGGCCGCGGTGGCCGCCGCACTCCCGCAGGACGTGCAGGATGTGCTGCCGCTCGAGATCGCCGAGAGTCAGCGGCCCGGCGTTCGGCGCGCCGGCGCCGGCCGCCTTCTCGCGCAGCTCGCCGGGAAGGTCCTCGAGCTCCACGAGCGGCGTCACGCACAGGATGGCGGCGTGCTCGACGGCGTTCTCGAGCTCGCGGATGTTCCCGGGCCACGTGTGGGCCTGCAGCGCCGCGAGGGCGGGGGCGCTGAATCCCCCGATCTTCTTGCCGAAGCGGCGCCCGAACGCCTCGAGGAAGTGCTCGGCGAGCATCGGCAGGTCGTCCATCCGGTCGCGCAGCGGCGGGAGCTCGAGGCTCAGCACGCGCAGACGGTAGTAGAAGTCCTGGCGGAACCCGCCGCGCTCGACCGCCTTCTTCAGGTCGGCGTTGGTGGCCGCGACGATGCGCACGTCGATCCGGCGCACCTTGCGCTCGCCGAGCCGCAGGAGCTCGCTGGTCTCGAGCACGCGCAGCAGGCGCGACTGCATGCTGAGCGAGATGTTGCCGATCTCGTCGAGGAAGAGCGTGCCGCGGTCGGCGGCCTCGAACAGCCCCTGCGTGGGCTTGTCGGCCCCGGTGAACGCCCCCTTCGCGTAGCCGAACAGCTCGCTCTCGAGCAGCGTGTCGGGCAGCGCGCCGCAGTTGATCGGGATGAACGGCTCGGCCGAGCGCGGGCTGCGCCGGTGGATCTCGCGCGCCACCAGCTCCTTGCCGGTGCCCGTCTCGCCGAGGATCAGCACGGTCGAGTCGGTGGGCGCCACGCGGTCGAGCAGCTGCACCGAGCGCTGGAACGCCGCGCTCTTCCCGAGGAGCGACGGGCCCGGGGAGAGGTGCTGCACGCGGCGCTCGAGCCGCGACTGGCGGTCGCGCAGAGCCTTCTTCTCGAGGGTGCGCTTCACGGTGAGGCGCACCTCGTCGAGGTCGAACGGCTTGGCGAGGTAGTCCTCCGCGCCGCGCTTCACGGCGTCGACCGCCGACTGCAGGCTCGCGAACCCCGTGATGACGATCACCTCGGTCTCGGGGCTCTCGCGCTTCACGCGCTCCACCAGCTCGAGGCCGTCCATGCCGGGCATGCGCACGTCGGTGCAGATGAGGTCGACCAGCTCGTCGCGCAGGCGGGTGAGCGCCGACTGCGCGTCGCCGGCCTCGTCGACCTCGTAGCCCTCCTCCCGCAGCACCTCCGCGAGTCCGCTGCGGATCGCGGGTTCGTCGTCCACCACCAGGATGCGTGGCATCGCCTCTCCCCGGCCTGTCACTCGTGCCGCGCCGCGATGGGGTTCTTCGTCCCGCGGTCGACGGGCGAGCCGTGATCGAGCGGCAGCTCGAACTCGAAGCGCGCTCCCCCTTCCGGGCGATTGTCGGCAAAGATCGCGCCGTGGTGCTCCTTCAGGATGCCGTACGAGACGGAAAGACCGAGTCCGGTCCCCTCTCCCGGAGCCTTGGTGGTGAAGAAGGGCTCGAACAGGTGGGGGAGGACCTCCGGGGGGATCCCCGGCCCGGTGTCCTCGACGGTGACCCGCAGCGCGCGTCCGGCGGTCGGCAGCCGGCTGGTGGGCGCCGCGACCGCCCGCACCGTGACCCCGCCGCGCGTCCCGATCGCCTGGATCGCGTTGAGCAGCAGGTTGAGCAGCACCTGGCTGATCTGCTGGCTGTTCCCCACGACGCGCGGCAGGTCGGCGGCTACCTCCTGGACGATCTCGACGCCGGCGAGGCGCGCGCGATCGGCCACGAGCGCGCAGGTGCCGTGGACGACGTCGGCGATGCCGAACGGCTCGAAGCGCGTGGGGGCGGCGCGCGCGAAGTCGAGCAGGTTCCGCGTGATGCCGGCCACGCGCTTGCCCTGCTCCACGATCTTCTCGAGCTTCTCGGCGTCGATCTCGCCCTTCCTCGCCCGCTCGAGCGCCCGCTGCGCGAACATGGTGATGATGCCCATCGGGTTGTTGATCTCGTGGGCGACCCCGGCGGCCAGCGCCCCCAGCGACGAGAGGCGCTCCGCCTTGACGAGGCGGGCCTCGAACGCCTTGCGCTCCGAGACGTCGCGCAGGATCGCGCGCACCCCGACCGGACGGCCGCCCTCGACCACCGGAGTGGCCGAGATCTCGACCGGGACGCCGCGTGAGCCGCCGGCCACCCGCAGCGCCGACTCGAACGCGCGCAGCGTGCCGCCCTCCAGGACGCGCTCGAACGCGCGCCGCGTGGCGTCGCGCGCCTCGGCGGCGACGAAGTCGAGGAACGGGCGGCCGCGCAGCTCCTCGGGGGAGGCGCCGAGCAGCTCGGTCTGGCGGCGGTTGGCCGAGACGATGAGCCCCTGCGCGTCGGTCACCTGGATCAGGTCGGAGGCATTCTCGACGATGTCGGCGTAGCGCTTCTCCGACTCCACGATCTGCGCGTGGGCGCGCCGCAGCTCGTCGAGCGCCGACTGCAGCTGCTCGGTGCGCTCGCGGATGGTGTTCTCCATCCCCTCGTAGAGCGAGCGCAGCTGCGCCGCCATGGCGTTGAACTCGCGCGCGAGCTCCTCGACCTCGTCGTCGGTGGGCAGGTCGAGCCGCTGCTTCAGGTCGCCGCGGCCGACCTGGATGGCGCCGTCGCGCAGCACGCGCAACGGCCGCGTCAGCCGCCGCGCGAACCAGATCCCGATCAGCGCCGCCAGCAGCAGGGCCGCCGCGAGCACCTCGGCGAACACGAGGCGGAAGCTCTCCACGCTCTCGAGCAGCTCGCGCGCCGGCCGCCCGACCGCCAGCACGTGGCGCACGCCGGGATCGTCCCGGCGCGGGTGGAGCGGCGCGAAGGCGACGATGTCGCCGCGCTCCAGCAGCGCGGCGTTGGAGCCGCCGTCCTGCGCGTGCTGACGGAGGTCGAACCGGGCGGGGATCTCGGCGAAGCGGTCGGGCCGCGACGTCGCGAGGGGCGCCAGCCGGTCGGCGAACCAGACGGTGACGACGCCGGCGTCTGCGGCCTGCGCGGGCTCGTCGGGGTGGAGCTGGCGCAGGAGCTCGCGCCACGAGTGCACCAGCACGATCCAGCCGTACTCGGTGCCCTGCAGCATCTCCTTCACGCGCGCCGCGAAGACCTCGAGCGCCTCGCCTCCCTCGGCGGCGGGGCGCACCACGGTGGCTCGCAGCACGTCGCGCTCGGGGTGCTCGTCGCGCGCGGCGGCGAGGGCGCCCGCGATCGCCTCGTCGAGCGGAGCCGGCTCGGCGCGCAGGTAGCCCTGCCCGTCGAGCGTCACCATCGGTCGCGCCGTGATCCCGCCGTTCCGCTCCAGCCAGAGGACCGGCGTGCCGCCCTCGACCTGGAACGCCAGCGAGAGCACGAAGGCGAGCCGGCAGCTTCGCTGCTGCTCCAGCAGCGTGCGCAGCTTCTGGTCGACCGTGTCGAGGTCGCGGCGGATCTTGCTCCAGCGCGCGCCGCTCACCGGGTTGATCTCGCCGGTGGTGCGCATGCTGGCGTCGGGCCAGAGGTCGGAGAGCAGGCGCTCGAGGTCGTCGTTCTCGCGCACCAGCGCGCCGAGCCCGAGCTGCACGCGGTCGAGCAGGTCCTCGATCCGGCGCGCGTCGGTCGCGCACGACTCCGAGATCAGCGTGAGAGCCTGCTCGGAGAGCGCGTCGGAGGCCTTGCGCAGCGCGTAGACCGAGACGGTGACGGCCGGAAGCACGGCGACGGCCACCAGCACGGCCAGCATCTTGTTGCCGATGCTCTTGAGGCCGGGGCGCGGCGCCGCCGCCATCAGCGCTCTCCCAGGATCTCGCGGTGCCGTCCCGCCGCCACCTGGTGGAGGTAGCGCGGCGCGGGCGCCGAGGAGAAGGGCCAGGTGATGCGCACGCGGTCGGCGCGCGGCAGCCGTCCGAGGCCGAAGTGCGCCTCGAACGGCCCCTGGCACAGGTAGGAGCCGCCGGAGAGCAGCTCCTGCACCAGGCGGCGCTCGCCGACGTCGGCGGTCACCAGCACGTTCACCGCGTCGGCGCGCATCGGCCGGAGGCTGACCGCCAGCGTGAGCGAGCGATTGCCGAGGTCGGGCAGCCGGTTCTCCAGCACCACGACCGGCCCGTCGTTCTGCGCGATCACGAGGTCGAGGTCGCCGTCCTGGTCGAGGTCGCCGGCCACGACGCCGCGCGCGGCGTAGGCGCGGCCGAGCGCCGGGCCCGCCGACGCGGTCACGTCGACGAAGTGGCCGGCGCCGTCGTTCTGGAACAGGAGCGGCTTCTCCGGCGTGCAGGCGAGCGCCCCCTCGCGCGGGCTGGTGAACCCGTTGCCGATGAAGACGTCCTGGTCGCCGTCGTTGTCGTAGTCGAAGAAGACGCAGCCCCAGCCCACGAACGGCGACGTCGCGCGGCCGAGCCCGGAGCGGTCGCTGCGCTCCTCGAACGTCGGCTCGGAACGGATGGCGCCGTTCGCGTCGGCGCGCGCCTCGTGCCGGAACAGGAAGAGCGAGGCCGACTGGAACCGCCAGTTCGTGGTGAGCAGGTCGAGGTCGGCGTCCCCGTCGGCGTCGCCGCGCGCGATGCCCATCCCGGAGTTGGGATCGTGCAGACCGAACTCCGCGGTGGCGTCGTCGAAGCGGCGGCGGAGGTCGAGCCCCTCCGCCGGGTCGGCCGGCACGTTGCGGAACAGCACGTTGTCGGAGGCGTCGTTGGCCACGTAGAGCTCGGGATAGAGGTCGGCGTCGATCAGCATGAAGAGGACGCCGAGCCCGCGGCCGTGCGGGTCGCGCGCGCGCGCGGCGCGCGTGATCTCGCGGAAGAGGAGGTCGTCCTCGTCGCCGTCGTTCAGGTAGAGGCGGTCGGGCTGCGACTCGAACGTCTGCGGCTGGAAGCGGAACGGCTCGGAGCGCTCGAGGCGCTCGCGCTCGGTGGGTCGCAGCATCTGCATGGCGTGGCGCTCCTCGAAGTAGGAGAGGTAGTTCGCCACGTAGAGGTCGAGGTCGCCGTCGGCGTCGAGGTCGCCGAAGGTCGCCCCGGTCGAGAACTCGACCACCTCGTGCTCGGGGCCCAGCTCGGCCGGGGGCGGGCCGGGCCGCGCCTCCGGCGGATGGAGCGGGTCGCTGCGGATCCAGTGCCAGCGCCCGCCGCGCACCCCGGCGTCCTGCGCCGCCTCGACGAACGCCAGCGTCCCGCGGTCGGCGAGCTGGTTGAGGAGGAGCAGGTTGTCGCCGTACACGGTGATGAAGAGGTCGACGTCGCCGTCCCCGTCGACGTCGCCGGCGCACACTCCCTGCGCCGCTCCGCGCCAGGTGATCCCGGCCGCGTCCGTCACGTCCTCGAAGCGGAGCTGCTGGCGCTCGGCGCGGCGGTTGAGCAGGATCGTGACGCCGGTGCGCGAGGCCGGTCCGCCGAGCAGCACCAGGTCGAGGTCGCCGTCCTCGTCGAGGTCGAGCAGCCCGAGCCCCGGCGCCACCGCGTCGACGATGGAGCGCACGCCCTGGCCGTGGTCGTGCTGGAAGGGAGCCAGCCCGACCTGGTCGGTCACGTCGACGAACTCGGTGCCCGCCGCCGGCGGCCGCATCGCCGGCTCCGACGCCGGGGAGCGCAGCGCGCGCGACGGCAGCGGTCCGCCGAACCCCACCACGACGAACGCCGCGAGCGCGAGCACGCTCAGGGCGAGCAGCCCGAAGGCGAGACGAGCATCCGAGGCGAATCGCACGGCGGCATTCTCGCGCGCGGAGCGCCTCGTTCCACCGGCCGTCCGCCGGCGCCGCGGCCGCCGGGTAGACTCCGCCGCCCTTCGCGGGTCGCCGCGCGTCGGTCCGCGGCTCGTGGAGGTCGGAGGGGAGAAGCCATGGCCGAGCAGATCCTCGATTCGATCCTCGATGCCGTCGGCGCCACTCCGGTCGTCCGCCTCCGGCGCGTCGCGCGCGGCCTGCCGTGCGAGGTGCTCGGCAAGTGCGAGTTCCTCAACCCGGGCGGGTCGGTGAAGGACCGCATCGGCGTGAGGATGGTGATCGAGGCCGAGAAGAGCGGGCGGATCAAGCCGGGCGAGACGCTGATCGAGCCGACCTCGGGCAACACCGGGATCGGGATGGCGCTGGCCGCCGCGGTGCGCGGCTACCGGATGATCATCACGATGCCGGAGAAGATGAGCCGCGAGAAGCAGGTGACCCTCGAGGCGCTCGGGGCCGAGATCATCCGGACTCCCACCGAGGCGGCCTGGGACTCGCCCGACAGCCACATCGGCGTGGCGAAGCGTCTGAGGGAGATCCTGCCCGACAGCCACATCCTCGATCAGTACAACAACCCCGACAACCCGCTGGCGCACTACCACGGCACCGGCGCCGAGATCGTGGCGCAGGTGGGCGGCCGCCTCGACGCCGTGGTGATGACCGCGGGCACCGGCGGCACGCTCACCGGCGTCGCGCGCAAGGTGCGCGAGGAGATCCCGGGGTGCCGCATCGTGGGCGTCGATCCGGAGGGCTCGATCCTGGCGGGACCCGGGGAGATCAAGCCCTACAAGGTGGAGGGGATCGGCTACGACTTCATCCCCGCCGTGCTCGACACCGCGCTGGTCGACGAGTGGTTCAAGAGCAACGACCGCGACTCGTTCCTGATGGCGCGGCGGCTCATCCGCAGCGAGGGGCTGCTGGTGGGCGGATCGTCGGGAGCGGCGGTCTGGGCCACCCTCAAGCTGGCCGCCCGCATGAAGGCGGGCCAGCGCGTCCTCACCATCCTGCCCGACTCGATCCGCAACTACATGACGAAGTTCGTCGACCCGCAGTGGATGCGGGAGAACCGCTTCGTGGAGCGCGACTTCGCGATGGGGGAGATCGGAGACGTGCTGCGCGCGCTGCCGCGGCGGACCATCGTCACCGTGGACGTGGCCGACGCCGTCGGGAGAGCCATCGAGACCATGAAGGGCAAGGGCATCTCGCAGCTCCCCGTGCTCGACCAGGGGCGCCTCGCCGGGATCCTCACCGAGAGCGACGTGCTGCAGGGGCTGGTGGCGCAGCAGTGGCGGCTCGACACCAAGGTGGCCGAGGCGATGGTGCGGCGCGTCAGCACCGTGGGCGAGCACACGCCGGCGAGCATGCTGCCCGAGATCTTCGCGCGCGGCGAGGTCGCCATCGTCGTCGACGGCGGACACCGCGTTCTCGGGCTGCTCACGAAGATCGACCTGGTCGAGTACCTGACCCAGGTTCAGCGGCTCCAGCAGACGACCTCGCCGGTATGAGCGGGCGGTCACCCGCAGGTCGTCGCGCCGGCGCCGGCCGCGGCGTGGAGCGGGCGGACTGATGCCCTCGTTCCTGGTGCTGGGCGGCGGGCTCGCCGGGATGGGCGCCGCCGAGGCGCTCGCGCGCGCCGGGATCGGCGACGTGACGATCGTGGAGCGGGGCGGCGAACTCGGCGGGCTCGCGGGCACCTTCGAGCACGACGGCCGGAGCTATCCGCTCGGCTACCACCACATCCT
>Ga0187893_10004295_pt1 | contig 27348 bp, 24 predicted proteins | sample MA1701074metaG_FD_139574 | JGI IMG/M metagenome (GOLD analysis project Ga0187893, IMG submission 139574) | White microbial mat communities from a basaltic lava cave in the Kipuka Kanohina Cave System on the Island of Hawaii, USA - MA170107-4 metaG ... | reverse complement strand
TCCGGCGCGTGCGGCGCAATTCGCAACCAGCCTTTGATGCCATAGGCGCCGCGCACGACGCCGAGTTCGATCAGATCAGTCGGAGCGACGCCCGCGGCCAAACCAGAACTACACCGTCGGTTGCCCAAACTCCTTGACCAGACGCGCGACGGTCGGACTCATTTGCGCGCCGACGCCCTGCCAATAGCCGAGTCGGTCGACCGCAACGCGAAAGCGCGGTTCGCCTTCGGCGGCCTTGGGGTTGTAAAAACCGACACGCTCGATGAAGCGTCCATCGCGGGCGTTGCGCGAATCGGTTGCGACGATGTTGAAAAAGGGGCGCTTCTTGGCGCCCCCACGCGCGAGACGAATGACAACCATTGGATTTCCTTGCCTAAGGAGGCTCTGAAAAACTACTGCGCGACCCGATCTTGCGCCTGCGCTGCTCGCTGTACTACTCGTACAGGTCCGCTGCTCGGCGCAACCTCGGTCCGCTCGCTACGTTTTTCAGAGCCTCCCTAACGAATGTCGCCGCAGCGAAAAGCGCGCGATTGTATCTGTGGGCGACGGATCGGGGCAAACAGCAGGGGGGGGCCGCGGTGGGGCTGAGTTTGAACTTCCGCAGGTCAGCGAGTAGCTGCATAAGTCCGCAAGACTTGTCAATCACTTGCATCCATCATGCGCCCCATGGAACACGGAGAGCGGCGATGCGAACCATATGGGTGACGGAGGCAATCAGGGTCGTGGGGCTGGAGCTTCGGACGACCAACGAACGTGCGTTCGAGGACATCCCGGCACACTGGGAGCGGTTCCACCGCGAGGGATGGCGAGAGCGGATTCCCAACCGAGCCTGTGACGACGTGGTCGCGGTCTACACGAACTTTGAACACGAAGGCATCGACAATCGGGGCGTCTACTCTCTCATCATCGGTGCACAGGTGTCAGATATGCGGCTCCTCCCTTTCGGCCTGACGTCGGTCGCCATCGCCAGCGCACGCCGCGCGGTGTTCTCCGTCGAGAAGGGGCATCCGGAACGGGTCGGTGAACGGTGGCGCGACATCTGGGCACGCGGCGACATCGTCAAGGCATATGTCTGTGACTATGCGCGGTACGGGGCAAACGGAGAGATCGACATCTTCGTCGGGATCTGCTGACTCGCCGTTCGCGACCGCCTCGATCGATCGCGATCAGTGGGTTCGCTACGAGCCCCGCATGCGCCGGGTGATCGCGCATGTGTACGACCACCTCGACGAGCCGCTCGACCTGAATGCCCTGTCTGAGATCGCCTGTCTTTCGCCGCACCACTGGCACCGCGTCTACCATTCGATGTACGGTGAGACGCTCGCCCACACGGTCAAGCGCCTGCGGCTGCACTGCGCGGCGGGCAAGCTCGCCCAAACGACGATTGCTGTGACTCGCGTGGCCGCGAGTGCAGGCTACCCGAACCTTCAATCCTTCACGCGCACCTTCAAGTCCGTGTACGGCATGCCGCCGGCCCGCTACCGTTCAGCGGGCCAGCATCAGGCATTGCGCGCAGGACCACCGGAGGGAGCCGCACCATGAACCGCAAGAAGAAGTGGACCCAGCGGCTGTACGACGGCAAGACGCATGAAATCAAGCCCGCCCCGATCAGCATTGCCGGCGTGAAAGCGGGGCAACTCATGCTGGTGCCTACCGCTCGCATGGTGGACGAGTTCATCCGGGGGCTCCCGAAGGGGCGCAGCATGAACGCCAAGGAGTTGCGGCAGGCCATGGCCACGGCCCATGGCGCAGAAGTCACTTGCCCCATCACCACGGGCTTCCATCTGCGCACTGTGGCCGAAGCGGCATGGGAAGCGCTGTCCAGCGGTGCTCCGATCCACAGCTTGACCCCGGTTTGGCGAGTGCTGCCGGCCGACGCTTTGACGCTCAAGAAAGTTTCCTTCGACATCCGATTCATCCAGCGCCAGCGGGCGCTCGAAGGCTTGGACTCTGAATAGAACGAGGGGCTCTTTGGCCATCGTGGAGTACGGCGGCCGCTGCGCAGCGATACGAACGGCTGCGCCGGTCGAGCGCGCACGCGCCAGTCGATGAACGGTGCTTCGTTGATCAGCAGCGGGGCGGGCAGGCCGTGAAACGACCGTCAGCTCGCAAACGCGCCGGCCGGCTCTGGCGTGTCGGCATCGGGCTCGAACACGCGCGCGAGGATCGCACGTCGCGCGGCGTCGCGCAGTGCGAGCGCCGCGTTCCAGTCGTGGTTTGGCGAGCAAATCGGCGCGCCGATCTCGATCACGATCTCCGACCGGCGCGGCAGCCACTCACCCGCGCGCAGCAGCGAGCGCGTCCCCACCAGCGCGACGGGGATGATCGGCGCTCCCGTGTGTGCCGCCACCACGAACGCCCCGAGCTTGAAAGGCAGCAGTCCGGGCGCACGCCGGAAAGTACCCTCGGGGAAAACGACCAGGAGTTCGCCCGCGCGGGCGCGCGCCTCGAGCGCGCCTGTGTCCTCGACGCCGCCGGCCGCATCGAAACGCTCGACGAACACCGCACCCAATCTTCGCAGCGCCGGGCCGACGAGCGCGGCTCCTGCCAACTCGCGCTTGGCCGCATAACCGAAGCGCGGCGGCAGCGCGGCCGTCAGCAGAATCGAATCGAGATAACTCGCGTGATTGGCGACGACGACCGCATTCGACCGCGGCAGGCGTTCCAGCCCCTCCACGCGCACATCGATACCTGACGTGGCGATCGCAGCGCGTGCCCACGCCCGTGCCGCATGCCGGCGCCGCGTGACACCCGGCAGCATCATCGTGGTGACCCAGGCACCGATACCGGCGAGCACGAAGATCAACCATGCCCAGCACGCCCAGCCGACGTGCACGGCACCCCAGGTGGCACGGCGGGCCTGCGCGCCGACGGCACGCGCAACGAATCGCGCAAGCTGCCACCACGGCGCGCGCTGCGTTCGATTGAGCGCGCCTTTTTCGTACAGCTCGCGGCAGGTGGCGCGGCGAATCTTGCCGCTCGACGTTTTCATCACCGAACGCGGGGGCGCAAGGACGACATCGTCGGGCGGCAGGCCGAGCTGATCGACCGCAAGTTGCGTGATCGACTTCGTGATCCGCTTGCGTTCCTCGGCATCCGTCGCGCGCACTTCTGCCAGCACAACCAGGCGTTCAGTGCCCGTATGCGAATCAGTGGCGGGAAAGACGGCCACGCCGCCTTTGCGCACGCCGCGGAGGTTTGCCACCGCAGCCTCGAGCTCAGCGGGATGAATGTTGGCCCCGCGACGGACGATGATGTCTTTTTCGCGACCGGTGAGATACATCTCCCCGGCCGCGAAGTAGCCGAGGTCGCCGGTATTCAGCCAGTCGCCCTCGAACAGACCGGCGTTGGCCGACGGATTCTTGTAGTAGCCCTTGGTCGCCGACGGGCCGCGGAACTGAATCCGACCCTGCGCGCGTTCAGGCAGCTCGTGCCCCGCCGCATTGACGACGCGCACTTCGTGTCCGGGCAGCGGCACGCCGCACGACACGACACGCAACGCGTGCACGTCGTCGGCCGGGGCCGGCTTCGCTGCGCCGTCGCGCATGAGTGCGGCGCGGTTCACGCGATCGATCAAAGGTTTCCGTTCGAGCGGAGGGAACGTGACGCCGAGCACGCCTTCGGCCAGACCATAGACGGTGAACATCGCTTCACGCCGAAAGCCGCAGCGCCCGAAACGCGACGCAAAACGCTCCACAGTGTCTGCGCTGATCGGCTCGGCGCCATTGAAGGCGAGACGCCAGGAGCTGAGATCCAGGCCTTCGATCTCGGTGTCGGGCAGCTTGCTCAGACACAGTTCGTACGCGAAGTTCGGCGCTGCCGACACCGTGGCGCGGTGGCGGTGGATCGCCCATAACCAGCGCGACGGCTTGGCGAGGAAAGCGAGCGGCGACAGAAGCACGAGCCGATAGCCGACGCAAAGACTGCCGATGCAGGCGCCGATCAAGCCGAGGTCGTGATACAACGGCAACCACGACACGAAGGTGTCGGCACTGCTGATGCGCGCGGCGCTCCACATCGCACGCACATTGGCGAGCAGGTTGGCATGGCTGACCACCACGCCCTTCGGGTCGCCGGTGCTGCCGGAGGTGTACTGGAGGAATGCGGTCGCGTCGGCTGTGATGGCAGGGCGCGCGAGTTGCCCGCCAGCTGTTGTGGAGTCGGCGATGGCGAGGTCGGAGACTGTGGCAACCGCGCGCAGCGATTCGATCTGCGCGCGCAGCAGGTGCGCCAGCGGCTTCGCTTGGCCGACTGTGATCAGTACGCGCGCCTCGGCATTGCGGAGAACGCCGGCGATCCGCCGCAGGTGGTCCTCCAGTTGTGACAGCCGCGCCGGTGGATAGAGCGGCACCGGGACACAACCCGCGTACAGCGCACCGTAGAACGCGGCGAAGAAGTCGCTTCCGGTCGGCAACATGATGGCCACCGCGTCGCCGCCACCGTAGCCCTTGTCGGCCAGGCCCGCCGCCACGGCGAGCGCGTCGATGCGCAGCCTTCCATACGTCAGATGCGTCGCCGCACCGCGCTCGGAATGAAGCGTGATCAGCAACCGGTCGCCGTGGCGCTCTGCGTGCCAGTCGAGCACGTCGACCAACGTGGCGATCGAATCGGGTAGGTATTGAACTTCGGGGATTCGGGATTCGTCCGTTTCCGAGATGACATCGGGCGATGGCGGCGCGAACGCGCCCGCGGCCCGCGCCGGTGCAGCGACCAGCGCACACAGCAGATCGCGCGGTGTCTCTGCCTCCTGGAGCGCCGTTTCCTCGTGCGTTACGCCCAGTTCGCGCTCGATCCGCAGCAAGAGCTCCGCGCGTGACAGGCTGTCGAGTCCGTAGTCGCGCTCGAGCGAGTGGTCGAGGCCGAGGTGTCTGGCGAACTCTGTTCCGGGGCGCAGTTCATCGGCGAGGTCGCGCAGGAGTTGCAGGAGCCGAGGCGCAAGATCCGGGATGACGCGCTCTTCGCCCGCATGACGAATAGGGTCCTCTGCCATCTTGGATCGGGTTCGCCACTTATTGGCGTTCAACGATTGGCGCCCAAGATACTCGCCGCTACGTTTCGTGCAACCCGCGTGATGACCGCTGAGTGATCCAGCAGGAGCACTGGAGCGCTCACTGCGATACGCACGCATCTGAGGTCAATCCGGATTCGAAGGGACAGCAGGTCGGGCACGAGCATCGCGTCGCGGATGGCGACATCGTCGAGCTGCACGCGTAAGTCGCGGAGAAGCTGATCCGCGCTCTTGCGAGCGGATCAAACAGAAGGAGATTGCGCATGGAACTGAAAACCGTCCCCATCGAGAAACCGGCGGACATCAACTTCATCCTCGGGCAGTCGCACGTCATCAAAACCATCGAGGATCTGCACGAAGCGATCGTGCAGACGGTGCCGCAAATGAAGTTCGGGATCGCCTTTTGCGAGTCGAGTGGTCCGGCGCTGGTGCGCTGGACCGGCAACGACGAGGAGCTTCTGGACCTGGCGAAAAAGAACGCGCTCGCGCTCAGCTGCGGTCACTGCTTCATCATCTTCATGAGCAGCGGTTTTCCGATCAACATTTTGAACACGATCAAAGCCGTGCCCGAGGTATGCGCGATTTACTGCGCCACTAGCAACTCGGTTGCGGTCATCGTGGCCGAGACGGATAGCGGGCGCGGCATCCTCGGTGTCATCGACGGCATGAAGAGCAAAGACGGCAGAGGAAGCGATCGCCTTCGTCCGCGAACACGGCGTGGTGCTGGTCTCTGCGAGGGGTCCCGTACCGCGGCTCGTCGAAGCGATCGCCGGCGAGCCCAGCCGCGGGAGCTGGTGGGCGCACCCGAAAGGCCATCAGATCTTCTCGGTGCTGCAGGCCGTGGCCGACTCGGAGGAGGTCAAGCGGTTGAGTCTTCCAGCGCTGGGACATACTTTCCATCGCGCGCTGCGCCGTTGAGTCGGGCGCGTTTGAGCAGTGCATTCTGAGTCTCGTGCGCATTGGCGGCTTGCCCCTTCCAAGCCTTCAAGGCCGGGTCCTGCAGCGCCCGTCCGTACGAGAAGCTCAACTGCCATGGCTGCGCGCCGAGTCGGTTCATCGCGTCAAGATTCGCGGTCGCTTCCGCGGGCGTCTGGCCACCGGATAGGAAGAATATGCCCGGCACAGCAGCCGGCACGGTGCGCCTGAGTGTCCGAATCGTGTATGCGGCGACTTCAGAAGGCGCTGCCTGTTGTGCGTGCCCCTTGCCAGGCACAACCATGCTCGGCTTCAGCAGCGCGTACTCAAGAATGAGCCTGTGGCGATGCAACGCGTGGAACACTTCGTGCAGAACGGCTTCGGTGACCTCTGCACAGCGGTCGATGGTGTGGTTGCCGTCGATCAGAACCTCGGGTTCAACAATCGGCACGATGCTTTGTTCCTGGCAGATCGCGGCATAGCGGGCGAGCGCTTCGGCGTTGGCCTCGACCGCCAGCCGGCTTGGCAGCGTTGCGGACACGTTGTAGACGGCGCGCCACTTGGCAAAGCGCGCGCCCTGCTGCTTGTAGCCTTCAAGGCGCCTCGCAAGTCCGTCCAGGCCCTGCGTGATTTCGTCACCCGGTGCGTGGGCCAGTGGAATCTTGCCGGCGTCGACCTTGACCCCAGGCACGATGCCTTGTTGTGTCGCTATTTGCGGCAGCGGCGTGCCATCGTCTGCCCGCTGGCCCAACGTTTCTTCATGGAGGATGACGCCGCTGATGAATTCGCCGAGCCCAGGCGTTGCAAGCAAAAGGAAGCGGTAGGCGCACCGGTTTGCCTCCGTCGACTCGACGCCGATCGCCTTGAACCGCTTGGCAATCGTCGGGCTGCTTTCATCGGCGGCCAGAATCCCCTTGCCCTTCTGAACCAATGCTTCCACCGTTGCCTGAAGATCACTTTGATCGCCCATTTGTGTTCCTCCGCGCGAGTGGTCGAGTCTCGAGTCCAGACTGCCGCGATGCCGCTCAGCTCCGGTCAATGCGTGCGGCGTGACCTATTCCCTTATGCCAGGCCGACGGCGGTCAGGACTTCGCAGCCTCTGGCTTGGCCGGCGCAGCTGGGGCAAACCGGTCTTGTACAGCGATGAGTTGATCTTCGCTGGTCGCCACCAGCCACAAGCGCGCGCTCTCCACGATGTAGCGGTTGTGGTCCTTGAACGGCCCCATCGCGACAACGGTCTTCCAGAGCACCGGCCCGGCCCGACTCTTCTTGCCTGACGGCGTCCCCACCAGCAGGCAGTAAGGTCCAAGGGGCAGCGACACGAACGGCTGCGCCGGTCGAGCGCGCACGCGCCAGTCGACAAACGGCGCTTCGTTGATCAGCAGCGGCGCGGGCAGGCCGTGAAATACGGTGAAGTCATACAGCGCCAGCTGCTCGCGCAGGCGCATGTACAGGCGCCGGATGTCGCTGATGACGGCGGCGCGGATTTCGTCCTCGAACATCGGCTCCAGCGCGTAACGTGCAAGTGCACGTTGCGCGTCTTGTTGATAGGCGCAGAGTAGGCCAAGCTCTACACAGTCTTGCGCCGCGCGTTGGACGTCCGCAACCGAGCCAGCTTCTTCGGGCTTGCCCCGTTGGGCGGCATGAACAAACCGCGCAAGTCCTCCCTCGTGGGTCGCCGGGCCGCCGGCATGCGCAGCGTCGTCAGCGTCCTTCCTGAGCGACACGTAGAAAATCTTGTCAGCTGCAAAACGCGACTTCTTGCCGTCGTCAAACTTCACCTCGCCGTCGCTGCAATCGAGATAGCGAGTACCGATGCGCCCGTGCTCCCAAACCCAGTTCTTCAGGAAGGGGCGCAACGGATGCAGTGCTTCGGAGTCAGCCATTGAATTCTGCAGGACGGGTTGAATAGTAGTTTGTCATTCCGGCCGGCGAGCGAACGCGAGCCGAGCCGCAATGACGGCACTGGAACACCAGTCCGCAATGCTTACGAGTTCCACGCCTCGATAATCTGATTGAGGCCCACGTGGTAATCGGAGAATGTCGGTTTCCATCTCGGCACTCGCGGCGAGGGCGCCCGCGCCGGCATGGCGAGCGCGGCCTGCTGCATGTGCTCCGTGCGCACCAGCAGCTTGATGAAAGGCGTTGCGATGAGCGGCACGTGCAGCGGAAACCGCTTGCCGATCCCCCGGGCGAAGTCGTCCATGAATTGCATGAACGAGACCGGTGTTCCGTCGGTCGCATAAAGAATCCTTCCGACGTTGCGTGGGTTCGCGGCCGTGAGCAAGGCGCTGACAGCGTCGTATTGGTGCAGGTGATATTGCAAGGACTTGCGCGGACCCGCCCAATACGGCCGGCCGAGGCGGAACGCCGCGCGGTAGGCACGCAGATCGCGGCTCTCGGGGCCGTACAGATAGCCGAGGCGCACCACACACGCGGGTACCGGCCCCGACAGCACCAGACTTTCGCATTCCAGAATGGTCTCGGCGATCGAGCGCAAAGGATCCTTCTGCGGGCGGCCGAGCACAAACGCGAAGCTCGCGTGCACAAGCATGTTCGCATCGGTGCGCAACGTGCGGCGAGCGCCCGCCCGTGCCGCCTGCGAAAACCCCTTCCACGCGTGTCCGTCGTGCAGCAACGTGTTCGCATGCTGTCCGGCGATACTGATGTGAACCTTGCCCGTTGCGCGCCGCTGCGACAGTAAGCGACCGAGTTCGGAACGCACCCCGGTGATCAACAGGCCCATCGCTTCGAGAACGCCTTGTCCAGCCGCTTCGGCACGATCTGCTTCAGCGGAAGTTCCGGCCGCAGGCTCGTAAGGCGACATAGGGCCACGTTGGGCGCGGCCCTATGCGGGTCAACATGCTTTCGCCGGCGCGTACGCCCGGCGGGTCACCGGCTATTGCTGTTCACGTGTTTCGTAGCCGCCTGATTTCGTCATGGCACGCTGCCGATGATCTTCTTCATCTCGTCCAAAGAGAAGGCGCGCAATGTCTGAGAGCGCACGTTGCCGAGCGAGCCCGACTTCAGCAGTACCGCGGTGAGCGCTTCATCGGTCCCTTCGGCAACGACGACGAGATCGTACTGTCCGACGGTGTAATAAACGCCCTTCACGCTCACGCCCATCTTTTCGGCCATCGTCTTGAAGGCTGCGTACCGATCCGGCGACTCCTTGATGTTGCGGATTCCCTGATCGGTGAAGTTCAACAGGCTGATAAACGTTGCCATAGTTCACCTCCATCGTTGGTTGACTGTGCGTCGGCGGTCGCCGAGCCGACAGCCCGATGCGGAGGAGGACCGCCATTCCTCCGGGGCTGCGTGCTGGATGGGAAGGTAACGCTGCGCGCAAGGCTACTCTGACGGCGAGGAAGGCGCCGTTGGCCTTCGATTGCCGAACGGTGTACCGGCGAGAAATCCGAACAATGCCCTTCCGCCACAAACCCCTCGCTGCGCTGCTGGCCTTCATTGCCGGCAGCCTTGGCGCGCACCGCATCTATCTCGGTCAGCGGTTTTGGTGGTTGCCATTGGGGCTGACGCTGGCGACGCTGCCGCTGCTCATTGGCGTGCGCAACTGGTATCAATCGCCGGCGTTTTTCGTCATCGCGATTGCGGTCGTCGCGGGTCACATCGAGGCGCTCGTGCTGGCGCTGATGCCCGATGAAAAGTTCGATGCGCGCTTCAACGCGCAATCGGCGCGTCGCAATCGCAGCGGCTGGAACGTCGTGCTGATCGCGATCGCGACGTTAATGGTGGGCGCGATTTTCCTGCTGACCGCGATCGCGCTGCTGTTTCAAACACTGTTCGAGCCGTGACTACAACAAGCTGAGTTGCGGCGACGGTGTCTGCGGTGGAGTAAACAAATCGCCGCGCAACGCGAAGCGCTGATGCAGCAGCCCATCGCGCGCGCACGCTTTCTGAAAGCGCTGGCGGATCAGATCCGCCCAAACGCCCTCGCCTTTCATGCGCGTGGCGAACTTCGCGTCGTAGTTTTTGCCGCCCCGCATCTCGCGCACCCGGTTCATCACGCGCTCGGCGCGCTCGGGCATATGTGCGGCGAGCCACTCTTCGAACAACGGACTCACCTCCCACGGCAGACGCAGCACCGTGTAGAACGCAGCGCGCGCGCCGGCGCCCGCAGCGGCTTCGATGATGCGCTCCATTTCCGGCTCGGTCACGAACGGAATGATCGGCGCTACGTTCACGCACACCGGAACACCCGCGCGCGCCAGCGTCTCGACGCTACGCAGACGCCGCGCCGGACTTGCGCAGCGTGGCTCCAGCGTGCGTGAAAGGCCGGCGTCGAGCGTGGTGATACTGACGTAGACGGCGGCCAGCTCCCGCGCCGCCATCGGCGCCAGCAGATCAAGATCGCGTTCGACAAGACTCGACTTGGTGACAATCGCGAGCGGGTGCTTGAATTCGGACAGCACCTCCAGCACCGCGCGCGTGATGCGCAGCTCGCGCTCGATCGGCTGATAGGCGTCGGTCGCCGAGCCGAGGTTGACCGGAGCGGCACGGTACGACGGCGCCGATAGCTCGCGCCGCAAGACCTCGCCGGCATTGCGCTTGGCGACCGGCTTCGTCTCGAAATCCAGCCCGGGCGAAAGATTCAGATAGCTGTGCGTCGGCCGCGCGTAGCAGTAGACGCAGCCGTGTTCACAACCGCGATACGGATTGATCGAACGGTCGAAGTAGATATCGGGCGAGTCGTTCCACGCGAGCAGGCTCTTCGCGGTTTCGAAGCTCACCTCGGTGGCGAGCGGCGGCAGCTCCTCGTCGTCGAACTGCGCGGCGTCGAGCGCATCACCGTCCGCCTCGCGCTGCACGCGCTCGAAGCGATGCGCGATGTTGGAGATCGCGCCGCGGCCTTTGTGCATGAGACCCGAGTGTGTCGAAGTCGAAACACTACCGGCGGATCGAGCAGCCGAAGCTGCTCGATCCGCGCTTTTCAACGCCCGTCCATCAGGATCGGGCGAGATCGTAGCGATCCAGGTTCATCACCTTGGTCCAAGCAGCCACGAAGTCCCGGACGAAGGTTTGCTGCGCGTCGCTGGATCCATAGACCTCCGCCAAAGCTCGGAGCTGGGAATTCGATCCGAACACCAGGTCGACGGTCGTGCCTGTCCACTTCATCTTGCCGGTTTTCCGATCGCGCCCCTCCAGCACGCCCTCGGCACCGGCTGCCATCTGCCACTTCGTGTTCATGTCGAGCAGGTTCACGAGGAAGTCATTGGTCAGCGTCTCGGGCCGCGTGGTGAACACGCCGTGCTTGGAACCGCCGAAGTTCGCGCCCAGCACGCGCAGACCACCGATCAGCACGGTCATCTGAGGGGCGCTCAAGGTCATCAGCTGTGCCTTGTCGATCATCAGCGCGGCGGGCGATGCCTCGAGCCCCTGGCGCGTGTAGTTGCGGAAAGCATCCGCCATCGGCTCCAGAACGGCGAACGACTCCACGTCGGTCTGCGCCTGCGAAGCGTCCGTGCGGCCCGGCGCGAAGGGAACCTTGACCTCGTGGCCAGCCTTCTTCGCCGCCGCCTCGACCGCCGCCGAGCCGGCAAGCACGATCAAGTCGGCCAGCGAGATCTTCTTGCCGCTGCCGTTTTGCGCGCCATTGAACTCCTTCTGTATGGCTTCCAGCTTCGACAGGACCTTCCCGAGTTCGGCGGGCTGGTTGACTTCCCAATGTTTCTGTGGCTCCAGACGGATGCGCGCGCCGTTGGCGCCGCCCCGCTTGTCGCCGCCGCGAAACGTCGAGGCCGACGCCCAGGCAGTCGTGACAAGCTGAGAGATCGACAGGCCCGACGCAAGCACCTTCGACTTCAGCGCCGCGATGTCCTGTTCACTCACCAGATGATGGTTGACGGCGGGAACCGGGTCCTGCCAGATCAACTCTTCTTTCGGCACCAGCGGGCCGAGGTAGCGCGCACGCGGGCCCATGTCGCGGTGTGTGAGCTTGTACCAGGCTCGGGCGAACGCCTCGGCGAGTTGCTCCGGATTCTTCAGGAAACGGCGCGCGATCTTCTCGTAGGCCGGGTCCATCCGCAGCCCGAGGTCTGCCGTCGTCATCATCGGGGCGTGGCGCTTCTTCGGATCGTGCGCATCGGGGACGGTGCCCGCGCCGGCGTCACCCTTCGGCTTCCACTGGTGTGCACCCGCCGGGCTCTTCGTCAGCTCCCACTCATAGCCGAACAGCGTCTCGAGGTAGCTGTTGTCCCACTTGGTCGGCGTGGGTGTCCAGGCACCCTCGAGGCCGCTCGTGATGGCGTAGATGCCCACGCCTTGCCCGAAAGCGCTCTTCCAGCCGAGACCCTGCTCCTCGATGCCAGCGCCCTCGGGCATGGGACCAAGGTGGCTCTCCAAGCCGGCGCCGTGGCATTTGCCGAAGGTGTGGCCGCCGATGACGAGCGCGACAGTCTCTTCGTCGTTCATCGCCATGCGGCCGAAAGTCTCACGGACATCGCGCGCCGACGCGACGGGATCGGGCTTGCCGTTCGGGCCTTGCGGGTTCACATAGATCAGGCCCATCTGGACGGCCGCGAGCGGATTCGCGAGATCGCGATCGCCGGCGTAACGCTCGTCGCCCAGCCACGTGGTTTCAGGGCCCCAGTCGATCTCCGTCTCGGACTCCCAGATGTCCGCACGGCCGCCGGCGAAGCCGAAGGTTTTGAAGCCCATCGACTCGAGGGCGACGTTGCCCGCCAGCATCATCAGATCGGCCCAGGAGAGCTTGCGGCCGTACTTCCGCTTGATGGGCCAGAGCAGCCGGCGCGCCTTGTCGAGGTTGCCGTTGTCTGGCCAGCTGTTCAGCGGCGCGAACCGCTGCGCGCCGGTGCCGGCGCCGCCGCGGCCGTCGTGGATGCGGTAGGTGCCCGCGGCATGCCATGCCATGCGGATGAAGAACGGACCGTAGTGGCCGTAGTCCGCGGGCCACCAGTCCTGCGAGTCCGTCATCAGAGCATGCAGATCCTTGATCACCGCATGTAGGTCGAGAGTCTTGAATTCCCTGGGGTAGTCGAATTGCTCGCCCATCGGATCGGACTTCGGCGAGTGCAGGTGCAGAATCGCCAGGTTCAATTGTTCGGGCCACCAGTCCCGATTGCCTTTGGCTCCGGCCGTCGCGTGTCTGTGCGAGACGACCGGGCACTTCAATTCAGCAGCCGACATGTTTGCTTCCTTTCCTTCAGCAGAGTCCGCGACTTCCCGCGTCGGGCGTGCAAATGTACGCGCGCGATCGAACGCGAACAAATCGAATGTCGCAATGAATTGCATAGGCGACGGCAATGGGCGACCACCGTCCCCGCGAAGGCGGGGACCCAGCGTCTTTGGTCATTCCGAGAATGACTGGATTCCCGCGTCTGCGGGAATGACGTTCCCTTTTAGGGAAGCTCCGAAAAACGTCGCGAGCAAGCTGGTCTCGCCTTCAGCAGTCGAGCGCACCGCGGCCACATCGTTGTATCCCTCGACGTCGGCCTTTGATGCGAAGTACAGATAGCGGCGATTGGCCTGCGACTCTCCGGGAAAACGCGGCCTTCAGGTTTTCTTCGGTCTTCGATCCTCTAAGCTGTCCATTGGGTTCTCTTGCAACTCACAAAAGAAACTCGGCGAGTCGGGTAGGCGGTCGGCCGCTGCGCCGGCCACCTACGTCCGACTGATGACTACAGACCCAGGCACTGATCCTCTTTCAGCGCGGCGGTGTTCCCGCTGCCAGTCGGTGCGGGCACGTTTTCTTTGCATTGCATGCCGCCGTTCATCGCGTTGCCGATCAGCGAGACGCCGCCGCGGTTGGCCACCGCTTGCAGATTGCCCGTGATTCGATTGCCGCTGGCGCTCGCGGGCTCGCGCTGCGCATCGATTTGCAGGTCGCCGGTGATCGACATGCCGTTGATGCTCGCCGAGCCGCCCTGCTTGATCTGAACAGAGCCGCCCGCGGATCGCCCCATCACGGCCACGCTCGCGGCGCCGTCGGCTTGGATCGAGCCGGTGACCGCCACATCGGTCGCATTCAACACGGCGTTCGCGCCGACCAGGATCGACCCGTTCAGGCGCGCGCCGTTCAACGTGCAGCTTGCACCCGCGGGCACGGTCACCGTGTCCAGCGAAACGGCGCCGATCGTGAGGTTGTTGCAGGAGACGTTTCCACTCAACACGGGCGGCGGTGTCCCTGCACCTCCACCGCCTGCGCCGCCTTGCGCGCACTGGTCCTGGAACGATGCCGCAACGTTGTTGCTCGCCACCGGCGCCGGTACGTTCTCTTTGCATTGCAGGTTGCCGTTCATCGTGTTCGCAGTGATGGTCAGCCCGCCGCGGTTGGCCACTGCCTGCAAATTGCCCTGACGCGGTTGCCGCTGGCCACGAACGCGCCGCGCTGTGCGTCGATCTGCAAATCGCCGCCGATCTGGGCGTTTCGGATGTTCGCCGTTCCACCTTGCTTGATCTGCACCGAACCGCCGAACCGCGAATCGCCGTACACGACCACGTCGGCCGCGCCGTCGGCTTGCAAGCTGCCGTTGACCTGCACGTCGGACACGTCGAGCACCGCTTGCGCGTTGACATAAATCGATCCATTGAGCCGCGTACCGCGCAACTGACACGCGGCGTTGGCCGGAACGGTGATGGAATCGACCGCCACGGCGCCGATCACCCAATTTAGGCACGTGATGTTGCCGCTGATGTTGGCCGGCGCAGGCTGCAACGAACCGGAATGTGACGATGGCGTGACACTACTGGCGCCGGCACGAGCGAGAGGCTCGCTGTCGCCGGCGCCTCCGCCACCGCAAGCAACGAGCGCGGCAGCAAAAGCAGCGCTCAGCGTTGAACGAACGAATCGAACCGACATGGAATCTCCTCTGTGATTGACGGCGCGCCCACCCAGGACGCGCACAGCCTTCTTCACAGAGGATGCATCGCCGCGAGAACTACGCGGGCGACGGCGTCTGCCGACTCCCGGCTTAGAGCTGTTCGGCTGGAATCGCCAGCACGCCCGCCGCACCTTCGACGATGCTTGCGCCCAGCGCTGGCGCAGCCGAAAGAATATGGTCGGCGTAGAACCGCGCGGTCGCGATCTTTGCGCGATAAAAGTCGCGGTCGTCCGTGCCCGCCGCCACTCTCTCGCTCGCCACGAGAGCAGCGCGCGCCATCTGCCAGCCACCGAACACGATGCCCGCGAGCTTTAGATACGGCACCGAACCCGCGAACACCCCGCGCACATCCGACTTGTAGCCTTTGACGACGAAATCGACCACCTGCTCGAACGCCCCGATGCCCGCCGACAGGTGCTTGCGGATCGCTGCCAGATCACCGTCCTTTGCGCCTGCGAGCTGCTTTTCGGTGGCGCGCATCTGCGCGGCCAGCGATTTCGCGACTGCACCGCCGTCGCGCATCGTCTTGCGGCCGACAAGGTCGTTGGCCTGAATCGCGGTGGTGCCTTCGTAGATCGTCAGGATGCGCGCATCGCGATACAGCTGCGCGGCGCCCGTTTCCTCGATAAATCCCATGCCGCCGTGCACCTGCACGCCGGCCGAGGCAACATCGATCGACATCTCGGTCGACCACCCCTTGATGATCGGCACCAGATATTCGTAGGCGGCCTGCGCCTGCTTGCGCGTTGCCGCGTCCGGATGCAGGTGCGCGATATCGGCCCACGCGGCGCCGACATACGCCAGCGCGCGCGCGGCTTCGGTGTGCGCGCGCATCGACATCAGCAGTCGGCGCACATCGGGATGATTGATGATCGCCACCGGGCCGCTGGAACCTTCGACCGCGCGACTTTGCATGCGCTCGCGCGCGAAAGCGGCCGCCTTCTGATATGCGCGGTCGGCCACCGCAATACCCTGCATGCCGACATGAAAGCGCGCAACGTTCATCATGATGAACATGTATTCGAGGCCGCGGTTTTCTTCGCCGATCACGTAGCCGATCGCGCCAGCGCCGACGTCGCCTTTGTTGTCGCCGTACAGCAGGACGGCGGTGGGACTCGCCTTGATTCCCAGCTTGTGCTCGATCGACGCGCACCAGACATCGTTACGCTTGCCGCGCGAGCCGTCGGCGTTCACAAGAAACTTCGGCACGATGAAGAGCGAAATGCCCTTCACGCCCTCCGGCGCATCCTGCGTCCGTCCCAGAACCAGATGCACGATGTTGTCGGCCATGTCGTGCTCGCCATAGGTGATGAAAATCTTCTGGCCGAACACGCGATACGAACCGTCCTGCTGCCGGACCGCCTTCGTACGCACCTGCGCGAGGTCCGAGCCGGCTTGCGGCTCGGTCAGGTTCATCGTGCCGGTGATGCTGCCGTCGATCAGCTTTGGCAGATATAGATTTCGCTGCTCCTCCGTGCCGGCGGTCAGCAGCGCTTCGATTGCGCCGTCGCTGAGCAGCGGGCACAACGCGAACGAAAGATTGGCCGCCTGCAGCATCTCGGAGCACGGCGTCGCTACGAGCTTCGGCAGGCCCTGGCCGCCGTACTGTGTTGGGTGCTGCAAACCCTGCCAGCCGGCCTCGGCAAACGCACGAAACGCCTGTTTGAAGCCGGGCGTCACCGTCACTCGCCCGTTCTCCCAGCGAGACGGATTGACGTCGCCCGCCTGGTTCAACGGCGCAACGACCTCGCGCATCAGCTTGGCGTTTTCTTCCAGCACCGCGGCGACGGTTTCGTCGGTTGCGTCTTCGCAGCTGGGCAGCTTCTGAATGTCCGCAAGGCCCGCAAGTTCGCGCATCGCGAACAGCATTTCTTTGATCGGTGCAACGTAGCTCATCCGCCGAGCTCCTTGACGAGTTGCGGCACGACCTCGAACAGATCGCCCACCAGCCCGTAGTCGGCCACCGCGAAGATCGGCGCTTCGGCGTCCTTGTTGATGGCGACGATTACTTTCGAGTCCTTCATGCCCGCCAGGTGCTGAATCGCACCCGAGATGCCCACGGCAACATACAACTGCGGCGCGACCACTTTTCCGGTCTGACCGACCTGCCAGTCGTTCGGCGCGTAACCCGCATCGACAGCGGCGCGCGAAGCCCCCATCGCGGCGCCAAGCTTGTCCGCCAGCGGTTCGAGCAACTTGAAGTTTTCGGCCGAGCCCATGCCGCGGCCGCCGGAGACAACCACTTTCGCGCCCTGCAACTCGGGCCGATCGGATTTGGCGATCTCGCGCGATACGAACTTCGAAAGCCCAACGTCGGCGACCGGCGTCAGGTTTTCGATCGATGCATTGCCGCCGTCGGCCGCAGCGGCGTCAAAGTTGGTCGGTCGCACGGTGATGACCTTGATCGTGTCGGCCGACTTCACGGCCGCGATCGCATTGCCCGCATAAATCGGCCGCGTAAACGTATCGGCCGACTCGACGCTGATGATCTCGGAGATCTGCGCGCTGTCGAGCAACGCGGCGACGCGAGGCGCAATGTTCTTGCCGTTGCTGGTCGCCGGCGCGAACACGTGCGAGTAGTCCTGCGCAAGTACCACGACTTGCGCAGCGACGTTCTCCGCCAGCTGCATTTCGAAGTGAGCCGCATCGGCGACGAGCACCTTGCTGACGCCGGCGACTTTCGCGGCCCGCTGCGCAGCCGCCGCGCAGTTGTGGCCGGCAATCAGCACGTGAACGTCGCCGGCGGTCTTGGCAGCAGCCGTGACGGTGTTGAGCGTCGCCGCGCGCAGATGCTGGTTGTCGTGTTCGGCGAGGACGAGCGCGGGCATCGTCAGAGAACCTTCGCCTCGGTTTTCAGTTTGGCTACGAGCGTCGTCACATCCGGCACCTTGATTCCCGCCTTGCGCGCCGGCGGATCGACGACTTTCAGGATCTTCAGTCGCGGCGCCGGATCAACACCGAGATCCGCCGGCTTCAACACTTCGAGCGGTTTCTTCTTCGCCTTCATGATGTTGGGCAGCGTCACGTAACGCGGCTCGTTCAGGCGCAGGTCGGTCGTGATAATGGCGGGGAGCTTGATCGAGATCGTCTCGAGACCCCCATCGACTTCGCGCGTGACTTCGGCACGACCGTCGGCGACCTTCACCTTCGACGCGAACGTCGCCTGCGGCAGGCCCGTCAGCGCGGCCAGCATCTGGCCGGTTTGATTCGAGTCGTCGTCGATGGCCTGCTTGCCGGCGATCACGAGGCCGGGTTGCTCGCGATCGACGAGCGCCTTCAGAATCTTCGCGATCGCGAGCGGCTGCAGTTCAACATCGCTTTCAACGAGGATGGCGCGATCGGCGCCAATTGCCATCGCAGTGCGCAAGGTTTCCTGGCACTGCGCCACGCCGCACGAAACGGCAATCACTTCGGTCGCGACACCGGCCTCTTTCAGCCGCATCGCTTCTTCCACCGCGATCTCGTCGAACGGGTTCATCGACATCTTGACGTTGGCGATGTCAACGCCGCTGCCGTCGGACTTGACGCGCACTTTGACGTTGTAGTCGACGACACGCTTGACGGGGACGAGAATTTTCATGCGAGCGGCTCTCCTCTTGAGGCGGGCGATTATACGAATGCAACCGTTTGCGTTTCGATCGATGCCAATAATTTCCAGCCGCCGGCGACGACGCCGTATCGCGCGAATTTGCCGAGCGCGATGGCGACGAACGACAACCACGGATTGAAGCGCAGCCAACCCGCTCCAACGCAAAGCGCGTCACCGACAAACGGTGCCCACGAAAACAGCAGTGCGGCGATGCCGTCGCGACGCAGCCGTTCCACCGCCTTGGCCGCCACCCGATTCGGAAAGAGCCGGCCGATCAGATACGAAACCGCGCCGCCGAGCGTGTTGCCGATTGTCGCGACGGCGACAGCAGGCCATGTCCGCTCCGGGTGCTGCTCGATCATCGCCACCAGCACGATTTCGGAGCCGCCGGGCAGCAGGGTGGCCGACAGGAAGCTGGCGAAAAAGAGGCCGGTAAAGCCGGCCTCCTCCGAGAAATCGAACATCGAGCGATCTTCGCACCTGAGCCCCCTCTGCCCGAGTGCCGTCATTCCGGCGAAAGCCGGAATCCAGTGTCTTGTGGCCGTCCGAAGTCGCTGGATTCCGGCTTTCGCCGGAATGACAAGCTGGACTTCGGACATTGGACTATGCGGCGAACAATGGACACAAAAGCTCGGCGCAAGTCAGCAGCACCAGGCTTTCGCCGGAATGACGGAACCGAAACTAGCCCAGTGATAGAGTTTTCGCAATGAACGATTTCACAGCCGCGCTTGCCCGCCTGCCCGATCTCGGCGATCCGAACGCGAGCGAACGCGACTGCGTCATCGCGTTGCTCAAATCCTCTCCCTCCGGCGAGCTTGCCGAAGCCGCGCGCGCGCGGGCACTGCGCTACATCGGCGCGGTGCGCGGCGCCGAAGCAAGCTGGCTGTCCGCGCAGAACCTGCTCGCGTCGTATCCGCTCGCGAGCCGCGAAGGCGTCGCGCTGCTGCGTCTTGCCGAAGCGTTGCTGCGCGCGCCGGATGCCGCGACGCAGACGTGGTTGATCGCGGAGAAGCTCTCTGCCTTCCGCGATGCCGGACCCGGTGGTGACGGCATCGTTTCACGTGTGCTGGCGAGCGCGCTGCGATTGGCGGGCCACACCGCCGGCAATGCGGATCTCAACGCCGGCGCCGACGCATCGGCGCTGCGCGCGTGGCTTGCGCGCACGACCTTGCGCCCCCTCGTGATCGAAGGCATACGCCGCTTTGGCGAGCAGTTCGTCTTTGCGACAAATCTGCCGGACGCGCTGCGCCGCGCGGCGAAGCGGCCGCACGCGCACGAGGTCTATTCGTTTGACATGCTGGGCGAAGGCGCTCGAACCGCCGCCGACGCCCAACGAAACTTCGACGCGTACGCGGCCGCCATCGCCGGGCTGCGCACCGCGGGCCCATCCGGACCGTGGACCGCGCGCGACGGAATATCGGTCAAGTTGTCGGCAATCCATCCGCGCTTTGAGACCACGCAGCTCGATCGCGTGCACAACGAGCTTTACCCGCGGCTGCTGGAACTCGCGCGCGCGGCCTGCAGCGCGGATCTGAACTTCACCGTCGACGCCGAGGAATCCGAGCGCCTGGTTCTGCAGATCGATCTCACTGAACGTCTCTTGCGCGAACCGGCGTTGCGTGACTGGCCGGGGCTCGGCCTTGCGATCCAGGCGTATCAGCCGCGCGCGCTGCGCACGGTTGAAAAGCTGCTGGCGTTGTGCGAGCACCTGAACCGTCCGCTCGCGATCCGCATCGTCAAAGGCGCGTACTGGGACGCGGAGATAAAACGCGCGCAGGAACTCGGGCTTCCGGGGTTCCCGGTGTTCACGCGCAAATGGGCGACCGACATGTCGTACATCGCGATCGCGGACCGCCTGCTGTCCGCGCATGCGCCGGTGTATCCGCAGTTCGCCACCCACAATGCGCTGACGGTCGCGATGATCGTTGAACAGGCAGCGCGTCTGCCGCGCCGGCCGTTCGAGTTTCAGCGCCTGCACGGCATGGGCGCGCCGCTGTTCAACGCGGTGCTGGAAAGCGAACCGCAAACTCCGGTGCGCGTCTATGCGCCGGTCGGCGAGTTTCGCGACCTGCTCGCGTATCTGGTGCGCCGGCTGCTGGAAAACGGCGCGAACTCCTCTTTCGTGCATCAGATTTCCGATTACGGCACCGCACCCGCTGCGCTGGTGGTCGATCCGTTCGATAGTGCGCGCGCCGCGCTGGCCGACAGCGACGCACTGCCCGCGCTTCCGCCTGGAACGCAGTTGTTTGCCGACCGAAAGAATTCGCGTGGGCTGGACATCCAGCACGCGCCGAGCTTGGTTCGATTGCAGGCTGCGGCCGCTTCCTTCGCAATGGGATCGGGCAACGGCGCAACCGCAATCGTCAACCCGGCGCGGCGCAGCGACGTCGTCGGCCGCATTGACGAGGCCGATATCGAGCGCGTTCGCAGCGCGATCGATGCCGCATCTCACGCGCAACCCGCGTGGGATGCGCTTGGCGCGGAAAAGCGCGCGCTCGTGCTGCGCACCGCGGCGGACCGCTTTGAAGCCGCGCACGACAAGTTCATCGCCCTGCTTGTGCGCGAAGGCGGCAAGACCCTGCTCGATGCGCATCTCGAGGTGCGCGAAGCCGTGGATTTTCTGCGCTACTACGCGGCACAGGCCGAGCAGTTAATGCGCCAAACCGATCTGCCGTCGCCGGCCGGAGAATCGAACCGCCTGCTGCTGCGCGGGCGCGGTGTGTTCGCCTGCATCAGTCCGTGGAATTTTCCGCTCGCGATATTCACGGGTCAGGTTGCTGCCGGGCTCGCTGCCGGCAACGCGGTGATCGCCAAGCCCGCTGAACAGACACCGCTCGTTGCCCGTCTCGCGGTCGAGTTGATGCACGCCGCCGGTGCGCCCCGCGACGTTCTGCACTGGATGCCCGGGCGCGGCGAAACGGTGGGCGCTGCGCTGACCGCAGATGCGCGTATCGCGGGCGTTGCCTTCACCGGATCGACGGCAACCGCGCGCGCGATCAATCGTGCGCTGGCGGCGCGTGACGCGCCGATCGGCGTTCTGATCGCGGAAACCGGCGGACAGAACGCGATGATCGTCGACTCGACCGCGCTGCCCGAGCAGGTGACCGACGCGGTCGTGTCATCGGCGTTCCGCTCGACCGGACAACGTTGCAGCGCCCTGCGGGTGTTGTGTGTACAGGAGGAAATCGCCACATCGCTGCTGCAGATGATTGCGGGCGCGATGCGCGAGCTGCGCATCGGCGATCCCGCCGATGCGCGCGTCGACGTGGGTCCGGTGATCGACGCCGATCAACTCGCCGCGTTGCAGAAGCAGAGGGACGGGCTGCGCACCAACGCGCGGCGAATCTTCGAATGCGAAATGCCGCCGGACCTGGACGGACATTTCTTCGCCCCGATCGCTTATGAAATCGACGCGATCGAACACCTGACGCAGGAGCACTTCGGTCCGATCCTGCACGTGGTTCGTTTCGACAAGCAACGGCTCGACGCACTGCTCGACTCGATCAATGCCACCGGCTTCGGCTTGACCTGTGGGCTGCACACGCGGCTTGACGCGCGCGTCGACCACGTGGCCGCGCGCATCCGCGCCGGCAACCTGTACGTCAACCGCAACATCATCGGCGCGGTGGTCGGCACGCAGCCGTTCGGCGGCGAAGGCTTGTCGGGCACTGGCCCGAAGGCCGGCGGCCCACACTACTTGTTGCGCTTCTGTGCTGAGCGGACGTTGACGATCAATACCGCCGCGGCGGGCGGCAACGTCGAACTGGCAGCCGGGCTGAACTAACGGCGTTGCCTCCCTAACGGCGTTGCCGCGGCGGGCGAACCGGAGCTCAATCATTTCGTCGGCGACCCGGCGAAAGCCTGAGGTATAAGTCACAGGGGAGGACGCGCTGTGTGATGTACGACACCTTGCGCAAACTGCTGGACACCGGCGCCGACGACGCAACCGCGATCGCTGCGCCGGGCCGCGCGCCGCTCACTCATCGCGCGCTGCGAGCGTTGATCGATGCAACGCTGGCGCGGCTGAGTGAGTTCGGTCTTGGCCGCAACGATCGCGTAGCCATCGTTCTCGACAACGGCCCCGAATCTGCGTGCTGCTTTGTCGCGTGTGCGTGCGGCGTGACGAGCGCGCCGCTCAATTCGGCCTATCGGTCCGAGGAATTCGAGTTCTACCTGTCGGATCTGAAGACGAAGGCACTGATCGTCGAACGCGGCAGCGCGTCGCATGCAATCGCAGCCGCAAGAAAGCTTGGCGTCTTCGTTATCGAACTGGTTGCCGAGCGCGACGCCGGCGCTGGCAGTTTCACCCTCGCCTCAAGCGACAAGAGGCACGAATCCGCGCCTCCCGCTGACGCAACACCCGACGACATTGCGATGGTGCTGCACACATCAGGCACCACGTCGCGGCCGAAAATCGTGCCGCTGTCGCAACGAAATCTCTGCGCCTCGGCCACCAACATTCGCGCAACGCTGCAACTTGCGCCGGCCGACCGCGGCCTGAACATCATGCCGCTCTTTCACATTCACGGCCTGATTGCCGGGGTGCTGGCTCCACTTGGCGCGGGTTCGCAGATCTTTTGTTCGCCCGGATTCAATGCACTGAAGTTCTTTGCGTGGATGGACGAGGCAAAGCCCACCTGGTACACGGCGGTACCCACGATGCACCAGGCGATCGCCGCGCGCGCCGGCAAGAACAAAGCGATCATCGAGCGCAATCGCCTGCGTTTCCTGCGCTCGTCGTCCGCATCGATGCCGCCGCAACTGATCCACGAGCTCGAGCAGGTTTTCGGCGCGCCGCTGATCGAGTCCTACGGCATGACGGAGGCCGCGCATCAAATGGCGTCGAACCCTTTGCCGCCGCTGGCGCGCAAGCCGGGCACCGTCGGTCTGCCGGCCGGCCCGGAGGTCGCGATCATGGGCGACGATGGGGCGCTGCTTGCGCTGAACCGAACGGGGGAGATAGCCATCCGCGGCACCAACGTCACGCCGGGCTACGAGAACAATCCGCAAGCCAACGCGGAAGCCTTCGTCAACGGCTGGTTTCGCACCGGCGACCAGGGCGCGATCGATGCCAATGGTTACATCACGATCAGCGGTCGACTGAAAGAGATCATCAACCGGGGAGGTGAAAAATTCTCTCCCCGCGAAGTCGATGAAATCCTGTTGGACCATCCGGCGGTCGCGCAGGTCGTGTGTTTTGGCATGCCGCATCCGAAGCTGGGCGAAGAGGTTGCGGCTGCCGTTGTGCTGCATGAAGGCCGCGCGGCGAGCGAGCGCGAGTTGCAGAGATTCGTCAGCCAGCGGGCGGCAGAATTCAAAGTGCCGAAGAAAATTCTCTTCATGAACGAGATTCCCAAAGGCGCGACCGGAAAGCTCCAGCGGATCGGGCTTGCACAAAAACTTGGACTGGACTGAGATACCAGGGGAGACGACATGACAGACCACAGTTTCAAGGTACACCCAATCGCTGCGCTTGCCGCGCTCATCGGTCTGGCGGCGAGCCTGCCCGCAGCGGCCTGGGAGCCGACCCGGCCGGTCGAGTTCATCGTTCCCGCCGGCACAGGTGGCGGCGCCGACCAGATGGCGCGCTTCATCCAGGCAATCGTCGCCAAACACAATCTGATGAAGCAGCCCATCGTCGTCGTCAACAAGTCGGGCGGCGCCGGCGCCGAAGGCTTCCTCGATGTCAAGGGCTCGAAGGGCGAGGCACACAAGATCGTCATCACCCTGTCGAACCTCTTCACCACGCCACTGGCCACCGGCGTGCCCTTTAACTGGCGCGATCTGACGCCGGTGGCGATGCTCGCGCTCGATCAGTTCGTGCTGTGGGTCAACGAGGAGTCGCCGCACAAGACCGCAAAGGCTTACTTCGAGGCGATCAGGTCGCAGCCGCCGGGTACTTTCAAGATGGGCGGCACCGGATCGAAACAGGAAGACCAGATCATCACCGTGATGCTGGAGAAGGCGGCCGGCAAGAAGATGATCTACGTTCCCTTCAAGGGTGGCGGCGACGTGGCCGTGCAACTCGTAGGCCGTCACGTCGATTCGACCGTCAACAATCCGATCGAAGCTGAATCGCACTGGCGCGCCGGCACGCTGCGTCCGCTGTGCGTGATGGACAAGGAGAAGATGCCATATCCGAACAAGCTCACGGCAACGCAGTCGTGGGCTGACATCCCGACATGCGCGTCGGCCGGCGTCCCGATCGACTACCTGATGCTGCGCGGCATCTTCATGCCGCCTGACGTGTCGAAGGAGCAGGTGGCGTTTTACGTCGAGCTGTTCCGCAAGGTGCGTGCATTGCCCGAGTGGAATGAGTTTATGAAGAGAGGCGCCTTCAGGCAGACGTTCATGACCGGGCCGGAGTACTTCGACTGGCTGGGCAGGAACGAGCAGATGCATCGCGTGCTGATGAAAGAAGCCGGCTTTATCGCTCAGTGATGAACCAACCCTCGGAACTTCCGGCGCCGAACGTCAGCGCGCGCTGGCCCGAACTGCTGTTCGCCGCCGCGCAGATGCTGTTGGCCGTTCTGGTCATTACCGACAGCCTGCGCGTGGGAATCGGCTGGGCCGATGACGGTCCGCGCTCGGGCTACTTTCCTTTCGGGATCGGATCGATACTGCTCGCCTCGAGCGGATTCATTTTCATCCGGCAGCTTGTGCGCTGGCACAGCGCGCGCATCGTGTTCGCCGGACACGGACAGCTCAAGCGGGTCATTGCCGTTCTTGTTCCGCTGACGATGTACGTCGCCTTTATCGCGATCATCGGCATCTACGTTGCGTCAGCCCTGTTGATCGGCTACTTCATGTGGCGTCATGGCAGTTTCACCTGGCTTGCGACGGCGCTGGTATCGATCGGCGTGCCGGTCATGTTCTTCTTCGTCTTCGAACGCTGGTTCGTGGTGCTGCTGCCCAAAGGGCCACTCGAACGAATGCTTGGATTCTGACGGCGCCCATAGTGGAAGAACTCGCCAACCTGCTGCACGGCTTCGGCGTCGCGCTGTCGTGGCACAACCTGGGCTTCATGCTGGTCGGCCTCACGCTCGGCGTGCTGATCGGCGTTCTGCCGGGGCTGGGCGGCGCCAATGGCGTCGCGATCCTGTTGCCGCTGACGTTCTCAATGAATCCAACGTCAGCGATCATCATGCTGTCGTGCATCTACTGGGGCGCGCTTTTTGGAGGCGCGATCACCTCGATCCTGTTCAATATTCCCGGAGAGCCGTGGTCGGTGGCCACCACCTTCGACGGTTACCCGATGGCGCAGCAAGGCAAGGCAGCGCAGGCGCTGACCGCGGCGTTCACCTCATCATTTGTCGGCGCGCTGTTCGCGGTGCTGCTAATCACGTTTCTGGCGCCGTTGCTCGCCAGGTTCGCGCTGAAATTCGGACCGGCGGAATTCTTCGCCGTGCAGTTGCTCACGTTCTGTAGCTTTGTCGGAATGAGCAGGGAACCGCCGGCCAAGGTCATCGCGGCAATGATGATCGGCTTCGCGCTCACCGCCGTTGGCATGGACGGGGTTACGGGGCAGTTGCGGATGACTTATGGGTTCCCCCAACTGCTGAAGGGTTTCGATTTTCTGATCGCGGTCATCGGGCTGTTCGGCATCGGAGAGATCCTGCTGACGATGGAAGAAGGTCTCGCGTTCAAGGGCAAAAGCGCGCGGATCAATTTCAAAGTCGTGTTGCAGACCTGGGGCGAGCTCGCGCGCTACTGGAAAACGTTCTTGCGCTCGACCGTGATCGGCTGCTGGATGGGCATCACGCCGGGCGGCGCGACGCCCGCCTCGTTCATGAGCTACGGAGTGGCGCGGCGAATGGCGAAAGACCCGCTGTCGTTCGGCAAGGGTGCGATCCAGGGTGTGATCGCGCCAGAGACCGCGGCGCACGCGGCGGGGACCTCTGCCCTGCTGCCGATGCTGACGCTCGGAATTCCGGGTTCACCGACGGCGGCTGTCTTGCTCGGCGGGCTGCTGATCTGGGGCCTGCAGCCGGGGCCAATGCTGTTCGTCGAGCAGAAGGATTTCGTCTGGGGCCTGATCGCGTCGATGTACATCGCCAACGTGGCCGGCCTCGTCGTCGTGCTGACGACGGTACCGTGGTGGGCGGCGATCCTGCGCATTCCGTTCGCGGTGATCGCGCCGGTGATCATCGTCATCTGCGCGATCGGCGCCTACACGGTCCACAGCTCGATGTTCGACGTGGTGATGATGCTGGTGTTCGGTGTGGTCGGCTACCTGTGCAAGAAGCTGCAATACCCGCTCGCGCCGCTGGTGCTGGCCCTCGTGCTGGGTGACATGGCCGAAGCGAGTTTCCGCCAATCGATGCTGCTGTCGCAGGGCAGCCTCGCGATCTTCTGGTCGAATTCGCTTGTGGCGAGCATCGCCGGGTTGGCACTGCTGCTTCTGGTGTGGCCGGTGGTCGGCGCACTCAAAGCCAGGCTCTCCGCGCGGGCCAATTCTGCCTCGATCGGAGAGCCGCGGTGAAGTTTGCGGTCGTCGGCGCCGGGGCGATCGGCGGATGTCTCGGCGTCAAGCTGGCGCGCGCGGGCGAGGACGTCGTATTCATCGCGCGCAACAAGAACCTTGCGGCCATCAACGCGAACGGCTTTCGGCTGATTCTCGAAGATGGTTCAGAGGAGCACGCGCGCAACGTGCGCGCGGTGGATCGCATGGCCGATGCGGGAGCGCAGGACGCGGTGCTGCTCGCGCTCAAGGCGCATCAGGTGCGCGACGTGCTGCCGGCGGTGCGCGAGTTGTTTGACCTGCACACGATGGTCGTCAGCATGATCAACGGCATACCGTGGTGGTACTTCCAGAAGCTGGGCGGAGGGTACGACGGGCGCGCACTGAAAAGTGTCGATCCGGATGGGAAGATCGCCGCAAACATCGAGCCGGCTCGCATCATCGGCGCGGTCGTATATCCGGCCGCCGAGCTGCTGGCACCGGGTGTGGTGAAGGTGATCGAAGGCAACCGCTTCAC
>Ga0187893_10004294_pt1 | contig 27352 bp, 22 predicted proteins | sample MA1701074metaG_FD_139574 | JGI IMG/M metagenome (GOLD analysis project Ga0187893, IMG submission 139574) | White microbial mat communities from a basaltic lava cave in the Kipuka Kanohina Cave System on the Island of Hawaii, USA - MA170107-4 metaG ... | reverse complement strand
CTTGGAGAGCGTTGAACGGTTCATCGCTCGCAGCCGACGTCATCGCCGGCGTCCCATTCGCCGACGGCATCAAAAAAGCCGCCGCCTGATCATGACGTCATCCACAAGATTTGGAAATATCTCGCCGTTGTGCGATAGGACGGCGCGTCCGGGCGAATGTTTCCAATATCTTCGCTGCTAAGTTCGACAAGCACATTGCCAAGGTCAGAATCGTCACCTTGGTCCCACTCTTCAACTAAGCTGTTGTTCGATGCATCATAAAGTTTCAGCAGGAATTCGGCCGGGCCGTGAAACAAGTTATGGTTGTCGCAGACGATGTTCACTGGGTGGTAATCTTCCGGAGTGCCCTGCACCCAGAACGTCTCACTAGTTACTAGGTAATCATCTGAGAGGGCGTCGTCTTCGTAGATCTTGACATAGTAGAACCCCCCAACATTCGAGTCGACATCGAACTCGATATTGAACTGGCGTGCATACCCGTCCCCGTCCTCATCAACGCGGTTCGATATCCGGGCATTCCAAAAGTATGGCTCAAACGGGGGCGGCGAAAGCACAACATTACGGCACGACGAAGACGATGAGAGAATCGTTGTGTGTGTTGCACACCGTGCCTGGGCCTTGACGCAGTACGTTCCAGGATTGGACCACGAGTGCGACGCGCCCGTCCCGCCCCACGAGGACGTCGTACCATCTCCCCAGTCGAAACGGTATTGCAGGCTGTGACCGCAACTTGTCGAGGCACCTCCCGTGGAGTAGTTCAGATTCTGTCCAGTGAGTCCGCTTCCGGGTCCACTCGGTGTGCTGGGGTTGTTTGCAAAAGTTTCTGGCGCGCTGACGTTCCAAATATGCGTTTCCTCAAGGTTCCATGTAGTTCCGCCCGGGCAGCCCGGGGCATAGTAGACCAGCGCCTTGATCTGAGTTGTCGCTCCGCACCCAAAGCTGTACGTAAACCCGGGATCACCAGGACATAAGCCATAGCAGCAACTGAGGCCGCTCCCAGAGCAGTGTGTTGGTGATTGATATGAGTTGTTGACGTACCACTCTGTCCCACGACTACAGGGAATGCCATCAACTTCAAACGATTCTGAACCCGGCGTGACGGTGATGTTCTCAGTTCGCGACGAGCCGTAAGGTTGGCAGTGGTCTGATATGCATGCAGCAACGGTCCCTGGAGTCTCGTTGGAATGATCGCGCGATTCCTTGATGCTGCGGTCGAACGCTCGCTCTTGTAGCCGCTGCTGTGCGGTGGCGAAACGGGGAACCGCCATGAGATTGATCACTAGTGCAGCGGTGATAGCCCTGTGCATGACCACGCTCTCCGGCGGAACTGCTCGTTAAGGCACCGCGAGCAGAATGCTGCCTTCCCGCCTTCCCTCCCGGCCAGCGCTGGCCGCGTTTGTCAGCTGGCCGACGATCGCCGCGCCGCGTCGGAGTTGTGGACGCGGCGCCTCTTGAGTACGAGTTCGATTTTCTCAGGTATTGGGTACCCATAGCGGGTGTCGGTGCGGGCTGTCAAGTGTTGCCGATTTTCTAATTCTCGGGATGAAACCCCTTATGTGCCTGCCTTTCAAGTATTATAGGACTATGCTCCCGCCGCAGGATCGATCGGATCGCGTCCGCTGTAGCGAGCGGTCATGTCCTGCCCTCCTCGCTTCGCTGAACCTCAAAGTCCCAGACCCAAAGCTCTCCCTCCTTATTACGATGAGCATCAAGGCGGTCACCCCTCGTGACCTCGATACGATACAACCAGCCATCGTCGTATTCGCCCTTGGTAATGGTGCCTTCACACTCCTCGGCGAAATGCTCGCTGCGAACATGGACTGGCGTTCCGTCGGGCAAACGCTCGGGGCGAATGTTGTAGGTCCTCATGATCCGCGTTTGTCCTCTTTGCGCGCTCGATTAACCGCCTGTCGCAGGTCGTTCCATTCGACTCTGGTGATCATCTGATTCTCTCGCGCTTCCAGAAGCGATTCTGCAGCCTCCAGCAGCGACTCTCGCCCTGCGTGGTAAGCGGCATCGAGCGCTGCCGTAATTCCAGGAACTCCCACATTGTAGAAATCCAAACAATCACGATTGCGTATCTCAAGTGTTTCCACACCTATATACTTTCTGGCGATGTCCGCCAGCAAATCAGTTTTGATTCTCGTCATTTGCGTGCCTACCTTTGAATTCACCGCTCAGCGGATTCATAATGGCTCCCCCGTTTTGCGTGTCTCCAACCTCATTTCGATACCATGAAGAGAGGCGCCCCGGTGCTCTGACCGAGGCGTCACCTTGACTTTGGATGAGCGGCTTTAGCCGTTGAACGCGAACGCGCCGCGATCAACTTTCTTGAACCGCGAGTCTTTTCCGGATGTCGAGATCTCACGGATCATCGCCGAGTAGAGCGTTGCCCAGGGCGTCTTCCCGCCAGGACTTTTCCAGAGGCCTTGATCGGCCATCGCGTTGATCAGCTCGCGAGACCGCATTGGCTTGCCGGACTTTTCCAGCACCTTTGCGGCCGCGTCGAGAGCGCTGACCCGCTTAGTCGCCGGCGTTTTCGCCTTGGTGACCATCGCCTTGCCTCCATTTGCGGCGCGCTTAACGGCCGCCTTCTTCGGCTCGCCGTTCTTTGCGGCGGGCTTTGGCGCGGCTCCTGCCGCCTTCCCCTTCGGGCCCTTGGTCTTGGATGTCTTCGCCTTCGTTGCCATCTTGTTTTCTCCGTTACGAGCTACGTGCCTACGCCGGCACCAGCGCGCCGGAACACCCAGCGCAGGACAGACCATTGCTCGACCTGCAACGGAGTTCAAGGCAATTCTTCAGAAATTCCGAGAATAAGTGTCAGTAGGTGACACCTAGCGAATTCAGGGCTGGCTGATATAGCTGTTGGTAGCCTATGTTGCCATAACGGACAAATCCTCGATTAGCAGCAAATGCATGTCGCCAGGTCCCTACATCTCAGGCTCGTAGAAACGCTGTCGCACCGACTGCTCTAGTATTACTTTCCTTGCCTTAACCCTTTGGGTGGACCATGCCTCTCTCGTTGCTTTCCACGCTCTCGATGCAGCCCATTGAGCGGACAATACCGCAATCGGGATCCAAATCCGCGTCGCATCGTTCCGCAATTTCCACGCAATCACGCCCACTCCCACATAGCGACCCCAATCGGCAATCCTAATAGTGGTTTGGGCGAGCCGTTTGTTGGGAGAAAACACCTCTTGTAGATAGCTTAAGTATTCATCAAGAGCCGAGACCAGTAGTTGTAAATCCCCGGAGGTTCTGTTTCGAACTAGGTTCGTTCTTGCCTGAAAGTAGGCCTGCGCCGCCGAGTTGGGATCTTCAACAATCTCGCGGATCTTACCCCATGGCGCTTGGGCAATCGCATTCCAGTTAAGGCGAAACAGCCGGTCGCGCGTCTTTGCCATTAGGTCCTCGACAAAGTCGACAGACGGTTCAAGATCGAGAATGACGGCCCGGTCCAGTTGCCTAAGGGAGCTGATGATGGGTTGCGCTTCCTGCTCGGCGAATCGCAAACCTCGAGAGATATTACGAAGGTACATAATGTGTGCGAAATTCCAGATCACCCGGCGGAACCTCCGAAAGGTGTTGTCCGAGCTGTACCGCAGTACGCGTGTCAGCCCACCTCGTGACAGCGCATCGGTCTTGTCGACTGTAGCCTTGCGCGGTGCCAATTCTTTCGTGAGCCGTCTTGCTTCCCTGATCAACGCGTCGGCAAAACCTTCGGGGACACCCTTCGGGTTTCCTAGGCGCCGGAGTTCTTCTGTGAACAACCGTTCGTAGTTCTCGAGTCTTTCTTTGGAGTCGAACAGGACAAAACCTGTATGGGTTTGGGTGAGATCGGTCAGGCGCTGCGCATATTGGATCGCCGCTTTTTCTTGAATTACTACGGGGTTTCCGGCTTCTAGCGCCTTGTGATGACGCGCAACGAATTCATGAAGGTCCGCCTCCGTCGCTCGGAAGACGATTAGATGCGAGTCGCTGAGGAACTCGTCAAAATGCGCCCTGCTGGATTCGTCAGACCAAAGGGCAAACAGTGGCTTATTGAAGAGGAGGAACTCCATGGGCAAGCAGATTCGCCCAAAGAACAGCATCCTTGCCTTCAGCCAGCGTAGGTTGGTGGACAATGGCACTCCAGCATTGATTTCGTATGGGAAGAAATCAAGTTCGCCGGGAACAAAGATGGCGGATTTGTAATGGTCTAGGCGTATCTCTGGCACGAGCAGCCTCGCTCAGCCTTAGGAGTGATTTCCTTTGCGTTAGGAACCGCCAATCGGCGCGCCACGCTGCAACCGAGCGCTCCTTAGCAATTATAGAGTCTGAGAGTATGGTGGCACGCTTCCGTACCGCACCTCGCCCAACACTACCTGCGGCCATCCGGTTATTCGCCCCGCTCCTCGTGGTTGCTAGGCGTGCCTCAATTCGTGAGCCGTCGTAGGACCTCCGATTTACGCTGGTTTTGCATTGCGGTCGGTAGCGGCGGTTGTCGTTCGCGCTCCGCCACGCGGAAACGCACGTTTCTTCGCGGTTGCGTTGCGTTGGGTGCGATTCGGGGGGAAAGTCGCCTACCCGGCGGCGTACGGTTAGAAACCCGCACGAAGCGCCCGGAGGCCGTTATCTCACGCAGTGTTGTGTCCGAGTTGTGTCTGGATCGGTTGGAAAACACCTCAAAGTCAGTTCAGAATCCAGTTCGAGACTAGTTGTAACTCTTGGACCCGCAACCGTTTAGGTGCCTTCGTGGCAGGGCGGAGGAGGCTCATTTCCGGCTTCCCAAGCTGGACGTCGTCGGTTCGAATCCGATCGCCCGCTATTTCCTTGTCTGGCAAGCACTTACGGAGACTCTCTTTCGCGGCAAACGCGGTTGCTTTGGCGGCTGCGGGAGCTGCAACTCGCGTTTCTAGCCCAGAATCGTCGATTTCTGAAGCCAGCCTGGCAAGCTGGACGTCGTCGAGTGATGGCCTGTTTGCCGCAGCAAGCCTTGGCCGACATCGGCACTTGGTCAGTTGAGCGCAAATCGCGACCGGCTGCGACCCATCTCGCTCCGTTTACTTCAGAGATTTAGCTCCAATAACGGCGCATCGTTCAGGCGAATCCATCCGGCGCGCGGATGATCAAGGTCGATGGTAATCCACAGCGTCGCTGCAATCAGCACTACTAGCGATCCGGTCATGATCAGACACCGACGGTTGGACATGCCGCATCCATATCCGATGACTCCTATGGCGAGTGTCGAGCAGACCACAAGCAATGTCATGATGGGAAGAGGCAGGTGCTTTCTACCCGAAGCTATGCGAGACGTGTGCAGGTCAATCACCTCGTTGACAGGTGGCAGTAAGCCTTGAAGCGACCTGGGACTGGCCAATGCGCCTTCACTGGCGGCCCTCCAGATCATCTTATGGAATTCGCCAAATTGCTTTTGCATTTCCGCGGAGAGTCCGTAGCGAATCTCTTTGGAGACCTCAAGCCGGTGGCGAACATAGTCGGCAAGAGCCTGTTTCAATTGGCCTCGAAAAGGCTCATCAATGATGTCCGCGCGTAAGTAGGCGGTGCCAATGGCATTGGCTTCTTGAACAATCAAGTCCTGGCGCTCGAGGAACCGCGAGGCCGCACCGGCAAAACTGAATCCCAAGAGCAGACCGAGTAAACCAAGGATCGCGCCTTGTATGGCACCGATTTGCGCGCCACTGGGGGCTTCGCGCGATTGAGCCGACCGCCGACCGATTCGAAAGCCGACTTCCAGGGCAACCGAAAGACCAACCAGCAGCCCGACGACAACATAAAGCTCGCCCAGCATATTCGTCATTCCTTTTTGCAAAACACCGCGCCCTTGGCTCTTCCTGACAACGGAAGCCGGAATTCTAAGGCTCCACGTCGGAACCAGAACATGAGAGCCCAACGGGTTGTCGAAAGGAGATGCGGCGTAGCGAGTGCACGATGGGTACCGAACAACTTCGCGCATCACGCTGATCCGGGCGCCTCGGTCCTGGTAAAACTTAATCGCCTTATCGTAGAGAGGTCCCGATTCGAGAATGGTGGCAACGCCCTTGAAGCGGTAGCCCTTGCGGACGAACGGATCGACGACGTTGACCTCCACGCTGGCGTTTCGTCGCAGGTTCGCTAGGGTGCCCGGCGACCGGATATTGGCGAAGACCAGGTGGTCGTCGTCCCACACGGCCGTGGTTCCCTTGGGTGAGAGATTCGGAGTACCGTCGGGGCAGACCGTGGCGAAGAATCCTAGGCGCTGTTCCTCCATCACTCGCTTCATGTCTGGGGTCAGAATGCCCATCGAGTCGCTCGTTTTTCCGTCCTCATCGTTGGCCCACCTTGCGGGGGGAGCTTAGCCAGTACGGAGCTTCTGCGTAGGATAGCCGAGAATCGCGTCACCCCGTAGGCTGCCTTGTTGCTGGCGTTTCATCGTCGATAATGCGTCAACTCGCGCGGCGTTCGGGACGTACAGAAACATGGCTCTAGCCAGCGGTCAGAAGCTCGGTCCGTACGACATCCTCACTCCCCTTGGTGCGGGAGGCATGGGAGAGGTCTACCGCGCGCGGGACACGCGGCTGGACCGCGAAGTGGCCATCAAGGTGCTGCCCGAATCCACGACTCGCGACGCGGATCGTATCGCCCGTTTCGATCGCGAGGCGAAGTCGGTCGCGGCATTGAACCATCCGAATATCGTGACCATCCATGGAACGCACGACGAGGCAGGACACCGCTTCATCGTCATGGAGCTGGTGGAGGGCGAAGCACTGGACCGGATGATCGCTCCGGGGGGCATGCCACTGGCCCGGATCTTCGACGTTGCGATCCCGCTGGCCGACGCTCTGGCGGCGGCCCACGACAAGGGCATTGTGCATCGAGACCTCAAACCCGGCAACGTCATGATCACCCGGGACGGGCGGGTGAAGGTGTTGGACTTCGGCCTGGCCAAACTGACCACGGAAGAGACCGGCGGTTCATCGCCGCGGGACGACACGGTGTCGGCGCCGCTAACCGGTCACGGGGCGATCCTGGGGACGGTTCCCTACATGTCGCCCGAGCAGCTTCGCGGCGAGGCGGTCGACCATCGCACCGACCTGTTCTCGCTCGGCGTCATTCTCTACGAGATGGCCGCGGGACAGCGACCGTTCAAGGGGACCAGGTCGGCGGACATGATCTCCTCCATCCTCCGCGACACGCCTCGCCCACTACATGAATGGAACAGCTCGCTTCCCCGACCGCTGGAAAAAGTTGTCGCTCTGTGCCTGGAGAAGGACCCTGAAAATCGACTGCAATCGGCCAAGGACGTTCGCAACGAGCTTCGGCTGCTGCGGAAGGAGGTGGACTCGGATACGCCGGAGTCGGTGCCTCTGATGATCGTCACCGGATCGCCAGCGGCTCCGGCCACAGTGCCGCAAGGTTCGGCGACCACGCTCGGGTCAGCGATGTCGGCGCCCACGCGAAGGGGCGAGTTCTGGATCGGAATCGCCGCGCTGATAGCCGCGGTGGTCGTCGTCGGCTGGTGGCTGGGCCGAGGCGTGACCGCGCCGGTGAAGCACGCCGCGACGGTGGACAGCGGCGTAACTATTCCGAAACTGTCGCCCGCCGAAACATCCGTAATCTTCGCGCCGCCGACGGAAGTCAACTCACTGGCAGTCCTGCCTTTCACGAACCTGACCAGCGACAAGGAGCAGGAGTATTTCTCCGACGGACTCACCGAGGAGTTGCTCAATGCCCTGGTGAAGATTCCCGACCTGAAGGTGGCGGGGAGGACGTCGTCATTCTCGTTCAAGGGGAAGAACGAGGACCTCCGCACCATCGGGGAGAAGCTGGGCGTGGCGAACATCCTGGAAGGCAGCGTCCGCAAGTCCGGAGATCGGGTCCGGATCACCGCGCAGTTGGTGAAGGCCGCCGAGGGGTTCCACCTGTGGTCGGAGGTTTACGACCGGACCCTGAACGATATCTTCGCGGTGCAGGACGACATCGCCAAGTCCGTGGCCGAGGCGCTCAAAGTCACGCTGCTGGGAAAGAGCGCCGAGCCAACCACGCCGAATGCCGAAGCCTACGACCTGGTGCTCCAGGCGCGCTACATCATGCGGAGCGGCACGGAGGATTCCATCCGCCGCGCGCGGACGGTCCTGGAACGTGCGCTCGCTTTGGCGCCGGAGTACGCCGCCGTGTGGGCGGAGATGGGGCTGCTGCACAGGAAAACGTACGAAAGGACTCTCACGGTCGAGGCCGCGCAAGAGGCTCTGCGGCAGGTCCGGCACGCGCTGACCAGGGCGTTGGAACTTGACCCCGAGTTGGCGTTGGCCCACTCGCGGATGGCGAGCGCCCAGCTGGCCTTGTGGGATTTCGCCGGGCGCCGAGCGTTCCACGGCCCGGGCGCTGGCGGCGGACCCGAAGAACCCGCTGGTGCTCGGTAACGCGGCCCTGGTATATAGCGAGCTAGGCCGCATTGATGAAGCGATCGTTCTTGATGAGCGATCGATCGAAACAGATCCGCTACACCCTGTGATCCACTCGAACGTCGCAAGTCTCTACGTCTTTCAGGGCAGACTGGAGGAGGCCGAAAGGCACTGCCGCGAATCCTTGGCCCTGATGCCGGATTTATTCGTGGTGTATAACCATCTCGGAGCCATCCACCTCCTGCGCGCTAAAGTGGAGGATGCCCGGTTTGCTTGGGCAAAGGCCAATGAGATGGGCGGCTTGGGCGACCTTGACCGCTTGGCGTCTGAGGCTCAGCTGGAACATACCGCCGGAAACACCGAGGCATCACGGCGGGCCGCCGAGGAACTGGAGAACCGCTTCGGGGCCGACGCTCCCACTACATGTGCCAAGGTCCGCGCCTGGCGGGGCGATACCGACGCCGCGTTCGCGTGGCTGGATCGGGCACTGGCCGCACGCGATCCAACCTTGGCCTCAATCAAGGCGGATTACTTGCTGAGGCCGTTGCACACCGACCCCCGATGGAATGAGCTTCTGAAGAAGATCGGCCTGCCCACGGGGTAAGTGAGGGGCATCGAAGTCGTGGGACCTTTCATGAGGCGCGGAGTCGCGAGAACATGACCGTCACGGCAGGCGCGAGGCTCGGTCCCTACGAAATCGTCGCGCCCCTCGGTGCGGGGGGATGGGGGAGGTGTATCGCGCGCGGGAAGGTGAGACGCTCTCAAAGGTAAGTTGTGGGCCGCGTTCGGGGCAGGCACCAGACTCGGGTATTCATCCCCCGGCCCATCAGTTTGGGAGACGTTCGGGAACCGAGTTGCTCACTGAGTTGGTCAGTCGTCACCTGATAGTGACTTGTTTCTCATTATCTCAGTGACCAAGTAACCGCTTGCAACCCTCGTTTTCGGCTCAAAACGCGGCCATAAGTCCTTGTCCGACCATGTTTTGCGCACGGCATGCCGCGTTCCCAAGCTGGACGTCGTCGGTTCGAATCCGATCGCCCGCTGTTCGTAAGTTGTTATTCAACATATGCGAGGCTGCCTGAACGCTGTACGCTCGCACCAATGTGGTAGCCCATTCTCATCCCGCTAAAGTCTCTCATGCGTCGTCGAGAGCCACGAGCGAGCCGCGTTTTTCCACATGCGACAATCCACCTCGCCATCAAGAGTCGCTCGTGCGCACGGAAACCGTCGGGCATTCCAATAACGTGGTGATTCTTTCGGACGCCGCTGCGATGGGCAGATTGTGTGCAAGCTCGTTGCCACTTCAAGGGGAAGATCAGGCCGTTCCCTCGGGAGCCCCACGAGGATCTTTCCTCGAAAAGAGTCGGAAGAGTCGCCCTGTACGCTCTGGCAAGCTCTAGGCTACGATGGTCGAATGCGTTGGTCCAGCTCAAACAGTGTGCGCCAATCGATTCCCGCCCCGCAGTTTCCTGGACACCATCCACGACGGCTGACGTCTGATTTCTTGGCGGGAATCAGCGTATGCGTGATCATGATTCCGTCGGTCATTGCCTACGCGGAACTCGCGGGGCTGGCGCCGGCTCATGGGCTCTATGCAGCATTGGCGGGGATGGTGGGCTACGCGCTATTCGCCAGCTCCCGTCAAGTCGTGGCCGGTCCAGACTCGGCGATCACGCTTTTGGTCGCCAGCGCGATCGGTCCGTTGGCGGCCGACGATCCCTCGCGCGCCGCGGCGCTGGCCGCGGTTACTGCATTGCTCGGCGGAGGTCTGATGCTGTTGGCCGCGCGGCTGAAGGCCGGAGCCATCGCGGACTTTCTTTCCAAACCTGTGCTGGTAGGCTTCTTAACCGGGGCGGCGCTGATTCTTATTTCCACGCAATTGGGCAAGCTGTTCGGAATCAAAACGAAGTCGCATGATTTTTTTCCAGTCGTCGCCGAAGTCCTGGGGCGGATCGGGGAAGCGCACCTCCTCACGCTCTATTTGGGCCTAGGGCTGCTCGTGACTTTGGCCACCTTGCGTCGAGTTGCTCGGCGTGTGCCGGGCCCATTGGTGGTATCGGTCATCGCGCTGCTCATTTCTGTTGGTTTTGGGCTCAGTGAGCGTGGCGTGCGTGTAGTCGGCGATGTGCCCGAAGGGCTGCCCGGCTTCCGGCTGCCGCTGGTTACGCTGAGCGACGTTCGTGAACTCATTCCCGCGGCCGTGGGCATCACCCTGCTGACTTTCCCGCAGGGCATCCTGTTGGCGCGGGCGTTTGCCGCCAAGAACGGCTACGAAGTCCGGGCGAACCAGGAACTGACGGCGCTGGCCGCCGCCAACCTCGCGGCGGGCCTGTTTCAGGGCTTCTCTGTTGGCGCAAGCCAGTCGCGCACGCTGGTGAGCGACTCGATGGGCGGAAAATCGCAGGTGGTCAGCTTGGTGGCCGCGGTCGCGTTGGCATTGTTTCTACTGTTTTTGACGCCGCTCCTGCGCCAGCTCCCCACCGTGGCTCTGGCCGCAATCCTTATCTTCGCCGGGTCGCACTTGATTGAGCCGCATGAGTATCGGATGCTGCTGAAAGTCAGCCCCCTGGGCTTTGGACTGGCGCTGGTGGTGGCCCTCGGCGTGCTGGCGGTAGGCGTGGTTCCGGGCATTGTCATCGGCGTGATGATATCGTTGGTCTATCTTCTGGCGCGCCTGGCCCGACCTCTGGATGCCGTCCTCTGTGAAGTGCCCGGTACCGGGCGTTTCCATGACGTGGGAGAAGCGCCGGAAGCGCAGACCGTGCCCGGGCTGATCGCCTACCGTTTCTATTCAGTCTTGTTCTTCGCGAACGCCGAGCACTTCGTTCAGCGCGTGCGTGAACTCATCCAGGCCAGTCCCACTCCCGTGCGCTGGTTCCTGGTAGACATGCAGGCGGTGTGGGAGATTGACGTGACCGCGGCGGAGGCCTTATCGCGGTTGGTGAGGGAGCTGCAAGAGAAGGGCATCGCCCTGAAAATCGCGCGGGCCAACCGGCCGTTACGCGAGAAGCTCGAGCGGATCGGCCTAGCAGACGAGTTGGGTGCGGCGAATTACTATCCGTCCGTACATGCGGCCGTCGAAGCTTTCCGACGCGAGGGACCGATGGGGAACAGCGATGAAGAATGAAACGAAAAAGGCGGACAAGCTGAGCGGAAAAGATTACGAGCGCGAGCTACAAGAATTACAACTCGAATTGTGCAGGCTTCAGGAGTGGGTCCGGCAGTCGGGAGCGAGGATTGTCGTGGTCTTCGAGGGCCGAGATGCGGCCGGCAAGGGCGGTCTGATTCGCCGGCTCGTGGAGCGAGTCAGCCCGCGGGTGTTCCGGGTGGTGGCCCTGCCGGCGCCGAGCGACCGGGAGAAAGGCCAGCTCTATCTGCAACGCTACATCGCGCACTTCCCCGCGGCGGGTGAAATCGTCATCTTTGACCGAAGCTGGTACAACCGCGCGGGCGTGGAATACGTCATGGGCTTCTGCACGAGGGAACAGCATCGGCGGTTCCTCGAGCTGTGTCCGATCTTTGAAAAGCATTTCGTCGGCGGCGGCATTCAGCTGGTCAAATACTGGCTGGAGGTGAGCAACGAGGAGCAGGAGCGACGTTTTGAGGCCCGCATCGCCGATCCGATGCGGCAGTGGAAGCTGAGCAACATGGATCTGCCCTCGCGCGAGAAGTGGTACAAGTACTCACGGGCCCGCGACTTGATGCTCCAGGCGACGGACACGAAGTGGGCTCCGTGGTACATCGTCCCCTCCGACGACAAACGACGCGCCCGGCTGAACTGCCTCGCTCATTTCCTGAGCCTGATTCCCTACAAGAAGGTGAAGCACGAGAAAGTCAGGCTCCCCAAGCGCTCGAAGGCCGGCGCCTACGACGACACCCGCTCGATCGACAGTCGACGTTTCATCAAGGAACGATACTAAATGACGCCGCCCGCCGCGCCGATGATCTTGATCTTCATCGTTTTCTAACGCTTCGCCGCCCGGGTTCCTCAAGCGGAACCAGTCGCTTACGCACCTCCGGCAGCAGGCTCCTGCGGATGACATCCACCGCTTCCTGTGGAGAATCCGTCACCCAGCCGAAGCTGAGCTCATCCTGCGTGTACACGCCCTGCCCGATCATGAACTGACCCCAACGGCGCATCCCCTCCCAAAACCTCTCGTCCATGAGGATCACCGGGAAAGGCCCGATCTTGCCGCACTGCACGAGCGTGGCTGCCTCAAAGAGTTCGTCGAGTGTTCCCAGCCCGCCGGGCATGACGATGAAAGCGCATGAGTACTTCACGAGCATGACTTTTCGTGTGAAGAAATAGCGGAACTGAATAGACTTATCGACGTAGGGATTCGCAGTCTGCTCGTGGGGAAGGATGATGTTCAGTCCATAGCTGGCGCCTCCGGCTTCGTGCGCCCCGCGATTGGCGGCCTCCATGATTCCCGGTCCGCCGCCGGTGAGCGTTGCAAAACCGGCTCGGGCAAGCTCGCCGCCGACCGTTTGCGCGAGCTTATAGTAGCGGTGGTTTTGCTTGAACCTCGCCGAACCGAAGACGGTTACGGCCGGTCCCAGGCGGTACAGCTCCCTGAAGCCGCGACCGAATTCCTTTTGAATGCGCTTCAAACGCACCAGCTCTTTCTGGGGCGTCCGCGTTTGGGTTAGAAACTCACGCTCTTGCTCCGATCGATCGGCGGGGAGCTCGTAGCCGGGGCGCTTGGACTTGCTCGCGTAACGTCGCCAGCCGCGCTCCCACTCCTCGATCGTTCTTTTGGGGAGGGAGCTGGGCCTCCTTGCCGCCTTTCGACCCATTGCGACTGACCTCCCGCAGGCGGGTTCCCGGAACGGATGGCTACAAACGCTCCAGCACAGCACGGAACTTCGGTGCGGCCACGATCATCTCGCGACCGTCGATTCGGTACTCGGCGTTGACGAGGTAACCCGGTTTGTTCACGATCAGAGTGTTACCAACGACGCGGTAAGTCTCGTCCGCGCGTTCGACGCTTCCATCGGGCAGGGTTCGCGTGGTGATCACCCGGCCGTCGTTGCGAAATTCCAAGACCATCGCGCGATGAGGCAGTGGTTCGTCCGTCACCAAACTCATGACTTTCCAACTTGTCCCCGCCAAGGGAGCGTTGTCCGGCACGCGGCCGTTGTAATGCAGTTTCTTGGCTTCCTCCTTGTCCATTTCGTTGCCGATGATGTAGCCGATGCCGGTCCCGACGGCGGCCCCGATCAGGGTGGCTTCGGTGTCGCGGCCCACGGCTTGCCCGATGAGCGCGCCAACACCGCTACCGGCCAAAGCCCCCGTCCGACCTTTGGTTGCGCATCCCGCCGCTACAAGCAGCGCAGCGAACAACAGCGCGGACGCCAGCCGATTCATCAATCCACACTCCATCGCCAATCAGGATCGAACGAGGGCACGGAACCGGCGATGGTCTCCGTGCGTCGGCCGAAGTTCCGTTCGTACAGAACTCCGTGGTGATTCACCAGAAAAGTCATCACCCCGGAGTTACCGTAATCCGCGGGCCAGGCGACTACGGCGAAGCCCTCGGTCATCTTGCCGTTGACCATGTAGTCGCGCTCACCGCCGGGTGCATTAGGCCCTTGCGATGTAAGAAGCTTGAAGTAATAGCCGTGGTAAGGGCGGCGCTCGCCGCTTTCGGTTTTCGGGCTGCCATAACCTTCTTCCACGGCATCGGCGACGAGCGGGCCGAGCGGACTGGGAGGTTCGTCGGCGCGAGTTTCCCAATACAGCCCGTTTTTCTGGCCCGGGTCGCTGATGACCTTCTGAGCGTACTCGAGAACGCCGTCGCCGTTGCGATCCACGGCCATATACTCGCGCTGGGCGTCCACGATGGCCAGACAGACTTGCTGGACGGATAGTTCGTTGCGGCCGATGCGGCGGTTGAGGATTTCATCTTTGCCCCGGCGGGTGTCGAAGCGCCAGGCGCCAAAGCCCTTGACGATGGGAATAGGCATCGGCCAATCATCCTTGCCGACTTGCAGCGTCACGGTCCCGTCGGGTTCCTCGACCAAGGAGTTCTTCTCGTCGTAGGCTTGAAGGAACTTGTCCCGCGCCTGACGATCGGCAACTTCATCTCCTGACGAAAGAACCTCATCTGCGCCTCTGCCCAGAATGCGACGCACCGCGTCGGACTGCTCAGATTTCGAAGCCGCTATCAACGCGATGACTGCTTCCTCAGGAGAAGAAAACCGTTCTTGCCGCAGGCTGCACCCCGTAGTGAATAGACCTGTAACGATAAACACCAATAGGATCGATCTCCGTCGCTGGAAGGATCGAGCTGAACGCGGTTTTTCCATTCTGAACCACCTCATAGAACGATCATTCAATCTAATAAACAGTAAGGTCGTACCCCGGACCCCGACCACCGCCGCCCGAGCGGCCTCCGCCGCTCCGCGACCCGCCGCCACGTGAGGCTGAACCGCGGCTACCGCCTCCCGAGGAGCTGGAACGGCTGGCCTGGCCGCGACTGCTCTCTCTCCGCGCGCTGCTGCCTTGCCCGGCGCCTTCGAATGCTCCGCCGCGACTGCCTTGCGACTGGGTTGGACGGTTGGCGGACCCTGCGCGGCTCTGTGGGGTGGAGGCTGAGCGGTTTTGGGCTTGGGGTCGGTTTGCACCGCCGCCCGCGCGATCACCGCGATCGCTGACCGATACGTTGGAGGACCGACCGACTCGGGACGCGTCTGCGCCTCCGCGAGCGAGGTCCTGCCTGCCGGCCTCCGCCCGGCCACGGAACGAGTCGCGCGACTTGGCGGCGTCGGCCGTCGATGCGCCGCCGAACTTTTTGGCGGTGTTCTGGTCCCGATAGCCGGCACCCTTACGGTGCGAAGGATCGTGCTGCCAGGACCCGCGACCCCCTTGAGCACTGCGGTTGCGGCTGCCGATTTCGTTCTTGTACCGGTTCCGGTCGATGTTGGTGTTGCGGAAAGAGTTGCGGTCAACATCGATGTCCACATCGCCATGGCCCCAGTTGCAATTGCCCCATGCGTAGCCCCAGGCCGCGCCGCACGCCACGCCCAGCCCGAACGATAAGGCCGCGGTCCCCGCCACGTAGCAGGGCGGATAGTAGTAATAAGGTGGGTATGCGGGGTAGGGCCACGTTCCGTACACCACGGTCGGATTGTAGGTAGGGACATAAACGACATCGGGACTGCTGGATTCAATGACGATCACCTGACTCTGCGCTTCTTCCTTGACGACGACCGTCTGCTGCTCGGTGGTCCCCAGGTTCCCCTCCTTCTTGGCCTTGCCGCGGAGCTTCTGGATCGCGGCCATCACCTCCTTCTGCTGGGCGAGGAACGCATCGCCGAGCTTCTGCGTCCAGTCGAGCTTCTCGCTCATCATGGTCACCACGTCGGGGAAGTTGACCAGCGACTTGACGCTGGCGTCCCAGGTTTCTTTCTCCAGGGCGGTGGTGAGCGCGTCTCCTTTCAAGTTCTTGTTGGCCTTGACGAAACGGTCGGCGTACACGATCTCGATCGGATAGGTGGAAGCCATGAGGATCTGCGACACCAGCGAGTCCGGGTACAACGCGATGGGCGCCACCAGTTGTTCCAGCTCTTCCGGCTTGAACGCTGCTGCGTTCGAGGTTGCCGCAGCGCCGCCCTCGACCTGTGCCAACGTCAGCGAGGGCGCGACTGCCAGGATGGCGAATGCATACATGACGGCGCGTAAACGCTTCTGTAGGATCATGGAAGTTCCTCCCTTTTGCGAATTCGACCTTCCGGTTTCGAGGTAGTCTACTACCTCCGGTCACAAAGCGATATGACCTGAAGCAACGCTCATACCCGTTCCAGCGAAAGCGCCACGGCCTCCTTGTAGGTTACATCCACCTTGTCACCTTTGCGGAGTTGCTTGACGTAGTCGCGCAGCGAGGGATCGAGGATCTGGACGGTTCGCCGGCCGCGCGGCCCGGTGAAAGTCACCACCGATCCTTTCTGCTTTACGGCCTCGATGGTCACCGTGGCTTTCACTTCCGTGGCGGCCTGTCCGGCGGGTTGTCCGGGTTGGGACCGCGCGGTCTCCTCCGAAACGCTAAGCCCGGTTTGCGGGTCGCCCGGCTTTCTCAATTGAACGGCGAAGGACTCGGTGTAGCGGACCCGGACCCGGTCGCCGACTTTCGCCTGGGGGAAGCCCTGGACCGATTTGTCCACGTGCACGGTGAATGGGTCGCCCGACACGTCCCGCACGGTGACCAGGCGATTGGGAACGTCGATGTCGGTGACGGTCACCACCGCCTCGCGCTCCACCTGCGTCCGGTGGGGGTCGGTGGGACGCGTGGAGGCACAGCCCGGAATCACCAGACCAAGAGCCGTCACGGTCAGAACTTGTTTTCTTAGTTTTCTCATTTTGCAGTTTCCTTTCGAGATCAAGACAACCAATCAAAGCCGGCGTGTCCCCACGCCGGATGCCCGGGCTGAGGACAGCCCGGCTCGGACTACGCCGCCCGAGGCGGCAACAGATAGAGCGTCATGGCGAAAACCAGATAGACGGCCAGCACCAGAACTCCAACAAACCACGTCGCGCGGCCGCTGGTCGTGACCAGCGCGGCGGACATGGTGGCGATGAACACCATCACCACCGCCCCCGGCCAGAAGTGCAAGTCCATGGGCGCGGGGCCCACAAAGTAGCTGACGATGACCAGCACGGGCGCGACGAAGAGCGCGATCTGCGAGGAACTCCCCAGGGCAATCCCCACGCTGAGGTCGAGGCGGTTCTTGATCGCCCCGGAAAACGCCGAGGCCATCTCCGCGGCGCCGCCCACAAGCGCCACCACGATGAAACCCACGAAGGCCTGCGTCATCCCCAGGGTCAAGGCCGCTTCCTGGACGGACTCCACGAAAACCTCGCTCACCAGAGCCACGAACACGGTGACGCCGGCCAGCGTTACCAGAGCGACGCCCATCGACCATGGCGCTTCTCGCGCCTCCGCATGTTCCTCGCTGCCGAACAGTTCGCGATGAGTCTTCAGCGAGAACAGCAGGCCAAGCCCATACGCCGCGATAAGCAGAAATGACAGCCCCAGGCTCAGCTTCTGAGTGAACGGGGCCATGGAGGCCAAATCCGCCTGCTGGACCGCCGATGGAATGAGCAGCGCAACGGTGGCAAGAAAGAGCAACCCGGCCTGTAGCCGTGCGCTGATGCGGTTGAACTCCTGGGTATGGTACTTCAGTCCGCCGAGCAGGAACGAACCGCCCAGCATGAACAGAGAGTTGGTGACGATCGCCCCGGCCAGCGACGCCTTCACCAGCATGTATTGCCCCGCCTTCAACGCCGTCAGTGCGATGACCAGTTCAGTCAGGTTCCCCAACGTCGCGTTGAGCAGCCCGCCAACCATATCGCCGGCCTTGGCGGCGACGGATTCGGTCGCGTGGCTCAGCAGCCCCGCCAGGGGCACGATGGCGAGTATGGAAAGCAGGAACAGCAGCGTATGCGCGTCGGGCCTTAGGCGATGAAGAACCAACACCACCGGGACGAACACCAGCAGCCAGAAGAGCGGATTGCGGCGGATTTCCTTCCACAGTCGGTTCATTTCATGCCTCATCCGCCAAGCACGATGGTGATGACCACCAACACGACGCCGACGAGCGTCAAGCCGGCAGCGATGCGAAACGGGTTTGCACCCACCATCCGGCCCCACCACGCTCCGAGCAGGAACAGCTCCGTCAAGGCTACCCAATGCGAAATGCGAACCGCAAGAGTCGGACTGTCCACCACCAGATACGGTACGACAACCGGCAGCGTTGCGAAGAGGATAATCAGCCCCACCGCCACGCCGCCCAGCAGGTCTTCCCGTTGCACCCTCGGCGGCGCAGGCGTGCTCCGACGGACAAGCTCCAGGATCCGACGGTGGATTTGTTCCAGCTCCTCCGGTGTGGCCAACGCTAGCAGCGGGTTGTCCACTTCATCGGCGACACGTTGCAGCGCGGCTTGCTTATTGGGTGCGCTGAGCACTTCACGACGCGCCCGGGCTCGGCGGCCTCGATCGAACAACTGAGTGAGCACGTACATCACGCCATCCACGATCGCCCAAGCGAGGTTGCAACCGAAGATGCCGATGAAGAGCGCGTGGTTGTCGGCCTCCTCTCGACCGAGACGCACGGCGCCCGTAAAACCCAAAACCATGATGAGCCCGAAGAGGACCTCCCCCAGACGGTCGGCGGGGTCGAGATGCCGGTTGAAGAAGGCGCGCATGACGTTTACGGCGTGCGGTCCGCGTCAATCATGCCACCCCAATTGGTACGCTCTTGCATCTGCTCCTTGATCTCCGCGGGGACCAAATCCTGCCCTTCGCGCAGCTCCCAGCCGCCGCCCAGGGCGCGATACAGGGCGACGAGATTGAGGGCCACCGCCCCGCGCGTGGCCACCAGCCGCGATTGCTCGTCCGTCAGGAACTCCTGCGTGTTCAGCACGCGGGTGTAGTCTGCAATCCCGCCGCGGTACTGTTGCTCGGCCAGATCGACGGCTCGGGTCGCCGACGTGACGCTCTGCGCGAGGGCCGCGGTCTGCCTTTGCGCCCCGAGAAAACCGGCGATGGCCGTTTCGACCTCACCCTGGGCACGAAGCACGACGCTTTCGTACTCGCTGATCAGGGCTTGAAATGCGGCGTCCTGGACACGGACGTTGTTCTCGATGCGTCCGTAGTTCAGGACCGCCCAGCGGAACGAGGGCCCGGCGAACGCTTGGACGCTGTTCCCGCGCCACAAGTCGGAGAAATGCTCGGCGGCCAGGCCGAATTCGCCCGCCAGCGAGAAGCTCGGGTAGAGGTCGGCGGTGGCGACGCCGATGACCGCGCTCTGTGCGGCAAGCACGCGCTCCGCGCGACGAACGTCAGGACGCCGCCGCAAAAGGTCGGCCGGGATTCCCAAGGCAATCTGATCCGGGGCGCTGGGGATGGCGCGCGTATCACCCAAGAGGTCGCGCAGCTCTTGCGGCGGTAACCCCAGCAGAACGCACAAGGTGCTTTTCGTCTGCGCAATCCGAGTTTCCAGATCGACGGCCTGGGCCTCGGTGTCGTGGAGCAATGCAGCGGCTTGGGCAGGGTCGAGGCCCGTCGTGATCCCGCCCTTGAATTTGGTCTCCGCCAACTCGAAGCCGCGCCCCTGAATGGCCACGTTGCTCTGGGTTACGACGAGTTGTTCCTCCAGCGATCGCAGCAGTATGTAGTTGGTCGCGACCTCCGCTATAAGGCTGACCAGGACGTCGTCGTAATTGGCGATGGTCGCGAGAATCTGGGCATCGGCGGCTTCGATCCCGCGCCGGTAGCGCCCCCATACGTCCAACTCCCAGGCGGCGCCGAAGCCCATCTGCCAATTGTGGTAGGTATTATCAATCCCCGCACCGCCCACCACGCCGCTGGCCAGCATCCCCAGAGGATTCGTGAGAACACCGGCGACGTTCTGCGCGCGGTTGGGGTCCAAGGCCACGCCCCCCGCGTTCTCACTCACCTGGTTCCAGGTGTAGTCTCCGAACGCCTCCTGTTGCTGTGGAAAGAGCAAGCCAAACGCCACCGCGCGGCGCGCCTGCGCTTCAAGGACGCGAACGCCCGCCGCGTGGAGCGAAGGATTCTGGTGGTACGCCGTCTCAACCAGATTGTTCAATACGGGGTCATTAAGGATTTCCCACCAGCGGGTGACAACTTCCTCGCCGCGCTCCAACTTCGGCGTGGCCGGATCGAGCCACTCCGAGGCGACGGGAGCGCGAGGTTCCACGTAATCAGGCCCCACCTTGCAGCCGCCCAGTGTGGGAAGAAAAGTCGAAACCAGACCGAAACTAAGGCCCAGCTCGCGCATGCTCATGCATGTCCTCCTACCGGCGTCGCCGCAGTCGGGCTGGCTTTCTTGGACCCGGTGATCCAGCGGATCGTCGAATAAAAAACCGGGGTGAAGAAAATCCCGAACAGCGTCACGCCGACCATCCCGCTGAACACCGCGAACCCCAGAGCCACGCGCATCTCGGCGCCAGCCCCTTTGGCAAGAACGAGCGGCAGCACGCCCAGCGTGAAAGCCAGGGAGGTCATGAGAATGGGGCGCAAACGCAACTTGCTGGCTTCCACGGTCGCTTCCCTTAGTTCCTTACCTTGATCCTGAAGCTGTTTGGCGAACTCGACGATGAGAATCGCATTTTTGGCTGCCAGCCCGATCAGCACCACCAGTCCGATTTGCGTGAAGATGTTGTTGTCCATGCCCGCCAGCCACACGCCGCCGATGGCCGCAAACAGGCACATGGGAACGATGAGGATGATCGCCACGGGCAGTGACCAGCTTTCGTACTGCGCCGAAAGCACCAGGAAAACGAAAACCGTGCCCAGAATGAAAACGAAGATCGCGGTGTTCCCCGCAAGCTTCTGTTGCAACGCAAGTTCCGTCCATTCGTAACCCATGCTGGCGGGGAGCTCGGTTTCGCCGATCCGCTCCATCATGCCGATGCCCTGACCGGAGCTGACGCCGGGCGCAGTTCCGCCGTTGATCTCAGCCGATGGGTACATGTTGTAGTGGTTGACAATGGCCGGGCCGCTGGTGTCCTCTATGGAAACGAGCGCGCCCATCGGGACCATCTGCCCCGCGGCGTTGCGAACCTTCAATCGGCCGATGTCCGAAGGTTGCAGGCGAAATTGCGGCTCGGCCTGCACGTTCACCTGCCAGTTGCGGCCAAAGCGGGTGAAGTCGTTGGCATATGCGGAACCAAGGTACACCTGCAACGTGTCGAATATGTCGGTCAGGGCGATGCCCTGCGTTTTCGCCTGCGAGCGATTGAGATCAACGAAGATCTGCGGCTGATTCGCCCGAAAGCTGCTGAACAGGCCCAGCAGCCCCGGCGTTGCGTTCCCCGCGGAAACAACGTTGTCCACGCTTTCTTGCAGCCCGGTGAGGCCGGTGTCGGCGCGGTCCTGAAGCTGAAGCTTGAAGCCGCCGGTGTTGGCCAGCCCATCGACCGGCGGAGCACCGAACACGGTGACCACAGCCTCCTGGATGCTTCCGAATTCCTGCCGAAGCTTTCTGGCGATCACCGGTGCGGAAAGCTGCGGATCGACTTTTCGTTCCTCAAAAGGATCGAGAATGACAAACATGCCGCCGAGGTTGGCGATGTTCGTGGCATTAAGGATCGAGTATCCGGGAAGCCCAATGGTATGGGCCACGCCGTGCGCCTCGCCCGCGATCTTGACCATTCGAGCTACGACGGCTTCGGTACGTTCCAGGCTGGCTCCGTCCGGCAGCTGGGCGTTGACCAGCAAGTACCCCTTATCCTGCTCCGGAATGAAGCCCACCGGCACGGTCGTGAATCCGAGGTAGGTCATGTACATCAAGCCACCATAGACCGCGAGCACGATCACGGCGACCCGCAACAGCACCTTCACCGCGAAGCCGTAAGCGCCGATCGCCTGGTCGAAAACCCAGTTGAATCCCCGGAACAGCAAGTCCAGCACGCGATTGACGATTCCGCTGAGCAACCAGCCAACCACTCCACCGATGGCAAACGCCAAGGCTCGCACGCCCCACAGCGCCAGCCCGCTCGTCTCGTGCGGGGCGGCGTGTTCCCCACCGTGCGCCCCGTGCCCCGGCATCTCCACACCGAAGAGGGGCGATAAATACGCGGGAAGAATGAAATAGGCGACCAGGCCGAATAGGAGAATGATGCCCAATCGTGGAAGCGCTTCCCGATGGGCATGGGCGCCTTCGCCATGCGCATGCGGCTTGAGCAGCAGGGCGCACAGCGCCGGGCTGAGCGTCAGTGAGTTGAAGGCCGAGATGATGGTGGACGCGGCGATGGTCAATGCGAACTGCCGATAGAACTGCCCGCTGATACCCGCGATGAACGCCGTGGGAACGAAGACCGAGCTCAAGACCAGAGCGATCGCGATCAGCGCGCCGGACACTTCCTTCATCGACTTTCGCGTCGCCTCTTTCGGATCCAGCCCCGCAGCCATGTTCAGCTCGACGCTCTCAACGACAACGATGGCGTCGTCAACCACGATGCCGATGGCTAGTACAAGACCGAACAGCGAGAGGTTGTTCAGCGAGAAACCCAGGCCGGCCATGATCGCAAATGTTCCGATCAGTGAAACTGGCACGGCGGCCATCGGAATGATCGTGGCCCGCCAGTTTTGCAGGAACACCAGGACGACAATAAACACCAGGATGAAGGCCTCAACCAGCGTCTTGTAAACCTCGTGTACGGACTCATCGACGAACACGGTTGTGTCATAGACGATGCGGTACTCGAGTCCTTCCGGGAATCGCGAGCGAAGTTCCTCCATCTTGTCGCGGACGGCTGCGGCCGTGGCCAGGGCGTTGGACCCCGGTAGCTGAAAGACAGCCAGCGTGATGCTCGGCTTTCCATCGAGGTAGCTGTTTACGTCATAGTTCTTGGCCCCAAGCTCTGTGCGGCCCACGTCACGGATTCGCGTCACCTGCCCCTGCGCTCCGGTCTTGATGATGATGTCCGCGAATTGCTCCGGTTCGAGCAAGCGCCCCACGGTGGTGATGGCCAGTTGGAACGACTGCCCCGCGGGTGCTGGCGGCTGGCCAAGGCGCCCGGCGGCTACCTGCACGTTTTGCTCTCGAAGCGCCTTGGTCACGTCGCTGGCGGTCAGGTTCTGTGAGGCGAGCTTCTCCGGATCGAGCCAGATGCGCATGCTGTAGTCCCGTGCCCCGAGAAACGAGACGTCGCCGATTCCGGGAAGCCGAGCGAGCGCATCCTTCACTTGGATCGTCGCGTAGTTGCTCAGGTAGAGCTGGTCATACCGGTCGTCCGGCGAGATGAGGTTCACGCACAGGAGGATCGCGGGTGATTTCTTCTTGGTGGTTACGCCCTGCCGTTTGACTTCCTCCGGCAGCTTGGCCTCCGCGATGGCCACGCGATTCTGCGTGAGGACCTGGGCCATGTTCAGGTCGGTGCCCACGTTGAAGGTCACGTCCAGGTACATCTGACCGTCGTTCGTGGATTTGGAGAACATGTAAAGCATGTTCTCCACGCCGTTGACTTCCTGCTCGATGGGGGCCGCCACCGTGTCAGCGACCACCTTCGCATTCGCGCCCGGATAGAGGGCCGAGATTTGGATAGTGGGAGGGACCACTTCCGGATACTGGGCGATGGGCAGGGATAGCAGCGCCACGCCCCCGACGATGATGATGACGATCGAAAGAACGGACGCGAAGATCGGCCGGTCGATGAAAAACTGCGGGATCATGAAGCGGTCTCTTAGTGGCCCGTCTTCTGCGTCGGCACGGCCGCCGGCTGCGGAGCGACCTCGCCGACCTGCACCACTGGCATTTCGGCGCGCTGTGGTGTGACCGGCTTGCCCGGGCGGGCACGTTGAACGCCATTGACGACGATCGATTCGCCGGACTCCAAACCGGCCAGGACCACCCGCAAACCGTCGTCCTGCAAGGGGCCCGGCTTCACGAACCGCTTCTCCACGAGGTTCTGGTCATTGACCACCAGAACAAATTTCTGGCCTTGGTCAGTCCCAAGGGCTGGCTCAGAGACCAGCAGGGCCTGATACGAATCGCTGATGGGCACGCGCACCCGCGCGAAAAAGCCGGGTTTGAACGTACGCTTCGCATTCTCGAATGCCCCGCGGGTGCGAACGGTGCCGGTGGCGGGATCGACGCGATTGTCCGCAAAGTCGATCACGCCACGGTGCGGAAAGCCGTCTTCGGTTGCCAGGCCCAACAACACCGGAATCTTCAATTGCTCCACCGTAGGAAGCGAGTCGCCGGCGGGTCGAGCCGTGCGGTGCCGCTCGCGGAACCGCAGAATCGTTCGCTCATCGATGTCGAAGTACACGTAGATTGGGTCGAGCGAGACAATGGTGGTAAGCAGCGAGTCTTCTCCCGACCCCGCCTGAATCAGGTTGCCCTTGGTGATGAGCGCCTCGCCGACCTGTCCGTCGATCGGCGCGACGATCTTCGAGAACTCGAGGTTGAGCTTGGCCCGCTCGATCGCGGCGTCCGCCGACTGAATCGCGGCCACCGCCTCGCCCAGCTCCGCCCGGGCGCTGTCCAGGTCCTGGGCGCTCGCGGCGCCGGTCGGGACGAGCCCCTCATAGCGCGTGACGTCAGCCTTGGCCTTGTCGCGCTTGGCAAGCCACTGGGCTTTCTGCCCCTCGGTGTTCTTAACGTCGGCCTGGAACGTCCGTGGGTCGATCTGGAAGAGAGGCGCTCCGGCCTTCACCTCCTGCCCGTCGGTAAAGTGAACCTCGTGCAGGTAGCCGCTGACGCGGGCGCGGACCTCGACGGTCTCCCCGGCATCCATGCGCCCCGTGAACTCCTCGTGGTCCACCACCGCCCGCTCCACGACCTTGCTGATCGTGACCTCCGGCGGCTTGGGCGCCTCCGCGGGCGCCTCAGGATTCTTTGTGCAGGAGAGCGCTAAGGAACCACACCCAAGCACCCAGATGGCGGCCCACCAGAAGTCCGGCATCACTGGCTTTGGCTGTTGCATGTGTCGGCACCGTACCTTACAAAGTGTTTATCCACAAGTGCTTGAAACCCGCTGGCGCGACGGGAAGATCCTCCGGCTGGCTCATACGGCTGATAGTCGGGTGCCATCTGAACCATGCGAGTCCATCATATTTTCATCGCCATGTCCCTCATCGCCGCTGCTTCCGCCTGCACCGCCGGGCAGGACAAGATCCCGCACGCCAGGCCGGTGCCGGAAGCCGCGCCCGATGAACTCGCCGATCCCATGGCGAGCTTCGCGCACATGATGCCCGGCCAGTGGCAAATGACCTTTCAAGGCGGAACGAGCATCTATGACACTTGGCATTGGGGTCCGGGTAGGCATTCCATGCGCGTGATGACGGACGGATTCGGCGCGGACGGCGAGCCGTGGCGCGAACTGGACGTCATGTACTGGCACCCCGGCCGGGAGCAGGTCCGCCTGCTGCACATGCACCGCGACGTTCCCGGCATTGGTAGAGGCGTCGGCGAGGGCACGATCAAGTTCGACAGCGACGCTGCGGAGGTCGTCTATGACCTCTACCAGCCCGGAGTTCGCCGCAAACTTGGGTCGCGCTGGACCTTCGACGGCTCGGACAGATATCACGAGATCCTATCGGAGTCCACAGGCCCCGGCGGCTTCCAGCCCCTCGTCGAGTGGGACCGCGTCCGCGTCAACAGACGTTCCGAGCCGCCACCTCCCATCGCCGAAGAAGCGCTAACGCCGTCGAAGAATCTAAAGGTCTTCGAACCGCTCCTGGGCCACACCTGGGAGGCCAAGGGCGCCTACACCGACGCCAAGTCCCAGCGCAGTGGCCTTTTCGTGCAGGCCCAGGGAGGGACGCTGTTCCTGGACGAAATCGGGAGCATGCCGGTTTCCGTACAGCCCAAGCTGCTACGTGCACTTCAGGACCGTCGTGTGCGCCCGGTGGGCAGCGACAACGAAATGGAGGTGGATGTGCGCATCGTTTCGGCCACCAACCGCGATCTCGAATCAGCGATTGCGGAAGGTCGATTCCGTGACGACCTCTATTTCCGGATCAACGTCATTCATGTGGACTTACCGCCGCTGCGCTCCCGCGGCAACGATGTGCTCGTGCTTGCCCAGCAGTTTGTACGCGAATTCGCTGCTCGCGCTTCCAAAGAGATCGTAGGTCTGTCCGCAGCTGCAGCGCAGAAACTCCTCACTTACGCCTGGCCCGGAAACGTCCGCGAGTTACAAAACTGCATCGAACGTGCCGTCGCCTTGTCTTGCTGTGATCATCTCACAGTGGATGATCTGCCCGAGAAAGTTCGCAACTACGCGACTTCCCATGTTCTGGTTGTCGCGGACGACCCGACTGAACTGGCGACTATGGAAGAAGTCGAACGGCGGTACATCTTGCGCGTACTTGAAGCCGTGCAGGGAAACAAGACCGTGGCCGCTCGGATTCTTGGTTTCGATCGCACGACGCTTTACCGCAAGCTCGAACGGTATTCGCCAGACGGTTCTCCGCCCTGGGGAGAGCCTGGGAAGGCGTCGTAAGCAAGGAATCATCATTTTCCCGCCATCGCTGTGATACGACGCAGGTTGCCACATGCCCCCGATCGATCGTTGCAAAACACGGCGCCCATGCGCTGGGGCTGCAGCCGCAAGCCGCAGGGACTGCCCCAAATCGTAGATGGCGCCTTGGCACGGAACTTGCTTAATGACTACCGATGAGGGTTTGGTGCCGACCGAATGTGTGCAAAAAGAGAGCAAAGCGGAACGCGGTCGCGTCGTAGCGGGAATGCGACAAACGCAGCGCCGCGGAGATTCGAATACGATAGCACACTCGATTGGCAGCAACCCCCTTCCCCCCGAGAGAGCACCGCTACACAAGGAGCGGTGCTTTCCTCGGATGGACTGATCATCAGGGTTGAGCCCGGAAAGGAAAACTCATGCTAACAATGGATCGAGTTATCGTAGACGAATCGGAGCTGGCTCCACGATCGCTGGGCGAGTACGAAGCGCAACCGTGCATCCGCTGCCGAGCGCCGAGAATCCTCGTTGCCGAGGACGATGACGAAATGCGAGCGCTTCTCGCCTCAGTGCTTCGTGGCGACGGGTACGATGTGACGGAAGTCAGCGACGGGCTGGGCTTGCTGCATCGGCTCATGTATTCGAAGATATTGTTCGGTGACGAGAGCGGATTCGATTTGATCATCTCCGATATCCGCATGCCGGATATCACCGGACTCGATTTCCTTGCGGGAATGCAGGATGACGAATACATTCCGCCGGTCATCTTGATTACCGCATTTGGCGATATGCGCACTCATGCGGAGGCCGAGCGACTCGGAGCGATGGCGCTCTTTGACAAGCCCTTGGATATGGACGACTTTCGCGTTGCTGTACGAGGAGCGCTTGCGGCTTTGGTAATGGTCGTGGAAAGTGGACCCACATGGTCGAGTAAACCGGACCCACTGAGTACATCATAGGCAGTTCTCTTCTCCATACAACTTGATGATCACGTTCAATTTCTCTTTCTTTTTTG
>Ga0187893_10004293_pt1 | contig 27352 bp, 22 predicted proteins | sample MA1701074metaG_FD_139574 | JGI IMG/M metagenome (GOLD analysis project Ga0187893, IMG submission 139574) | White microbial mat communities from a basaltic lava cave in the Kipuka Kanohina Cave System on the Island of Hawaii, USA - MA170107-4 metaG ... | reverse complement strand
TTGTTTGAATATTGGCACACGGGGTATTACCCACGGACTTGGGACTAGTCGTTCAAGCGAATGTATAACCAACCTAGATTTATGACATGAGGGAAGCGATGAAGAATTCGTTAAGGCTGAAGGCGGGAGCACTCCTCACGACTGCCTTCGGAGTTATCCTGGTCTCCGGAATCACCGGGGGCGTAACCTCTGCCGCAGATACTCTTCCTGCGGGGTTCAAGGCGGGGGCTTTAGCGCCTGAGCCTTCAGCAGACATGATCGAAGCAGGAAAGCGGGTCTACTTTACCAAGTGTGTTTGGTGTCACGGGGTCGATGGCGCGGGCGATGGGCCTGGCGCTGATCGTCTCTGGCCGCGCCCCCGTAATTTCAACCAGGGAACGTTCAAGATTCGGCACACGGCCAGTGGTGAATTGCCGCTGTTCGATGCCAAAAAGCCCGTTGCGGGTCAAAACGATCTGTTTGAGACTGTGACCCACGGTTTGCCAGGTTCCGCCATGCCATCCTGGGAAGGTATTCTGACGGAAGAGCAACGGCTCCAAGTGTTGTCATTCGTCACCACGCAGCTGGTGAAAGATCGAAAATTTACCGACACGAAGTCCGAAAGTCAGACGGTGTTGCAGTTGGCCGACTTGAAGCCGCTTCCTGCAAACGAAGAGAGTTTAAAAAAGGGAGCTGAGCTCGTTGTCGAGAAGAAGTGTGTCGAGTGTCACGGTGCTGATGGGCGTGGCGACGGCAATGCCTTCAATCTAAAAGACGATTGGGGTTTTTCCATACAACCGGCTAACTGGCACAAGTGTTGGAACTTCCGAGGCAGCCGCCAAGATCCCTATAACGTCAAAAACATCTTCCGGACATTTTCGACCGGAGTGAACGGCACACCGATGCCTTCGTTCGCCGACAATACCACCGTCGAAGAGCGCTGGCACATTGCCAACTTTGTGAACTCACTCTGTGAACGCGAGGCAGATGGAACGCCCCTCTCGATTGATCTATTGACAGACAAGCCAAAGGTCAACTTTGTGTTGTCCTCAGGGGTGGTTGAGGGGGAGATTTCGGCAGATCCAGAAAACGAAATGTGGACGAAGCGGGCCAGGCGGATTATCGCGATGGGCGGTCAGATCACCCATAAGCCAAGAAACTTCGTGAATCGGATCGACGATATGTGGATGAAGTCGGTTTACAACGATACCCACGTTGCATTCATGTTCCAGTGGGATGACCGCACGAAGAGCGTCGCCGAAGGGAAGTTGCCCTGGCCTCCAACCTCAGTCAATATCGATGTCAAGGAGCAGGATCCGAAGACCGGTGAAGAGGGTTCCATTGCCTCTCGTCAGAATAACTACACGGTCTACAACGACGCGGTCGCCATGGAAACCGCCGTGAAGTGGAAGGAGCTTCCCGCACCGATTAAGCCTCGGTATCTGTTCGGCAGTAACGAACAGTTCCCAGTCGATATTATGAAATGGGAGGCTGATGGGTCGCTCCGTGCCTTCAAGGGTACCGGATGGGATAAGGACTTTGAAGAGCGGGACAACTATGAAGAGAGCAGTAAGTTACTTTTTTCTGAGTGGAAGAATGGCCGATGGACGGTGATCATTCAGCGGCCTTTGGGCAACAAGAAGGATCAGGATTACGACGAAGATACCTTCTTCGAAATGGGTCAATACATTCCCACTGTGTTCTTTGCTTGGGACGGACATAACGGCGACGCAGGGCGGAAGATGGCCGTTTCGGCCTTCTACTATACATTCCTGGAACCGCCGACACCTCGCGAGGCCTATATCTATCCGATTGCGATCGCATTTGGTGTGGTACTTCTGGAAGGCTGGGTGTTGACCAGACGATCGAACAAGCGGAAGGGAAAGACCCTCTAACGTTCGTCTGAACTGAGAGAGTCTGACGCATAGGAGGGGGTGGGGTGACCCACCCCCTCTTTCTTTTTGGTCACTTGCATTGAGACAGACATAATGGAGATCGAAGTGACCGGCGTCCTTCTTGCTGGAGGAAAAAGCCGAAGGATGGGCGAAGACAAACGGTATCTCGTTATGGGGGGAGAGACGCTCCTCGAACGAGGACTGGGTGTGCTTCGGTCAGTCTTTCAGGAAGTACTGGTCGTCATTGCGCAGGATAGCCCCCCGGTCGGTGTCGATGCCAAAGTTGTGAGAGATCTGGTGCCTGAATGCGGCAGTCTTGGAGGGTTATACACGGGGCTCATGCAGGCAACGACACCCCACATATTCGTGGTGGCATGCGACATGCCATTTTTGGATCAGTCGGTTATTGCTCAGTTTACGAGTCGAAGAGCCACCGCCGATATTGTGATGGCGAAACTCACAGCCAGGCTACATCCGATGCACGCGTTATATGGCAAACGATGCCTGCCTGTCCTGGAACAGATGATTCAGGCACGACAGCTCAAGATCCAAGAGATGGTATCGCACGCGTCGCTTCGGGTGCAGTACGTCACCGAAACGGATCTGTCCTCCATCGATCCCTCTGGACGTTCTTTCCAAAACGTGAACACGCCGGCAGACTTTGAAGCGGCGCGGTCCATGCTGTCTCGAGTCCCTCCATCAGGGCAATCCTAATGCGCACTGCGAGAAGAACGATTGTGATGGTCCATCCCGGTGGCCTTGGCGATGTGCTCTTGGCAGTTCCCGCTATGGTTCGGCTGCGGATCCACTTTCCCAACCATCAGCTGGCGCTCTGTGCCGAGGACCAGGCCGCGAGACTACTCCACACGTGCCGCATTATCGATGCCTGGACCTCTGTGCAGGGGCGAGCCTGCAGCGATTTGTTCGCCGGCGCAGATTCGGTCACGGATCAGGCACAGACATGGTTGGAGGACTGCGATCTTGCTATTGGCTGGATGCAAGACCTTGATGGGAAGTTAGGCAAGACACTCAAGGCGGCCGGTGTCCGAGAGGTTATTGTGAGGTCTCCATTCTCAACTGCGCTTCAGTCGACACATCAATGTGACCGGTTTCTTGAAGCAATCAATGAGGCGCCGGTAGACGAAGGGGAAGGTGCGCTATTACCGGTGACAGAACATCTCTATGGGCTGGGCCAAGCCTGTCTTGAAGGGATAGGTTTCGCAAACCGGCAACCGTTTGCGATCATTCATCCTGGGAGTGGAAGTGCCCATAAGTGTGTCGCACCGAAGATACTCGCGGCTGTTGTTACCAGGCTTCAAATGTCCGGGGCGATTCCGGTGATTCTAGAAGGGCCGGCAGACCGGGAACCGGTTGAGCGACTTCTCCAACTATGTGAGGATCCACCGATTGTTACGAAGGGCCTCGATCTTCTGACGGTTGCCGGTGTACTTGTCCAGGCACGACTCTTTGTCGGGCAGGATTCGGGAATCACTCATCTGGCCGGGTTACTGGGGGTGCGTACGGTTGCGATATTTGGGCCGACTGATCCCGCTCGCTGGGCTCCCCGTGGTGCCCACGTTACCGTGGTGCATGGCGCACCCTGCCTCTGCCCTTCATGGGGAGACGTCAGCCAATGCGAAGAAAAGCCTTGTCTCAATGTGTCACAGGGCCATCTTGTGGCGCTGTGTCGTACACACTTTAAAAAGGAAGCCGTTTCGACCCAGAATCGAATCCGACTGCCTTGTCACTGACCATCCCGTATGCTAGAGTGGCCAATTCATTTTTCCTTTCATTGGTAAGGACTTAGGAGTTTTTTCTTGTCAAGCGGGGTTGTTCAGGAAAAGGTCACCAGTGCGCTCCTTGGGGCGCTCAATGGGGCCAAAAAGAAAGGCCAACTGAAGACGGAAGCCTGGCCTCAGGTGAGCCTGGATACTCCCAAACGGCCTGAATGGGGAGATTTAGCTTCGACGGTCGCCATGTCTCTTGCCGTGTCTGAGCAACGAGCCCCCCACGATATTGCCCAAATTATCATCGACAATCTTTCTCAGCGCGAGCAGCTCTTCGACCGAGTTGAGATCGTCAGGCCGGGGTTCCTCAACCTCACGGTCAAGCCGGCCATCTGGCAAGAGGTGCTCAGAGAAATCGAGACAGAAGGATCAGCCTACGGACGAGCCGAGTTGGGGCAGCGGCGTCGAGTTCTGGTGGAGTATGTGAGTGCGAATCCGACCGGCCCGTTGCATGTGGGACATGGGCGTGGCGCGGCAGTCGGACAAGCTGTTGTGAATATGCTCAAGGCGGTCGGGTATGACGTCGTGAGCGAGTATTATATCAACGATGCAGGACGGCAGATGAAATTATTGGGAACTTCCGTCTACGCGCGGTATGAGGAATTGTCGAACCGGCCGGTAGAATTTCCGGCAGAGGGATATCGCGGAGCCTACATCACTGCCGTGGCTGAGCGAGTGAGACAACAGCTGGGACCCGGGCTGATCGGACGTTCGGCCGCAGAGGTCGAGGAGCGCTGTCGAGCGTTTGCCTATCAGGAACTGCTAGGCCTGATTCGCGAAGATCTGAAGTCTTTTGGGATCGAGTTCGAATCGTGGTTCAGCGAGGCCGCCCTCGTGAATTCAGGGGCCGTGCAACAGGTCTTGGATGAATTGAAATCGCAAAAGTTCTTATTCGAGCAGGAGGGCGCTTGGTGGTTCCGATCCTCGGCATTCGGTGACGAGAAGGATCGTGTCGTACAGAAACAGGACGGCGAGTACACCTATCTGGCGTCCGATATCGCCTACCATCAGAACAAGCTGCGGCGTGGGTACGATCTCCTCGTCGACGTGTGGGGTGCGGATCACCATGGCTATATTCCTCGCATGCAAGCGGTGGTGCAGGCCTATGGGTATCCGAAAGATCGCCTCCAGGTCGTGTTGGTCCAGATGGTGAATTTGTTGCGCGGCGGGAAAAAAGTGGAAATGTCGAAGCGGGCGGGCGAGTTCATCACAATGCGGGAAGTCATCGATGAAGTCGGGGCAGATGCGGCCAAGTTCTTTTTTTTGATGCGCGACTCCACCTCGCACCTGGACTTTGATTTGGAACTGGCCAAGCAACGGTCATCCGATAATCCCGTGTACTATGTGCAATATGCCCATGCCAGGATAGCCAGCCTCCGGCGCGTTGCGGCCGCGCGAGGTATCGCCTGTCCCCTGCCGAGCGAGACGGATTTGACAGTATTAACGGACCCGGATGAATTGGGATTGATTCGCAAGCTCTCTGCCTATCCCTCGGTCCTTCAGGGCAGTGCAATGGCCTACGAGCCTCACAGGATGACCTATTATCTCCAGCAATTGGCCGGGCTGCTGCATACGTTTTATAACAAGCACCGGATCCTGCCCCCCGCTGCGGATCGAGATCTATTGGCGGTCGCGCCGGAGGGATTGGCCTCGGACGACATGCTGCAGAAAGAGGGGCTGTCGCCAGAACAGACTTCGGCGCGATTGGCGCTGATGCGAGCAATCCAGCAGGTTTTGAAGAACGGACTCGGTGTGCTTGGGATTTCCGCGCCGGAACAGATGTAGCAGGCAAGAGGGACTGTGGACTTTTCAGTTCAGCAGGAAGATCGTGAGACGGGCGCGCGGGTGGGGCGACTCAGCACGGCCCATGGCGAGATCGACACGCCGGCCTTCATGCCGGTTGGAACGTTGGGGCCGGTGAAGGGAATCGATCCTGTCGACCTGGAGCAACTCGGTTTTCGTCTCATACTGAACAACGCCTACCACCTCTATCTACGGCCTGGATACAAGATTATAGCTGATATGGGTGGATTGCATCGGTTCACCGGGTGGCCCGGAGCCATCTTGACGGACAGCGGCGGATTTCAGATTTTCAGTCTTGCCAAATTGTGCAAGGTGACGGACGAGGGCGTGAGCTTTCAGTCGCATCTCGATGGGTCTACGCATTTCATCACACCGGAGACCGCCATCGAGATTCAAGAAGCGTTGGGGGCCGATATCATGATGGCGTTCGATCACTGCATGGCCTTGCCGGCTGAGAGAGAGGTCGTGCGCGATGCTGTGCGACGGACCACTCTTTGGGCACAACGTTGTCAGGACAGTCGGCGTCGCACGGATCAAGCCCTCTTTGGGGTCGTGCAAGGCGGCCTAGATGTGGATCTCCGCGTATCCTCGGCGCGAGACCTTATCGGGCTTGGCTTCGATGGTTACGCGGTCGGTGGGCTCTCTGTGGGCGAATCAAAGGCGGAAATGCATACCATGTTGGACGTGACCGTCCCGGAGTTGCCGGCTTCGAAGCCGCGGTATTTGATGGGTGTAGGGATGCCGGAGGATCTCATCGAAGGCGCAGCGCGCGGGATTGATCTGTTCGATTGCGTGGTGCCCTCTCGCCATGGGCGGACCGGGTCGCTTTTTACAAGTTTTGGGCGAGTGGTAATCAAACAAGCGCAGTATGTTCGGGATGAACAGCCGATCGATCCGGCCTGCGGCTGTCCCGTATGCGCGCGCTACTCGCGAGCCTATCTGCATCACCTCTTTCAAGTCAAAGAGATGTTGTCGTCCAGACTGAATACGATCCACAATCTCTGGTATTTTGCCGATCTGATAGGCCATGTGCGGTCAGCGATCGCGCAGGGGACGTTGCGGTCGTTCCGGGACGAATTTTACCGATCCCGTGACCGAACTGCATCGGATGTCACAGCTGGGAACGTGGCTGAGGTTGATGTGCATCCATGTGCTGGGGGAGACTAAGTAGGTTGCAAGGAAACTCGGTTTACGCACGATATACGGCTGGAACTTTAGCCATAGTGCTGAGGCAAAAATAGCTTCAGGATGCTCAAAAAGTCCGTCCAGCAAGGCCGCAGCGAGCGAAGAGGCGAAGGCGTACGCTTCGGTACGTTGAGCTTCTGAGCGATGCGAGAACGATGCTGGCGGGCTTTTTCAGCATCCTGCTAACCCTGTCGAGGAGGAGTGTGTATGGTCATGCAATCGGTCGCATGGGCTCAAGGGATCAATGGGGGGAGTCCGGGTTCCACTACCGGTACGCTCCTGTCCCTCATTCCGTTCGCCCTGATCTTCGTCATTTTCTATTTCTTGGTGATTTTGCCGCAACAAAAGCGTTCAAAAAAACAAAAGGCGCTGTTGGAGGCGCTGAAGAAGGGTGACAAGGTGGTCACGGCATCGGGTATCTGGGGCACCGTGACGAATCTCGGGAAAGAGACGGTGACATTGCAGATCGCCGACACGACGAAGATTCGGATACAACGGGATCAGATTGCTCGATTACGCGGTAGTGAGGACGAGGAGAAGGATAAGGATTCGTAGGCCGTATAGGATAAAGGGGTACCAGACGACATGAAAAAAGTGGGTGGGCGGTTAACATTGTTGGCGCTGGTGGTGGTGATGTCGGTGATCTTCTTTGTCCCGTCTTATCCACCGCTCTATCAAGCGTTGCCCGACTGGTTGAAGAGGGTGATGCCGAGCAAAGGCATTACTCTGGGCTTGGATCTTCAAGGCGGGATTCACCTTGTCATGGAAGTGGATGAAGACCGCGCAGTCGAGATCGCCGTCGATCGATCGGTCGCATCACTGCAAGATCAGTTAGTCGATAAAAAAATTCCCGTCGAGTCGGTGACGCGGACGGGACCGATCCAGGTCACGATCCAGTTCCAAAACGGCGAACTCAAGGCACAGATCCAGAAGATGATCGATGACTATCCGACCTTCAGCGAGACGGAATCTGCCGGATCGGCCAACCGGCTGGTGTGGGAGCTGCGGGAAGCCGAGGCCAAGCGGATCAAGGACTCCGCGATCAACCAGGCGCTGGAAACGATCCGGAACCGCATCGACCAGTTTGGCGTGACGGAACCGATCGTGCAGCGGCAGGGGTTGAAGCAGATCGTCGTGCAGTTGCCCGGTGTCAAAGAGCCCAAGCGCGCCAGGGACCTGATTAAAGAGACGGCGTTGCTCGAATTTAAGATGCTTGACGAGGACAACCAGCAGAGGCTCGATCTGCCTGCCCGTATTCCGAAAGACAAAGAGGAGGAGGTTCGAGCCCAAGCTGCGGCGAAGCTCCCCGCAGGCGATCAGATCCTCTTCGAACGGGCTGTCGAGAAAGACACTGGCCGCGAATATCGGATCCCCTATCTTGTGAAAAAACGGGTCATGTTGACCGGCGATGTCTTGAGCGATGCACGGGTCTCGATCGGTCAATTCAACGACCCGTACGTGTCGATCTCATTTGACGCGAAGGGCGGTCGGGAATTCGAACGGATTACGGGCGACAATATCAAGAAGCGGATGGCTATTGTGCTCGACAACACGATCTACTCGGCGCCTGTGATTCAAGACCGCATCACCGGCGGACACGCGCAAATCACCGGGACGTTTTCCATGCAGGAAGCGAACGACCTGGCCATCGTACTTCGGGCCGGCGCGTTACCGGCTCCGCTCAAGATCATTCAAGACCTCACGGTTGGACCGTCGCTGGGGAAGGATTCGATCGAGAAAGGCGTGCAGGCTACGCTGTTTGCCGGCGTCATGGTGATCGTGTTCATGATCGTGTATTACAGGCTGTCCGGGGTCATTGCGGATTTTGCACTGATGCTGAATCTGTTCTGTTTGATCGGAGCGCTTTCAGCCCTGAATGCAACTCTGACCTTACCGGGGATCGCCGGAATCGTGCTTACGATAGGGATGGGCGTCGATTCGAACGTCCTGATCTTCGAGCGTATTCGTGAAGAGCTGCGACTAGGAAAGGCGGTTCGGTTGGCGGTGGACGGAGGATATGACAAGGCGTTGCTGACGATTGTCGATTCTCACGTGACCACACTCATTACGGGGGTGGCGCTGTTCCTCTTCGGTACGGGGCCGATCAAAGGATTTGCCGTGACCTTGTGTCTCGGAATAGGAATCAACCTGTTTACAGCCCTCATCGGCACCAAGGTCATCTTCGACCTCTTGAATCAACGACACAAAGTGGAACAGTTGAGCATCTAGTTTGAAGGAGCCTGCATGTTAGAGATACTCGGCAAAACCAATATCGATTTCATGGGGAAGCGCAAGTGGGCCTTTCTGTTTTCCGGCATCATGGTGGTGCTGGGAATTGTGGCGCTTGTTCAGATTGCCAGAGGGTCGGCCAATCTCGGCATCGATTTCTCGGGTGGAACCGCGGTGCAGTTGAAGTTCGATCAAGCGATTCGGATCGACGAGGCGAGAAAAGCCTTGGAGGCGAACGGCTTGGAAAATACCGAGTTGCAAGAGTTCGGTCAGGAGAACAAACTCCTGGTCCGCCTGAAGACCTCGACGACCATTGAGGAAAAGGTTGCCGATCGGGTTGTGGCGGTCTTTAAGAAAGAATTTCCCTCGAACCAATTCGTGATCGATTCCAGTACGGAAATCGGACCGACCATCGGGCAGAAACTTCAAGAGGATGCCCTCATTGCGGTCGTCATTTCCTTTGCCGGGATCATTCTCTACGTGGCCGCGCGATTCGAATTGCGCTTCGGCATCGCCGCGGCCGTGGCGACCTTTCATGACGTGTTGGCGGTGCTGGGCGCCTTTTATGTTCTGGACAAGGAAATTACGTTGCTTGTCGTGACGGCATTGTTGACGTTAGCCGGCTATTCGATGACGGATACGGTCGTCGTGTTCGACCGTATCAGAGAGAATCTGCGGATGCGGCGGCGGGAGAGTGAAGAGACGATCATCAATAATGCGGTCAATCAAGTCTTGAGCCGCACGATCGTCACCAGTTTGACCGTCGTGTTGGTGCTGATTCCTCTAACGGTAGCCGGTGGAGAGGTCTTGCACGACTTCTCTCTCGCCCTTTTGTGGGGCGTGATTTTTGGGACCTATTCGTCTGTTTTCGTCGCGAGCCCGTTGCTGGTGCTCTGGCCGGGAGGGTCCGGGCGGCTGTTGAAGCGGAGTTAGCCCATCGGTGAAATAATCGTTCGTCGTTCGCAGGCGCGAAAAGCGAGACGTGTGTCAAGGGCGCGACGAGAGGTTGAATGTTCCGAAAGCCTCGAACTTCTGACCTCGAACTCTCCCCGTCTCGCGTGTTCCGCACGTATAAATAGGGGTTGTCGCATCCTGATCGAGCCACACCCATGACACTCTGGAGTCGATCTCACAGTCTCCAGCGCAAGATCATCGCGGCGATCGTGCTGGTCGGACTTTTGCCCCTGACCCTTCTGCTTGGGCTCACATACATCGAACAGCGGCGTGCGCTTCGTGAAATGACCGGCGCCAACTTCAAAGAAGTCGCCGTGGAAGCCGCTCGTCGCATCGAAATGCAGGTCAGTCGTGGGATGAACGAGGCCCAACAACTCGCCACGACCCCCTTGCTCCACACCGCCGTCACCGAAGCCAACCGCACGTACGAGGGAAAGGATCCACGAAGTATCCAGAGCATGATCAAGGACTGGCAGCAGCGGTGGCGTCAGCGGGATCAGCAAAGCGAGTTTCCTCTCTTCATCAATCGCATCGTCACGAACTACCTCATCCGGTGGCACGATATCCGGAAGTCTGACTATATCGGGATCCTGGTGACCGATAACCAGGGCGCGCTGGTGGTCAGTTCCATTCCACAAGTAGAGTATTTTTACGGGAAGACCTCGTGGTGGCAAGCGGTGGTGAAAGGGGGAAGTTCCAGGGGTTATGTCAGCGAGATCGCCTTTGATCCCGGTTTCGGGACTCACGTGGTCATCGTGGCAGCGCCGATTCTGGACGACACAAAAGCGACTGTGATCGGGACGGTCACAATACTGTTACGTCGAGACACGATCTTCCATGCCATTGCCGAGGTGACCATCGGGGCGACTGGTCACGCGATGTTGTTCAGTTCCGATGGTGTTCCTGTGATCTGTCCGGTCATGTCTCCGGAAGAACATACGGTAAGGCCTGAGTTGATCAGTGCACTCGGTGGGTTGAAAGCCGGTTGGAGTGTTGCCGCAGACGATACGCATGGAGGCCAGAACGCCTTGGTCGGGTTCGCCCCGGTCCGATTCGGTGAAAGCTTGGCTCCGGGGAGCCTCGGAGGAAAACAGTGGATCACCGTAGTACGGCAGGATCCCCAGGAAACCTATGCGCCGCTCGCCGAACTTGTGGCGAAAGTGCTGCTCTTTGGGTTGCTTGTACTTGCCGTGCTGTGGGGGACGGGGGTGATCGTCGCCCGCCGGATCGCCAGTCCCATTCGGTTGTTACACGACGGCGTGCGTGAGATCGGAAGCGGACGATTGGACCGTCGATTGGAACTGAAGACCGGGGATGAAATTGAAGGACTCGCCGAAGCGTTCAATCTGATGGCGACGAATCTACAACGCTCGTTTACCCAGATTGAACAACGCGTGGTCGATGTGCGCCGCTTGGAAGAAAAGTACCGCGATTTGATCGAGCATTCTCCGGAGATGATCTATCAATTGGACCGGAACGGCCGATTCGTCCATGTGAACAAGATGGGGATCGAAAAGCTGAAATACAGCCTCGATGAGATGCTATCGATGCAGCTTTGGGACCTCGTTCCGCGTGGCCAGGAGTCGCTCGTATTGCAATATTTGGAGCGATTGGTGGCGCAGGGGCGCAGTTCGATCGAGACGGTGTTTCTCGCCAAGGACTGTCAGCCGATCGACGTGGAGATTCATGCCACGGCGCTGATCGATCAGGAGCGGGGCGGGCTGGTTCACTCGCGCGCGTTTGTGCGCGACGTGACCGAACGCCACCGGCTTGAGCGACATCTGCAAGAATATACGACGAAGCTTGAACAGGCCGTGTCGGAGCGGACGCAACAGCTCGTGGCCTCGCAGGCGCGGTACAAGGCGTTGTTCGACTTGGTGGCAGACTCGGTGTTTATGGTCGATCCGGACGGTATGATCGTCGCGGTCAACAAACGTGAGGAGCAAGCGCTGGGATATGCAGAGACAGCCGTGGTCGGGCGTAGTCTGCTCGAAGTTGTCCTCTCCGGCTATCATGAATCGTTGCGCGGCTGGCTAAGCGACGTCATTTCTGGGCAGCGGAAAGTGTCCACCCAGGAGATCATGGTGCGCCATGCCGGCGGACTGGACACTCCGGTCGAAATGGATTTGATCCGTGTCGGAGTGGACGACCAATTGTTGGTGATGGTGCAGTTGCGGGACATTACCGACCGGAAACGGCTCGAACGGCAGCTGGACACGTACCGAGAAGAGTTGGAGGATAAGGTACGGGAGCGCACCAGGGAAATTGAAGAGACCAAACAATATCTCGAGAATCTGCTCGAGAACGCCAACGATGTCATCTACACTCTCGATACCGAGCAGCGGTTCACCTATGTCAATAGTAAGATCGAAGCATGGGGCTACCGGAAGGACGATTTGCTAGGGCGTCCATACCTTGCCCTTCTCTCCAAGCGCCATCGTGGGAAGCGTCTCAAGAGCACCTTGGATATCGGCGCGAAGCAGTTCTATGAGGTCGAAGTGGTGACCCGCACGGGAGAGCCGAGGGCTGTGATGGTGAGTGTCTCCCCGCTGCATGGGGTCGAGGGCACGATCCTGGGCGTGCTGGGCATCGCACGCGACATGACGGAGACCAAGAAATTGGAGCAGCAAATCAGAAACTCCGAGAAACTGGCCTCGGTCGGAAAGCTCGCCGCAGGGGTGGCGCACGAAATCAACAATCCTCTGGGAGGCATTCTCAACTGTCTCTACAATTTGCGGAAAGGGACGCTGTCGCCGAGCCGGCAAGAGGAGTATTGGGCCTCGATGGAGGACGGTGTGCGGCGCGTACAGAAGATTGTTCGGCAGCTCCTCGATTTCTCCCAGCAACATGAGCCTGCATTCGTCCTGACGGACATCAATCACGTCGTGAACAGGGTGTTGGTCTTGACGACGCATCTCTTTGCCCCGAACAGCATCGTGTTGGAAACTGGATTCGGTCAGGGGCTGCCGAATGTCATGGTCGATCGGCACATGATCGAGCAGGTGCTGATGAACCTGGTGTTGAATGCGGTCCAAGCGATGAAAGACGGAGGGGTGCTGACAATCCGAACGTCCGTGGCCGAAGGAATCTGTGTGATCGAAGTTTGCGATACGGGATCGGGCATTTCGCCGACGGTCCTGCCGAGGATTTTCGATCCCTTCTTTTCGACAAAGAGCGAAGGCGAGGGAACGGGTCTCGGCCTGTCGGTCAGCCTAGGCATCGTCGAGCGCCACGGAGGAAAGATTCTGGTGGACAGCGAAGTTGGGAAGGGGACGACCTTTACTCTCTGTCTTCCTGTTTCCCGGGATCGCTCGTTCATGGAGCGGGTGCCATGAAGGGACTCAAGATTCTACTTGTCGATGATGAGCCGCTGATACGGATGTCCATGGTCGATGCGTTGGAGACGGTCGGCCACGATGTCGAAGCGGCGCCATCCGGGACAGAAGGAATCGAAGCCATCCGCCAACGGCCATTTGATCTGGTGATCACCGACCTGCGGCTGCCCGGCGCAGATGGGCTCACGGTACTCACAACGGCTAAAAAGCATTCGCCGCACACGGAGGTCGTGGTGATTACGGCCCATGGATCGGTGGAAACAGCAGTCGGCGCGATGAAGCTCGGCGCCTTCGACTACATCACAAAACCATTTCAGATGGACGAATTGCTGTTGATCGTTGAGCGGGTGGGCCGCGTCGTGACCTTGCGGCGCGAAAATCAGGATCTCAAAGCAGTGCTGGAAGATAAGTTCAGTTTCGGGGGCATTCTCGGTGCGAACAGTCAAATGCGAGCCGTGCTCGAGAAGATCAAGCTGGTGGCGGCAACAGATTCGACGACGTTGATTCTGGGCGAGAGCGGAACCGGCAAGGAGTTGGTAGCCAATGCCATCCATCAAAACAGCCCGCGGAGCCACTATCCCTTGATCAAAGTCAGCTGTGCGGCGCTTCCGGAATCCCTCTTGGAAGCGGAACTCTTCGGTCATGAGAAAGGGGCGTTTACGGGGGCGCTGCGACAGCGGCGTGGGCGGTTCGAGTTGGCACATCGAGGGACGCTGTTTCTCGATGAAGTCGGGGAAATCTCGCCGGTCATCCAGGTCAAATTGTTGCGGGTACTTCAGGAAAGACAGTTTGAACGCGTCGGCGGAAACGACACGATTCAGGTAGATGTACGTCTGGTCTGCGCGACACAGAAAGACCTTCGAAAGGAAGTGTCTCAGGGGCGGTTTCGAGAAGACCTTTTTTATCGGCTTAATGTCGTACCAGTCGTGATTCCGCCGCTGCGTCAACGGCAGGAAGACATCATGGTCATTGCCGAGCACGTGTTGAAGACCTGCGCCGGCAAGATGAACAAAGCATTGAAAGGGTTTTCTCCCGCGGCGCGCGAACTCTTCTTGCGCTATTCATTCCCAGGGAATGTACGTGAATTGGAGAACATGGTTGAGCGTGCGGTGGCATTGGGGCGGGATCGTGAAGCGATCCAGCCGTCCGATCTGTGCGGGTTCCAGTCCTGTCCGTTTACAGGCGGGATGCCACAAGAATCGTGCGGATTCTGTAGCGAAGGGCTGACGGGGCAGAAGCGCGAGGAGCGTCCGCTCACCTCGCTGGCAACGGCACGGGAACAGTTCGAAAAAGAATATATTGTGTCGGTGCTAGAGCGAGTAGACGGCAGCCGCACGACCGGCGCGAAGATACTCGGTTTGTCGCGCAAGGCTCTGTGGGAAAAGTGCAAGCGCTACGGGATTCCGTCGGCGCGTGATGAGTCTAGCGATGAAGCCGAGTAGGGAAGGATGGGAGCGGCCAGGTGCCCTTCTTGCTCGTAGAACGCGCACACGCGGGAGGGCATCGGCTGATGAATGGGGAATTGCTCCGGCGTCGAGTTGATGTGTTCAAGATAAGAAGATGGCGGGGTGGCATGCCCTTCCGCTCCAGCGCCTCCCGGAACGGCCCTTTCGGACTTTGCCAGGCGGAAGCCTTCGGAAATTCCTTCGCAGACTCAGTCAGTTTCCGCTTTCCTTCCTGGCAAAGTCTCGACGGGCACCCCGTTCCTCCGGCGAATTCCGCTCCAGGGCATGCCACCCCGCAACGAAGCCTTTCCATAAGAAAACAATAGAAAGGCGACAGGCCGCTTGAAAGCCTGTCGCCTTTAACGCTTCGCCACATCTATTCGGCTGCTCCTTGATTGCTCTCGACGGCTTACCCCCTTCTTTAGCTGGTCTCCCGTAAAGTCCTCCCTCCAGCCGTATTGCCTTGTGACAATATTGACGCGGTTCCTAGGAAAGCGTAGCCTATTTTTCTCCGACACGGTGAATGCACCATTTCCCCCACTAATGATGCTGACACTTTTTCTTCCCCACTGCCGACGGGCTGGGAGGCTCTGCTGCTCCATGTCAGGTATAAGAAGGATATACGGATCTGTGTATCACGGCCCGAAAGCGGTGTGGGTTGTCTTGACAAGGGCTTGGAGGTGAAAGAAACTCCCGCAGCGCGCAAGACGATGAGCCACTTGGATATACTGGTCAGTATACTCAATAGTTAGAAGGCTCGGGTCACATGCAACCGCCCAAGAGTGCAACTTGCGTGATCTGCGGCGTCCGACCTGCAGAGACAGTGGATCACGTACCACCTAAGTGCTTCTTTAAGGGGGTGGCCAACGCACAGCTGCGGACGGTGCCCGCCTGTCTGGTTTGCAACAACGGCGCATCGTCTGATGACGAAGATCTTCGTTTCTACATCAGCGCGCAAATTGGGAAGCAGAATCCTGCTTCAAGAGTTCTGTGGGACGGTGGGGCGTACAAGACCATCAAGCGCAAGATAAAACTCCGCGCGTCCTTCCTTTCCAACGTGCGGGAAGTTGAGGTCCTGGAGGAGGATGGACGTACTACGAGGCGCTTGGCGTTCCATGTTCCGGTAAGCACGTACCAACGCGTCTTTGAACGGACCACTCGCGGCTTATACTTCTTTCACACTGGGCGCATCCTTCCAGCCACTGTGCCTGTGGAAGCTACCATGCTGGCAGGTACGCCAAACTTGGACACAGAAGATATCCGCCGCCTAAGCGTCGAGACCGTTGGAAACGGAGCTTGCGTATACCGCTACGGCGTTGTGCCCGACGCCACGGACTGTAGCCTCTGGATTTATGAGTTTCATCAAGCGCACTGGGCGTTGGTACACACAGGAGGGCTTGGGTGATTATGCCTTCTAACAAGTCAATCGACACGGACGCACAAGTGCGTCCGTGCGCTGCGCGTACTCCATTCTTGTGCGCCAGTCATCTCCGACGTTATGCCGCAAATTGAGTGAGCAAGATGGCCTATAGATATACAAAAAGGAAGATTCCTTACTCTAAGATGCCTCTTCCGAAGCTCAAAGAAATTGAAGCTGACATCCTCAAGAAAAATCCCGATCTTAAGAGCCGCTTGCACTTGTATCACGAGGAAGAAAAGAAACTTGTGAAACTCAGAGAGGAACACAGGGGGGTTCTGAATAGAATTGCTGAGATTAGAAATATGGCATTACATCGAAAGCAACAGGAATACGCAGCCGCAGGAACCCTAAAGAAATTCTTCATGGATAATACCGCTCCCAGTTTCACTGAACCTGAGAAAGCTGAGTGTGAAAGGCTGCAAACTGCCCTGCGGGCCAAATTCGGGCACGGATACGATTCGAACAAGTTCCACTCAGCATACGAGACACACAAAAGACTGTCACGGATTCAAACGCTTATCTCTCAAAAGGAGAAGAGAGACGTCAAAAAGAAAACAGATAGGGCAGTAATTGCAGCCTACAAGAACAAAAGTCGCAGTCTTGCTGATCAAATTAAATCTGCGCTAAGAGAACAAATGAATATTGACCCGCACTGTCCTTACTGCGGGAAAGAAATGGGTGACGACCCGCATTGCGATCATATCTATCCTGTCTCAAAGGGTGGCCTCTCTACGCCCCAGAACATGGTTTACATATGCTCAGACTGTAATCTCAAGAAGACTGACTTGACTCTTACTCAGTTTACCAAGAAGTACGTTTTCCAACGTTTGGAGGTAGAGCAAAGATTGGAGAAACTCGGAAAAGACTACTGAGGCATAACGACTGCTTGCAGCGGACGGCGTGCCGCCTCCGCTGAATCGGAATGTTAGACGGCTGGGTTGAAGGGGAACAAGCCGTGGGCTTTTATATCTGCGGGGAAAAAACAGGGTCATTCTCCATTTCCCAAGTGAGTTCTCGAGATCTTGGCGTATTTCAGAAACTGGTGCGAAGTAGTCGACGAGATTCCTAGGGGCGTAACTACCAAAGTGACCCCCTAAACGTAGCGAAGCGTTAAAGGCTACAGGCTTTCAAGCGGCCTGTCGCCTTTCTATTATTTACTGGCTGCAACTTGCTGGCGGGGTGGCATGGCCCTGAAGCGTAATTCGCCGGAGGAACGGGGTGCCCATCGAGACTGGCCAGGAGCCTGTCCGGCATTACCTTCGTAACGAGGCGAAGGAGGTGCGGCCAGATGCAAGGCCGCAGGCCTGGAAAAACCGGAGGCGTATTCGCTGGAATACGTTGAGGATTTTTTCGGGACGAGAACGACGCAGATGGTCGCGGATCGTTCGCCGCAGTAGAACGGTCAATGTCGGAGAGGCTCCTAAGAAGGAAAGCGGAAACTGACTGAGTCCGCGAAGGAATTTCCGAAGGATTCCGCCTGGCAAAGTCCGAAAGGGCCGTTCCGGGAGGCGTTGGAACGGAAGGGCCATGCCCCCCCCGCCTCCGGAGGAGTTTTTCTTGGGTGCGAATGGTGAGGGTAGTACGGTTATTCTTGAGGCTCCGGGCCACCTTCCCACAGCTTTACCGTCCGATCCCATGATGCGCTGGCAAGCCTGCGTCCGTCCGGTGAGAGACTGAGCCCGCGTACGGCAGCGCTATGGGATTTAATGGTGCGGAAGCATCGTCCGTTCGACAGGTCCCAAAACCGAATCGTTGCGTCATCGCCGGCGCTGATGAGCACCTTGCTGTCCGCTGTGACGGCGAGCGAGCGCACCCAGGAGGTATGGCCTTTCAGCGTCCGTTGTTCCGCCATGTGCGGCATGTCGAACAGTTTGATCGTCTGGTCACGGCTCCCGGTGATGAGCAGTTTGGCATTGGGAGTAAAGGTCATTGCCCCGATCCAATAGTCCATCACTTTCTGAAAACCACCGTCGTCGTCGACGAAATACCCGCGCGTTTCGCTGGTATCTTCTTCGGTCTGTTTCCAATGACCGTCGTGCACGATCTTTTCCTCTCCACTGGGTAAGACCTCCCACAGCTTGATCTTGCCGATATCCATTCCACTGGCGAGATGGACTCCATCCGGCGAGAAGGCGACGCAGACAGACCAGTTGTGGTCATACTGATCTTTGCCGAGAAGGGTCATGAGCTCGGTGCCGGTCGTGACTTCCCAGATCTTGATGTCTTTATTGTGGCTGCCGCGCGCCAGCATGAGCCCATCGGGCGAGAGAGAGAGGCTGACGACATTGTGGTCATAGCGCGTGAAGAGAAGCTTCTTCGATTCGCCGGTATTTGGGCTCCACAACCGGATGGTACGGTCTTCGCTGGCGGTGGCCAGGGTCTGGCCGTCCGGAGTGAAGACAACGGATCTAATGTCCGCCGTGTGTCCTCTAAGTGAGCGCAGGAGGCGCCCGGTCTCAATGTCCCATATACGGACGAGCCGGTCGGCTCCTCCGCTGGCAAGGGTCAACCCGTCCGGTGCAAAGGCCACCGACCAGACTCCATGCGAATGGCCACGAAACGTGGTCAGTTCCCGTGCGCCCGCTTTCCAGTACTCGAGGAAATCGACTGACGCGGCGCCCGTTCCCGATGATGGTGGCGTGAGTGGGGAGGGAGTGGGCGCAAGAGGGGAAATCGTTTGTTCGGCCATGCTCAATAATCCTTACGACTGGAAGAAAGTGAAGCGGCCTCTGGAGGCCGGCTTGATTGCAAACTGTCGATTCGCGCCAGTATAATTCGTATTGACTTAGGGTGATCGTAAGAGAATCTCCGGCATCAAGTCAAGTTGGCTTCTGGTGTGCTTTCCCATCTGGCTCTGTCGCGTAGCCAGACCGGATTAGACGATCGAGAGTTCGTATGGAACTTCGTTTTCAACCTGCGTTGCTGCAAGAGGTCATTGACTCGTTCGTCGAGAAGACGGAGCGAGAAGGTGACCCCACCTATTATAAAGAATTCCACGAACTCGCCGACCCGATTTACGAGAAGTTTACGCTTGATGATCGTGAGAGTGAGTTCAAGAAGCTCTACCAGTACATGTTCGGGACCTGGGGGTTTTCCGATATCATCCGCGATGCCTTCAACGAATATCCTTTACTAAAAGAGAAAGTTGGAATTGTGCTCATCAAGGGGGTGCTCAAGGAAGATCAGGAAGGCGTCGATATTCTCAGGAAATGGGGATCTGTCGAACACGAGATGGCCCGGGCCTTCGAAGAAAAAGGGTTGAAAGGCGTCGGGATTAAACTCATTCCACGTCGGTTCTACGATCCGGCGCTCACGCGCTATTGCCGCCATGAGTTGCTGCATATCTCGGACATGCTGGATCCGGTATTTGGGTACGATCCTGATACCAAGGTCGGGCAGAATCCAGGGGAGGAAACCCTTATTCTCCATCGCTACCGCATCTTATGGAGTCTCACAGTGGATAGCCGGCTGACTGCAGCCGGGAAAGAGCCGATGCTCAGGAAGGAAGACCGGTTCAAAGAGTTTCGTTCCTGGTATCGCAAGATTCCCGCGCCGCAATTGAAATCGGTGTTCGAAGGGCTGTGGCAGACGAGTTTCTTTACCCACTCTGAATTGATCGAAATGGCTTCGGACACCTTGCGCGTGATGGACCGTGCCGTGGATGTCGAGGGGGGCGAGGTCCCGGAAACAGAAAATAAAGTCATGCTGATGCCGGGATTTCCCTGTCCTCTGTGCCGGTTCCCAACCTATTCGTGGGTCGAGGATATCGGCAACAAGCTCGAGAGCTATGTGCTCGATTTCATCCGCGAGAATCATCCTGGTTGGGATATCGAATTCGGAGCGTGCGATCGCTGTGTCGAGGTCTACAAGCTGCGTGCCGACGGCGTCATGTAACGGTAAACTACTGTGGCTACCGATTCTCCATATGGACGTCGCGACTTCCTCAAAGACACTGTCGTGTCCGTCGCCAAAGCGGCAAAAGAATTTAACAAGCACCAAGAGGTCGTACCAGAACGACCGGCTCCAGCGCCGATGCGGACTGATTGGTTGCGTCCTCCCGGCGCTGCCGACGAGGTACTCTTTTTGGAAAGATGCACACAGTGCGGCGACTGCGCCAAGGTTTGCCCATACGGATCAATTACGTTTCATCCACAGAACGGCACACCAGTCATTTTTGCGGATCAAATGCCGTGCTACCTCTGCGAGGATGTGCCCTGCATTGCGGCATGTGCCACAGAGGCGTTGTTACCTGTCGAAGGACGCGAGCAGATACGAATGGGTGTCGCGTCCGTGTCGCACCGAGTCTGCACGGCAGGGCAGGGATGCCATGCTTGCGCATCGAAATGTCCCACGGGTGCCCTATCGATGGATTTTGATCTGCAGCGGCTTGTTGTGACGACTGAGCGATGTGTCGGGTGTGGGTTGTGCGAACATGTGTGCCAGACAGTGAACGATCACGTGGCTATCCGAGTCACACCGTTTAGGTCGTTGTCGCAGCCGCTTTCGTAAGCCACAAGACCTGATCCGAATGCAGGAGAAAAAACTGGAGGGAAATGGGGAAGTTCACGAGGGAGAAAAGTATGAGAAATCACCGTCTTAGATTATTCATCGCGAATGGGAAGATCGTGCTTGACAACCCTTCGATCAATACCTACCATACGAAAGCTTTGTGCCAAAGGTTTAACTTGGTGTGCCTATAAGGTTCGTGCGGGCAACAGGGTCAACCGAGGAGCCGATTTGCATGACGAGTAAACAGCCGGTGCAAACAAATTCTCAGGCCGTGGCCGGAGTTATGCCGGCCTCCCAGGCCATTAAGGATTCACCCGCAGTCGAGCGCGCCCTCAATCGCAGTAAGCTCTATCTCCTTGTATCGTGGAGCCAGCTTTATCCGGAAGACGATGAGTTTCTCGATTACGTGCAATGCGGAGAGTTCGTTGAGGATGGGCGGGCGGCGATCGATGCCATGGACCAGGCGCTCGACGGCATCGGTGGTGAGCGGGCCAAGCTCAAGCTGGTGTTGCTGCGCAAGCAGTTCGATCAGATCGAGAAAGTTGTCGCATCGGAATGTGTCAATTGGCAACTCAGCGATCTGCAGGCCGAGCATCGCCGAGTGTTCAGTAATGTAATCACTCTAGATTGTCCTCCCTACGAAACGCTTTTCGGAAACGACCACGTATTTGCTCAATCGCAAGTCATGGGCGATATTGCCGGGTTCTATCGTGCGTTCGGGGTGGAATTATCCAAGGACATCCATGAGCGACTGGACCATTTGAGCGTCGAATTCGAGTTCATGCATTTCCTGGCCTACAAAGAGTCCTACTCTCGTTGCCATGATGGAGCGGACAAGACACAGATCGTGCTGGACGCGCAGAAGAAGTTTGTCAAGAATCATATCGGCCGGTGGGTCCCGTTGTTTTGCAGGATGTTGGTCAAGAAAGCCGGGTCTGGTTTTTACAAACACGTAGCGGACTTGATGGCGGAATGGATGGATTTTGAAGCCGCGTTTCTAGGCGTCGCTCCCCAGCCCTACTCAGAAACTGATTATCGCCCGGCCACGTTCAATTCGCCGGAAGGCCAGACGTATGAGTGCGGCGCGCAGGATCAGGGAAACGAGTTGAGTCTGTTGCTGAACGAAGTTGGAGCAGAATCATTCTTAGACAAGAAGGATCAAGCCAAAGACAAAGAGGCGGAAGGCCCGGTTGGAACCGCCTAATCATTGTCGTATGTTCATGGAGGTCTGTATTTATAGGGTGCCGACAGTGATCTTGGGCCGCTGCATTTTATTTTCTATCGGGAGGAGGAGTATGTTATGAAAGAAGAGAAGCCACCGAGCAACCGTGTAAGAATCGGCATTCTTATCGCGTCGTTGATCGCGGGTGTGCTGTTGGCCATCTTCTCCATACTCACTACTCCGCATTGATCGTTGGTATGAAACTGGGTTTACTTTTTTAATAGGGAGGAGGGGTATCCTATGAGTGTAGTGCAGACACACAGCAAGCGTGTGGTGCTCGGCATTCTTCTCTCTGCGCTGATCGTTGGTGTCATGCTGACGATCGGGCAGGTTCCGTTGGCTGTCAGCCAGCCGGTGACTATTCCGGCGAAGATGGTCAAGGGAGCGATTCCGATGGATGGCGCGAACCCAGTTTGGGAGAGCGTTCCTGGAGTGATCGTTCCGTTGAGCGGGCAGCTGATTACCACACCGATGCATCCGAATATTTCGGTGAAGTCGGTGTTTGTGAAAGCCATGACCAACGGCAAAGAAATCGGATTGCGCATCGAGTGGAGCGATCAGACCAAAAATGATACGACTATCGGTCCCCAGGACTTCAGGGATCAGGCGGCGGTCATGTTCCCGGTCAACACGGCTGGCGCGCCACCGTTCCAGTGTATGGGGCAGTCAGGCGGCACCACCAACATTTGGCGGTGGAATGCAGAGTGGCAGAAGGATCTCGGCAAGGATAGTGCGGGGATTTGGGATGTGGACGACCAGTACCCCGGCATTTTCTGGGACTATTATTTCGAAGAGCCAGCAGGCGGGGTGACCTATCCGGACCGGATCGGCCGAAGCCTTGGGCCCTTCAATCCTGGCATCTGGTCGGGCAACATCATGTCCGATCCGACGCTGCGTGTGAGCTCGGTCGAGGATTTGAATGCCAATGGCTTCAGCACCCTCACGACGCAAGCGCATCAAGATGTCATCGGAAACGGTGTGTGGGAGCCTTCTGGTTCCGTCAAAGGTGGTGGATACTCCGGTCCAACCTGGCGCGTAGTGGTGAAGCGTCCGTTGGAAACCGGTGATGCCAACGACACTCAGTTCAAAGCAGGAATGTCTGTGCCCATCGCCTTCGCCGTGTGGGATGGTAACAACATTGAACGCAATGGTATGAAGGCGCTCTCCACCTGGTTTACCTTGAAGCTGTAGTCGGGATACCGGTCCCTGGAGAGACTATTTCGGACCTCTAGGGGGTAGGAGTGATAGCATAACGGAAAAACCCCAGTCCGGCGTGAGGCCGGGCTGGGGTTTTTCAGTTTCGTTAACAGACAATACCGTACTATTCATCACGAATTGAGTCACCCGGCCTTGACATTTCTCTCGCCTAACCCTCAAATTCAGGTAACTACAGTCACTTAGCACAGTGCTGAAAAGGAGAGGAGGTCCGCCATGGACCGATGGGCCGCAAAATGGGGAGATCATCTCCGCATTCAGCACAAGGTATGGGTGATGCTCCTACTGCTCTGTGTGCCGCTCGGTGCAGGCATTGCCATTCACCTGTATGCCGTCCAACAGTTGCTTGCGCTCCAACAACAAAAGCAAGACCTCATGCTGGCTGATCAACAGGTCCATGTGCTGGGGCGACTCGCTGTCGATATTGAGGACGGTTTTCGCGGCTATGTCTTGACCCAGCAACCCGCCTTTCTTGCTCCGCTGGTTGAAGCCGAAGCGAAGCTCAACCAGGCGCTGTCGGATGCCTCAACGTCGTTGGCGAAGCTATCCGGCTCTCCGAACCAACTCGCTCCGATCGAGCGGCAACTGAAAGACCTGCTTCGATCGAAGCAGGGGTTGATCGCAGACATTCAGCAGGGACAGGCGGACAAGGCCTTAGCATATGTGCGGTCGGGTGAAGGGCTCCGACTGTCCGATCTCCTCCGCGCAGACCTCCGGACCGTCGAAGATCGCCTGATGCGGCAACGAAATTCGTTGAACGAACAAGCAGACGCGCTGTCGCAGCGGACGTTTGTCGGACTGTGGATCACGCTGGCCGGTGTGGTTGCGCTGGGCTGGATCGTCTCGCGCGTCCTAGCCGGTTCTCTCACGGATCCGATCACGCGGCTGCAATCCGCTACGGCAAGGATTGGAGCGCACGTCGACGTGGCCGGGATTACCGAGCTATTAGCCACTAGTCGAGGAGCGAAGGACGAACTCGGTCAACTGGCGGATGCCTACCTCACTATGGCTCGTCGCATCGAGGCGCACATCCGAGAGATCGAAGTGCTCCTCGCCATCGGCCAAGAGATCAACACCATCGGCCCGGACGGTCTGGACGGGGTGCTCCGGCGTATTACGGACCGGGCAGTGGAATTGGTGCGAACGGATGTCTGTCTCGTGCTCCTTCGTGATGAACGAATGGGTTGTTGGGTGGTTGAAGCTGCATCCGGCGAATGGAATGACCGTCTAAAAAAATCGGTCATGCTGTGGGAAGAACTTCCGGTCTGTGTTCAAGCGTTTGAGACGCGCGAGGTGGCTACGGGGGAACGGTTTCGTTCTGACGAACGGCCTCAAGTGTTGCGGCGCAACTTGATCGGGGACAGTATGTTGGCAATTCCACTGTTGGCGCAGGGGATTCCGTTCGGCGTCCTGTCGCTTCTGGCAGAACGACCCCGGGGAGCGCATATGTGGAATCGGCGCCTGGCCGAAGGATTGGCTCAAGAGGCTGCCCTGGCAATTTCGAATGCGCGGCTGTATGAAGCCGCGGAGCAGCGGCAACGGGGGTTAGCCGCACGTCTCCAACAGCTCGAGCATCTTGCGGAAACCTTGGCTCACGATCTCAAGGGGCCGGGGGCTCGCATGGGAGAACTCGCACGGTTACTGGTCCAGGAGAATGGTTGTCAATTCGATGACCGGACGAACCGGTGGCTATCTCTTATCGAAGAGAATGGAAGGGATCTTGTAGAGCGCGTGGAAGGGATCTTGACCGTGGCTCGTGTTGGTACTGATCAAGGTGCCATCACGGCTGTCGATCCGGCTGCGATTATTGGTGAGGTGTTGAAAGCCAAAGCCGGTGAGATCGAGCGGCTTCGTGCCGTGGTGCGCGTTGAACCGGGGTTACCGCTCGTCGCCTGTCACGGTGCCTATCTCCGGCAAATCTTCGACAACCTCGTCTCGAACGCGCTTAAATTCATAAGGGCTGGAGAGTCACCCCTGGTGAGGATCAGCGGGCGTGTAGAGGGTCCTATGGTGGCATTCTCTGTGGAGGATCAGGGGATTGGAATCCCTTCAACCCAACGCATTCGAGTGTTTCAGCCGTTTGTCCGCTTGTTGATGTCTGAGGCAGCCGGCAGCGGGATCGGTCTGACTATTATCCAGCGCATCGTGGAACTGTATGGTGGCAAGGTGTGGATCGACGGAGTCGAGGGGGCGGGTTGCACGGTGCTATTCACGGTCCCGAGCTTTCAGGAGCATGAGGGGACCTCGAATGTCCGGATGCAGGAGTCGAGGCTCCCCGGTGTGGTTGATGTCGTCCGACGAGAGGTTCTGTGAGGAAGGGGGAGATGATGACACGTGGCGGAGTGTCCGACATGCGATCAACCAGGACCAAATCCAAAGCGCCGTTCACGATCCTGATCGTCGAGGACAACGCAACGGATGTTGAGTTGATGCTGCATGCTCTTGAATCGGCGGACCTGAAACCGCTTGGGGGAGATTTCGAGATGGAGGTTCGTGCCACGGCGGAAGGGGCCTTGCAATTGCTCGGGGAACGGTCCGTCGATCTTGTGCTGACTGATATGGTGTTGCCTGGTATGGATGGATTGGATCTCGTCAGCCGCATTCAAGGGATCGATTCAAACTTACCGGTACTGGTGGTCACGCGGGCGAATGCGGTCCCTCTGGTGGTGGATGCCATGCGGCGAGGCGCCTTTGACTATGTGCTGAAACCCGTCAACGCCGAGGATTTGGGGATGCGACTCCATCGGGCGATTCGCATCTCTGAAATCTTGCGCCGGCATGCGGTCTATGAGCAACGGGACCGGCAGGAATTCGAAGCCAATAGTTTCGTGGGGAGTAGCGTCTCCTTCGAGCAAATCATGCGGAGTATTCATGAGGCGGCTCAGGTCCGCTCGACGGTTTTAATAACCGGCGAAACTGGAACGGGAAAGGGGATGATTGCACGGGCGATCCATCAGCAGAGTCCAGAGTGCAATCGACCGTTTCAAGTGATCGATTGTACCACCGTTCCCGAGGGGATGATGGAGTCCGAGCTGTTCGGGCATGTACGGGGCGCCTTTACCGGTGCGATCGCCGATAAGCCTGGGCTCATTGAGTTAGCAAACGGTGGCAGCGTGTTCCTCGACGAAATAGGGGAACTTCCCCTTCCCCTCCAAGCGAAACTCCTGCGCGTATTGGAAGAAAGCGAGGTACGCCCCGTGGGCGGAACCAGAGTTCGCCGGGTGGATATGCGCTTTATCGCTGCCACCAACCGAAATCTCGAAGCACGAGTGCGTGAGGGAACCTTCCGGAAGGATTTGTACTATCGGCTCGCAGTTATCTCGATTCCGGTCCCCCCGCTCCGCGAGCGTCGCGAAGACATTCCTGTTATCGCGCGCCATTTGCTCAGCCGGCTGGTTCAATCGAGGGATAAGGCGCAGTGCCATTTTGATGAAGAGGCGGTGAGAGTTCTTATGTCTTATTCTTGGCCGGGGAATGGGCGGGAACTCCGCAATGTCGTGGAACGGATGGTTATGCTCGCGACCAGCGAGACCATTCGAGCGCGAGATGTTCAAAGTATGCTTCCACAGAGTGAGGCCGAGAGTCTCGCCTCGGTCGATCCCAGTCTGACCATCCTCCCATACATGGAGGCGAAGGAACAAGCGCTCGAAGAGTTTACGAAGTCCTATCTGCGTGTCAAACTCGCGCAGCATGGCGGTGTCATCACCAAGGCTGCTGAGGACAGCGGCATTCCACGGCAACATTTCTCGTTGCTCATGAAACGATTTCTGGGAAGCGACGGTGTCGAGAATCAGTAGCAGCTGTCTCCCATTCGTAACAGCCCTATCGCTCACTGAATTCATTCTCTGTCCACTCCCACGATCACGTTTCGTTTTCGTATCGTAACGAACTCGTGACGTTGCTCCGGGTTTATTCTGCAAGATCATTGGTCATATTCACGCTGGCGAATACTCGGATATGCGAGCGTAACGAATTAATATATCTGACGAAATATCCTATTTGGCACATGGCGCATATCATCATATTCGATTAGCGAAACAGCTTCTGTTTTTCCTTCCCCAACATCTTTTAGCAACGCCAGTTTTATCCGTTCTATTTCAATGTGTTAAACAGCACGATTCTGTTGAGGCCCTGTCCTTCTCAATTTGGCAACTTTCTTGCTTGGGCTAGTACACGGGATGGTGTGATAGCCAACATATTTATGGAATTGCGTCAGATTTTCAAGAGATAAGCGGAGACAACGTTTTGGTGGTCAGGGAAGAGATGTCGTGCGGGCTTGGGTGAAGCCCTCAACTGCGAGGAGGTGGGATCCATGTTTTTGTCACGAAGGCAGTTTTTAAAAGTCACGGCCGGGACGGTCGCCGCCGTGGCGGT